>Ga0209603_1000980_pt1 | contig 31435 bp, 30 predicted proteins | sample COGITO_mtgs_1206_FD_184812 | JGI IMG/M metagenome (GOLD analysis project Ga0209603, IMG submission 184812) | Pelagic marine microbial communities from North Sea - COGITO_mtgs_120607 (SPAdes) (version 2) | ecosystem: Environmental > Aquatic > Marine > Epipelagic ... | reverse complement strand
TGGTATAGAACTTATGGGTTGCCAATGATTATTACGAATTGTTCTAATAATTATGGTGCATACCAATACCCTGAAAAACTTATACCGTTGATTATATTGAATGCATTAGAAGGAACGCCGTTACCTATTTATGGTTCTGGAAAGCAAGTGCGAGATTGGTTATATGTTGAGGATCATGCAAAAGCTCTTCGCCTTTCATTAGAAAATGGAAAAATTGGTCAAACTTATAATATTGGTGGGCATAATGAAAAAACGAATATAGAAGTTGTTAACATAATTTGTGATCTTTTGGATAAGTTGTTACCTTTATCTCAATATATACCACATAGATCACTGATATCACATGTATCAGATAGGCCTGGGCATGATAAGCGCTATGCTGTAGATGCAAAAAAAATACAAGAAAATTTAAGCTGGTTTCCAGATGAAACATTTGAAAGTGGGATTGAAAAAACTGTTAAATGGTATTTAGAAAATAAGAAATGGTGCCAAAACATAAAAGACAAGCGTCAACGCTATGGAATTGGAAATAAATAAAATGAAGGGAATTATTTTAGCTGGTGGTTCAGGAACTAGGCTATATCCAATTACAAAAGGCGTATCAAAACAGCTTCTACCAATTTATGATAAACCAATGATTTATTATCCTTTATCAGTTTTGATGTTGGCCGGCATTAAAGATATTTTAGTAATCACTAATCCAATAGATTTACCAAATTTTAAAAAATTACTGGGAAGTGGACAAGAATTTGGTGTCAAATTAAGTTATGAAGTTCAACCTAATCCTGATGGACTTGCTCAAGCGTTTATTATTGGTGAAAAGTTTATTGCTGATAGCTCTGTTTGTTTGGTTCTTGGGGATAATATATTTTATGGCCATGGATTTTCACCAAAACTTCTTGAAGCAAAAAATCTTATCCAAGGTGCTAAGGTTTTTGGTTATCAAGTCAAAAACCCTGAGAACTTTGGAGTTGTAAATCTTGATAATAAAAACCGCGCTATATCAATAGAAGAAAAGCCGGTGAAGCCAAAATCAAACTATGCTGTAACAGGATTGTATTTCTATGATAATAATGTTGTGAAAATTGCGAAGTCTATTAAGCCATCAAATCGAGGCGAATTAGAAATTACTAGTATCAACAAGATATACCTTGAGCGGGGTGAGCTTAATGTTGAGTTACTTGGACGTGGATTCACGTGGTTAGATACTGGCACTTATGATAGTTTACACGAGGCTAGCTCCTTTGTTCGTACAATTGAACATAGGCAAGGATATAAAATTGCTTGTTTGGAGGAAATAGCATTTAATAATGGGTGGCTATCTGCTGAAGAGCTACAAAAAGCTGGGCTTAAATTAAATAATACTAATTATGGTCAGTACTTATTATCTTTATTATAAGATTTAATATTAAATATAAATTTTGAGTTTTAAAATGAGATTATAATATATAAAGATATTTCAACAAATAATATTTAATATTAAGGTCAAGTAATGAGCAAATGTCTAATATGTAAAAGTGATTATCAATCTTTTGTGGATTTTGGCCAAATGCCAATTGCTAATGCTTTTGCAATAAAAGAAGAACTCCATAACGAGTATACATTTCCTATGAAAGTAGGCTTTTGTCAAAATTGTTATATGGTCCAACTTGTGGAGCAACCAGATAGAGAAAAAATGTTCCATGAGAATTATGCATTTTTTTCGTCTACATCAAATTACATGAAATCCCATTTTTCTGACTTTGCAGACAAAGTGTCAACTTTACAAAATTTAGATACTAACTCTTTTGTTGTTGAGGTTGGGTGTAATGATGGGATTATGCTACAAAACTTTATAACCAAAAATGTGCCTTGCCTTGGTATCGAACCATCTAAGAACGTTGCAAATGTTGCAAGAGATAAAGGTATTGAAGTTGTTACCGAATTTTTTGATAAAACTTTAGCTGAGAATATTATATCTACCCATAAGAAAGCTGATGCTATCTTAAGTGCTAACGTGATGTGTCATATACCTTACATGCATTCAATATATGAAGGAATTAAAGCATTATTAAAGGATGATGGTGTTTTTATTTTTGAAGATCCATACTTAGGGGAAATTATTGAAAAAACATCCTTTGACCAAATTTATGATGAGCATGTGTTTTTATTTTCAGCTTTGTCAGTAAGCCACCTTGCTAATATGCATAATTTAGAACTTATAAATGTGGAACATCAAATTACACACGGTGGTTCTATGAGATATACTATCGCACATAAGGGGGCAAAAAAAGTTTCTGATAATGTATCTATCTTGATAAAACGTGAAAAAGAATTAGGCTTGGATGCTCCAGAAGCGTACTCAAATTTTTCAAAGAATTTAAATAAAATAAAATTAGATTTAATTACCCTTTTGTCTAAATTAAAATCAGAGGGGAAAAAAGTTGTTGGTTATGGGGCAACGTCTAAGAGTACTACGGTTACAAATTATTTCGGAATAACAACTGATTTAGTTAAATGTATTTACGATACCACACCCATAAAGCAAAATAAGTATTCGCCAGGAATGCATATTCCTGTATTGCCTTATGAGGAATTTCATCAAAGTAATCCAGATTACGTTTTATTATTTGCATGGAACCATGCTGTTGAAATAATGAAAAAAGAAAAAGAATATATGTTAAACGGTAAAAGCTGGATTACTTATATTCCTTCAGTTGAAATAATAAATTAATGATTCTGTGTGCAAACCCCTCAGCTCAATTTATTAGTTATCAAGATGAGATAGAAGAAGCTGTTCTCTCAGTTATGCGAGGAAATCGGTATGTATTGGGTGATGAAGTTAAAAAACTTGAAGAAGAGTTTGCTGATTATATTGGGGTTAAAGAAGCGGTAGGTGTTGCAAACGGCACAGACGCAATAGAATTAGCTCTGCGCGTCTTGAATATTGGATTTGGTGATGAGGTAATAACGGTATCACACACTGCAGTTGCAACCATAGCAGCAATTGAAGCAACTGGTGCTAAAGCTGTTTTAGTTGATGTTGATGCAGAATATTATACATTAAATGCAAATCAGTTATTAGAAGTCTTTTCATATAATACGCGTGCAATAATTGCTGTGCACATATATGGCCAGGCTGCAGATTTGAACACTATAAAAAACTTTTGTTATGAAAAAAACATTTTCCTAATAGAAGACTGTTCTCAAGCTCACGGTGCTTTGTATCAGAATAAGCGTCTTGGAGCTATTGGGGATATTGGTTGCTTTAGTTGTTACCCAACAAAAAATTTAGGAGCGATAGGAGATGCTGGCTTATTAACAACTAATCATATTATTCTCGCCCAAAAGCTACGAAAACTTAGAGAGTATGGTTGGCATAATCGTATAAGTGAATATCCTGGCAGAAACTCAAGGCTTGATGAAATTCAAGCAGCTATATTACGTATTAAATTAAAGTATTTAGATGCTGATAATACAAAAAGACGTGACTTGGCAGATTATTACTCTGAATGTCTATCTGAAAGCCATTTACAGCTTCCCTCAGTTAGATCAGGTAATATCTCAGTCTTCCATCTTTATGTAATGCAAGTGGAAGTGCGAGATGGGCTATTTGATTATCTTTTACGAAATGGAATACAATGTGGTATTCATTATCCCATACCAGTCCACTTACAGCCAGCTTATAAAAATAGAATTTTAACTGCCAGCGACATGAGTGTTACTGAGAGTATTGCAAGTAAAATAATTTCATTACCAATGTACCCAGAATTATCTAAAATTGAAGCAAAAAAAATTATAGATAAAATAAAGTCTTTTTATATAGAAAATGATAATTATGAGGATAAATAAAACGCCTTTAGAGGGATTTTTAATAATTGAGCCTGGTTATTTTCGTGACCAAAGAGGTTTCTTTTTGGAGACTTATCAAGAACATCGTTATGTAAATGTTGGTATAAACGATAAATTTGTGCAGGATAATCATTCACATTCTAAAAAAGGTGTACTTCGTGGATTGCACTTTCAGATTAATCGTCCTCAGGCTCAGCTTGTAACTGTAATACAGGGTCGTGTATTTGATGTTGGTGTAGACTTACGACCTAATTCTAAAACATTCGGTAAATGGCATGGTGTTGAACTAAGCAGTGGTAAAAAAAACCAGGTTTACTTGGCGCCTGGATTTGCTCATGGGTTTTGTGTATTAAGTGATACTGCAGATTTACATTACAAGGTAAGTTTAAAATATGATGCTAGTGATGAAGGTGGACTACTTTGGAATGATCCTGATTTAGCTATAAATTGGCCAATTGATGATCCTATTATTGCAAATCGAGATAATTCCTATCCAAAACTAAGTGAGTTAAATTTATAATAATTAAAAATTAAAATTGATATAGTATTAATGGTTTAATACTTTGAAGTTTATTTAATGCGAAAGTTAATATTTTATAACCTAATACTTAAGGCTTAATATAACTATGAATATTTTGATTACGGGTGCAAGTGGCTTAATTGGTACTGCAATTATAGAAAAGTTGCAGAGCCAAGATCATAAAATTTATGCAATAAGTCGCTCTAATAAAAAAAGTAATGGTAATATAAATTGGATAAAGCATGACCTTTATAATGATTCAGTTTCTAGCCTAGTCTTACCAAAAAAAATTGATGTTGTATTTCACCTTTCAGGCCAAACAAGCATTTATGATGCTAGGGAAAATCCCATATTTGATCTTAATGCTAATGTATTAGGGTTTTTAAATTTATTAGAATATTTTAAATCACAAAAACAAAAGCCGTTTGTAGTACTTGCGGGCACAGCAACAGAAGTTGGAATAGTAGATGCTTTACCTATTAATGAGGAAACACAAGATCGTCCGATAACATTTTATGACTTAAGCAAACTAACTGCTGAAATGTATTTAAAGCAATATATACGTGAAGGATGGGCTAGGGGCTGTACTTTGAGATTAGCAAATGTATTTGGCCGCAGCCAAAAGCAACAACTAGAAGATCGTGGTATAGTTGATAAGATTTTTAGGCGTGCATTGGCAAAAAAAAATATTACTGTTTTTGGAGATGGAAATTACATAAGAGATTATGTTTTTATTGATGATGTTGTGATGGCTTTTATACTTTCAGAACAGTTTAGCGATAAAACAAATGGTTTAACATTTTATATTGGAAGTGGTGAGGGCATTGCTTTGAAAGATGCATTCCAAGCAATTATTTATTTAGCCGCTAAACTAACAGGAAAAACAGTGTCCTGTGAACATGTAAAACCACCTGATAATCTGTCTGAAATTGAATTTAGAGATGCTATTATTGACTCTAGTGCATTCACAAATTTGACTGGATGGAAACCCAGGTACAGTTTTACAGAAGGCCTCGATATAGCTTACAAAAATTATTTTGATAAATAGATAAGTGTTTAAATAAAATGTTAAAAGAAAAAATTATCCAGTTTGAAGTACATTCTAATAGTAGTGGTAACTTATGTGTATATGAGTCAGATGATAAGGTACCATTTGATATAAAACGTATATTTACAGTCATGGCTAAAAAAAACGAAATACGTGGCAATCATGCTCATAAAATTTGTCAGCAATTATTGGTATGTGTATCTGGTGAAATAGAGGTTATTTGTGACGATGGTTTAAATCAGAGAATATATAGATTAAGCAAAATGGGAAAAGGACTACTTATTCCAGCTGGAATGTGGGCAACTGAAAAATATATTAATGAAGGATCAGTTTTGATGGTTTTATGTGATCGTATATATGATAAGAATGATTACATATTCAATTATGAAGAATTTAAAAAAAACCAATTAGAATCAAAATAAAGTAGCTTATATTTAAAAAATTATATTGTTTAAAATGCAATATTTAATCTAGGTATTTAGTATGAAAATTGTTGTAACAGGGGCCACTGGCCATATTGGATCTTATATAATTAAGGATTTGGGGGTGCAGTTTCCTAAATCTAAGATTGTAATAATCGACAATATGATGACACAGCGCTATTCTTCGTTATTTAATCTTCCAAAGCTTGGAAATTATAATTTTATTGAAGGTGATGTAAATCATTTAGACTTGAGTAAAATCTTTTCTGGTGCAAATATTGTAATACATTTAGCAGCTATTACAGATGCTGCTGGCAGCTTCGATCGCGCAAAGGAATTAGAGGATAATAATTATCGGTCTACTGTGAAGGTTGCTAATGCATGCATATCTACTGGTGCATCATTAATAGCATTGTCATCAACTAGTGTTTATGGAACACAAAATAGTATTGTTGATGAAGATTGCTCAGAGGAAGAACTGCAACCTCAAAGCCCATATGCTTCTACAAAACTTAAGGAAGAAAAACTGATTTCCAAGCTTTGTAATGAAAAAGGTTTAAAAGCTATTCATTGCCGTTTTGGAACAATATTTGGTGCTTCACCTGGGATGAGATTCCATACTGCAGTGAATAAATTTTGTTGGCAAGCATCTATGGGATTGCCAATATCTGTTTGGAGTACAGCATATGATCAAAAAAGGCCATATTTAGATTTAGAGGATGCTTCACGTGCAATTGAATTTATTATCAAAAATGATTTATTTAATGGACGCGTTTATAATATATTAACACTTAACGCTACCGTAAGGCAGGTTGTTGATATTTTAAAAGATTTTGTACCTTCATTAGAGTTAGGTTTTGTAGATAATAAAATAATGAATCAATTATCATACGAAGTTTCTTGCAAGCGTTTTGAGGCGGAAGGTTTTAAATTTAATGGTGATTTAAAGCGAGGTATTGCTGAAACTATTGCCCTATTAAAGCAGTGTAATAATGGTTATTTGTAATCATAATATATTCTCTAATTTTTATTTATATTGTTAGTTTTAAATAAAAAGGGCAATGCAGCAATTATTCTGGAATATATTTCTGTTAAGGGTTAGTCATATTTTTAAAAAATTGGAAAATAAGTTAATGAACAGAAAAATCAAAAAAGCTGTATTCCCAGTTGCTGGCTTTGGCACACGATTTTTACCAGCTACCAAAGCGATGCCAAAGGAATTACTTCCAATTGTCGACAAGCCTTTAATTCAATATGCAGTTGAAGAAGCGATTGCTGCTGGAATTGATACGCTTATATTTGTTACAGGTCGAAATAAGCGTGCGATTGAAGATCATTTTGATGTAAATAAAGAGCTTGAATTGGCTTTGCGCTCAAAAGGAAAAAATGAGCAAGCGGATATGGTGCGCAACATTATACCACCGTACGTAGAGTGTATATTTGTCCGTCAGCCTGAACAATTGGGACTAGGTCATGCAGTTCTTTGTGCTGAACGCGCAGTTGCAGGCGAACCCTTTGCAGTTTTATTGGCAGATGATTTTTTAACGGATTACGATCCAGGTGTTACGGCTGATCTTGTAAATGCATTTGGAAAAACTGGTAATTCGCAATTATCGGTTATGCCAGTGGATGAAGCTTATATTTCACAATACGGTGTCATCATTCCTTCAACTGATGGTCATGGAGTGAAAGGAGTGGTTGAAAAACCAAGTCAGGATGAAGCGCCTTCTAATCTGGCTTCGATTGGCAGATATATTTTGACCTCAGATATATTTGATACACTTAGGTCTATACCGGCAGGTTCCGGTGGAGAAATACAGTTAGCTGACGCGTTGAACTTGCATGCTCAGGATGGATTATTAGAAACTATTGAACTTAAGGGTAAAAGATTTGATTGTGGGTCTATTGATGGGTTCATGAGTGCATCTGTACATGAATACGCAAAAAGATTGGAAAATTAAATTGAAAGTTCTTGTAACTGGTGGTGCAGGTTATATTGGAAGCCATACGTGCGTTGAGCTTTTAAAGGCTGGCCATGAAGTTTTTGTTGTAGATAATCTCTGTAATGGACATGAGATTGCACTTGAGAGAGTTCGAGATATTACTAATTGTGATATGCGATTCATGAATATAGATATTCGAAATACAAGTGCATTAGATGAAATTTTTCATATTTTCAAACCAGAGGCAGTTATTCATTTTGCTGGCTTGAAGGCTGTCGGTGAGAGCGTAGCAGATCCAATAAATTATTATGATGTAAATGTTTGTGGTTCTTTGTCATTGCTAACAGCTATGTCTAAAGCTGGGTGTAATAATATCGTTTTTTCTTCTTCTGCCACTGTTTATGGTAAGCCGCAATATTTACCATATAATGAGGAACACCCAACTAACCCAATAAGTCCGTACGGGCGTACTAAGTTGATAATTGAGAATATTATCAATGATTGGACAAAGGTAGATACAGAAAGAAGGGGGGCAATTCTTAGATATTTCAATCCTGTAGGAGCTCATGAATCTGGTCTAATTGGAGAAGAACCAATTGGAATTCCTAATAATTTAATGCCATTTATTGCTCAGGTAGCTGATGGGCGCCGTGAATATTTAAATATTTTTGGCAATGATTATGAGACTATAGATGGCACAGGTGCAAGAGATTATATCCATGTTGTTGATTTAGCACTCGCACATATCAGTGCTTTAAACTTAAATAAACATAATAAGTTTGAAGTATTAAATATTGGAGTGGGAAAAAGTTCGACTGTTCTTGAATTGGTGTGTAAATTTGAAGATATATCTGGCGTTCCAATCAAATATAAATATTTGCCCCGACGTGAAGGAGACCTAGCAGCTTTTTGGGCAGATTCCTCAAAGGCATTTTTAAAAATGGATTGGAAAGCAGAAAGAAACATAAAAAACATTTGTGAGGATACATGGCGTTGGCAGAAACTAAATCCAACTGGCTATGGAAGAGAATAGTTAAATTACCTGCAAATAGTTCAATCTGAAAGTTTAAGGTAATCTGATGGAGTTTGAATTTTTGTCTTCCTGCCCATTAAATCCATTAAGACCCATATACGATGATCTGCTTCATATGTTTCAACAGTAGCAATAAAATTTGCAAATGGTCCCATTAAAATCTTTACATGATCGCCTCTATTTAATTTATTTATAGGTAGTAATTTACCTGATAAATCGCACCGCTTCATTATGGTATCGATAACTGTGTTTGGAATTGATTTAAGAATAGAGTTGAAGGTAACTAGGCGCAAGACACCATAAGTGTTATTTATTTTAGCCCAATCAGTATTTTTTCTATCAAATGTTACAAACATATATCCTGGAAATAGAGGTTTAGAAGTATTTATAAACCGAGACGCTTTTTGTGAAGTGGTAGTATTTAAAGGCAAAAATGTTTCAAACCCTTGTTGGTTTAAATTTTTTGTCGCTTGTTGGTGTGAATTTGCTTTAAACTGTAAAATAAACCATTCTTTTGGCATGTAATTATACCTGTAATTTAGCGTTTAATTTTGAGAGAAATTAATAAATAAACATAAAATTTATTTAATATATTTATATATAAATAATATTACTTTGACCGTAGTTGTGTCAAGGTATCATTTTTGAAACCTTTGAATTTACTATAATATCGTCATAATCTATTACAAAAAAATACATTACACTTTTATTTATTTTTATTCTTTCTAGTATCATAATAATATTTACATTAATCTTGTCAACAACTTCGCAGAAGTATACGCTCGTTGCATTATTATGAAAATATTAAATCTGATTGGTATATTAAAATCACAAAGCTTTGCTACAAGGCTTTGTGCGGTAGCTATTAGTGGCTGGTCGTCGAAATAAACATCAATAAGATGCAAAATTGAGAGCGCTTCAAATAATAAATAATAGCCCTCAAATGACTTCATGGGAACTTGTTCAGAAAGTTGGAATTTCCAATGGCTCTGCTTACTATCTGTTAACATCGCTTGTTGATAAAGGATTTGTTAAGTTTGCAAACTTTAAAAAAAGTACACAAAAGATAAAATATTCCTATTTACTTACTCCAAAAAGTATTCGTGAGAAATCTTCTATGACAAGCAAGTTTCTTGATCGTAAAAAGCAAGAATATGAACTATTAGAAAAAGAGATCACTGAATTAGAGTGGGATTTAGGGTTGAATTAGAAATCCTTCAAGTAGGAATAAAATTATTCATGTGAATTATAATGATATGTCATATTAAATAATTCGTTAGTAATTATAATCGATTATGGTTTCATGTGATGTGGTATTATTTGTAGTGCAAACCAGAAAATGAAATGATGTAAAACGATAGGTGAAAAGAGTTATTTACGTCTCAGTTTAAGCAAGAGTTGCTCTTTAATTTAAGTGTTCTCACTGATTCCAGTAAATAAGCAATTGAAAGTTTTCAAAATTTACTTTTAAAAATGATGTTTAAAAGGTTTTAAACATTTGGTTGTGAAGATGCATGATATTTGTCTATTAATTAAACAGTACATTCCAGTAAATTCAGAGAGAGAAACATTTATGAATAATTATGATGAAGGTTTATTCAAGCGCGGATTAAGAAAGCGAATTCCTAATTGTTTGAATACTCAAATAGGCTTTATCGCTCACTCGAAGTTTTATAATAAGTCATGAAAATTGTTGTTGTGGGTTTAGGGTATGTTGGGTTGGCGAATGCGGTATTGCTGGCGCAGCATAATGAAGTTGTTGGTGTAGATGTCTCTCAAGAACGCGTGGATGCCCTTAATGCGCTTAAATCTCCGGTTATTGACCCTGAACTTTCAGCGTACTTAGCCGAAAAAGATTTGAATTTGATTGCTAGCACAAATTTGCAAGGCTCAGTCATTGGTGCAGATTACGTGATTGTCGCTACGCAGACGAATTATGATGAAAAAACAAACTACTTCGACACTTCATCGGTTGAGGCAGTCATTTCTCAGGTGAACAAAATTGAGCCCACAGCATGCATTGTTGTGAAATCTACAATTCCAGTAGGGTATATAGATGGTGTCAGAGACCGTCTTGCAACTGATGCGGTGATCTTTTCACCAGAGTTCTTGAGAGAAGGTCGAGCGTTACATGATAATTTATATCCAAGCCGTATTATTGTAGGTGAAAAATCTAAACGTGCTGAAATTTTTGCAGGTTTACTTGCGCAAGGTGCAGTAAAAACAGAAATTGACTTTTTGTTTACTGGTACACGTGAAGCTGAAGCAGTCAAATTATTTTCTAATGCTTACCTCGCCATGCGTGTTGCCTATTTCAATGAGCTGGACAGTTATGCCTTAGCTGGCGAATTGAATAGTCATGAAGTTATTAGTGGTGTCTCACTTGATCCGCGTATTGGTACCCATTATAACAATCCATCTTTCGGCTATGGCGGATATTGTTTGCCGAAGGATACAAAGCAGCTTCTTGCAAATTATGATACCATTCCACAAAACATCATTCGAGCTATAATAGATGCAAATTCTACACGAATAAATTTTTTAGCGGATATAATAATCGCAAAAAAGCCACAGGTTGTGGGTATATATAGGTTGGTTATGAAAACAAGTAGCGACAACTTTCGTGACAGCTCTGTTCAGGGTATCATGAAGCGCATTAAAGCGAAGGGAATAAAGGTTATTATCTATGAACCAAAATTGGACGAAAACACATTTTTTAATTCTCGCGTTGAGAAAAATCTTGATAAGTTTAAAAGGAAATCAGATATGATTCTGACAAATAGAATGGATCCTGAGCTTGTTGATTGCGTGGATAAAGTATTTACTCGGGATTTATTTGGAGTGAATTAGATTGAAAGTTAGAAAACACAAAACTGCAATTGTAACTGGCGCAGCAGGTTTTATTGGTTTCCATATTTCTAAGAAATTGCTGGATGAGGGTTGGCACGTCATAGGCATAGACTGCATGTCTAAATATTACGATATCTCTTTGAAAGAGCAACGTGAAAGTATTTTATTACAAAATGCATCTTACAGATCTGTTCATGAGAGAATTGAAACGCCTGGCGTTCTGATGGAGTTGTTTGAAGAAGAATTACCAGACGTAGTGATTCATTTGGCGGCTCAGGCAGGTGTTAGGTACTCAATTGAAAACCCACGAGCCTACCTAGAAAGTAATATTAACGGGACCTTCGAAATTTTAGAAGCTGCACGCTCATACCCACCTGAACATATGCTGTTTGCATCTACTTCTTCCGTATACGGTGCGAATGAGGACATGCCATACAACGAAACTGTCAAGGCTGATCATCAGATGTCGTTTTATGCGGCGACTAAAAAATCTACCGAAAATATGGCTCATAGCTATGCGCATCTCTTTAAATTGCCGATTACTATGTTTAGATTCTTTACAGTATATGGGCCCTGGGGAAGGCCAGATATGGCATTGTTTAAATTTACGAAAGCCATTCTAAACGGGGAGCCTATAGATATTTATAATTATGGAGATATGAGCCGTGATTTCACTTACATTGACGATCTTGTGAATGGCATGCGTTTATTAATCGATGCAATTCCAGAGATTGACCCAATTGATATTGGATGTTCTAATTATACAGATAGCAAATCATGCGTTGCTCCGTTCAGGGTAGTTAATATTGGGAACTCTAAGCCTGAAAAATTAATAGATTTTGTTGAAGCAATTGAAAAATCTATTGGAATTGAGGCAAAAAAAAATTTAATGCCAATGCAGCCAGGAGATGTTCCATCTACTTGGGCAGACACATCCTTGTTAGAGCGGCTAACAGGCTATAAACCTTGCACTGACCTATCCACTGGAACTCGCGAATTTATCAGTTGGTATAGGACTTATTATGATAAGTAAATTATATTTTGCTAATCAAGATCCAAATCGGTGCTTGCCTTGAAGATGAAGATTATAATAGGACATAAAAAAATGACCTTTTCAAACTAAAAAATTTATATTTAATATAAGAGAGTGTAACATGAAGATTGACTGGCCAAAGCGCGGTCACGCGTATTTAGAAAAAGATCTTGAGGGTTTAACCGAGTTATTAACAGCCGACAAAGGTCTTACTGCAGGACCTCAGGCACAAGCCTTTGAGACTGAGTTTGCTGAAAAATTTAACCTTGGAAATTGTTATGCCACAATGAGTTGTGCCCATGCTTTGGATATTGTTGGAAAATTAGTAGTTAATGAACCAAATAGCGAAGTTATATTACCCGCGCATACATATTGTGCTAGCGCAATTGGTTTTGCTCGTGCTGGTGCAAAATTGATATGGGCAGACATTGATCAATCTCATCTGACTATTACTCTTGACGAAGTAATGCGACTTACCACAGTTAACACAAAGGCTATTGTGGTTGTGCATTTATATGGATTAATTTGCCCAGAAATTGAGCAGATTGTTGAATTTGCCAAACTTCGTGGCATTCAGGTAATTGAAGACTCAGCACAATGTGTCGGAGCCCAATTAAATGGCAAATTTGCTGGATCTTTTGGAGATTTTGCAACCTTCAGTTTTCATGCACAAAAAAATTTAACCACCCTTGGTGAGGGAGGTATGCTTGTAATCTCTGATAAATTATTAGATGAAAGAGTTCGTGCGCTCAGATTAAATGGGCATTTGCCGTTTTCAAATCAAGATAAATACTGGCTACCGGCAATGTCAGATGTGACTAATCAGTCTCTAACATCTTGGCCTATGAAGGCGACGATAACAGATGCACAAGCGTTAGTGGGAAGAAATACTCTGAAGCGGCTTAACGAAATGACGTTGGCAAGGAAAAATACTGCATCAATGATTTGCGAAACACTAGGTATTTTTGAGGCTGTTGATTTTCAGTGTAATATTTCAGATGTGTCACATTGCAATCATTTGCTTCCTTTTAAGCTCAAATCGCAACATATAAACAGAGATGAGTTTATGAATTTAATGTTTAACGAATTTGGGGTACAGTGCGTTACCCAATATTACCCATTGTATCGATACGATCTATTTAAGTCGAAGGGTTTTGGTCATTGTGGTTTGTCAGTAACTGATGACTTTTATGATAATATGATTTCTCTGCCATTTTGCCATGAAACTACAGAAGCTGAAGCAGAGTATTTAATTAGCGCGGTGTCTAATATTTTAGAACAAACAATATAATCTTTGCAAACAATAGAGCGATCCAGCAGAAAGCTCTGGTAAAAAACTAGTTGCAGTTTGTATAAACCGCAAAGAGACTGAAAACATGAAATTGATGTCAAAACAGTAAGTTTTCTTTAAGATAGATTAAGGATCAAAAATGAAGTTTAGAATTTTCAAACAAGTACCCCGAATTATTTATGGTGAAAAGTCAATCCTTCGGTTTAGAGAGCTACTCCCAGAAAAAGCTTCGAAAGGGCTTATAATTGTTGACACTAAAGTGCTTTCGATGATCCCTAAACCTTTGACTGAAGATAAAGATATAAAGCTCATTGAGTTTAACGCAACAAAAGGTGAGCCATACACTTGGCAAGTTGATAAGATTGTGGATGAATTGGCAAATTACTTCCCTATCGACTTCATACTTGGGATAGGTGGAGGCAGTACAATGGATATTGCTAAGAGTGTCTCCGTTTGTTTGAAAAATAGTGAAAAATCTGAAAAACTCCAAGGATGGGATTTGGTTAAGGCACCAGGAGTATTTAAGATTGGTATCCCAACAATTTTTGGGTCAGGTTCTGAAGCAAGCAGAACTGCAGTTTTAAATAATGGTACCAAAAAGCAAGGGATAAACAGTGACTATTCTATGTTTGACGCAATCATTTTAGACCCATCAGTTTCAAGTGGAATAGATAAAAATACAAAATTCTACACGGCCATGGACTGCTACATTCATTGCGTAGAAAGTGTGTCTGGAACGATGATTAATCAGCTTTCGGAAGGCTATGCTACGAAGGCGCTCAGTTATTGTGATGAGTATTTTTCGAATAAGATGAAACAAGAAGAATTGATATGTGTTGGATCATATTATGGTGGTGTTTCAATCGTGAACTCGGAAGTGGGAATATGTCACGCTTTGTCTTATGGGCTTAGTATTGAATTTGGATTACGCCATGGTTTAGCTAATTGCGTCGTCTTTAAGGTTCTTGAAGATTACTACGGTGAATATGTTAGCAAGTTTAATTCATTGCTAAATGATTATGAGATAATTCTACCAAAAAACATCTGTTCAAACATTGAAAAAGATAAGATGAAGAGAATGATTGATCAAACATTGATGATGGAAAGACCATTGCTTAATGCTCTTGGGTCAGAATGGAGGGATATTTTGACACGAGAGAAAATAGAAGAACTTTATTTAAGAATGTAATATGATAATAAAAAACCAAATAATTAATACAGATGCGCCGTTACTTGATGCACTCAATAAAATTGAGTTTAATGCAGACGGTTTTGTAGTTTGCGTTAATCACCTAAATCAATGCGAAGGTATTCTTACCGATGGAGATGTAAGAAGAGCCCTTATATTAAATTGTGACAATCCAATAAACCAATTAACCGTTGCTAAAGTCATGAATAAAAAATTTCATTTCCGATTTATCGACGAAAAACCAAATATGGTTGATAAAAATAAAATAAAATTTTTACCAATATTAGACCGTAATAAACGCCTCGTCAAAATCGATATGCTAGATGGTTCATTCTGGGTTGGAGATCGCCTCATTTCCGACTCTAGCGCACCATTTGTTATTGGTGAAATCGGAAACAACCACAACGGTGACTTTGAGTTGGCGAAAGAACTAGTGTTGGCGCTGCGTGATGCAGGTGCTAACAGTGCAAAATTTCAAATGAGGAACATGGAAACCCTATATGCCAAAAATTTTGGCTCAGGTTACGATGATTTAGCAACAGAATATACAAAAGATCTTCTGTCAAAATTTCAACTATCCAATAAGCAATTACTTTACTTGTTTGAATTCACGAGGGATCTGGGAATGATCCCAATCTGTACTCCATGGGATGAAGAAAGTCTTGAAGTCCTCTACAATGCAGACCTGCCAGCTTATAAGATAGCCTCTGCTGACATGAATAACCATCAATTAATTGCAAAAGTGATAAATACAAATAAGCCATTAATTTGTTCGACAGGAATGTCATTAGAACGTGAAGTAATTGAATTGGTTGATTTTTTAGATGCATCGCATGCAGAATATGCCTTACTTCACTGTAATAGCACTTATCCTACCCCGTTTACTCATGTTAATCTAGAATATTTAAAACGATTAAAGTCACTAACATCTGCTCCAATAGGGTATTCTGGGCACGAACGTGATATTTTCGTCTCTGTTGCAGCTTGTGCGCTAGGCGCCAGAATAATCGAACGACACATAACGATGGATCCAAACATGGAGGGTGCGGATCATAAAGCTTCATTAGTACCGTCCGAATTTAAACGTATGATAGAAGGAATCGGACAAATTGATCAAGCTTTAGGTTCAAAAAATCCACGTGTCATGAGTCAAGCAGAAATGCTGAATCGACATAATTTATCAAAGAGCTTAGCGGCAAAAGTAGATATAAAAGCAGGACAACAACTTCATCGTGACCTGATCACTTTGCGTAGTCCGGGGACGGGTATAAAGCCTACAGATGTTGATAAATATCTGGGAAAAAAAGTCAGGTCGGATATATTTGAGGGGTCACTTTTATTACCAAAACATTTTAAAAAAGGGGTTCATAACAAAGTAAGCTTCCAAACTGAGAATAACATAGGAATTCCGGTCCGTTACCATGATTATTTAGAAATGTCAGAGCTGGCAGAATTTAATTTTTATGAATTTCATTTAACATATAAAGACATTGATTTGGACCCAGAAAAATTCTTTAATCCACAGAAGGCTAGTTATTTAACTATTCATGCTCCTGAATTATTTGAAAATGATCATTTAATGAACTTGGCCTCTGTAAACATTGCATACCGTGAAAAATCTATAGATCATTATAAACGAACAATAGATGCAGTGGTTAAATTAAAAGAAACATTTGGCTTGAAAAAAAAGGTACCTTTAATCGTTAACTGTGGAGGGTTTTCTAAAAAAGGGTTTATGAATGATTATGAAAAAAATATAGCTACAGAAGCTTTGTATTCTTCTGTGAACAGACTAGATAAAAGTGAAATAATATTTTGTGCACAGACCATGCCACCATTCCCATGGCACTTTGGCGGTCAACAATTCCATAATCTAATGAGAACCCCTGAAGAAATTAATGCGTTCTGTGAAGTAACTGATCAACACGTTTGCCTAGATACATCTCATACAATGATGTCTGCTAAATATTTTGGATTTAGTTTTTTTGATTGTTTAAAAAACATATCATCATCTGTTAAACATATACATTTAGCTGATTCTAAGGGTGTTGATGAGGAAGGCGTTTTACTTGGACAAGGTGATTTGCAACTAAACGCATTAAGTGAAGTTATACAATCTCACTATAAGAACACACCTATAATATTAGAAACATGGCAAGGACATCTAAATCAAGGCGAAAATTTTCTTAAAGATCTAAATACTTGGCTTACTGTAGCAAGTTAAAGGTACAATTTTTATTGTTATAAAAATATTTCTATTAATTATCTTCAAATAAATAATTTGGTGCACAATTGGGTTATTAAGTATTATAATATTAAATCAAAGGAAGGTAAGCATTCAATGGATTTTCTATATGTTTCAAGGCGTAATGTTGATTTTGAATACAACAAACCACTTTTGGAAAATAGTAATTGTGTTGTTCTAAACATCGGCTCGGACGATCTTAGTAAAAGAGTGTTCAATAAGAATGTTTATATACTACCTAAAAGTATTAAACTATTACAATCATGTGTCCGTATATTAAAACGATTATCAAAGTTTAAGCTTTCAAGTAGTTTTTTTATTTATTTTGAAGAAGCTATATATAAAAAAATAGGTAACCATATATTAAGTCTTACCAAAATAAATAACTGTGATAGGGTAGTATTTGATCATAATTCCTCAAGGCAATATCAAATTTTCTTTACTTTATTAAAATCTGAAAAACTAATGATCTATTCGATTCCACATGCTGATTATGTTTTTTCCAATACGCTCCTGGATAATCACAACATACATACTATTAAACCAGATCAATATGGGGTTCTGGATAGGGTCATAGTGACAAGTGAAGCTCAGAGAAAATCAGTCGTAGGTAATACAAATTTGTTAAAAAGCATTAGGTATTCTGAATACTGGACCAGAAAACAAGTATCCAATTTACCAGTGCTTAAAGAAAAAAGAGAAATAACGGTGTTAGTTTTGCAAAGTCTTTCTGTCGGTGGAGTTTGTAATATCCAATTCCACCGAACACTAAAATTTTTAAACACCCTTGGAATTCAGGTCATAATAAGACCACATCCGACAAAGGGTATAAAAGAAATTAGGGATATAAAATCTCTAAAGCATGTTTCTCTATCCAATTCTTCTTTAACTTGTGACATTCTAAATGCAAGTATAGTAGTTCATTTTCAAAGTAGTGGTTTCTTAGATGCTGTGAATCTAAAAAAGAAAATAATATTTGCACAATTTGCGAGTTCCAATACATTGCACACTGATTATTTAAAGGGAGTAATAATTTGTCACAATTTTGATGAATTTCGTGAGACACTTTTAAGATTTCTAGGCGAACCAATACTGACTTCGCACGCTCCACTAAGAAACCAAGCTGACATAGAAAAAGATTTTTTTGTAAACCTCAAAACATGGCATCAGGCGTTAGATATCAAATGTTTAAGCAAATAGTATTTCTCTTAGGCCAAGACTGGAAGCAGTTGCCCCCATTATTTTTAGCAAATGTCATTCTAGCAATAATGGAACTATTTAGTCTTGGACTTTTAATTCCCTTGCTCGGTGGAGAGCTTTTAGGTGGAATAGATATATTCCAGGCACCGTCTTCAGAGGCATCTATGATTTCGCGGATGGTAGATTATGTATCAAATTATCAGTTTCATTTTTTAGTGATGTTAGTCGTGATTTCATATTTCTTGAAAGGAATAATTCATTGTTTGATTCAATGGTATAACTATGAAATAACAGGAAAAATTGAAGAACGGTTAAAAAATCAGCTAGTAAAGAAAGCACTGAATTTACCCCCTAAATTATTTATAAACTCCTCTACAGCGGCACTCAATTATGCCGCAACTGTTCAGGCTTCGTTATTTTCTAACAGTGTTATTTTTCAAAGTTTACGAGCTATAAGCAATACCTCCGTAACAATTGGCCTTCTAATTTTTTTAATATCATTAAATCCTAAAATGGTACTAATAGCGTTTGCTTTACTGGCATTCGTGGGAGTAGCATACTTTAGACTTTCAAAAAAATACCTCGTTCGTTGGGGAGCAAAAATGAATGCTTCACAGGTTTCTGTGGCCTCTGTAATCGAGGATTTGCTTAATGGGCTGAAACAAATAAAAGTTAACGATTATACTGATATTGTAACTAATGTGTCAAAAAATTCCATTCGTGAATATAGAAAATCAATGGTAAAGGTAAGTATAATACAGCAGGCAACACAACCGATTTTTGAATTTAGCGCAATATGTATGATCACACTTTTTGTTGTATTAAATTATTATGGCACTATTAAAATTGAACCTTTTCAAGTGGTGCTCTTCATCATATGTTTGATGAAAATTTTACCGGCAGTAAATTCCATTAACCAGTGCATTATGAAGATAAAGTATAATAAAGATACGATTAATACTTTGTATAATATGCTGAGCCAGAAACTTAATTATCTTGATCTTGAACGTGACACAAATTACATAATCAAGAATGAAATGGACCAAGATATTGTCACTTTAAAATTAGAGGAGGTAGTTATAAATACGCCTGATGGCATAAAACTTAATACACCGATCAGCTTTACTGCTAAAAAAGGTGATATTATACTATTAAGAGGCGAGTCCGGTGTAGGCAAGACTAGCGTGCTAGACGCTATCTGCGGTATGGTCAAACCTTGCGAAGGAACTATTTCTTTTAGCGGATGCGATCCAGCTATGAATTTGCACTATGAATCACAAAACTCTTTCTTTTTTGATGGTAACATTGCTGAAAATATTTCAATGAATTTTGGAGTATTTAATTTTGATGAATTACCAATTGTTGATAACATTATAAAAGCCAATTTACAAAATAGTCGTGTGGAGGCAGCACAATTTGCGAAAAAGCGTATAAATAAAAGGTCTGGGGGTCTTTCTGGGGGCCAATTCCAACGTGTGGCTTTTGCGAGGGCTCTCATGGCGGATAAGCAAATTGTAATTTTAGATGAGTTCACTTCAGCAATGGACATAAACACCGAAAAGAAAATTCTCTCTACTTTAAAGAGTTGGGGCAAAAATAAGATAATAATTTGCGTTTCACACTCACCAAACGTTGCTGCTTTCGCTACGCAAGTTATAGACGTAAAGTCCTATCCAAAATGATTGGTTTTTTATCAAATAAAATTTTATACCTCACGAAACTTTTTTCCATTAGTTGTCCGCAGAAATAAATCACCAACAATTTGTTGACATTCATTATGCGTGCAAACAAGATCAATTTGAAGAACTGCAGATCAGTAATAATTTTCTTCAGTTGCTCGTTTTCTTTCTTTAGCCATTTTATCTGAGCAACCTAAAAACAAGAAATAGTTGAAAATAGGATCCTAATTTTGTCTTATTCATTAGATTTCAGACATGATATTCATAATCTTAGAGCAATAGCCGTTTCCAGCGTATTTCTCTATCATTTGCACACTGAATTACAATTCAGCCAATTCTTTAAAATGGGTTTTCTTGGTGTAGATATATTTTTTGTTATCAGTGGATATTTAATTTCTAAAATATTAGTAGACCAAGTCGAGCAAAATGGAGAAATTAATTTCTCTGAATTTTATAAAAGGAGAGTAAAAAGAATAATACCTGCTACATTATTTTTACTTATTTTAGTAAACATAACAACAGCATTTTTTGGGACAAAAACTTACATTGACAATATATATGAAAATACAATTTCGGCTATTTTATTTATACCAAATTTACAGTTCATGATCTCAAATATTCCGTATGGAGGTGAAGATAACTTTACTCCATTATTAAATTTATGGTCTCTTGGAGTTGAAGAACAATTCTATCTTGTTTTCCCATTTTTTATTTTTCTAGTATTTAAAAAGAAGCTAAATATATATAAAACTACATGTTTCTTTATTGCGCTGTCATTTAGTGCGTTTTTTTTAACTTCATTTTTTATGCCGAGTGTAGCATTTTATTTTTCACCAATGAGGGCGTGGGAAATTTTGTTTGGAACCTTGGCTTACCTTACAAGAAAACGTTTAGGAAAAATTTCTTTATACAGAGTAGACATCTTTTGTATCCCAGCATTAATTTCTATTATTGCATTTGGAAACGGCTCTGCTGTTGGATCAGTTATTTTGAATTTAATTGTCGTTTTTCTTACCTTTATTTTATTAACCTACAATGATGTAGGTTTAAAATTACCTAAAACCAAACCTAATAAAAAAGGTGCTTTTCTAAAATCTGTTCAATATATAGCGTCTATATCTTTTTCTTTATACTTGTTTCATTACCCCATAATTCAGTTCGTAAAGATTAACTTTTTTGGCTATTCTACCCTATTTTTGTCTGCAATAAGTTTGACACTATCAATCTTTTTTGGATCTTTAAGTTATTACTTAATTGAGGAGAAATTTAAAGTAAAAGATCAGAACTTTAAAATACAGTTTATTTTTTTAGCAATCACTTCTCTAATTTGTTTAACCGGATCTTTTTATAATGCGAATTACTCAAAATTCTCAAATGAAAATTTATTACTTGATACTAATTGGAGAAATGCAGGGGATATTAACGCTCATATCAAAAATTGGCATAGCTACCGATTAAATAATCAACCTAAAAATTTTACAACTAAATCTAATAAAAAAAATATTCTCGTAGTGGGAAATTCACTTGGGTCAGATTTTTATTATGTATTGAAAAATTCAGTGAATTCTGAAAATTTTAATTTAAGTTACATATCTCCTCCAATTAATAGAGAATATGATGGCAACTATCGTCTCGACTGTTTTTTAAAACAAATTCGGGAGGACTTTGGTTCGAGAATATGCGAAGGAATTGATTATAGCACAGGGACCCTTGATCCATATAATTTATATAAAAATGCAGACGCAATAATTATAGCTTCGAGATATTTGGAAAATGATAAAATAGTATTACCTCAACTGATCAAGACACTCAAGCTTGATGGTAAAGCAGTTTTTATAGTTTCACCAGCACCTGAATTTAAGTCTAACAGTATTGTTGATAATGAAGTTAAAAGTTTTATTTTTAAAAAAAGGAGGGTTCCCAATAAACTGGAATTAAGTGAGTTGGAAAAGAAGGTATTTGAAAATTACTCCAAAAATACCAAGATTAATGCTTGGCTAGATCTCAGTCGAAAGCTAGCCAAAGAATATGATGTAGTTTTTATTAATCGCTTGGATCTTCAATGCAATAAGATAACCAGATCTTGCCCACAAATAGTCTCAGATGTACTTCTTGTTTCAGATTATGGGCATCTAACTCCAAAAGGGATGGAGTTTTTTTCAAGGTTTGGGCAGAAAGAGCTTAACAAAATTTTCAATTTGGAACATCAAGGTAAAAAATAATTTAATTGTACTGTTTTAATTCATGGAAGACTATTTAGTTGGTTGATTATAAAATAGTGTAATAGTTGAAATAAATCTCTTCCGTAAATTTATTATCGATCATTCAAAGTAAATAAACAGGCCCTAGACAATTCAAAAAACATTGATTCTCAAATTTAGAACGATAAACGTTTTATTGGTTGCTGCCATTTCTTATTGGCGCAGGAAGTGATCTAAGTGCATTCATCAAAAATCATTTTACCGAATAAAATGTGACTACTAAGTTGAAAGGCTGAGGTTAGATAATCTCGCAGAGATTTTATTTCCTGCAAACTGATAAATTCTGTAATAGGATTGTATTTGGATAGGTAATGAATAAGGCCAGAAGTATTCTGCCAATTTATTAGTCTTTACAATTGAGATCTACAGAGTGTATTTTTATATAAAATTAAAGGGATTGATAAAAAGATGGATACCAAAGAAGTTAATCATGAATTTATCTCTAATGGCATCGTTTTATTAAGGGATTTTTTCTCAGCAGGAGAGGTGAGTAAATTTCGAACTATTTTAGAAACAGAATTTTTAAAAAACAAAAAAGTATATATTGGGTATGATGAAGTAGGTATCTCAAAAGAATTGATTGAAAAAATTATCTCAAAACGTTTGTCAGATGTTTTAAATAGTATTTTTCCCAAAGCGATAATGTTGCCAGATTTCATTATTCAATCAGGAAATACTCCCAACAAAATTATTACTCCACATTACGATTGCCAATCCTATGTTAGGCAGGGAATGTCGGACAGGTTAGAGACACTGAAATATGCTAAAATTGGAGTTTATTTACAAGCAAGTGATAAGAATCTTCCAGGATCTATTTGGTATTGTCCATATTCTCACAATAAAGCTTTCCATAAAATTTTGTGGAGGTTACCAATCTCAACTAGATTGAAAAATAAAATTGATAATTTTTATAAAAATTTCAAAAAATCATCACAGATTGCATTAAACTGTGAGCCGGGAGATTTAGTTATTTTTGATGGTAGACTATTACATAGTTCAAGTCCTAAACTAACAACAACGCCAGAAAATATTGAAAAGAAAATTGCGATATATTTTTCTGTAACGGGAAGTGAATTAGATGCTGCATCTTTTATGCGAGCTGAAACATTAAAATTTGCTGATGAACTAACTAGCAAAGACCCAGAATACGCAATGCGAATTGGTTATTTTTTTAGTGAACTATCCAATGTTTTATCTACACAATGTACAAAAGTAGGTTTGAAAAGTTATAGTTTAAATAGTGATAAAATAATGTATTCTAAGTCCAAGCTTTAGCATTTTAATGAGGTTTGATAATAGTTTTAAATAGATATGATTATAAAATATAAAAAAAGATCTATAAATGTAATAGGAAATTAGATGACTATGAGATTAAACCTAGAGGGACGCTCGGCATTAGTTTGCGCTTCAAGTGCAGGAATCGGTAAAGGTATTGCTGAAAATTTGGTTGATTGCGGGTGTAATGTAATAATTTGTGGTCGAGATGAACAAAAATTAAATATGACTTATTCTGAACTATAAGAATCGAAAGTAGCAAAAGTATTAGCTATTCGCTGTGACTTAGACGACAGCAAAGATATTCAAGAGATGTATAAAAAGGCTTCAAGGAACTTTGGTTCGATTGACATATTAGTCCATAATCAAGGTGGGCCGCCCCCTGGTGAGTTGAAAGATATATCAATCGAAGATTTAGACAATGCATATAGTAATTTGTTAAGATCAGTATTTTTGCTTAATAAATTATTTATTCCAGATATGATCAATAATTCATGGGGCAGAATAATTAATGTTTTAAGTGTCTCCGTAAAACAACCTCTTCCAAATATGTTATTATCAAATATGTTTCGACCTGCTCTACAAGGAATGGCAAAAAGCTTAGCAAACGAACTTGGCATTTATGGTATTACTGTCAATTCGTTATTACCGGCAAATGTTTTAAGTAGTAGAACAAATTCGTTAATTGCGGCGCAAGTTGAGAAAAGTGGATTGCCATTCGAGGAAATAATGCTGGAAATTTCGAATGGTGTGCCAATGAAAAAAATGATAAAACCAAATGAGTTTGGGGCATTGGTAGCATTTCTTTCAAGCGATAAAGCTTCTTTTATAACTGGTACTACAATACCTATTGACGGTGGTATGGTGCGCTCCTTGACATGATTACTGAACTGTTCGAAGCCGATAACCATAGTAGAAATGTTAATATTACAACCACCGCTACAATAGATCAGACGGAGTTAGTAAGGTATATTTGTAACAATGAATATAGTTTTGAACTTAATCAACTGTCAGAGTTAGCATTGGTGGAGGGTTACAATATTAACTCTTTTAATTTTAAAGTTGGCGAATATTTTCTAAAAATTTTAACGAAAAAGCAATATAGTGCTAAGGTAGATCACTTTCCAAGATTAGTTGAGGAAATGGGTAGGCATGGAGTTCCTGGCATAGAGTTTATAAAAAATAAGTCTGGAGATTATGTTACAAAAGTATTTTTTAAAGGTGAAATTTTTTATGCCACTCTTCAACCATTTTTAAGTGGTAATTTCTATACAGGATCAAAAAGATCTTTAGTAAATATGATCAAAATAATTCAGAGAATAGAGGATGCGTTTCATAATATAAAACCTGAACCGTGTCATTTATTACCTTATGGTTCTTTTAAACCCAAACATAGACTAAATAAGATTAATAAAGCTTATATAGAAAAGACTAAAAAAAACGAAAATGATCAGTATGATAATTCATACCATGAAATCTTTATTAACCTATTGGGTATGTGTGATTTTTTTGAAAGTGTGGAAGTAGATCTAGACAAACAGCATATAAGACACTTTGACCTCCACCCACATAATTTATTATTTGATGGTGACGAAGTTGCTGCAGTATTAGATTTGGATAATATTGCAATTGTAGATAAAAGAATAGCGACCGGATTTAATTTATATAAACTAGGATGCAAAGCTATTTCGAACAATATGATTACATTATTGGAGTTCAAAGAGATTGTGAAAAAGCATTTTGAATTTGATGATTTAAAAAACTTTGCACTTATTGAATTACTACATAGATTTTTACTTGTATTAGAAAGCCATTATCTCGAAAAAAGCAATATTAGAGATAGCGACTTTTTCAAGTATGTGATCAGTCTAGACGAGATAAATGTTATGTTTTCAGAATAAAATTAACTTGAATATCCTAGACTAATAGCCTCCTCCAAAATGGTAGAGAAATCTTCTTCAAGTTTAGGGGCGCAATTTTTTAAGGTGGGAGAAATAAATTCTTTGATTTCATTGAAATATCTTGCTCTTTTAGAATCGTCTTTTTTTAAGCATTGAGCAGGAATATTGTCATATTTATCACAGATTTTGACCAACATTACCTCCTTTGGCATTAAGCTTAAATTCAAGTAGTAACTTTTAATGATCTTCATATCGTTTGCCGCTTCACGATTTTGTGTCAGTGCTCTGATAGAATTTGAAACCCAACTATTGCATTCCTTCTCTAATTCATCTTCTGACATATAGTTTTTTTCTAACGCATTATGCAAAAAAGCAACCTTTAGTGTATTCTGTGCATTTACATTTTCAGAACAAATATTTTTTGCAACTTCAGCTGTCACCCGAAAAAGATGCGCTTCATAATACTTATCAAGTATATTGTTTCCAAAATTAAAATTTGCAAATCGTTCCACGTGCGTGTCTATAAAAGATTTCAATTCCTCTTTTATATCTGTAAATTTATTTAAATTTTTAATCATTTTATCATACTCAAGATGTCTTACGTCTTTAAACATACTATCAAGTTTTTCTTGCTTTATCTTTAGAAAATTTATATTCTTTTCCGAACTCCATATTTATTTAATCTCGAAGTATAACATAAATGAAAAATATTATAGCAGTAATTGCAGCACGTGGTGGGTCAAAAGGTATACCAAACAAAAACTTAATCCCATTTTGTGGTAAACCGCTCATTTATTGGTCTATTAAAGTTGCTTTAGAAACCCCAGAAATTAACAGTGTTTGGGTAACTACGGATGATACATTGATAGCTGAACAGTCACAGAGGTTTGGTGCAGAGGTGGTAATGAGGCCAGATGAATTAAGTGGTGACATCATCATGTCTGATGCAGCTTGGGAACATGCTATTAACGAAGTTTCCAGAACTTCTGATGCAACGATTGATATGGTAGTGGCTTTACAAAATACCTCACCCTTAAGGCAGTCCTCAGACCTTTCGCAGGCGATTTTAAAGTTTAAACAGTCTGAATGTGATACGATGTTCTCCGGTTCAGATGCTAGCGATTTGACACTTTGGTCAAAAAAAGAAACAGGTGAGCTTGAAAGTTTGAATTTTAACTGGCGCAAAAGACTTAGGCGCCAAGACATGAAGCCACAGTTTATTGAAAATGGATCTTTTTATATTTTTACCCCAGAAACAATTGCACAATCACATGATCGTTTTTTTGGGAAAATTGAAATGTTTGCAATGGAGAAGTGGAAGTCTTTTGAAATTGACGAAATAGTTGATATTCAGTTGTGTGAGTATTTGATGCAAAACTATTTGCTCAGTGATATTTAAGGTCAGCGAATATGGCTGAAAACAGAAAAGATTTGAGATTATTTGTGAAGTTAGATTGGTTAATATTTTTTGATAAAATAATTTTATAAATAGCTAATCGTTTAAAATATACTATTATTCTTATTTAAATTTTTTGCTTGGCATGCAAGAATGGTAATAAAGATAGTTAGAGGGGGCTTGATGAAACAGTCTTACGAAAGAATGCTTTCAGTGATAAAGGCTTCATTTCCAGAACAACATATTAATAGCTTAAAAATTCTTGAAATTGGATGTGGTAATGCAGGTTTTGTGGCTTACGCGCGTTCTATAGGTTGCCAAGTATATGGGGCAGATATTGAATTTAAGCCAGGTAAGTCTTTAAATGCGCTCTTGGAAAGTGGGTATGTAAAAAAAATTCTGCCAACAGGGTCTGGGAGACTCGATATTAGCCTAAGCCAAGCAGAGTACGCTTGGCCATTTTTAGATGAGGAATTTGATGTTGTAATATCTAAGGCTACACTTGAGCATGTTGAAAATCTACACCAGTTTTCAGCTGAAAATTCTCGTGTCCTAAGATCTGGGGGAAAAACAATTCATTATTTTCCGTCAAGAACAGCTCTAATTGAGCCACACATTTACTTACCTTTTGCTGGCATTTATTATCAAAACCATATTGTTATAAAAATATTAAAACTTTTTTTGGGTAAAAAGTTGATTGAGCCAAAATTTGAATACATGAAAAAGTTCTGTTTTTATCGACGAGATATCGATCTGGTCAGAGCTTTCAAAAATAATAATCTGATATTCAAACACTATGCAGAAAATTCCCTTTTTCCCAAAATTGCAAAAAATACTTTAACCCTTCTAATGTGGATTCTATTCCGTTTCTTCCGGTCAAAAGTGATGATATTTGTTAAGGAGTAACTTTAGTGCTTTACATTCCCATTGAGATATTTTCACGAGAATATAGATCAAAACTTGCTGTGGCGATGCACGTATGTAATACAGGTATACCTGTATGTTTTGGCCATAAGTCTTTTGTTAGAAACTTGTATAAGTCACGTCAAGTTAAGGGTGTAATATACAATAAGGGTGTTGGTGACCAAGTGCAAAAAGAAGATTATGAGATAGATTTAGAAGCTGGTTACAAATTTATTGCTCAAGATGAAGAAGCAGGAATTATCTTCAAAAACTTTTCAGATTTTTATCAAGAAAGATCAAGCCTACACAGCCTTGACCAAGTCTCAAAATTTTTCACTTGGGGAGATGCCGACCAATGCTTCTTTGAAAATCAAACTCCTCACATTGACAAAGCCATCCTGACTGGGTCACCTCGTGCAAGTTTTTGGGGGAATTTAGGCCATGAAATATTTAAGAAAGAAATACAAAATATTAAATCAAAATTTGGATCGTACATATTATTTCCAACTAACTTTGCAACTTATAATAGTTTCTTAGGTGAAAGACGCTACACCAAACATTTAGAAAATTTCTCTTATTATCGAGATGCTGGCTTTCAAGATTTAATTGATAGAGAGCAACGAAAATATGAAATGCAGATGATGAAATTTGTTACTGAGAGTGTTGTGGAGATATGTACTAAATTAAAAAAGAGTGTAATTATTCGCCCCCATCCAGGCGAAGATGTAAATACTTGGCGGAAAATCAGAAATAAAATGCCATCAGAAATTCGACAGAAATTACATGTTTTACGCGAAGGAGATGTTACGCCATGGATTTTGGCAGCAGATCTCGTTGTGCAACGCGGATGTACCACTGGATTGGAGGCTATCTTATCACAGGTGCCGGTAGTTAGTTATGTTTTAGAACCTTGGGAAAATCAAGATCCAAAAAGAAGTTTTGTAGACGCAAATACAGTAAGTGTAAAAACTGTCAACGAGCTGTTATCTTTTATATCGAACGGCACAGGAAACATACTATCCAATGAATTTCTTGAAAATGCACGTGCAAAAGTAAAGGATGCTGGAAATGATTTGAATATCCTAGCTATTTCAAAACAAATCTGTGAATTGCATTCTTCATCACAATTTGAACCAATCAATGATTTAAGATCTGCACGATTCAGCACATTGAAAGACTTAGCTCGCATGCACTTTCCGCGCTTAAATAAGAACGCGCAAATTCTTGACAGAAATAAGCGGCCGATGTTAACCTATAGAACTGTTAAAGAGCAAATTGAAAGAATGGCAATCCCTTTAGGGATAGAGCAAAATTTCAATTTAGATTTAGTGGCCCCTAGCACATTTCTTATGATAAAAAATTAAAATGCGTATTTGTATAATTGCATCAAACAAATTGATGTTAGACAATTGTTGCGCGTTTTTGATTAACGGATCATTACTGGAAATAGCTGAATCGATACAAGTGATAACGCCATTTAAGATAACGCTTAGGCTTTCCAGGTTTCTGGAACAACTTCGTGTGATTTTTTTATCAAAAAATAGAAAAATTAGTTTCAACTTCAATAATATTGTTATGAAAGTACATTATAATCTAGTGATTTCGGCTGAACCCATATTTCCCAATCATATAAGTGGCGATAATGTGATAGTTGTTGGCCACTCACCGATTTTTTTAAAATATAAGGGTAATGAAATTTATCCCTATTTAAGTAAAAGACTCCTTGATGCTCAAAATCAATTTGAAAGAGTAATTTATTTAGAAAGTTTTCATGAAACCTACAAAAAGATTGTAAAAGAAAACAAAAATTTTAAAAATTGTATAAAAGTTACTGGATCGCCATATTTTGATAAAGAATCTGTTACAAAAGAAATTTATAGTAGGGCTGATGTTATTTTAGGTTCTGATAAAAAATCTACCAAAGTGCTAATACAGTCCACATGGGGGCCGTCTTTAATTGAAGAACAATTTCAAATATTATGCCAAAAAATACCTAAAATGTATCCAGAATTTGAATTTTATTTCTCTCTGCATCACAATCACTTTTTTGGACCATACTCTGCTAAAAATCCGTTTGGAAAATTAGTAATGGAATGCTCAAAACGCACAGATAATGTTCATTTAATTACAGATCAGTATAATAGATTAGCGTTGATGAGGGCAGTGGATTTTGTTATTACTGATCACAATGCTCTTGTTGTATTAGCAGAATTTTATAATAAGAAAACATTGGTATATCATCCCTCTAACAGTCGACATGATATTGAAATATTAGAGACAGTATGCGCCAATGCTGTTCATGTGAAGAAGAAAAGTTTATTTGAAGAGCAAATAAATCTTTTACTTTGTGAAAAGTCAAAAGGAACGATTGTAAATAGTCAGAGCTTAGAGAGTCAAAAATGTTTTGTGACTGACTATAAGAAAAATGTTTCCAAATTATTATTAGAAATATTATGAAACTATGAGTAACTGCATAACTATTATAATACCCAGTATAGGTCGGAAGAAACTCCTTAAAAGGGCATTAGAGTCGCTTGAAAGACAAACGTTATTGCCGGAAAAGATAATTATTATAAACAGTGGTGGCGTGGATATCTGTAAGGGCAACATACCTAAGTCACTGAGAGTAATGACAGAAATATGCAATATAGATACTAAAATTAATGTCTCTAAGGCAAGAAACCTTGGTGCATCAAAAGCCTGTACAAATTTTATTGGATTTCTAGATGATGATGATGAATGGAGTAATACTGTGGTTTCATCGTTTAAATGCCATAAAGTCCCATTAAATGGATTTGTATATTTCCCTATCATATACAAATCTGAAAACGGTTTTTATACTCGAGTGCGGCATGCTATGTTTTCCAATGTTGAAGAGTTTAAACGCAGATTTCTTTACTCTAATCCCGGTATTGGAGGATCCAATATTATAATGCGAAAATCTCAATTTACTCGTTTGAAAGGCTTTGATGAAAAACTGAATACAGCTGAAGACCGTGATATTGTGTTTAGACTAATAGGGGGGAAAATATTTCCAATTCTATTGGATAATTGTTTCTCAATTTGTAATACACAATTACAAAGCTTGAGTAGAACAAATATTGCACGGGGGCAGTTCAATTTCTATATGAAGCACAAGTATTTTTATACGAAATATGACAAGCTGAAAGTTGTATTATATGTCATTAAAATTTATGTGATCCAATTTTTACGCTACAAAAAAATGAAAAAATGAAAAAAATAAATATTCATATATCAGCAATAAAGTATTTGGGTATAGCTCTAATTATAATATATTCATTTCAAATTATACAAATAAGAATGAATATTGAAGGGGATATTAAGAACTATTCTCTTTTATTTGATCAAATAAGAAATTCCGCAAATCTATTTAGTATTGGAACTAGGTACGAAC
>Ga0209603_1000978_pt1 | contig 31461 bp, 45 predicted proteins | sample COGITO_mtgs_1206_FD_184812 | JGI IMG/M metagenome (GOLD analysis project Ga0209603, IMG submission 184812) | Pelagic marine microbial communities from North Sea - COGITO_mtgs_120607 (SPAdes) (version 2) | ecosystem: Environmental > Aquatic > Marine > Epipelagic ... | reverse complement strand
AAAGTTAAACCTAAAGAAAAACCGCATTACGTAAACAACGCTGAGTTCTCTCAGGCAGTCGTGACTTATGTTAGTCATGCACGAATGTGTAAGGAAGCAGGGAAACCGAAACCCATTGTTCCGGATTACATTGCCAGTTGTTTCCTAAAGATTAGTGAAGGATTGTCCCACAAGGCGAACTTTGTCCGATACACTTACCGTGAAGAGATGGTAATGGATGCGGTAGAGAACTGTCTAAAGGCGATCGAGAACTACAACCTAGAGGCTGCAACACGATCTGGTAAACCAAATGCATTCGCATACTTCACACAGATTACGTGGTACGCCTTCCTCCGCAGAATCCAACGTGAGAAACGTCAACAAGATATCAAGATGAAGTATATCGCAGAGGCGGGTATCGAGCAGTTCCTAGATTTGAATGATGACAACGGATTCACTGACCATAGTAATGTACTCCCATTTGTTGATCAACTCAGACAACGTATTGATGTAGTAAAGAACGCAGATGCCGACTTTAAAGAATATGCGAAAGACGAGAAGAAACAACGTAAGAGACGTGCAGTCAATGTTGATTCTGATCTCAGTGATCATATGGTATAGGCGGTTGAATACGGTCTATGGTGAAACTGGATATCATCCGAGTCTTCTAAACTTGTGTTCAAGGTTCGAGTCCTTGTAGACCGACCAATCGAATAATGCTTGACATTGTACTGCGATCTGTGGTATAATGTCGATTATATTAACAAAGGTATATATTATGAGTATCATGGGTTATAACAATCCGTCAACAGACAAACCCTACATTTCGTTAGTGTGTCATCCCTACGAACACGAAACATCTGTTAATACACGTGTCAGTATAGATATCATGCAGAAGGATCTATCACGTGATGATCTATGTGAAGTGTTCGAAACTTTTATGAAGTCGATGGGTTACCACTTTAATTCAAATGAATCTCTCGGTATTCTGGTCGATGGTGAATGATTAAATGAAAATCGCAATACTAAATGACACCCACTGTGGCATCCGTAATTCGTCTGACATCTTTATGGACTATCAAGAGAAGTTCTATCGAGATGTCTTTTTCCCTTACCTACGTGAGAACGGTATTACTCAGATTCTACATCTGGGTGATTACTACGATAACCGTAAGACGATTAACTTCAAGGCCCTAAAACACAACCGTAAGATCTTTCTAGAGAAGTTGCGGGAGTATGGTATCACGATGGATATCATTGTCGGTAATCATGACGTTTACTTCAAGAACACCAACGAACTGAATGCCCTCAAGGAACTACAGGGTCACTACATGAATGAAGTGAACGTTATCCTTGACAATACTGTCATGAAGTACGGTGACTTGGATATCGCTTTGATACCTTGGATCAATCCAGAGAACGAAAAAGAAACATTAGAGTTTCTAAAGAATACCAAAGCAACTGTTGTGGGCGCACACTTAGAGTTAGATGGTTTTGAGATGTCTAAGGGTATTCCGTGTCACGGTGGTATGAGTATGTCTCACTTCCAACGATTCGACATGGTTCTATCTGGACACTTCCATACTCGTTCGTCACAGGGCAACATTCATTATCTTGGGTCGCAGATGGAGTTCTTCTGGTCTGATTGTGATGACAGGAAATACTTCCATGTTCTTGATACCGAAACAAGAGAACTGACTCCGGTACACAATCCGGTCACGATCCACGAGAAGATTTACTACGATCATGAGAAGATGGACGAGTTCAAGTTCAAGGATATGCGTTATCTTGATGAGAAGTTTGTTAAGATAATCGTTACCAATAAGGGTGATCCGTATACGTTCGAACGTTTTGTGGATCGTGTACAATCTCAGAAGATTCATGAACTGAAGATTGCCGAAGACTTCTCTGAGTTTGGTGGCATGGCAGTAGACGATGACAACCTAGAGGTTGACGATACAGCTACTTTGGTAAACTCATATGTTGACAATATCAATACAGATCTAAACAAAGATAGGATTAAGAAGGAGATTACTTCGTTGATGAAAGAAGCGGAGAACATCGAAGTTGCTTAATCATTATCGGAGTAAGGGTTGGGTTCATATAGAGAACTTTCTGATGCCTCGCGATGTGTCAGGTCTTAGGTATCACGGTGGTCAGATAGCCGGTCTTATCCGTGATACTAAAGATATCGGGTCTCCGTGTGTATATGGTTCACCTACTCATTGGTCTGGTGTCGGATGTGCATCGATGTATGGTCGAGTTCTTTGGGGTCTATATACGTCACCATTTATGCACGATCTCGCTACTACATTGTTAGAGACAGACGAACCTTACTTGTTCAACGATCAGTTGGTGTGGAAGTATTCTAATGATGAGTTCGGGTTTGAATGGCATACCGATAACCACACTGGGTTTAGAGATAACCCTATTCGAGACAAAACAGTAAATTGTTTGATATTTGCACATGACGTTACAGAAGACAACGGTGGTTTGACCCTAATGAATAAGGACAACCATAAAGAGGTAACGTTGTTTCCGAAGTCTGGGGATGTTGTGTGTATAGATGGTAACACGTATCATGCATCTGGCGTAAACACGTCAGGTTCGGTAAGGGGAGCATATGCTTGTGTATATGCTGATAACATGGTCGAAAGAGACCGATATTATATAACGAGGTTTTACGATGAACGGAAAGAAAGCGAAACTAATGAGGAAAGCTGGGATTTCGAAAAAGAAAGACAAGAGAAATTATCAGTCAATGAGTCACCAGAATAAAGGTATGTTTGGAGACGTGGTTGCTGAAGTATCATCTAAGGGTGGAAAGTTAGTCAATGCCAACTAGGAACGATGTAACTGGGGACACTATTCAGTCAAAGGGCCCCAGCAAGAAGTACATGGATAACTATGATTCGATCTTTGGTAAGAAGAAGAAGGATCAGAAGTCCGTCCAACGTGAAGTAACGGATCTGAATCATGATGGTCATGAAGACGCACCCGATGAAGAAAACGCTTGACAATACACTCACAGGCCTGTATAATACGTACCTATGATTAAATTTCAAAAACTCCGATTCAAGAACTTTCTGTCTACTGGGAATACTTTCACAGAGATAGACTTTATTAATTCACCTACTACTCTTGTGGTGGGACATAACGGTGCGGGTAAGTCTACTATGTTAGACGCCCTATCGTTCGGTCTCTTTGGGAAACCACACCGCAAGATTTCTAAACCGCAACTGGTAAACTCAATCAACGGCAAGGGAACAATGGTCGAAGTGGAGTTCATGGTTGGGGCGCAACAGTACAAGATTGTACGTGGTATCAAGCCTAATATCTTCGAGATCTGGCAGAACGGTAACATGATCAATCAGAACTCACATGCAAAAGAATATCAACAGGTTCTAGAGAAGAACATTCTGAAGTTGACTCACAAGAGTTTTCACCAGATTGTTGTTCTCGGATCAAGTTCTTTTGTCCCGTTCATGCAGTTGACTGGGGGTGCAAGACGTGAGGTGATCGAGGATCTACTTGACATTGGTGTATTCTCTAAGATGAACAGTATCCTCAAAGAGAAGACGGGTCTACTCAAGGATCAGATTCGTGAGTGTAATCACAACATAGAGATGTGTAAGACTAAGGTCAATGCACAGAAGAAATACCTACGTGATCTGAATGCAGTGAATACCGCATACCGTAATGAGAAGGAAGAAAAGATCGAAGAGATAAGTTCTGAGATCGAACAGATACAGGAACGCAACATCGAGTTATCACAGATCATTACGGAACGTCAGCCACCTCTCTTGGATAACATTGCGAGTCTTGCTAAGAAGAGTAAAGAACTGACCGAATATATGTCCACGTTCAAGTCACAGATCAAGTCTCTTGTAAAGGAGTCTAAGTTCTTTGAAGAGAACGAAGTGTGTCCTTCGTGCGATCAGGATATTTCTCAGGAGATCCGTGATGAGAAAGTCACCAAGGCAAAGCGTAAGGCGAAGGGTCTGAACGATACTATGGTCATGGCAAAGGAGAAGGAGGCAGACCAACAGTCTCTCCAAGAATCCTATGATGCCATGATGGAGTCGATACGTAATTACTCTAACGAGTTGAACAATAACAACCAGACCATTTCTCGTTTACAAAAGAACATTTCAACTATACAGTCAGAGTTGTCTAAGATTCACGATGACACTGGTGATCTGGAAACGGCTAACAAAGAGTTGGATGGTCTTCGTGAAGAAGAACTGACGTTGACCGAAGACAAGTATAAGTTAAATGAACAGTTCTCGTATAACCAAGTTAATGCAGAACTGCTTAAAGATACAGGTATCAAAACTAAGATCATCAAACAGTACATTCCGGTGATCAATCAGTTGACCAACCAGTATCTACAGATTCTAGACTTCTTTGTACACTTTGATCTGGACGAGAGTTTCCAAGAGACTATCCGTTCACGTCACCGTGATGCATTTACGTATGACTCATTCTCTGAGGGTGAGAAACAACGTATCGATTTGTCCCTACTATTTACGTGGAGACAGATTGCGAAGATGAAGAATTCAGTTGCGACTAATCTATTGATTCTGGACGAGACATTTGATTCGTCTCTGGATGATGATGGTGTAGACAATCTGATGAAGATTATTAATAGTCTGGGTGAAGATACCCATGTGTTTGTGATCTCGCACAAAGGCGAACTAGAAGATGCGGCGTTCGAGAGACGTATCGAATTTGTCAAAGAAAAAAACTTCTCGAAAATGAAAGAGGCGGCTTGACTCTGACAGCCGACTGTGGTATAATATGAAACTTAACAACCGATCAATCTAGGAATTAATTATGGAACTATCTGATAAAACTCTTACAGTACTCAAGAACTATGCGAGTATCAACCCCAACATCGTATTCTCTGAGGGACAAAACCTCAAGACTATCTCTGTTGCCCGCAACGTAATGTCGCAGACATCTATCGAAGAGATCATGCCAAATAACTTTGGTATCTACGACCTCAACGAATTCTTGTCTGTACTGGCATTGGTTGACAAACCTAATCTATCTTTCGCTGAACACTATGTGAACGTAGGTGACTCTACTGGTCGTAGTAAGATCAAGTACTACTATACTGACCGAGACATGTTGACCACTCCTACCAAGGATATCATCATGCCTGAAGCAGACGTTACGTTTACACTAGATATAGACACGTTATCAAAAGTCAAACGTGCGGCATCTGTGTTGGGTCACAGTGAGATTTCGATTACGCCTGCAAGTGGTGCGGTTCGACTATCTGTTATTGATAGTAAAGATGCCACATCCAACGCATTTTCCATTGACGTGGAAGGTACGTATGATAGTGAAACACCGTTCAACTTCATTATGAATGTGAATAACCTTAAAGTAGTAAACGAAGACTTTACCGTAAGAATGAGTAAGAAACTTATCTCGCAGTTCAAGTCACAACAATCAGAAATTGAGTACTTCATTGCACTCGAAAAAACTTCTAAGTATGGAGCATAAAATGTCAGACCAAGAACAATTGAATGATTTAGCAAACCGTGTAGCACGATCTTGTGTTGCGGTAATCGACACCGTAGTACAACGTGGCGGTTTCAAAGGTGAAGAACTCACCACCATTGGTCAATTACGTGATCAAGCGGTACAGGTGATTAATATGGTTGAAGCTGCACAGGGTGCGGAAGAAGTAGAGGAGTAGTACAATGGAGGCAACTGATATTGCAGTAGGAGTTTACATCCTGATAGGACTATCTTTAGTCGCATGGTTTCTTACAAAAGCGTTTAACCGTGATTTTATAGAGAATAGTCGGGAAGCGGAAGATCGAATAGAATCTGCACTAAAGTCGATCGAAGAGTTGCATAGTAGTCTAGATGCGAATCGCACGGAAGAGTTTGACGGACTTACTAAAGCTAAGTTGCGTGTCATTGCCGAAAAACGTGGGATTAAAACTAATACCCGCATGACCAAAGTTCAACTACTGGTACTCCTACGCCAGAAGTAAACCTTGATCGGTTAAGGTTTTTATGGATTTTTTTCCTTAATAAAAAGTCCCTCTTAGCTTGACTTGATTATATCAACTGTGATATAATACCTTTTTTATTATGGAGAATCGAATGTCTAATGACTTTCTTTGGGTCGAGAAATATCGTCCCGCAACTATCGCAGATACTATCTTATCTGCACCCCTCAAAAAAGTATTTCAGAAAATCGTAGAGACCGGAGATGTCCCGAACATGATGTTCGCGGGCGGAGCTGGTACAGGTAAAACCACTGTCGCAAAGGCAATGTGTAATGAACTAGGTCTCGACTATATCATCATCAACGGTTCTGATGATCGTAATATCGATACTCTACGTGGTAAGATCAAACAGTTCGCCTCATCTGTATCTCTCTCTGGTGGTTACAAAGTTGTAATCCTAGATGAGGCGGACTACCTTAACGCGAACTCTACGCAACCCGCACTCCGTGGTTTCATCGAAGAGTTCTCTGACAACTGTCGATTCATACTTACATGTAACTTCAAGAACAAGATTATCGAACCTCTCCATAGTCGATGTAGTGTGTATGAGTTCAACAACAGTAAGAAGATCCTCGCTGGTCTTTGTCAACAGTTCATGCCCCGTCTACAGAATGTTCTTGATACGGAAGGTGTGACATATACCGACAACGTTATCGCAGAACTGATTATGAAGTATGCCCCCGATTGGAGACGTGTACTTAATGAGGCGCAACGCCACTCTATTGGTGGTGCATTGGAATCCAATGTCCTGATCGAAACTTCTAATAATTACAATGATCTCTTCACCCATCTCAAGGGTAAAGACTTCAAGAAGATGCGATCTTGGGTAGTAAACAATATGGATGTGGAACCCGCTCAAGTATTTCGTGGTGTCTATGACTCTATGGAAGGTCGAGTGGCCCCTAACTCAATACCGCAACTGGTATTGATCCTCGCTGATTATCAATACAAGAATGCATTTGTTGCAGACCATGAAGTCAATCTGGTTGCGTGTCTCACAGAATGCATGGCAAACGTGGAGTACTTATAATGGATATTCATGTAGTAACAATGTTAGAACGTGGTGGTAGTACTGGTTACGCTAGAACTACTGATAAGGCATACATCTCTGGTGTCTTTGATAGTCTGTCCCAAGCAATTACTGCTGGTGAGATCGAAGAGGCGTGGCAGGACAACCATTACTGTTACACCATTTCAAAACACGAACTCAATACGTGCGAAGACTGGCAGAATAAAATGTCGTATGTCGAAGAAAGGGGTACGCAACTTACGTTTGATTTTGGTATGCAAGATGTCAGATTCGACACGTAAACGTTTATGGAGACTATGGGCAAAATCTCTTGGTGAGAAAGAAGGAACGACTGACCGCGAGGCTGACCAGATCGCAATGATTCGTACCGTAGTCGTACTGGTTAATTTCATAACTTGTTTCGTTATTATAGCGGGGAATATACATTCATGGTAAATAAGTGGCAGAAAGCACATATGGAAGTCGCGGAGAGATACGCACAACTTTCATCGGCAAAACGACTGAAAGTCGGTTGCGTCATCGTTAAAGATAATCGTGTTATAAGTATAGGGTACAACGGTATGCCGTCTGGGTGGGACAATGCGTGTGAACATATTGTCTATCCGAAGGGTTGGAACCCCAAGGACAGTGAACCGTTGAAACCAACTACCAAGGATGAGGTACTACATGCGGAAACTAATGCTATCGCAAAGGTTGCCAGAAGTATGGAATCGTGTTATAATGCGGATCTATATACAACAACCGCTCCCTGTATGGATTGTGCGAAATTGATCTATCAAGCAGGCATTAGTAATGTCTATTACCGATCACCTCACTTGAGGTGCGATGATGGCATTATGTTCCTAAAGAAATGTGGTACTAAGGTAGAACAAATATGAATCCTTTTGAGATAGTAAAACAGATCACGTTCGAGAAAAAAGATATAATTATAGATCGGGAATCGGAGAAGGCCTACAATCCTTTCATGATTAATCGGTCACTATCTTACTTCAATGATACTGTTTTATTTGCAAATGAAATGAATCGTTATTGGCAACTTGATGCAAAGTTACAATTTCAGTTTTTACTAAATATAGTAAGGAAACGTAAACGGTTTTCTAAATGGGTTAAACCCGAAACTGACAGTGACATTGACGCAGTAAGAGAATATTATGGATATAGTAATGCTAAAGCCATTCAAATCCTCCCTCTCTTATCCTCCGATCAAGTTACAATAATAAAAAATAAGGTGAAAAAAGGTGGACGAAAATAATATCGTAGAATGGAGCGTCTCTAAAATGTTAGAGATAACCTTGACGGAACCAGACGACTTTCTCAAGGTAAGGGAAACACTTACCCGAATTGGCGTGGCGTCTCGTAAGGAGAATAAATTATTTCAAAGTTGTCATATATTGCACAAACAGGGAAGATACTTTATAGTGCATTTCAAAGAATTGTTTATGTTGGATGGTAAGAAGTCTAACCTCGAACTATCGGACATTGAGAGAAGAAACACAATCGCAACACTGTTGGCGGACTGGGGACTCGTAGAGATCCAGACACCCGAAGTTGCAAAAGACTGCGCTCCAATGCGTCAGATAAAAATCATTGGATTTAAGGAGAAGGACGAGTGGGAACTCTGTCCGAAATATAATATAGGTAATAAGTGATGGAATTTTTTGGTATATTTGACGGAGATGATAAAGAAGATTGTATAGCGGAGAAGAGACCTTTCCGTGGTACACTTCCTATCGAAATGACATATGACTGGAACCAGTATATGCACATGTTGGATACTCACCCAAAAGATGGATGTGATACTAATACCAGTAAAATGCGGATAGGTCTGAACGCCTTTCATGGTAGACCATCCGCACCAGAGTTCGCAAAGAAAATCGAGGCAGAAATGCAAGATGTCTTTGCGTTACACGGAAACAAGATCACTAACATTGCGTTCAGTGGATTTGGATATGCTAGTGATAGTTATCCATGGCACAAAGATTCGATGGACGTGTTCTTGGTTCAGGTAATCTCCACGTTAAAACTGAAGGTTGAAGGTGTCAACAATGACGAGTTCTTCGACTTCAAGCCTGGCGATTACATATGGATTCCCCGTGGCACACACCACCAAGTGGTACCGGAGATTAGTCGGGTAACATTTAGTTTTGGTGTCGAAGGTGATCCAGACCCTAGTGTATACTTCTAGGTCATTACTTTTAGTTATAACGTCTAACAAAAGTATTACTAAGTATAAATAACGGCGGGTATGCGAATGGTTCGGTACCCGTATAACTCTTGCAATAATATATTGGAGAAACAATATGACTAATACAAAAGCATCACAACTATTTCCACGAGCATCCTTTGTCGGATTTGACCATTTACTGGACGAGCTCGATTTCATTTCAAGACACGCGAAGGATAATTATCCCCCGCACAATATTGTCAAACGAAGTGCGACCGAATACTCTATAGAATTGGCACTTGCCGGATTCGAAGAAGATGATCTGGATATAGAGCAGAAAGAAAGATCGTTGAGCGTCAGCGGTGAGAGTAAACAACCTGAAGAAGGCGAATACCTTCACAAGGGGATCTCTACCAAGAAGTTTAGACGAACTTTCCGCTTGAGTGAATATGTCGAAGTGGATGGAGCTTCTTACAGTAATGGTATACTTGTCATTAATTTGAAGGTAGTCTTACCAGAAGAGAAGCGTCCTCGTAAAATTTCTATCAGTTAATTTTTCGAGGTTAAGTATGAAAGCCCTTAAATCACGGTCGAATAGAAATTCGACCGAGTGGGTAATGGAAGTTGCGTTGTTTATAGTGGCGTTTGTCACTACCGCACTTGCACTTGCACCACTAGTTTAAAACCCAAGAGGGACAGCAATGTCCCTCTTCTTCATAAGGTTGTTATGAGAAAGAAACTCAAGTTCTACCAAATAGTCATACCTGACAATCCTGTTTCGATGGAATACCACGAAATATCTAAGAAGTCGTTCGAACCCGTATCAGACATAGTAGAGATAGTACCTTTCGAGGCGATCACCCCCCAACACGAAGATTGGGAAAAAATCCACGCAAAGTATAATTGGCAAGTCAGTCTTGCGGGACTAGATAAGAAAAATCCCAAAGCCAGAGAAATGAGTCCTACAGAGAAGGCTGGGATATGTTCTCACTTCGCATTGATCGAACAACGTTCCCTCACGGACGAAGACTTCTGGGTAACGGAACACGATACGGTCTTGATTCCAGAACAAGAAGATAACTTCAGACGACAAGTCTACCTGAGTCACCGTCACTCACATGTGTATTCTAACATAGGTTTATTCATGGGTTGTTATCGGGTGGATCACGGGTTTGCTCATTGGTCAACTCATATATTAAATAAAGGTCGTTTCCCTATCAATGGTGGGCCGTATGCTTGTATGGAGAGATTGTTCAAAACCTACATCACTAGATATTATGGTGAGACCGATGAATATAAACACAGACACGAGACTTTCGTTGCTCCTTGGCATAATTGTGAAGAACTAGGTAGAGGTAAGACCGATCAAGATATGAGAAGGATTTACAACTTTAACTTTCGGTCAGCGTATGGAATCGATCCACCGTATACCAAAGAACAGATTAAACAGAAAATGGATTCACTAGAGTGGGTACCTATACCCACCACCCAAGTAATTAAGAAATCATTAAAGGTGACACAGGATCATACTGGATACGTAGATAGGTTCAGAGAAAAACCTTGGGAAAGACATCCATATTTTCACGTTATTGATTGACAATACCGGCCAGCTGTGTTATAATACCACCTACATTATGAGGAGTCCATATGGATTTTTACACGTCAGTTGCGCGTTACGGCAACAATCTATTATATCGCGGGATCGAGAACGGTTTCCGTGTCAAGAAGAAGATCCCATTCAAACCTACGATGTTTATACCTTCCAACAAACGCGAATCTCGTTGGACGGGTCTGGACGGAACCAATGTGGAACCGATCAAGTTCGGTAACATGAAAGAGGCGGGTGACTTCGCCAAACGTTACGATGGTGTCGAGAACTTCAAGATCTTCGGTACCACCAACTATGTCACACAGTTTATCGCAGAACAATATCCTGGCGTGATCGGATTCGATCCCACTCAGGTTTCTATCTGGACTATCGATATCGAGGTCGAGTCGGATGACGGGTTCCCCGAACCATCCAAGGCAGATCATCCCGTAATCTCTATCACCATGAAGGAACGTGGGTCTGACGAGTATCACGTATGGGGTATGCAATCCTACGATGCGGCAGACAATGTCTCGTACCGTATCTGTAAAGACGAACACACCTTGATGTCCAACTTTCTAGACTGGTGGCAATCTCACTGTCCAGATATTATTACTGGTTGGAACTCTCGCACATTTGACTTGCCTTATCTCATCAACCGAATGACTAAACTGTCAGGGTTCGATCAGGCCAAGAAGTTCTCACCGTGGGGTCTGGTTTCAGAAGCGACATACTTTGACGAGGGTATGAAGTCTCAGATCTACAACATCACGGGTGTAGAACAGATCGATTACCTTGAGATCTTCAAGAAGTTTACCCTCAATACGTGGGGACGCCAAGAGTCCTATCGACTGGATAACATTGCTCACGTGGTTCTGGGTGAACGTAAACTATCCTATGAGGAACACGGTTCCCTCCACTCTCTGTACCTACATGACTTCCAGAAGTTCATTGACTATAACATCAAGGACGTGGAACTCGTAGATAGACTGGACGAGAAACTCGGACTGATCGAATTGTGTATGACGATGGCCTATCGTGGTGGTGTGAACTATATCGATGCCCTTGGTACTACCAATATCTGGGACAGTATCATCTACCGATTACTGATGCGTAAAATGATTGCGTGTCCGCCCAAGGTAGAACGTCCCAAGTCTGACTTCATGGGCGGTTACGTTAAAGATCCGGTGGTCGGGTCACACGAGTGGGTCACATCATTTGACCTTGCGTCCCTGTATCCAAACATCATTGTTCAGTACAACATGTCACCCGAAACTGTACTGGACGGATTTGTCAATGATGTATCGGTGGAGAAGTTCCTTAACCGTGAGGTCACTCACCAAGGCGACTATACTCTCGCACCGACTGGTTCTAAGTTCTCGAAATCTAAGGCGGGTATCGTACCTACTATCATTAAACAGTATTACGATGAACGTAAGATTATCAAGAAACAAATGTTGGAATCGAAACAAGAGTTCGAGAAGAACCCGACCAAGGAACTGACCAACAAGATCGCACAGTTGGACAACCAACAGATGTCGATCAAGATTCTTATGAACTCCCTGTATGGTGCGCTAGGTAATCGTTGGTTCCGTTACTTCGACCAACGTGTTGCGGAGTCCATCACTCTGGCGGGTCAGTTATCTATCAAGTGGGCAGAGAGGGCAGTGAACGATGAAATGCAGAAAATACTGGGAACTGACGAGGACTACGTTATCGCAATGGATACCGATAGTGTTTACATTCGCATGTCTCCCCTTGTTGATAAGTTCAGTCCCAAAGATCCTGTCAAATTCCTAGACAAGATCTGTCACGAACACTTCGAGAAAGTTCTGCGTGAATCGTATGCGGAACTGGCCGAGACCACCAATGCATATGAGAATCGCATGGAGATGGAACGTGAGGTGATCGCGGACAAAGGCATCTGGGTTGCAAAGAAACGATACATCCTAAACGTACATAACAACGAGGGTGTCCAATACGCAAAACCCAAACTCAAGATGATGGGTATCGAAGCGGTCAAGTCATCTACGCCCCAAGTCGTTCGGGAGAAGTTCAAGGAAGTGTTCGGTGTAATTGTTAACGGGACAGAGACGGAGACCCAACAATATATCTCAGACTTCAAACAGGCGTTCAAACAAATGCCTCCCGAAGATATCTCGTTTCCCCGTGGAGTATCTGACGTGGTCAAGTGGGCAGACAAGAAGACGGTCTATTCCAAAGGCACACCGATTCACGTGCGTGGTGCATTGATGTACAATAATTCTGTAGTTAGTCATGGACTAAGTAAACGGTACGAACTAATCAAGAACGGATCTAAGGTCAAGTTTGTCTACCTCAAGATGCCCAACCGTCTAGGTGAGAACGTTATATCATATCCTCTCAACCTACCCAAGGAACTGGATCTGCACCAGTACGTAGATTACGACAAGATGTTCAACAAAACTTTCCTAGATCCGTTGACGCCCATTCTGGATGCGGTCGGATGGGAAGACGAACCGAAGGCTACGTTAGAAGACTTCTTCGGATAATGCTTGACAAACTATATCATGCTGTGTTATAATGGGTACCTATGTACGAATTAACTATATTTAAAAATCAGTTTGACAACAAAACGCATCGAACCGTCTCAGTAAAATCTTGGGATGAGTTCGATGAGTTGTTGTTTGGGCTCTCAAATCAAAAAGGTGAAAAAGGTGGTAGAAACTCTAGTCCTCTTATTACTCCTGCTATGTTTCAGGAAGGTACTACACGTAGTAATAAATCTGTTACTCATTGGGGCAATTGGTGTGCTGTCGATGTTGATGATTATACCTTTTCTGATACATCCATAGAGGGGGTAAAAAATGAGTTGGTTGATAGGTTTGGTCGTTGGTCTTTCATTTGTTATAGTACTGCTAGTTCGAAGAATGATCAACCGAAGTTCAGACTTGTATTCGATCTTGACAACGCTATACCGCAAGATAGAATCAAACACTTCTGGTACGCACTCAATAAAGAACTTGGAGACATCGGAGATCCACAGACTAAGGATCTCGCTAGAATGTATTACGTTCCTGCGGACTATCCTAATGCAAATAACTTTTACTTTAGTCATAGTGGCGATACTATTAACACTGATTCACTTATGGCCACTCATAAGTATGAAGTTAAGTCTGGGAGTAGTTTCTTAGATAGACTACCCGAAGAAATGCAGAAGGCGGTAATACAACACCGTAAAGATCAACTGGACAATACCAATTTCAATTGGTCGAGTTACCACGATTGTCCGTTCTTTCCAAAACGTTTGGGGGTTGAGTACCGTGCAATATCTGGTACGGGGTGGTATCACAAGATGTATCAAATCATGGTTGCGATAGCTGGCCATGCTATAAGTAAAGGGTATCCAATCTCCGCAAACGAGATCGCAGAAATGTGTCAACAGTTTGATTCGGAGACAGGTAACTGGTATGAGAACAGACCTCTTATCAAAGAGGCAGACAGGGCATTAGAATATGTTTATAGAAACGGATAGGACGGTATAATGAAAATTTTAATCACAGGTGCAGCTGGTTTCATCGGTTCGCAATTAATGAACAGATTGAGAAGTAAAGGCGCCAAAGTACTGGGAATTGATAACTACAATGACCATTTGTATGAACCGCAACTAAAGGTAGACCGGACTCAACACTTTGAGTTAGACATCAAAGTATGTGATCTACGGGACTACGACACAACCAAGAATATTATTGATACGTTTAAACCTGATCAGATCGTTCACCTTGCCGCCCATGCGGGCGTGAGAGATTCGTTCGGTAAGGAACGTGCGTATCATTCTAACAATATTGATGGTACTCAGAATCTCATTGAGATCTGTAAGGGTACGACTACACGCATAGTCTATGCATCTACAAGTTCGGTGTATGGTGAAACTCCTATTCCGGATGAAGGTTGGACAGAAGATTTGACCACCGCTAAACAACGTAATGCATATGCGTATACGAAGTACATCAACGAGTTACAGTTTGCTATATCTGGAGTCCGCAATGTGGGTCTCCGTTTCTTCACTGTCTATGGCCCTTGGGGTCGTCCAGATATGGCACTGTTTCAATTTACAAAGAAAACGCTTGACAATCAGAGCATAGACGTGTATAATTACGGTAATATGAAAAGAGACTTCACTTATGTCGAAGATATCATTGATGGGGTTGAGATCATCCTACAGAATGATGACATTGAGTCGAACGAAATCTTTAATATTGGTTATGGCGCACAGGTTGATCTGATGGATTTTGTGAAAGCGATCGGTGACAATGTGGGACATGAGGCGCAAGTAAATCTTGCACCTAGACATCCCGCAGATACTCTAGAGACTTGGAGTAACACTGAGAAGTTGCAATCACTTGGTTATAAACCAACAACAGATATTGAGACTGGTGTCGCTAACTTTTATAAGTGGTATAAGGAGTATCATAGTGGCAGATGATTTTGACAAGTATCTACCCGAAACAACTAAACGTGCGGGTAGGAAGATCAGTGATGTGCCTGCACCCCATCACACCCAACCGATCAGTCCAATCAATAAGTTTCGATTGGGCATTGTCGGTCACGGGTTTGTCGGTAGGGCGGTAGACTACGCATTTACACATCCACTGGTCGAGAAGAGAATCGCAGATCCCAAGGTAGGGACAACTGTAGATGATCTATTGGAATGGGACGCACATGTAGTATTCATTTGTGCGCCTACACCTATGAGTGAGAACCATACGGTAGATGCGTCTATTGTAGAAGAAGCTGTACTGAAACTTGCAAACCATACTGGTTCGTTAATTGTTATCAAATCAACAATTACACCAGACGTGGTAGATCGTTTGATGAACAGTATGAATGATGAGGCGGTCAATCGTCTTATCTACAATCCAGAGTTTCTGACCGAGAAGGCGGCCGAAGAACAGTTCGTCAACGCAGAGTTTCATGTATTCGGTGGTGCAGATTCTGCCACTACTGACTTGATTAACATGTACGAAGTATTCAGTCTATGTGAATCTACTAAGTATTTCCGTATGTCTGCCCATGAGGCATCATTCGTTAAGTACGGGGTGAACACTTTCCTAGCAACTAAGGTAACGTTCTTCAATCAGTTCTATGATCTGGTTAATTCGTACCAGTGTAGTTACAATGTAATCACCCGTGCGATGGGTGCTGACAAACGGGTTGGTGTTGGACATACACGAGTGCCTGGCTATGATGGTAAACGTGGATTCGGGGGTGCGTGTTTCCCCAAAGATATCGCTGCTTTCCTAAAGTTTTCGGAAATGGGTGAGGGTGATAATGTAGTATGTTTCGATATGATTAAAGAAGTCATTCGAATTAATAATGGTTATCGTAAAGGGTATGAGAAAGATGATCGAGAGAAAGTTAACAATATAACATTTGGAGATGATGAATGAGTGTGATGGATAAACTGAGGAAACAGTCTAAGATTAAAGAGACTGCGATCCTACAAGATAGTAAGTTCTTTCAAGAAGTGGACATGGTTCCTACTGACGTGCCGATGATCAACGTGGCATTGTCTGGGTCTACTGAGGGTGGTGTTACGCCTGGGTTGACCGTACTTGCAGGGCCTAGTAAACACTTCAAGACCTCGTTTGCGTTATTAATGGCAGGCGCTTATCTTGAAAAGAAGAAAGATGCAGTGATGTTGTTCTATGATTCCGAGTTCGGTTCTCCGCAATCATACTTCGAACAGTTCGGTATTCCTACTGACCGTGTACTACATTGTCCGATCAAGGATGTAGAACAGTTGAAGTTTGACCTTATCAACCAGTTGGAAGCACTGGATGAGAAGGACGATGTAATCATTGTAATCGATTCGGTCGGTAACCTTGCATCTAAGAAAGAACTTGACGATGCGATCAATGAGAAGTCGGTTGCAGATATGTCACGTGCGAAGGCGTTCAAGTCTCTGTTCCGTATGACTACACCGTATCTGAATATGAAGAAGATCCCAATGATTGCGATCAACCATACGTACAAAGAGATCGGTCTGTTCCCTAAAGACGTGGTGTCTGGTGGTACTGGTATCTACTATAGTGCCGACAACATCTGGATTATCGGCCGTAGACAGAACAAGACTGGTACTGAAGTGACTGGTTATGACTTTGTGATCAAGGTGGACAAGTCACGTTACACCAAAGAACAGTCCAAGATTCCGATCAGTGTATCGTGGGACGGTGGTGTTCAGAAGTGGTCTGGTCTATTGGACGTGGCATTGGCCGGTGGATATGTTGTCAAACCAAGTAATGGTTGGTACTCACGAAATGGTGAGGACAAGAAGTTCCGACAGAAAGAAACGCTCGAGGAAGATTTTTGGACTCCGATCTTTGCGAATACCGATTTCAAAGATTTTCTGAAGAAACAATTCCAGATAGGCTTGCCTTCTGAGGTGGAATTTGATATAATGGTCGAAGGCGATGCGTGATATAGATATTGAAAAAATGAGTGAGGGGATTGACTATGAGTTGATCCCCGCTGACGCTGACAATGAACAAGCGTGGGACATTCGTGTCCTACGTGGAGACTATGTCGAGACAGTTATTCGTTATGGTAATGTAAGTTTTGATGGTGCAGAAAAATGTTTGAAGTTCAACTTCTTCATTGTCTCATCACCAGATCCAGATCTCCAAACGACAGATATTGATTTACAAAATACCGCCGCTGATATCCTTGAGGACGTACTCGAAAAGTCGTACCACAATGGAACATTGCAAACTGCTGAGATGGATGATACTTATGGAGATAAATTTAGAACAAACGATTCTACGGAATCTGCTGACTAACGACCAGTACATGAGGAAGGTTGCGGCCTTCCTCGAACCCAATTACTTCGAGGGTGTGTACAAGGGTTTGTTCAAAGAACTGACCTTGTTTATTGCGAAGTACAACAAACTTCCTACTATGGAAGCATTCAAGATTGAGGTAGATCAGGGTGATCGACTCAGTGATGAAGCGTACCGTCACGGTATGGAAATCCTACCCGATGTATTCACCAAGAAAGATGAGAACCTAGATTGGTTGATCGATACTACTGAGAAGTGGTGTCAGGATCGTGCGGTCTACAATGCGGTGATGGAATCTATTTCTATCATTGATGGTAAACACAAAGATCTATCCAAGAATGCGATCCCCGATGTATTGAGTAAGGCACTGGGTGTTTCGTTTGATACCAACGTGGGTCACGATTATCTTGAAAGTGTTGAAGAACGTTTCGCATTCTATCACGAACAAGAAGAACGTCTACCGTTTGATCTGGAGTACTTCAATGCGATCACCAAGGGTGGTCTGCCTAACAAGACACTGAACATTGCCCTTGCTGGTACTGGTGTTGGTAAATCATTGTACATGTGTCACGTGGCGGGAGCTGCATTGTCCGCTGGTAAGAATGCATTGTACATCACTATGGAGATGGCAGAGGAACGTATCGCAGAACGTATTGATGCGAACCTAATGGATGTGGCGATCGATCAGTTGGAGAACCTATCCAAGACTATGTTCACCGATCGAGTCAAGGCAATCTCTGACAAGACCAACGGTAAACTGATCATCAAGGAATATCCTACTGGACAAGCACATGCGAATCACTTCCGTGCATTGATGAATGAGTTGAAGTTGAAGAAGAACTTTGTACCAGATATCGTGTTCATCGATTATCTGAACATCTGTGCCTCGTCTCGTATGAAAGGTATGGGTGGTGCAATTAATTCTTATTCTTATATCAAGAGTATTGCAGAAGAGTTACGTGGTCTTGCAGTTGAGTTCAATGTGCCTATCGTATCTGCGACACAGACCACACGTTCTGGTTTTGGTAATGATGACATCGGTCTGGAAGATACGTCTGAGTCGTTCGGTCTACCAGCTACGGCAGACTTTATGTTTGCATTGATTAGTAATGATGAACTGAATGCCCAAGGTAAGATCATGGTCAAACAGTTGAAGAACCGATACAATGACCCGACCTCAAATCAACGATTTATGGTAGGGGTAGATAGAAGTAAGATGAAGTTATTTGATTGTGATCAGTCTAGTGAAGTAGACGATGATGACCAAGACAAAGGATGGGACGATAAACCAATCTTTGATAATACTTCTAGTGGCCAACGAATGAGTGCAGAGAAAAACAAATTCAAGGATTTTAATTACTAATGGTAACTATACCTATGTCACCGGAAGCGGGTGCCTTGTTCTTCACTATGATGATGGCAGGAGTGTTCTACATAGGTAGACACTTCGGTCATAGAGATGGTGTCTATGAAGGCGTTTCTGCTACGCTCGAGTATCTAAATGATCAAGGCGTTATTGATATTGACTATGAAGAGGAAGAAGATGATGAAGACATTAATTACTAAGATAGAACAGTGGCACATTGATCGCAATCTGATCGATGGTGCCACCGACAAAGATCAGGTAATGAAACTAATACAGGAAGTCGGAGAACTCTCTGATAACGTGTGTAAGGGAAAGGATGTCGCAGATGATATTGGCGACATCATGGTAGTGTTGATTAACATTGCCAAACGAAATGGACTACCTATGGAACACTGTCTTGAAGTGGCGTACCACGACATCAAAGACAGAAAGGGACGTATGGTAGATGGGATTTTTATTAAGGAATCGGATGATGAGTAAAGTAAAACTAGTGTGTCTGAGTAAACCAGATGCACACACAGACTGTCACACGGCAGAAGAACTAGTCGCATATGCGGCTCGTGTGAGTAACCCCGCCAACCAAAGTAATAAGACTACAGCGGGTAAGTTGGTTCGGTATCTTATCAAAGAGAACCATTGGTCGCCTCTGGAGATGGTACACATGACTCTGGAGATCACAACAACACGTGACATCTCCCGTCAGATTATTCGTCATCGCTCGTTTTCATTCCAAGAGTTTAGTCAACGATATGCAGAGAGTGAGAACTTCTCTACTCGTATGGCGAGACTCCAAGATCCTAAGAACCGACAGAACTCTATCGAGATTCATGGAGATTACGGTGTAGGTAGTGAAGGCGCGAAGACCAGTAAGAATGCTCTGGTGGAACAGTGGAGCATGAAACAACGAGAAGTTATCAATAAGTCCAAAGAGATATATAAATGGGCACTAGATAATGGTATCGCAAAGGAACAGGCACGTGCGGTCTTACCCGAAGGTAATACTGAAACGACTCTGTATATGGCAGGATCATTAAGATCATGGATACATTATTGTGAGTTGAGAATGGGTAACGGTACACAGAAAGAACATATGACCGTTGCAGAACAATGTTGGGAAATAATCGGGCAACACTTCCCCGATGTAATTAAATCACTTGAGGAATAAAATGAGTTATAAAAAGAATGATATTATATCGGTCGTTACGGCGGCCGGTGAGTTTGTAGGTAAGTACAACGATGAATCGACATCAAGACTTACTATTGATGATCCACGTATGGTTATTCAGACACAGGAAGGTATGGGTTTTGCCCGTGGTGTATGTGTGACCGGACATGAGAACCCTTCGGTGATGTCTTTCTATACTGGTGGTATCGTGTTCACTGCTGAGTCTAATGAAGAGATTGTGAAGGCGTATCGTCAAGCGGTTAGCGGGTTGATTGTGTAATGACTGAGATCGTAATTCGGAATCAGGAGTTTTTAGATCGTTTGAATAGTATCTCAGATGAGATGATGTCTACTCCGGATTACGATCAAAGAAAGTACTGGACATTCCATGACGAAGATGGTATAATGGCTGGTACAAAATACTGTGAACGTGAGTATCTGGATGAGTGTTTGTCACGAGATAGTCTGGTTGGCGCACCCGACAAATACTTCGGTTCACCTATTGCAAAGATGTGTAAAGAAGATCCAGAAGTTTGGTCAGACTACAAACAGAGGGTCAAGTATGATTTTGCAAAGGAATTAGGCGCACACACGTCCGCACTGTTGACCTACTATCCGCCTGGCGGGTACGTAGGTTGGCACACTAACTATGATGCGAATGCATACCAAATTCTTTTCACATGGAGTGATGGTAGTGGTTTCTTCCGGTACTTAGATAATAAGACTGGTGAGATAGTTTCCATACCCGATGTAAAAGGTTGGCAATGTAGACATTACTACTTTGGTTCGGATAAAGAACCAGAGAATCTATGTTGGCACAGTGCGTATGCTGGGGGTGAACGAATCACCCTTGCATATAAGTTTGTAAATAACGGTATCGCAAACGGTGATACAAAGGATCGTTCCGCACAGATGATGCGGGATATGTTAATAGAAGAAATTGAGAGTGAGTGAAATAATGGCTGGATCTGAATATTACGATGATGATAACTGGACAGTAGCTGACGAAGACTATAAAGTCGAGTTTAAGTTTACGTCCCCCGTGGAGTATAAATATAATGAAAAGGAGAATCTAGATGAACTACTTCAATACGTCAATAAAACATATGATCAACACTATTCAAAGAACAAATTTCAAGCGACTGAGTTCATCATTGATGGCGGGCATGGTATCGGGTTTACTCTTGGTAATATACTCAAGTATACACAACGATATGGTCACAAGAACGGCCACAACCGTGATGATATAATGAAGGTACTTCACTATGCGTTAATCGCATTGCACGTTCACGATTCGAATAGCGGAAAATAAATGTTATTGGCGAATGGGTGTAGTTTTGTCTGGGGTGATGAACTGCCTGGCTATAACAAAAATCCAACCACCCATCAACGTCACAGGTTCTCTGAGAAACTGGCTAAGTCACTAGACATAGATGTAGTGAACTTAGCCTCATGTGGCGGTAGTAACCATAAGATATTCCGTGACACATTAAACTTCTTAATGAGTGAACATGGAAACGATTGTACTCACATGGTTATAGTGTGGTCTGCGTGGGATAGGGATGAACTGATTAATGACGTGAAACCAGAAGATGAAGATCTCTATCATGTTCCTAGATACAACAGTATCACTCAGTTCTCACCGCCCCGTATTGATAACATAGGTTTCGTTGGAAAACGAACCAAGGATGCGATGCGTTCTTACTATACACATTTGAACAAATTCAAACGTAAGAGTATTACTCACCAGATGAGTTACATGATTGCGATACACCAGATATGTGAGGCTCGAGGAATCAATTTGGTGATGTCGCATTTTCATAAAAATCAGTGGAGAGAATTTTTAAATTCCATTATAGATTGTGATAGAGAAGATGTCTCGTCCCTGAAAGAATGGCAAGATATGATAAAGAAGATGATGTATTCGTTACCAGAGAAATCTCGACTGGGTTTGGGTTACGGAAAGACCTTCTCTCAAGTATGTACGGAGACCATAGATAATAAAAGCGAGTGTGTTGGATTTATGCCCGGCAATCACCCAACAGCGGAAGCACATACTGCTTTTGCGAAATACATAGCACAGAAATTCCAAGAGGAATAGATGGACACTGATAAATTACTTAACGCTGCATATAAAGGTGTAGTGAATATTACGTTTAAACATTATAGAACAGGTGAAGAATTGTGTTCTAATTACACTTTACTTGCCACCCCCACATCATTGAAACAACAAAAAGACAATGGTGTTCTGGCGTTCTTTGATACCGTAGGCAGACGATGGGAAACTATTGATGTGAAAACAATAACGGATTGGAAGGTTATAGAATGAGCGATAGATTTGATTTAGAAAATGCAATAATGCGATGTTGGTTATTATTAGATGATTTAGAAGAGACCACTTGTCACTTCGTAGATGATCCCAAGTGGACGAATAAGTGTGGCGATGCCGAGTATCAAGACGAACTTATGAACCAATATCTTGGTCTGAAGAAGACTTATGAACTAAAGTTCCAGAAAGTGTGGGATATATTCACCGAATTAGTCGAAAAACGAGATATTAAATAGACTAGATGTATAAATACTTTCACAGTCTTTTGATTTGAAGGTATTACGATGGATTTATTTCTAAGCGTCATGGACGTTGGATTCCCTATCGCCTCCGCACTCGCCGGAGGATTTTTCGTATTCCTAACTTTAAAATTTATACTGGATGGTGCCTTGACTAACATCAAGACCCAACGTGGATTTGTATTGAGTTTGGAAAACAGAATAAAAACAATGAACAATGAGTTGGTTCGCATTGATCTATTGATATCTCATTCCTTTGACTTACGTCCAGACCTAGACAGATTGTCTAGGGCCGATGGACAAAAGGATTCGAGGAAAGATTAATGGAGACAATAGAGTCCCTAAATATTGTGGACATGATAAACACATATGGGTTCCCTATCATCGCTTGTATAGGACTAGGGTACTTCATCTATTATGTTTGGCACTGGGTTACCGACCATGTAGATCCAGTGATCGAAGAGTCGCACATGACATTGATTCAGTTGATCGATCGAGTAAGAATGCTCGACAATGATTTGATTCGGTTGCGTACAAAGTTAGATATGATATTACAACAGCGAGAGCAGATAGACCGAAATGATAAAACAACTAATAAGTAGTTTCTTTGTTTTAATGATGATGTCACCATTGGCGGCATCAGAGATAACACATGCATTTAAGAACCCGTCATTCAGTGGTGTAGGAACTGGTTCGCATTATCTCACTATTGAAAACCAAGAACACAGTAGAAAAGAATCTATCGAAGATGCGTTAGAGGCTGCACGGAAGGCGGCAGAACGAGCAGCCGACAATACAACGTTGGCAAAGTTCATACGTAATCTAGAGAGTAGAATCTATGCACAACTATCTAAACAGTTGGTGGACAATATGTTCAGCAACGAAAACGCAGTAACCTTTGGGTCATTTACTCTTGAGGGATCAGTTGTGTCATACGAGGTACTCACCAATGAAGCGGGCGAAGATTACATCAAGATGACTATCATCGATACAGATGGAACTGAGACCGTGATCGAAATACCTGTTGGAACGGGTAACTTCGGTACAGACGGAGGGAGTGACGGTGGTGATGGTACGTAAATTGCATCTACTCTTATTATGTGTCGTATTTCTGACAGGTTGCGCTCAGATACCGCAATGGTCAGAAAATCCACAAGAGTGTGGTACGAACAATGGATTAGACAAGGTTATGTCTCGCAAGTATATTTGCGTAGATGAACCCACAGTAGTAAAGTTACCGGCATATGTTGATTTGCTCAACGTACCACCGGCAAAGAATATGCCAGTCGTAGCGGTGTATGGGTTTAAGGATCTGACTGGTCAAAGGAAGGCTCGCGATGGGATTGCGGACTTCAGTACTGCGGTTTCTCAAGGGGGAACCGAGTTATTAATAGACGCTCTCAAGACGGCATCACAGGGTAAGTGGTTCCGTGTAGTAGAGAGACAGGGCATCGATAATCTAGTAAGGGAAAGACAGATTGTTCGATCAACCCGTAAAGAATACTCTGACGAGAAGTCCGGTAGTATAGGGCCTTTGCTCTTTGCTGGTATGATTATCGAAGGTGGTATTATTGGTTATGATACCAATATCCAAACTGGAGGACGAGGTGCTAGAACATTAGGTATCGGATTTTCTAGGCAGTATCGTAAAGATATTGTGACGGTTTCTATCAGGGCAGTTTCTGTTCTGACGGGAGAAGTTTTGTTGAACGTTCAAAGTACTAAGACGATACTTAGTTATGGCGCGGGTGGAGACTTGTTTAGATTTTATGAACAAGGCACACAGCTGGTGGAGTATGAGGACGGAGTGGGAAATAATGAGTCAGTGACTTATGCGGTACGAACGGCTATTGAAGCGGGAGTACTGGAACTAATATACCAAGGGCACGATAGAGGTCTTTGGAAAGTAGGGCAAGGTCATCGTCACCCCCATCAACATGATGGGACAAACGAAGGTCACCCGATAGGAGAAGAAAAAGATGAATAAGTACTTATTAGGACTAGCGCTATTTTCTAGTTTTGCTTTTGGTACAGCGTCTGACGATAATGAAATCAACATCGATCAATCGGGTAATACATTAACCCTTTATATTGATCAAATAGGTTATGGTAACAAAATTGGATTGGATAACTTCGAGACTTCATCTGGAGCAACACCAATCACTGGTACCTCACTAACATTTAACATCGATCAAGTGGGTAACGAGAACTTGTTATTCGGTACATTGACATCGAACAGTTCTACGTATAACTTATTGTGGACGGGTGATGCTAACGTACTTGATTACTTAATCGGTGACGTAGGATCTTCGGATTCAACAACAATGGATATCACTATGACTGGTGATTCTAATACTATCGATTTCGATCAAGGTGCAGCTGCATCTTCGGAACGTTTAGATTTAGACCTCACCGTTCTCGGATCATCTAATGTTTTTGACATTGATGTAGAGACAGATGATGTTACTTGGAACTGGGATATTACTGGTGACGATAATAACATTAAATCTTTACAGAATGATGGTTTTTACCAAACGCAAACAGTTGAGTTTGACGGAGACAATGCAGACATCGACATCAATCAGTTGAGTGGTACGTGTCCGCAGGGAATCACTAGTTGTAAAGGCATCATTATCTTGGATATTACATCAGACAATGCAACCATACAGATTAATCAGAAAGATACTGCCGGCGATAGTTAGTGGAATATTTTCGATAGGGATCGTTACGGCGGCCACTATCGGAGATATTGTGGAATCCAAAGGAGAGGGTTCTATTCTGCGTGAGAGGGATCTCATATCGTCAGAAGTTGGTACGATTATAGAACTTAATGATACTGCTCAGACTGCCAGGGGTAGGATGTTAATTAAGTTCAAAGATGAGGCGGAACTTAGTCTCATCGAACACACCAAGGTCTTTATCGACAAGGTGTATTACGATCCCGATCCGAGCAAGTCCAAGATGGTCATGAAGATGGCACTTGGAACTGCTCGGTTTGCGTCTGGGCGATTAGGGATGGTCGATAAGAAGAATATCGACATATCCACGCCCACCGCACAGATTGCTGTACGTGGAACGGATTTTACTACAACGATCGATGAGTTAGGTCGGACTCTGGTTATATTGTTGCCTGACGATGATGGTAATCCATCGGGCGAGATTGTAGTATCTAATAATGCTGGTTCAACTACTCTTACCCAAGCGTATGCGACAACAATGGTTTCTAGTCTAGATTCGCCTCCGACCAGAACTGTGGTCATCGAGAATATAACGGCATCGTCAATCGACAATATGTTTATTGTTAGTCCACCCGATGAAGTGGAACAGGCGATACAGGAACAATTGTTAGATGATGCTGAAGTTGACATGGGTTCATTGGACGCAGATTTTCTTGAGTTTGATGAACTAGAAAAGACATATGATGATTATGCTGGTGGTGAAGAAATTTTTACCAGACTAGACTATGACGCACTTGGTGCAGACTTGTTAGTGGATCTACTGGATGAAGTAGAAGCATTAGTACGCACTATGGGCGAACTCGAAGATATGCAAGATGGTCGAGGTACTGGCCCAATACGGTTGGTAGGTGCTAAATGGGGTATGAACAAAGACAGTCAATACGCAGTCTTCGAAGAAGACGATGGTATAGTCTTCTACCGTGATGTAAATGGTGTTATCGCATTGAACTTCTTAACCGGAGGTAGTATAAGACTAGATACTGAGGTAGATGGATACGCAGGGATAATCACCGCAGACGGTGGTGATGACATTTTGGTGGTAATACGACAGAGTAATTGAATATGAAAGACGACAACGAATTCAGAAACACATTCCTAATGGCCATAGTCTTCATTTGTCTAATATGTTTCTTCAGTAATCCGTTACAGGCGGACAACGAAATCCAGCTAGATCAGTCTGGTACTAATCTCAGTTTAGGTATAGAACAGGTAGGCGCTAAGAACGTTATACAGATGTTGGATGCCAACTCATTCAATACGACAACTTATAGTGGACTGTTATTCATACAGTACAACGAAGGTGATAATGATGAAAACACGATAACCTTAGATGAGTTATCTGGTACTGGGAATGGTGTAAAGATCTGTCAAGGATGTGCATTCGATTATGCAGAGAGTTATACTAACCACGACTATTGGTATGATAATTGGGAAGCAGGTGGACATTCCGTTGATCTAACCATGTACGGAGACAACAACGGTGTTTCGGTTCAACAAACAAACCAAGGTAACGCGGGAAATAATGGTCATTCATTTGGACTACACTTAGCAGGTGACGATAATGAGGTCACTGCAATTCAACAGCATGATGGTGGCAAGACGATAGACCTTACAATCTACAATGACGAGAACGATGTGTTCATTCGTCAGAAAGGTAATGGAGCAACCCACACAGCGACCATAGAACTTGACGGTACATATGGTACTGATCTAACACTCAAACAATTTAATTCAACAGCATCCTATACTTTACAGCAAAATTGCTTGACAGTAGGTGGGTGTTCTGTTACAATAACACAACAATGACAAAGTGGTATAGCGTCATCCCCGTGATCATTCTGTTCGCGGTTTTAAAAGTATCGCAGATCGACATTGTTAAGTCGTTGCAATACGCATACTACGATCAACTACAACAAAGTCACGAGGTTATCTCGATAGACGATATTGTATTGGTAAACATAGATGAAGAAGCAATTAATAAGGAAGGACAATACCCGTGGCCGCGAAAGACAATCGCCAAGTATATCAACCAGTCACCACCCAATTCTCTGTTAGTATCAACAATGATATGGTCAGAACCAGATCGGTTTGCAGGGGACAAGGAACTATCAGAATCGATCGCCCTAAAACCTGTAATCCTATCAAGCGCACCTACACGCCAAACTACTACGAATGATCTAGGGATATATGCCAACGTATCCACATTTGGTAAACCTAAAGATACACTAATTGACTACAGTGGTATACTCGTACCTATACCGGAACTCGCACAGATGAGTATGGGAGTGGGTGCAGTATCCGCTGAAGTCGATCAACCCACAGGTGTTCTCAGACGGACACCATTAATGGTAAGCATCAACGGACAAGCGTATCCCTCTCTTGGGTTAGACGCCGTTAGGGTGTGGATAGGGGAACCATCCTACACCGTAAAATACAATTCTATCGGTGTAGAGTGGATAAGACTGGGTAAACAGGATCCTTTGGTCACAGAGCCGTCATCAGAGTTGCCTGTTGCGTTCTGGCACGACTTTAAGTCTCAGAGTATACTCGACCCCATACCCGAAGGTAAGATAGCAATTCTTGGTGTAACAGCAGAGGGTTATGCTAATCCAGTCGCAACCCCAACGGGTGCAGTGTATCCCCACGAAGTTCAAGGTCATCAAATTCAGACCGTTCTTTCAGGTGTTCAAATACAGAGGCCCGACTGGAGTCTAATAGTTGAAGTGATTTCGATTCTGGTAGTGTGTCTAGGAATCCTTGTATCGGTCTATAGATTTCCCACAGTTGTTGGGGTGATAAGTTCGATTTTGTTTCTTTCAAGCGTCCCGATAATATCGTGGATCGTCTGGAGTAATTCTTATTTTGTACTGGATATCGTTTGGGTCTCAATTGCGGGGTTCCTTGTATTTGGGCAATCGTCTTTTAATCAGTATTATACCACATACAAATTAAAAGAGCAAGTAAAAAAACAATTCGGGACATATTTATCTCCGGACATGGTATATATGCTTCAGAAGGATCCATCACTTTTGAAACTGGGGGGCGAACGTAAGGAGATGTCGTTCTTATTTATGGATATATGTGGCTTCACTCCGATCTCAGAACACTACAAGAACAACGATGATCCCGAAGGATTGGTTGAGTTGGTCAATGAGTTCCTAGATGCGATGACACAGATTATCTTAAACAACGGTGGTACTATCGATAAGTACATGGGTGACTGTATCATGGCGTTCTGGAACGCACCAGTACCCTGTGAGAACCACGCAGACATGGCAGTGAAGTCCGCCAAAGAAATAGAGGAGAAAACAGATGAACTCAAGGAAACTTACAAAAGGCGAGGTCTTCCTGACATCAATGTTGGTACTGGCATTAATACCGGAGACTGTATTGTTGGCAATATGGGTTCTGAGTCCAGATTTGACTATTCAGTTATCGGTGACGCAGTAAACCTTGCCGCACGATTGGAAGCAACAGCTGCACGAGGGGAATACAAAGACTTCCCGACCATCTACTCAAGTCACACCAAAGACCAATTGACCGACACGGTATCACGTAAAATTGGGGACATCAAAGTTAAGGGTAAAGAAGAACTCATAGAAATATACACTTTCTTAAAATAATTTCAAGAAAACAGTTGCCAAACTTGTATTGAGTATGATATAATACTTGTATTGAGAATGAGAAATTAACTAGAGAAAAGAGAGTACTATTATGAGCATGAATGATATCCTTCAGATCGAGACTATGGCATACGCTGGTTCATCACCTTGGGGTGAGATCGGTACACAGGTATCCAATGATTTGTCTCCACAACAAATGATGCAGAAGGCTGGTTTAGACTGGTCAGTATCAAAAATTCCTACATACGCACGAGTGGACGGGGAAGAAGTCCCGACCGGAATGGAAGCACTTGTTCGTTCTACTGATAACAAGATCCTTACCCAAGTTGGTGGTAAGTGGAATCCAGTCCAAAACGAAACTGCCTTTGAGTTCTTCAACGAGTACTGTCTAGAAGGTGGTATGGAAATGCACACTGCCGGTTCACTGAAAGGCGGTAAGATGGTCTGGGCACTTGCCAAGATCAACGAGTCGTTCGATGTGATGGACGGTGACCGTGTTGATTCTTACTTGTTGTTCTCCAACCCACACGATTACGGTAAGTCTGTTGATATCAGATTCACTCCGATCCGTGTGTCTTGTATGAACACTCTCGCTACTGCCCTCCGTGGTCGTGCGATTAATGGTGTCAAGATGAACCACCGTAATGTATTCGATGCGGATCACGTTAAAACTACTATGGGTCTTGCCCACGAGAAGTTTGACCAGTTCAAAGAGATGTCTCAGTTCCTATCTTCAAAGAGATTCACAATGGACAACCTCATCAAGTACTACAACGAAGTGTTCCCACGTACCTACCACGGTAAGAATCCTGTCGCGGTTGAGAAGTACGATGATCTGACCACCAACGCAAAGAAAGCGTTTGATCTGTTAGAGACTCAGCCAGGAGCAGAGTTTGGACGTGGTACTTGGTGGCAAGCACTGAACAGTGTGACCTACTTGACTGACCACGAGATGGGTCGTAGTGCTGACACTCGAATGAGTTCTGCATGGTTCGGTGCTAACCAGAACCGTAAGGTCAACGCAGTTAACAAGGCAGTTGAGTTCGCCTCTGCCTAACCTTTGGGGGGATAGAAATATCCCCCTTTTTTTGCTTTATTTGCAAATGAGCGCTTGACAATACTTGCCCAGTCCTTTATAATACTTGTATTGAATATGAGAACTGAGAGAGAATATATTATGAAAGTAGAATTAGTTGACATCAATACCGTCCGTGAGTTTCGTACTGGTTACGAGTTAGTCGAGTTTGAGAAAGGCACTAACCCTGAAGATGGGTTCTGCATCTTAGGTTTCGATGAGATCGGAATGTTCTGCCAAAACCCTGCGTATGCATGGGTTGCGATGACTGGAGGTGACCATGTCGCACTATAATTACTTTGACATGCCGTTGTACGATTCCGATGAACATAAGTACAACTGTTATCTCACCAAACATAAAGCGAAACAAAACAAAGGATCGAAGTCTCGCGATTCCGAACGTAATATGACTTACGCGGCCGAGAACCTCTTTATGCGTCAAGTCGATATCCCGACTTACGACAGTGTTGAAGAGATCCGCAAACTCTCCAAGAAGATCTACAAATCCAAGACTTGGGTCAAGTTGTGGTCTAAGTCTATTGAAGATGATGTTGGTCGTATCTTCAACTCCCAACCTGAGATTGTCGTGATGAGTTCACGTAACAAAACCCTGTCCGGTTTTACCAATGGTCGTACTGTAACTCTGTGTCCGATTAACGGATTCAATAAGTACATCCTACTACACGAACTTGCCCACACTCTGGGTCATATGCATCACGGTCGTTCGTTCCGCCAGTGTCTAGTGAGTCTGGTCGGTACCTTCATGGGTGCGAATGAGAAGAAGATTTTGAAACACGAGTTCAAGAGAAAGGGTCTCGCATTTGGAGAACCTCGTAAACCTCAGACTTTCGAGAAGTGGGTCGAGTCTAAGAATAGAATGAAAAAAATGAGAGAGAAACTATGAATTTAATTAGGAATGCGATACAGACTCCGGATGGCACGGTTCTCGTGTCACGTAGTCGTCACGATTATAAGACACATACTGATGCCAATGGTAAGACTTATATGGTCGATGGAGGATTAGAGTATGTTCGCCGTAGCGCGCATGGCGATGAAGTAGATTTATGCCTCTATGATGACGCTCCACATATTATTCAAGCGTCTGTTCTAAAGTGGGGGACGTATGGTATTAATGGTGATCAACCACTTAAATATGTAACTATTGCTGAAATGGATACTGCTCATATTGAGGCAGTACTAAAGCTTAATGTAAACCCAGTTCATAAAGCATGTATGGTCGAAGAACTAAAAAGACGTGAAGAGGCTGTATTATGACAGATCGTGAAGAATTAGAAGCAATGAATAAGATTAATCG
>Ga0209603_1000972_pt1 | contig 31618 bp, 29 predicted proteins | sample COGITO_mtgs_1206_FD_184812 | JGI IMG/M metagenome (GOLD analysis project Ga0209603, IMG submission 184812) | Pelagic marine microbial communities from North Sea - COGITO_mtgs_120607 (SPAdes) (version 2) | ecosystem: Environmental > Aquatic > Marine > Epipelagic ... | reverse complement strand
ATTGTATTGTTTCCGTTGGTCATACTAATGCATCGTACGCATCCATTAAAGCTGCGATAGACGCTGGGGCGAGTGGTTTTACTCATTTGTATAATGCAATGTCTCCGCTTACCGGAAGAGAGCCTGGTGCGGTAGGTGCGGCACTAAATAGCGAGAGTGTTTACGCTGGTATAATTTTAGATGGTTTTCATGTTGACTATGTTTCTGCAAAGTTAGCTTGGAAAATAAAAAATCAGCTAACCAATAGCTCCGCATTTCCCGATAGCTCAGAAAAGAAGACAGGTAAGCTGTATTTGGTCTCTGATGCTATGTCTTCTATAGGCAGCGCACAAAAGAGTTTTAATTTATTTAATCAAACGGTATCTGTGTGCAATGGCAGGCTAACAAATGAATTCGGTACGCTTGCTGGCGCTCACTTAAACCTTCTTATGGCTGTTCAAAATACAAAACAACATTTAAATATTTCAAATGAAGCGTGTTTAAAAATGGCGATAACTTACCCCGCCGAATTTATAGGCTTAGATGCCAATAAGTTCGCAGTAGTTAAAGGCAGCGAAGCAAAGTTTATTCAGTTGGATGAAAACTTGAACTTAATTCAACGGCACACGTATTAGTGAAAAATGAACTTACTTTAGGTTTGTTGGTCATGTAAGTAGGGCTTTTTGTAAATAGGAATTACAAATGAAATTATTATCACCTAGCATCGCTGTATTTTTACTTCTTTTTCTTTCACCAAATACTGCTGCCACAGCTATATCAACTCACTCAGTAATGAAAAAACTTAATGATGCACTCAGTGAACTTGGTGGAGCTGTGCCTGTGTCAGGGCATGTAGTCGTGTCATTTAATAAGGTTGAAGGTGACGGTAAAAAAAGCAAAGAGAAATCAGGCCAAGTCGCGTTGATGGTTAGAGAGGATATGAACGGACTAACGACGTCATACTCAACGAACGTTTTGAAAAACATGAAGCAGGAGTCCGCGGCTAAATTAAAAGATGAAGATGCTTCAACACCGACTATTGATGCTATTAACGACTTTAGCATGAGTAATATTAATAACTTACTGTCGCCAATTGATTCACTTAATCAGCTTTTAAAGTCGGCAACATTGATAAGAGTTGAGAAGTTAAAAGAACAAGTTGAAGGAGCTTCAAAGTTACACTTTACATTGCCTGTTGAAGCAATTATTACTAATAAGCGAACACGTGAATATGTAGACAAATTTGATGGAGAAATGACATTAACAGTTAAAGCTGATGGCACACCTATTGAATTACTGGCTAACTATAATGGCAGTGGAAGGGCTTATGTTGTTTTTTCTGTTAAAGCCGCAGGTACGCGACTACAAAGGTTTGATGTTGTTGGTAATAGGTTGGTAATGACAATGCGAGAGAGCTTTAGTAGTTACGATTCAACCTTTGGCAAAGGTGAAAACTCGGAAGTTCACCTATTTACACCAAAGGTCGTTGGTTTACCTAACAAGGATCACTTTACTAATACGTCAAAGGATACTTCAATATAAGCTTTGCCATGTTCAGAAGTGAAAGGAATGATTAGCGTTGAGCTTTCACATTGGTGACTAATAGTATGGTTTTTACCAGACACTATAGTAGGTGTTGCCATATTAAAATCGTATCCTTTATCACCTAACATGTTTTTGGCACCACCGGTTACCATATTGGTAATTTCACCTACCATATCGGTAACTTCTTCATTTATTGTATCTGGGCGTTCCCCAAGCATTTTTTCCATAATAGATAATGCTAATGACTCTTCAAAAGTAACAGAAAGTGAGCCTTTAGTTTGAGGACTTGCCATACCTATAATGCCTGATACATCGCCTCTAGATACCTCTTCTTTTTTCATGGAAGGTTTTCCAGGCTCAAGCTTGGTCATTGCCATGGTCTCTAACACGTTCATTAGTGAGCTAAGAAAAGGATTAATAAACTCTACATTCATAGTAAAAAGGTTCTTTTAGTTAATTATGGGGTAAGGGTTAACCCTATAAACTTAGCTGTTAAGAACCAAAAAAGCTACCGGAATCGTTACGAATTTTTACTAGAATACATCTCTGCATCTGCTTTGATTAATAAATCATCAGGCTCTGTGCCGTGGTCAGGGTATATTGCGGAACCAATACTGATGCCAATGTTGATATTGTCACCCGAGAATTGAAATGGCTGGGAAATAGCACTAAATATTTTATTTCGAATCGCATTTATTGTGACTAATGAGGCCCTGTCAGTGATCAGAATGACAAATTCATCGCCGCCGTAACGAGCAATAATGTCTTCTTCACGAATTTCATGTTTTAAACGCTGAGCGACTTGGCTCAATATACGATCACCTACTGCATGACCATATTTGTCATTAACGCTTTTAAACCCATCTAAGTCACAAAATAAAATAGCGTAGCGGTCCGTGTGACGATTAGCGTTCTGGCTTAACTCGTTTAGTTTATTGGTTAAGAATAATCGATTTGGAATATTGGTTAATGCATCGGTGTTAGCTGATTTGGCGAGTAGAGTTTCGGCTCTTTTAAACTTTGTCACGTCTTTGGCAATGACAATAATACCCACTACTTCCTGGTGCTCTTCACTGAAGTGAGGCAAGTAGGTGATATACAGAAAACTTTCGTCGTTGTTACCCTTTGGTTTTACCCAAGATTTATAATTAATAGGGAGAGCTGAAGTAAGGCACTTATTTAAATTGGGAAGAATTTTATCTTCGTATGTTACTGGCTCAAAAATATCTTGTGGGCTTTTATTAATTAACGACTGAGCTTTATGTCCATAAAACTGAGCGTAACTATTACTCACATATTGATATTTTTGGTTTTTGTCGATGTAAGCAAATAAATCAAGACTGTTTTTGAGAACAGTGTTGAAAATTTCCTGCATAAAGTTGAAAGAATCCGTATTCATAATTGCACAATTACTCCATGTATGTGTCCCCATTCTATGGATATTTATTTGAATTGCTATAACAAGTTGTAAAAAAAATGAGCTATTTTTATTAAATACACTCATTCTGTTCTTGTTTCGTGTATAATCCCGCGCCAGATAGAATCCAGTTGATCTTTAGTCGACATAATACCCTTTTTTGAGGAAGAATTGATGAGCTCAAATGCCCATAAAGGCCTGAGAAACGTAGCTATCATAGCTCACGTTGACCACGGTAAAACAACGCTTGTAGACAAACTACTAGCACAATCAGGTACGTTAGATGCGCGTACTGACCATGACGAACGTGTTATGGACTCGAATGACATCGAAAAAGAACGTGGTATCACTATTCTTGCTAAAAACACAGCAATCAACTGGAACGACTACCGTGTAAACATCGTAGACACTCCAGGACACGCGGATTTCGGTGGTGAAGTTGAACGTGTTATGTCAATGGTTGACTCTGTATTGCTTATCGTTGATGCGCAAGAAGGTCCTATGCCTCAAACGCGTTTCGTTACACAAAAAGCGTTTGCTCAAGGTCTTAAGCCAATTCTAGTTATCAACAAAATTGATAAGCCAGGCGCTCGTCCTGATTGGGTTATGGATCAAGTATTTGACCTATTTGATAACCTTGGCGCAACTGACGAACAGTTAGACTTCCAAGTTGTTTATGCTTCTGCACTTAACGGTTGGGCTTCTCATGAAGAAGGCGAAACTGGTACAGACATGACACCATTATTTGAAACAATCATTGACCAAGTGCCACCTCCGGCAGCTGACGTTGATGGTCCGTTCCAAATGCAGATTTCTCAGCTAGATTACAGCTCATACCTTGGTGTTATCGGTATCGGTCGTATTACTCGTGGTACTGTTAAGCCTAACCAACAAGTAACTATTCAAACTGCTGCTGGTACAATCCACAACGGTAAAGTAGGTAAAGTGTTTGGTTACTTAGGCCTAGACCGCTACGAAGCAGAAGATGCAAGTGCCGGTGATATCATCGCGATTACTGGTCTTGGCGAATTAAAAATCTCTGACACTATTTGTTGTCCTTCTGAAGTTGAAGGTCTTCCTTTACTTTCAGTTGACGAGCCTACAGTAACAATGACGTTCCAAGTAAACACTTCTCCGTTTGCTGGTAAAGAAGGTAAGTTTGTAACTTCGCGTAACATCAAAGAGCGTTTGGACAAAGAATTAGTTCACAACGTTGCACTACGTGTTCAACAACTTGACGATGCTGATAAATTCAAAGTATCAGGTCGTGGTGAATTACACTTAGGTATCCTAATTGAAAACATGCGTCGTGAAGGCTTCGAATTAGCAGTATCACGTCCAGAAGTTATCATGCGTGACGTTGATGGCGAAAAACAAGAACCATACGAAACGGTTACGATTGATGTTGAAGAACAGCATCAAGGCGCGATCATGGAGAAAATGGGTCTTCGTAAAGCTGAACTTACTGACATGGCACCAGATGGTAAAGGCCGTATCCGTATGGACTTCATCATGCCTAGCCGTGGTTTAATTGGCTTCCAAACTGAATTCATGACATTAACGTCTGGTTCTGGTTTGATTTACCATACATTCTACGAATATGGTCCACATAAAGGCGGTGAAATCGGTCAACGTATGAACGGTGTATTGATTGCAAACGCGACGGGTAAAGCCCTAACAAACGCAATCTTCAATCTACAGTCTCGTGGCCGTATGATGATTGGACACGCAACTGACATCTATGAAGGTCAGGTTGTTGGTATTCATAGCCGTGATAACGACTTAACAGTAAACGTACTTAAAGGTAAGCAATTAACTAACGTACGTTCATCTGGTACAGACGAAGCGCAAACACTAACTCCACACATTGTAATGACTCTAGAGCAAGCTTTAGAATTTATCGATGATGACGAATTAGTAGAAGTAACGCCTGAAAGCATTCGTATCCGTAAGAAATTCTTATCGGAAAACGAACGTAAGCGTGCATCACGTTCAAAGCCTAACGATATTTAATCGTTAGCAATAAGTGGCTACCTAACGTGGTCACTTAAGTTGTTCGTTATAAAGATTAAATCCTCAACTTAGTTGGGGATTTTTTTTGCATTTTTAATGGAGTAAACAAAAGCTTTAAGTCCTGTGCCTGTATTCAACTGAACTTTAATAGATAACCTAGCGTAAATACTCCCTACAAAATAAACACTATAAATTAACAAAGCTATAAGTGAGGGACATCAAATGTATTGTGCAGACTGTGAAGCCATCGACTCCTATTTTTATGATTCAACTCATTTTTGGCTATTTTTCCCAACAGCTGAAAGTATGACCAAAGCTATTGTCTATTGTGGTACTGAACATTTTTCTGCCACTCAGCACCGTGCCAACTGTTTAGAAGTTATAGTGACTAAAGATCGATTACAAAACTTTTTAATTTCTTTATTTGGAGAGTTTCAAGGGCCTGAATTAGCTAAGACTAAAATAACAACCACTGAGTCTACAGAATTAGATCTCGATGCTATCTCAAAAGTACTACCAGCAGATGTTTTAATTAATCGATATAATAGTCGTTGGTTAGTTGACTCAATTGAAAAAAATCGTTTTGAAAGTCACTACCAAGCTATTGTAGAAGTTGATAAGAATGGGGAAATTAATCCCATCGGACAAGAGGCACTTTTTAGAATTAAAGACGAGCTGGGAAATAATGTCCCACCAGACCATGCATTTTCTTTAGCTGAGCATTCCGATTTACTCTTTTCACTAGACTTAGTTGCAAGACGTTCAGCCGTTTCTCATTATATTAAAGCTGGTCTGACAGGAAAACTGTTTATTAATTTTAATCCAAGCAGTATTTATGACCCTTCATACTGTTTAAGAGCAACCACGTCAGCAATAAACGAATTGGGAATACATCCATCAAATGTAGTTTTTGAAATTACAGAGACACATCAAATAAAAAACCAGTCATTGATGAAAGGCCTATTAAACTTTTATCGTAACGCCGGGTTCCAAGTCGCTATTGACGACATTGGCTCCGGTTATGCCGGGCTTAATATGTTGCATACCTACCAACCGGATTACGTCAAAATAGACATGGAACTGGTGAGAGGGTTGGATACTAACTACTATAAACGGTCAATTGTTAAGCACCTGATTGAAATAGCAAATAGCAACAGTACAAAAGTAATTGCAGAAGGAATTGAGACTGAGCAAGAGTTTAGTGTTTTGAGAGAGCTAGGCGCCGATTATTATCAAGGGTATTATTTCGCTAAACCCAAGTTCCAAAAATTTACATGTAGCCAAGAGTTAGAAGCCAGAGTAGATAGTATACTGGGAGGTATTCAATAGTATTAATACTGACGAGCGGCGTATTAGCCGCTCTTCAGCTGCGTATTAACTAAAGCTATTAACGCAAAGTCCAAGCACGGAACTTACGTCCCTTAAGCTTACCGTTTTCAATTTTCTTAACAGCTTTTTTAGCTACTTCTTTTTTAACAGCAACGTAGGCCCACATGTCATGAAGTTGGATTTTACCTACTTCACTTCCGTCTATGCCACCGTCGCCAGTAAGGCAACCTAGAATGTCACCAGCACGTACTTTTTGTTTCTTGCCGCCATCGATACGAATCGTTTTCATCGCAGCCACAGGTACAGTCTTACCTAATACCGCTTCACTTGGTAATGCTTCAGGTGTAATGGTACGGCTTAAATAGTCTTCAATTAGACCCATTTTATAACCGTCTTTTTTACCAACTAAACTGCACGCGCGACCATTTTGACCAGCACGGCCAGTACGACCAATTCGGTGAATGTGAGTTTCAGTATCGTGTGCTAACTGATAGTTGATTACTAAATCTAAGTCTTCAATGTCTAAACCACGAGCCGCCACGTCTGTCGCTACTAATACAGAGCCACTTTTATTAGAGAATTGAACTAATACCTGATCACGCTCGCGTTGTTCTAGGTCACCATGCAGTGCTAAAACATCGAATCCCATATCCCATAACTCATCGGCAACATCTTGTGTTTCGCGTTTGGTATTACAGAAAATGACACATGACTCTGGCTGAAACTCCATAACCAATAATTGAGTTGCCAACAAACGGTGTTCATTGTCATCAATTTCATAAAAGCTTTGTTTAATCGTTTCTTTATTATGATTCGACTCAACTTTAATTGAAGTTGGATCAATCATGATTTTATTAGCAATACCTGCCACTTCGTCGCCGTATGTAGCACTGAATAGCAATGTTTGGCGTTGTTTAGGAGCGGCATCAATTACTGCGTCCATAGATGATTGGAAACCCATCTCAAGCATTCTGTCAGCTTCGTCTAAAACTAGCGTCTTTAATTCTGATAAATCTAAACGTTTTTTAGATAGGTGATCTTCAATGCGTCCTGGCGTGCCAACAATAATATGAGCGCCATGCTCCAAAGAGCCAATTTGTGGACCCATAGGAGAACCACCGCATAAAGTAAGCACTTTAATGTTGTGAATGCCACGGGCTAATGTACGAATTTCTTTTGCTACCTGGTCGGCTAACTCACGAGTAGGGCACAACACCATTGCTTGGATTCTAAAACGTTTTACATCTAATGCTTGCAGTAAACCAAGAGAAAAAGCGGCAGTTTTACCTGAGCCCGTTTTAGCTTGTGCTATAACGTCTTTACCCTCAACAATAAGAGGTAAAGATTCAGCCTGAATAGGCGTCATTTCTGTATAAGTTAGCGATTCTAAAGTGTTTAATAACTCAGGCTTTAGCCCAAGTGTGGAAAATGAAGATTGACTCAAAATGGATTCTCAAAATAATGGAAGGATTTACCAGCGCATTCTAGCACTGATCAATAATAATTTCTCACCTTTGTTCGAAAAAACAGCAGTTGATTAGTTGATAATTACATATCGTTTTTGAGATTGTTAAAAGCCCTAGAGCTCCGCTTCTATAATGATTTTAAAGGGTTGAAACAGAAATGGCCCATAATCATTCGGTAAATGAAAATAGACCATTTTTAATAAATTTATCTTAGCAATATTTAGGTTATAGTTTTGTTACCTTATACCCTTTGTCTTTTAGCTGCTCGATTACACTATCTTCACCAACAAGGTGGGCTGCACCAACTAAAACAAACTCTTGATCGTCGTCATTAAAAAGCGCTTCAATCTTTGGCACCCAATCAAGGTTTCTATCTGTCATCATCGATTTAAAACTACTAGGAAATTGTTCTTTCATTTGCACTAAAGCCAACTCATTGATGGCGTTTTCATCACCAACTCTCCATGCTTTAATGAGCTTTTTCAACAACGGAACTATTTCCTCTGCTTCTGCTAAGTTATGTTTAATCGCGTACTCTTCGTTACCAACGCCCATATTCGCAAGCATATTAATTTGAAAGTCTAACGTTTCTAGGTATTCAATAGATTTATTATCTTGGTTAGCAAGCTGTGAAAAGTACATATCAACACCCGCGCCAGCCATGCCTGCTTTTTGAGTTTCTATGTTTAAAATCATTGAAGAGATAAACCCAGGCTTAAATTTATTTAACTTTTCAAATTCAATACCAACGGCAGAAAAGTATTGTTTAAGACTTTCATTCGTTTGCGCTGACAAATGTTGGCTTAGCGTTTCACCATCTGCATAGGCCATTGCTTTAAGCATTGCCATTTGACCCGCTTGATCATCAGGCGTAGGAAGCTTAGTTTCTAATACTATGCTGTCAGCAGCTTGATACGTATCAGTAAACACACTTGGTAGTGGATATTCTGTAATTGGAAGTAGGTGCACAGTGCCACCAATATGGACCACATCTTCACCTTTTTTAATCTCCCAAACCGTGTTTGAAAAAGAAGAAAATGATGCAGCTAAAACACTTGCTAATACAGTGGCTTTTAAACTTTTTTTAATTAGATTTTTCATTTTTATTTACCTTTCAATTATTCAATTATTCAATTATTCAATTATTCAATTATTCAATTATTCAATTATTCAATTATTCAATTATTCAGTTATTCAGTAGCTCTAGAACTCACCAATCTTGGCCAAAACCTTTGTCGCCATCACATCATTAACCCTGTCGATTTCTTGGTTGAGTTGCTTATCTATGCGCTCATTCGATATCGCCATCACATTGTTTGATAGCTGGCTATAGGACGTCCCTTGGTTAATTGGAGAAAGTGCAGTAGCAGATGCTTTTGCCGTTTCAGAAAAAGATAAAGCAATTACGCAAGTAAGTAGAGCTAGTTGATTTTTGTTTAAGCTTTTCATTTTTAAATCCTTATTGGCTAAACCAATCTATTTTGTTAATTAAAATACAGCTAAAAAATATCTGCATTTCGAATCAACTGAGATGAGTGTTCGTTTGCAGTGGGGACAAGATTAGAGATGAAAAGTGAATATGTCGCTTATGGAACTCTTAACAATAAATTCATAAGGATCTATGTTTTGTTATTTTGTTATGTTATTGAAAATAAATAATATAGTGATTGAATGTTATTGTTGGTATTAGGTTTTCATAAGGTTTCAAAACTGAACGTTGTTGTGCAAATAATGTTCTTGCTATCTAGTTTATGAATTTGTAACCTGTCGGTGTAAAAATAATAAAAAATGGAAGTTAGTAATGGTGTTTGAATTTGGTGCGTGGCGATATAATGCTGAAAAAAGTGAAATTCAGTGTGAGGGCATCGTTAGAGAATTAGAGCCACTTATTGAAAAACTATTAAACTACTTCATCTCGAATAGTAATAAAATCATTTCTCGCCAAGAGCTAATTGACCATGTTTGGCAGCATGCCTATGTTGATGACAACTCAATTAATCGAGCTATTTCAGAGCTTAGAAAGCAACTAAAGCTTCCCGATTCTAATCACATATATATAAAAACACATTATCGAAAAGGCTATAGTCTGACGTATGTTCCTGTTGAGGTTCAGGCTAGTACCAATACTAATCAAGCTGGTACCATTCAAACGAATACCATTCAAGCCAATAGCACAGGTGCCACAAGCGACAATGTTAGTAATGATAATGCTACGAACGACAATACCAACAACAGTGCCTCGAACAACAACACAATCAACAGCATTGATGAAGTAACCACATTAAAGGACAGTTTATCTCAAGATACTAAATACTCTAAAGACAAAGACCAAGACACTCAGAGCAATCCCGGAAGTGAAAAGGCAAATACGGCAAAATTAAATATAAAAGCGATCGCAACGGCCATTTTATTGCTCGTGGTCTTCTATTTTGTTTATGCGTTGTCGAACTCCGCCGATGATGTTGCAAGTAGTCAAGCTGCAGGCAATTATGATGTCCATCAAGATAACAGCATAGAAAGAGATATAGAGATCAGTTCACTACCCGCAAGTTGGCTGATTGGCGCGGAATCCAGACCAATTGTTTCCCCTGATGGCTCAATGTTTTCCTATTTAAACAAGTCAGACGAGGGTACAAAGAGTTTTGTTGGTAGTTTAGTGGGTAACACGAATACGCAGTTAGAATATAAAAATTTCGATATATATGTTATTTCCTGGCAAGTAGAGTCGTCTAATTTAATCGCATACGTACGTGACAGCAAAGCATCCACCTGCCACATTGGGCTTTTTGATGCTAGTGCTTTTCCTGTAGTCGATTTTGTAAAAAACTTAATGCCTTGTCCTTTAAGTCCTTTTTATAAAATGGAGTTAGATAAACTAGGGCAGAATTTATATTATTCTCGCAAAGGCGACAATGCCACTGACCTATTACTGTGGGACATAGAAGCCCAACAATCTCGCATGTTTTTATCGTCAAATGATTTGTACAAAGGTATACGCCAATTTGGAATATCGCCAGATGGCCAAAAGATGTTTTACCTTAAAGAAGAGCACACAAAACCAACTAATGTTTATATCTATGACTTTCAGTCAAAAGAAAGCAAAAAAGTCTTCGAGTTTCCAAAATTTACAATACTCAAAAACGTAAACTGGTATACCGACAGCAACTCTTTAATCTGGCCTTCTGATTCAGGTTTAACAACGTTGGATTTAGATACCAGATTAACAACACACTTAAACATCACTAACGGCGAGCCAATTAATAATCTATCGCCCATTAATAAAACACAAGCCCTTACCGTTAGTAGGGCCGAATCAAAAAGTAGTATTTCTATTTATGATATGGCGCTTAACCTTATTGAAGACAGGAAGTTTCAAGCTGATGGACAAAGCTTTTTCCCACGCTTTTTTAATGATCAGCTTATGTTTGTCTCTAATCGAAGTGGAGCCTATCAGTATTGGCTGGCGGGTGAAGAGCTATCGCAAATAACCACATATGACAAAGAATATAGCAGGATCATTTATCCTCCTCGAATAGCTAATGACGGAAGCTTTTACTTACTACAAGTAGAGTATGAACTTTACCTTGTTGAAACAGACACGGGCGTAAAAAGAAAAATTGAATATAAAGATGAACATTTCATAAATAGCTCAGCTATTGGCCCTGATAAAAGGAAAATCTACACGGTAATTTCAGTAAATGAAAAAACCCAGGTATGGGAATACGATTTAATCTCAAATAATATCAAGATGCTCATACCTGCAAATGCAATTCATATGCTAAACGATCCTAGTGGTAACGTTTATTACACAACTGGGACCAGACTTGTTGGGTTGAATACTTCGGTAGACCTAGAAATAGAAGCAGACATTAATATTTATCACTCGCTAATGAGCTTAAGCAACCGCTACTTCTATGTTTACGATAGAAAAAACGCTCAGTTGGTGCGAACCGAATTAATAACAGGTGAAACGTCGTACATAGACATGCCGCAAAAAATTGTAGGTTTTGCCGTAAATAAAGACGATACACAGATAGCAATAACAACGGCGACGCAAACAGATACACAAATTAACCGAACAAGCTGGAAATAACAAAAACCAAATGGATAGATTATGAAAACTAAACTAGCACTTACCTTAGCCTCTGCAATGGTTTTAGTCGCTTGCGGAAAAGTAGACTTTGCCGTAACGGACAGTAAAAATGCGGATGCCGTTGTTAAAAAGATGGAACAGGACGCACAACAAGAGATAAACCAAGTTGAAGTGCCAAACAGTTTTGAGTTGCCTTATGAGTCGTTTACTTTAGACAACGGATTAAAAGTCATTCTGCATCAAGACAAGTCGGATCCTATCGTTGCCATTTCCACCATCGTTCATGTTGGTTCTAGTCGTGAAAAGCCTGGGCGAACGGGGTTTGCTCACTTTTTTGAACATATGTCATTTAATGACTCTGAGAATGTGCCAAAAGGTGCCAACCGTAAAATGATCCCAGAATTAGGTGGCTCTCGAAATGGCGGTACTTGGAGCGACGGCACTATCTATTACGAAGTTGTGCCAAAAGATGCCTTTGATAAGTTGCTTTGGATAGACTCAGATCGCCTTGGTTATATGATAAACACCGTTGATAAAGGTACATTGGAGCGTGAAAAGCAGGTTGTTAAAAACGAAAAACGTCAGCGCGTAGATAATCGTCCTTATGGACATGTTGGTCATGTTGTTAAAAAAGCACTTTATCCAAAAGATCATCCATACAACTGGACGGTAATTGGTGACTTAGAAGACTTACAAGCTGCAACCCTAGCGGATGTACGCGAATTTTATGACCAATTTTATGTACCGTCGAATGCCACTATGGTTATTGCTGGTGATATTGAAATTGAAGAAACTAAAGCAAAAGTAAAGCAATGGTTTGGTGAAATAAAAGCAGGTAAGCCAGTTGGTAAAATGACGCCGCAACCTGTTAGCTTAACGGAAACTAAGAAGCTTTATCATTTAGATAACTTCGCGAAAATCCCAGAAATTCGCTTAACGTTCCCTACGGTAGAGAGCTACCACAAAGACGCATACGCACTTGATGCATTGGGCGAAATTTTATCATCAGGCAAACAAGCGCCGTTATATAAAACCATTGTTGAAGAGAAAAAGTTAGCGCCAGGTGTTTATGCGTGGAACAGCTCGGAAGAAATTGCCGGCACATTTACTTTGTTGGTTCGAGGTAATGCAGGAACAAAGCTGGATACGATTTATCAAGCGATTGAAGAAGCACTAGATAACTTTGAGAAAAATGGCTTTAGCGAAGCACAGTTAACAAAGATAAAAGCGGAGCAAGAAACGTCGTTTTTCTATGAAATTGAGAGTGTTTTGGATAAAGCACAAAAGCTTGGTCAGTATAATGAATTTGCAGGTTCGCCTGAATTTATTAAACAAGACATTAAAAACATAACGTCAGTTACCGTTGAAGATGTGAAACGTGTATTCAAAAAATACATTAAAAACAAACCAAGCATCATTACGAGCTTTGTGCCAAAAGATCAAAAAGAGCTGGTCGTTTCTGGCTCAGTAAAAGCCAACGTTGTTGAAGAAGTGATTGAACAAGGCAAAGAGCAACAGTTTGTTGAGAATGACGCCATTAAGTTTGGGAAAACGCCAACTAAATTTGATCGTAGCGAACCAGCACTTACTGAACTCCCTACCTTAACGACGCCAGATGTGTGGCAAACAACTCAAAGTAATGGCTTAACGGTTTATGGCATAGAGCAAAACGAACTGCCAATTGTAAACTTTAACTTAGTTATTGAAGGTGGTCAGCAACTAGACTCGGGCAGTAAACTTGGCACAGCATCACTCATGGCTCAGCTAATGAATGAAGGCACGCAAAACAAAACTCCGCAGGAGTTGGAAGAGGCCATTGGTCTGTTAGGCGCGAGCTTAAGAGTTTCAAGCAGCTTGGAAAGTGTGGTTATATCTGGAAGCTCATTGGCGAAAAACTTTGATGAAACTATCGCGTTGTTGTCTGAAGTATTAATGTCGCCACGTTGGCAAGAAAGTGAGTTTGACCGTTTAAAATCAACGCGCTTAACTCGCATAAACCAAGGTAAGGGCGATGCAAGTACCATCGCTAGAAATGCTTTTTATAAAACGCTTTATACAGAAGCTCATGTTGCGGGTAGCCCAGCAGGCGGCACTGAAAAAACCGTCACTAATATTTCATTAGAAGATGTTAAACAGTATTACCAACAAAACATTACACCAAAAATGGCGACGTTTAATGTGGTGGGTAACGTAACTAAAAAACAAGTGACAAAAGCGTTAGCAAGATTAAACAAGTGGCAAGGTGAAGCGGTGGAGCTACCTCAGCAACCAATGGTATCTCAGCGTAAGAAGCCAACCTTGTACTTTATAGACGTACCGGGTGCCAAACAGTCCGTTATTATGGCAGGTAAACCTGTAGTAAGTGGTAACAGCGCGGAGTTCCATCCTATTCAGGTAGCGAACAACCGCCTAGGCGGTGGAATGAGTGCAAGACTGGCACAAACGCTTCGTATACAAAAAGGTTACACGTACGGCGCGTATTCTTATATTCGTGGCGCAGGCTATCAATCTCCATTTATTGCGTCTTCGCAGGTTCGAACCAATGTTACGTTGGAGTCTTTAGAAATTTTTAAAGACCTTATTAGTAATTACAAAGAGACCTACAAAGAGGAAGATTTAGCCGTTACTCAAAATATGATCATTAAAGGTAACTCACGTAAGTTTGAAACTTTAGATCAGCTTTTAGGTATGTTAACTGAAATGAGTCGTTTTGACCGTGAAGCTAATTTTGTTGAGCAACAGCAAGATTACGTTAAATCACTTGAGTTAAACGCCGTTCATAACGTAATAGACAAGCACTTTAATGAACAACAAATGATTTATGTTGTTGCTGGAGATGCAGAAACCCAGCTAGCTAGAATGAAAGAGTTTGGTTACGGAGAGCCGGTTGTATTAGATATTGAAGGTAATCCGTCTAAGTAAAACCCGAACGGCGATTACCTAGATTTAGCGGTGTTAGTATCGCTAAGAGTAATGTTTGATACAAAGTTAGTTTTGATAAAAAAGGTGATGTTTTAATAAACATCACCTTTTTATCAGCTATTGTGCATGATCACGAAATTAGTAGATGCTGCTAGATTTCTGTTTTGCTTTAAACGTATTGGCATTCGCTTCTAGCCGGAATAGTAAAGCTGAATCTATATTAAACTCCTTTTCTAGTTTAGAGGCCATATCGACCGTTAAAGCGGCACCACAAAAAAGTCTAGTTAATGTGCTAGCTGAGCAATTGAGCTTCTTAGATGCTGATAATGCACTTAGTTTATGTTTTAAAAAATAGTCTTTAATATATTTGCCCGCAGGCTCAGGAGGTTTATTACTTAATGATTCTCTAAGCTCTCTAATACTATTGTAACTTTCCATATTCAATCTCCAAAATCTAAAGGAACTACGTCCAAAATATTAGCTCTATTTTGAAATATATTGTTATAAAGTGTCAATAAAAAAGCCCGTAAAACATAGCTTTACGGGCTTTTCTGTACCAATTGAAACTTAATGAGTTTCTATGAAACTACATGATGTTGTTTACATCATGCCGCCCATTCCACCCATACCGCCCATGCCGCCCATATCAGGCATTGCAGGACCAGCTGATGCATCTTGAGGTGCATCCGTTACCATTGCTTCTGTTGTGATCATAAGACCCGCAACTGATGCTGCAAACTGTAGTGCGCTACGAGTTACTTTAGTTGGGTCTAGAATACCTTCTTCAACTAAGTCGCTGTAAGTGCTGTTTGCTGCGTTGTAACCGTAGTTGCCTTCGCCTTCTTTAACTTTGTTTACAACCACTGATGCTTCATCACCAGAGTTGAACGCGATTTGACGAAGTGGTGCTTCCATTGCGCGTAACGCAATTTTGATACCGTGAGTTTGGTCTTCGTTGTCGCCTTTAAGCTCAGCAAGTTTAGCGGCAACACGAACAAGTGCTGTACCACCACCGGCAACAATACCTTCTTGAACCGCAGCGCGAGTAGCATGTAATGCATCGTCAACACGGTCTTTTTTCTCTTTCATTTCCATTTCTGTCGCTGCGCCAACTTTAATAACCGCAACACCGCCAGAAAGCTTAGCTAAACGCTCTTGAAGCTTTTCTTTGTCGTAATCAGAAGAAGACTCTTCAATTTGCGCTTTGATTTGTGCAACGCGGCCATCAATGCCTTCTTGCTCACCAGCACCATCAATAATAGTTGTATCATCTTTAGTGATAACAACACGTTTGGCAGTACCTAGGTCTTCAAGTTGTGCTTTTTCTAATTCCATGCCGATTTCTTCAGAAATCACAGTGGCACCAGTTAATACCGCAATGTCTTGTAACATTGCTTTACGACGGTCACCAAAACCAGGCGCTTTAACAGCAGATGCTTTAACAATACCGCGCATGTTGTTAACAACTAACGTTGCTAGGGCTTCACTTTCTAGGTCTTCAGCAATAATTAGTAGTGGCTTACCTGCTTTAGCAACGGCTTCCAGTGTAGGAAGTAGCTCACGGATATTGCCGACTTTTTTATCAACTAAAAGAATGAACGGGTTATCTAGTTCAACCGAACCATTTTCTTGGTTAGTGATGAAGTATGGAGATAGGTAACCACGGTCAAACTGCATACCTTCAACAACGTCAAGTTCAGTTTCTAATGCTTGACCTTCTTCAACAGTGATAACACCTTCTTGGCCAACACGTTCCATTGCTTCAGCAATGATGTCACCAATTTCTTTGTCAGAGTTTGCAGAGATAGTACCTACCTGTGCAATCGCTTTTGAATCTGAACATGGTACAGATAACTCTTTAAGCTCTTCGATTGCCGCTTTTACCGCTTTGTCGATACCGCGCTTAAGATCCATTGGATTCATATCAGCGGCAACGGCTTTAATGCCTTCGTTGATAATAGCTTGAGCTAAAACTGTTGCAGTTGTAGTACCGTCACCGGCTTCGTCATTGGCTTTAGAAGCAACTTCTTTCACCATTTGAGCGCCCATGTTTTCAAACTTGTCTTCAAGTTCAATTTCTTTAGCTACAGATACACCATCTTTAGTGATAGCTGGACCACCAAATGATTTGTCTAATACTACGTTACGACCTTTAGGACCTAACGTTACTTTTACTGCGTCTGCTAAAACGTTTACGCCTGCTAACATTTTTTTGCGAGCGTCATTTCCAAATCTTACGTCTTTTGCTGCCATAATCTTAAACTCCTATTATTCAACGATTGCCAAGATGTCTGACTCAGACATGATTAATACTTCTTCGCCATCAAGCTTTTCAGTTTTTACGCCGTAGCCATCGCTAAAGATAACCGTGTCGCCAACTTTTACATCTAACGGACGAACGTCGCCATTTTCTAAAATACGACCGTTGCCCACAGCAATAACTTCACCGCGAGTGGATTTTTCAGCTGCAGAGCCCGTTAGTACGATGCCGCCGGCTGATTTTGTTTCTTGTTCGTTACGTTTAACGATTAAACGATCATGTAGAGGACGAATGCTCATTTGTCATTATCTCCAAGTTTATGGTTGTAATAGGTTTTAAAGTCCCTGTTTTAGGGTTGGGAGGCTTTAAAACAAACTAAAAATTAGTTGTTGGCGAATATATGAGGGTGGGTTTAAAAAACCCAAGTGAAAAATTGAAAAAAATAACGAAAAATTAGGGAATAATAGGGGTTATGTAAGTCAGACGGTTCACGCGCTTTTAGTTTTGCTTTAAAGGCTGCGAGGTTTCTATTTTAGCTTTTGAGATTTGTCGGATAGCAATGTAACTAACTCCTGCAAATCGTACTTGCCACAGGCTTCAACAATTTCAATTGTTTCCAAGAAGTCTAACTTTCGTTCTCCGCTTTCGTATTTAGAAACATAACTTTGTGGTTTCCCTAAGCTACTGGCGAGTTGTGTCTGGGTTTGACCTGAGACTTCTCTAATTTCTTTTAAATAGGTTCGAAAGCGTGAGTTTTTTTCACACCAGAGTTTGTTCATGGGCGAACAGTAGGTGCGTGTAGCGAATATCCCATTTTGGGATAAAAATGTTTGCCTTCATGAAAGTTGTAGAATAAGGTGGATTTGTTGTTTCTGTTTGGGTGTTGGAACTTTGGCTAGATGCAACAAAAAAGGGCCTTTTTAGGCCCTTTTTTCTTAACGACTCAGACAAGGTTTTGCTGGCGTTTATTCCTTTCTCTTGTATTCGCCATCAATAGTTGTTGGCTGTTGAGGGTTTTCATCAATATAACCCTGCTGGCTATTTGAACTTGAATCACCCGTATCTTGATGAGTGTTTTGATCCATTTCATTCTCAAAAGTCCTTCCTGTTGACTGATTTGAGAACCCACCTCCACCTTGACCAAACCCTGATGCATTAAAACCGGCGCCGCGCACTTGCACTCTATGGCCTACTTGCAAATAAACGGCTTTTCTAAATGGTGGTGTAAGCAGAAGCAAACCAAAAATATCAGTCATAAAACCAGGTGTTATCAATAATACACCCGAAACTAAAATACATATGCCGTCAAACATTGCTTGGGCAGGAAGTGAACCAGTTGCCAACTCTTGCTGTATCTTAGTCCACGTTTGCACACCTTGTTGCTTAACTAACTTAGTGCCTAAAATAGCGGTGGCGATAATAATGATGAACGTCCAGCCACTACCAATAATGCTACCTACTTCTAGAAGGATCATTAATTCAATTAATGGAATGATGATAAAAATAAAAAACAGTGGCATATTTTTCCTAATAAAAATTCAATATTAACTCTAGTTAAGTATGGGACAATACGACGGTATTCAAGTAAAGTTGAACAATAGTATGTAACCATTTGTTAATTTTTTCTTAAGGTTTACGTAATACATTGAACGAGATAATAAAATGACCGTTAAATTAATTTTAGTCACTAACCCGGATTTACCCACTGCCCATTCTTTAGCTGAGGGCTTACTCGATAAAGATTTGGTGGCGTGCGTCAATTTAATCCCATCAGTGGTTTCCCTCTATAAATGGGAAGGAAAACTAGAACAAAATGTTGAAGTTCAAATGTTTTTAAAAACAAGTGAAAGAAATATCGCGGCAATCGAGTCTTATGTAAACGAACATCATCCATACGAAGTACCTGAGTTTCTGGTTATTGATGTAAATCACGGCAATCGTGACTATTTAAATTGGGTACAAGAAATGACATCACAAGGTAACAAATAAATGCTTAACACACGTAGTACCATTACAAATTGGATTTTTGCTTTTACCCTCGCCAGTTTGTCTTTATTTACCAGCGTTAGTCACGCTGCAATTACGGCGGATCCACTAAAAGGCTTGTTTGGCCAACAAACTGAATACTTACCAGTAGATGAAGCCTTTATGTTCGACTTTAAGCAGGTTGATAACAAGGTTGTTTTAGACTGGACCATAGCAGACGGTTATTATTTATATAAAGATAAGTTTCAGTTCCAAGCAGACAACAGCACAATTGCCGAAACAGTTAAGCAAGACGGTACTCAAATTGAAGATGAGTTTTTTGGGGTGGTGGATGTTTACTTCTTTCAATCAAAAATAGACGTTAGCTTCAGCGAAATAGCTGAAAACGGCTATTTGAATATAAGATATCAAGGTTGTGCTGAAGCAGGCTTTTGTTACAACCCAACCGTTAAACGTATTCCTTTAACTGCGATTTCTGCTGACGAGATTGCCGCATTAAAAGCAGCTAGCAGCACTGGCAATAACAGCACTAATAACTCGAACAATGGCACGGAAACATCAGACTCGGTTTCATCACAGGGTTTATCAACAACAAACGGTTCAGTTTCAACAGCAAATACTTCTCAACAAAACTCACTAGCAGACTCATTAGCGAATGAGAGTTTGTTATGGACGTTACTTATTTTCTTCGGTTTGGGTGTAGGTTTGGCCTTCACGCCTTGTGTATTCCCAATGTTCCCAATTTTATCCAGCATCATTGCTGGGCAAAGTAACATGACCGTTAAAAAAGGTTTATGGCTAGCGTTCATTTATGTGCAAGGTATGGCAATCACGTATTCACTATTGGGATTAGTTGTAGCTAGCATGGGCGTACAGTTCCAGGCTGCTCTGCAACACCCTGCTGTTTTAATTACCGTGTCTGTCATTTTTGTATTGCTCGCTGGGGCGATGTTTGGCTGGTATAACCTTCAGTTACCTCAGTCTTGGACTAACAAGTTAACTCAAGTGAGCAACAACCAAAAGTCAGGCAATTTAGTGGGCGTATTTGTAATGGGCTTATTAAGTGGTCTTATTGCTTCGCCTTGTACCACGGCTCCGTTAACAGGCGCATTGCTATACGTTGCGCAAACGGGCGATTTGCTCATTGGTTTTGTCACCTTGTACGTGCTTAGTTTAGGCATGGGCTTACCTTTATTACTTATCGGTGCGTCAGGTGGTAAATTACTTCCTAAAGCGGGTAACTGGATGAATGTAGTTAAGAATCTGTTTGGCTTTATTTTATTAGCTATTCCTCTCATTCTATTAGAACGATTTGTTGATTTAGAGTGGGTACTATTACTTGCGGGTATTTTGCTAATCGTAATAGCCGGCTATTTCCATAGCCAGTATTTAGGTCAAGCGTCTAACACGGCAAAAAGCAGCTTTTGGGTAGTCTCGTTATTTAGCTTCTTATTGGGCTTTGTGTTAATCATTAAACCAATATTACCGACTCCAGTGGCATCAGCATCAGCAGAGTCACATGAAGTTGAGTTTATAAAAGTGTCGAACATGAGCGAAATAAAACAGCAAATTGCTCAAGCAAATGTAGCTGGCAAGCCTGTGATGTTAGACCTTTACGCTGACTGGTGTGTGGCATGTAAAGAGTTTGAAGCGTTTACATTTTCAGATAAAAGCGTGCAAGACAAAATGGCTGACTTTGTTCTTTTACAAATCGACATGACGGCCAACAACGATGCAGATATAGAAGTGCTTACTGAATACGATATCTTAGGTTTGCCAACTATTCTGTTTTTTAATACTAGTGGTGGAGAGTTAACAACTCAACGCGTCACTGGCTATATGAATGCAACCACATTTTTGGCGCACTTAAAAAGCATTTAGCTGGTTCGCTAAATAAAACTCAATATAAATGAGTTTGTCTAAAACCATGAAGCCCTGCTTTTATTGATTAAAGTGGGGCTTTTTTCTGCCCACAGGGCACTCCAAATAGAACTATTTTGGTTAATAGGCGTCTAATTCGTTACTTGAATTCTTCCAACTTGCTTTGTAAAACGCTTCAAACAAAGGCCTGCAAGCCCGTCAGCTCGGCTAACGTCGGTCATTAGACCAGTATTTTGCTGTTAATTGTGTTTATTTCTCTATAATGGCTTTTAATTCTTCCGGAACTGTAGTTTTATATGGTTTTCACCATAAAAGTTAGTCAGTTCTCGAGAAGAGGTAGAAATGAGTATAGAAGGCGACAAGATGTCAACAATTGGAACAGTTTTAGTGATCAATGGCCCTAACTTAAATATGTTAGGTAGCAGAGAAACGAGCATTTACGGCAATACGACGTTAAACGACATTATTGCATCACTAACGCATGAAGCGTCAAAAGAACTGGTTGCCATTTCGCATGTACAGTCAAATCACGAAGGTGTATTGGTAGATGCAATTCAGCAAGCGCAGGGGAAAGTTGATTTTATCATTATTAATCCCGCCGCTTTCACACATACCAGTGTTGCCATCAGAGATGCGCTATTAGCAGTGAATATTCCATTTATCGAAGTTCACTTGTCTAACGTACATGCACGAGAGCCTTTTAGAAAACATTCCTACTTATCAGATATAGCGGTTGGTGTGATTTGCGGCTTAGGTCCGCAGGGATATCAATACGCGCTTAACCAAGCGGTTAAGACGATTACTAATAATAAATAAATTTTAAAGATTAATAGGTGAAAAAATGGACATTCGTAAAATAAGAACACTGATCGACATGGTGAAAGAGTCTGGCGTTGGCGAAATTGAAATCACTCAAGGTGATGAGTCAATCCGTATCTCTGGTACACCTGTGCAAGTAGCAGCGCCAATGCATTATGCTCCTGCGCCAGCACAAGCTCCTCAGGCTGCACCAGCAGCAGCTCCGGCGGCAGCGGCAGCACCTGAAGCAGCTCCAGTTGCATCGGGTCATCAGGTTGTTTCTCCAATGGTTGGTACTTTCTACCGTGCATCATCACCTTCTTCTCCTTCATTTGTTGAAGTAGGCCAGTCAGTTCAAGTTGGCGATACACTTTGTATTATTGAAGCAATGAAAATGATGAACCAAATTGAATCAGACAAAGCGGGTGTTGTTAAAGCAATCCTTGTTGATAACGAAGACCCAGTAGAATTTGAACAACCACTATTCATCATTGAATAATAAGGGCTGATCATGATTGATAAAGTTGTCATCGCGAATCGCGGTGAGATTGCCCTGCGTATTTTGCGTGCCTGTAAAGAATTAGGCATCAAAACCGTTGCGGTACACTCAACAGCGGACAGAAATTTAAAGCACGTTCTTCTTGCAGACGAAACCATTTGTATTGGTAAGCCATCTGCGATGGATAGTTACCTTAATATTCCTAGAATTATTGCCGCGGCTGAAGTAACAGATGCCGTGGCTATTCACCCTGGTTATGGTTTTTTAGCGGAAAACGCTGACTTTGCTGACCAAGTTGAGCAAAGTGGTTTGATCTTCATTGGGCCAACGGGCGATACCATTCGTCTAATGGGCGATAAAGTTTCTGCCATTGAAGCAATGAAAAAAGCAGGCGTGCCTTGTGTACCTGGTTCAGACGGTGAATTAGGCGACGATGCCGATACCAACAGAGCCATTGCACGCAGAATTGGTTACCCACTAATTGTTAAAGCAGCAGGCGGCGGCGGCGGTCGTGGTATGCGTGTGGTTCGCAAAGAAGAAGACTTAGTAGAATCTATTAAGATGACTAAAGCGGAAGCGGGTGCAGCCTTTAACAATGACGTTGTTTACATGGAAAAATTCCTAGAAAACCCACGTCACATTGAAGTACAAGTTTTGGCTGATGGCCAAGGCAATGCAATCCATTTAGGTGAGCGTGACTGTTCAATGCAGCGTCGTCACCAAAAAGTTGTTGAAGAAGCGCCAGCACCAGGTATCACACCTGAGCTTCGTAAGTTTATAGGTGGTCGCTGTGTTAGAGCTTGTATTGAAATTGGTTATCGCGGTGCGGGTACGTTTGAATTCTTGTATGAAAACGGTGAATTTTACTTTATCGAAATGAATACTCGTATTCAGGTAGAGCATCCAGTAACAGAAATGGTAACGGGCGTAGACTTAATTAAAGAGCAATTACGCATTGCTGCTGGTCAACCGTTGTCATTTACGCAAGATGATATTCAAATTCGTGGTCATGCCATTGAATGTCGTATTAATGCAGAAGATCCTGAAACCTTCATTCCTTGTGCAGGTGAAATCAAGCGATTCCACTCACCAGGCGGTTTAGGCGTTCGTTGGGACTCTCACATTTATACAAATTATAAAGTGCCACCAAACTATGACTCAATGATTGGTAAGCTAATTACTTACGGTGAAAACCGCGGTATTGCTATCAAACGCATGGAGCATGCACTTAATGAATTGCTAATTGACGGTATTAAAACAAACGTACCTCTGCAGCAAGACATCATGGCCGATGAGCACTTCCAAAATGGTGGAACTAATATCCACTATTTAGAAAAGAAATTAGGGATGAGCTAAGGCTTGTAACTGATTGTAGTTGTTTTAAAAAGTCAGTTTTAAAACACAAAGTCTAAAAAAAATCACTTGTAAAAGCCGGGCATTTGCTCGGTTTTTTTATTTCTTTAATTTATTTTTAACTATAATTAAATCATCACTAGCGAAAGTTGGAGATGTACAAATGGCAGAGTTCGGGTTAACCACACCCGTCACAGCGGGCATAGAACAAACCCGCGTTCAAAGGTTAAACAATGTCGGACGCACTGATTCCGCCAATGTAATAGATCGTGCCACACAAATACCAACCGCCGCTAACTTAGACAACCAACAAAGCATTTCTGCTGGCCAACAAGCCGCCGCAGCACAACCGCCCGTCCATGTAGCCAAAGAGCAAATACGAGTCACAAGCACGTTAGGAAAAGGGGATATTAGAGGTAATTTATCGCCAGCAAGAGCTGCTGAAATTTATGAGGCGATAGCTAAGCTTTTGTAGAAATGTAGAAATGTAGAAATGTAGAAATGTAGAAATGTAGAAATGTAGAAGAAAGAACAAACAAGCAACTGCAAAATTCTGCTTGTTTTAAATTACTTAACGACTGGGTTTAAATATTAAGGACGAGTGCCTGTTGGGCGATTTTCTAATCTACCAAGACCTTCTAGGCCGCCTCTAAACATGTCTTTTAATGCAGAGATAAGTAACTCTTCGTAAACTAAAATAATAGCGCCTACCCAAATTCCACCAGTTACTTGAGATACTTCTTTGTTTGATAATGTTTTCATTTTTATTTCCTTATCGACATATGTCGGTAGTTAAGTTTGCCATTATTGGCGAGGTTAAAAGCAACTTGCTGTTCCGTTCAAGTCAAAACAAGCTGCCATTGTTATACCTGCACTACATTGCAGGGCTAGGTATTTGACTAAAAGTGAATAGAATTATTAATGCTAATGCATTAAGTAAACTCGAATAAAAGATGTTTGTTGGTAAAGATCGATGCTTCATGTACAAAGCAAATAGCACTATTCCTATAATAAAATGCATTATTGGTGAGCCAAACGTAAACATCTTAATAGACGTTGTACCAAGAGCAGAGAACAGTCCTATTACTACTACAGGCGCAGATAGTGCTTCGCCAATACGAACTGTAACTGTCCGCGTTAGAAACTCTTCTATGATTGGTGCAGCGAGAATTAACCAAAATACATAACCGGTCATTCCAAACTGAGTAATTCCCCTTTGTACTTCTGAAAAGTAATCTATCGATCTAGTATCGAAGAGCTGCATTGTGGCCAAAGCCAGTGAAAAGGTAGCTAACGTTGCAATAATTGTTGCAACAATATAGCTCCATTGAACAACGGGTTTTATGCCTAATAATTTTTCCATAAAACTGATCCTTTAAAATATAAATTCATATGTATACTGTACGGACCAACAATTGTTGGTAAGTTAAGTGCAATGAAAATTGCGGTTAATTGCCGGCTTGCGTGTTCCGTTCAAGTCTATGCAAGCTGGCCTCTCTCCAATTCCAATAGCTCTGTAAGCATATAAATTAGTCCTCGCCAGGCTAAAAATCCGGGTAAGTTAAAATCTAACTTTGGTTGCGTTTGTATATAAAGCAGCAACTCTTTCGCATCTATGAATGAGTATTTGTGACCCTTATCAAAATGCTCGACAACATAAGACTGAGTAACAGGAACAAAATAAATCAGTAACTTTTTATTTGAGAAAATTACCGTGTGAACCGAACTATCTTTGGCTTCAAAAAGCCAGGCAGCACAATCTTCATAATGATTCGATAGCTCTAAAACCTGGTCTAATTTTCTTTTGGATAAGAAAATAGCAAGTGATTGCCTGATATTGTTGTTTTGAAAAAGGGCATTAAAATAGACTTTTCTCAGCCCTATGATGGCCCACTTTGTAATAATACTAGACGGGGTGTAGTGTTGGTTTTCAGACGTTATTGCGGAGTTAAGCAATTTGTATGATGCCGACCCTTCCTTTGTGATATCCGATAAACTCTGAGTAATAAACTTAGCAATATCTAACTCAGAAGCATTGTGCTGATATAGCTTTATTAAGCCAGATGTTAACTCGGCTCTTGCTAAGGTATTCAGTGGTAACTCATCTGGACTAACTCCTAACACTGATACCACATAGTACTCTAAGTATTTGTTGTAAATAGCATAAAAGTACTGAGATAACTCAGAAGTTTCTATTTGAGTTTTGTTAAATGAGTTGTAGTAACAAACCCATCTTAAGAACAAGGAAAGTGCTACGTCCTTTTGTTCATTTAACGACGAAGACGTAAAACTGTTCTCCGCAAAGTCGTTGTGAAAGCTAGAGGTATTATTGTTTTGCCATCTACCTTCAATACTTAGTGCATCATTATTTATGTTGCCATGGGTAATACGGTGTACAAAACAAAATGCAAACTGCTGAGCACAATTCGCTAACGATCTATTTATAAATAAAACGAAACGTTCATGTGATTGGAAGTATTGATTGATCTCTAAAAATGACTGCTTTATTTTAAATGCTTCAAGCCTTCTATCAGCTGCAGACATAGATTCTTGTTCTGCGTTTTTCATGAATCGTTTTATACTTAAAGATGTTTCTTTTACCTTTACTGCCAAGTGATTTTGATAACCACTTTGGTTAGAACCCTCAGCCAAACTCATCGGTTTATTGAGGTGCTGAATTGATTTTATTTTTACGCTACCAATAGGTAATACTTGATGAAACACAGATGAATAAATTGAGTCTAATATAGCGTCTAGCAAAGTATCTTTGACTTTCACTTTAGGTAAGTCACCTATGCCATTAAGTTGGTAAGTTAATACCTTCTGACAAGGTAAAGACTCAACACCTAAAGTAGCTATATTTCCATCCTCAAAAAATTGCGTTTCCATGACTATTCCTAAAGTGCTAAGTGATTTTTAGTTAATTGAATTAGGAGCGACAGCATGACCACTCCTTCTTCTAGTTTGGAACATTTTTAAAACTGCTTTAATGTTCCGAACACTATTAACAATAGAACAAAATATTCAATAATCACCTGAACTTAGGTCCAGATTCTGCAATTCTTATTTGTTTTATGTCACTTTGTTCCATCAGGTTTATTTGTTTAATAAGATCAATCTTATTTTTCACCTTCAACTTCTGATAGATGTTTCCACAATGAAACTTAACCGTCCTAATGCAAATATACAGTTTGTCTGCGATTTCCTTTTGGCTCCTACCTTGAATGATATGCGAGTAAACTTCCTTTTCTCGCTTTGAAAGATGATCTGGGTTAATCAATAACATCATTTTTTTCCTTGTTTTTATTGGGTGTTGGATTTGGTTAAAAGTAATCTCGTGAAACATCTTTGAGTAACGTTGGTGTTAGCTCAATTACACGATCGGCTTGTTTTATCGTCTCAACTCTATGAGCAATAAAAAGGGTGGTAATCTCAAGGGCACTTAGCCTTTGGTTTATCATTTGTTCGGTGGCAACATCTAAATTCGACGTAGCCTCATCTAAAAATAAAATACTGGGTTGTCGGTATAGGGCTCTAGCCAATAAAATTCGTTGCGTCTGTCCACCAGATAGAGCACCGCCCATTTCACCAATGTATGAGTCGTAACCCATTGGCATAGCTAAGATATCCTGATGAATTGATGCAATATCAGCGGACTCTTTAACTCTTTTCATATCTATTTTTGAGGAGAAGTTGGCAATGTTTTCAGCAATCGAGCCAGTTAACAGTTGGTCGTTTTGCATCACAGCTGCGGTAGACGTTCTAAAAGCTCTTAAACCAACTTTTTCTAAAGGGTCACCGTTAAATAAAACATGTCCTTCGGAGTGTTTTAGTAAGCCGATGACGACTTTCATAAAAGTAGATTTACCTAAGCCAGACTTTCCAACAATGGCGATGGATTCTCCCTGTTTAATAGACAAACTTAGGTTAGAAAAAAGAAACGCATTCGCTTGCGGATATTTAAACGCCAATTGGGATATTTCCACAGGGCCTTGGATATTAGAAGTGTGGTTTATTGACTTTGGAAGCTCTGTATTTTTCTTTGAAAGCGCGATATCTGAAATTCTAGAAAAGTGTAAGCTCAGCATTTTGAAGTCGACGTAAGTATCTATTAACGCCGAAAAACGGCTAGTGACTTGTGTTTTATAGGAAATAAACGCCATTAGCATTCCTAGTGTGAAGGCCGGTGACGTTGAGCCATCTATAATTAAGCTTGCTCCTAAATAAATGATAACCACGTTTTCTATGCCAAATAGAAAACCATTTATAAGTCCAAAATGAAGCTGCAGCTTTTCAACTTTTACTCTGTTATTTAAAGCGGATACAAACTTATTTAACCATTGGCTTGTTCGACTAGGCTCTAGTGCCATTAGTTTTATGCTTTGTATGCCTCTTATTGTCTCCATAAAGTGCGCTTGTTCAGTGGCTGATGATCGAATCACATCTTCCGATACTCTTTTAAAAGGCGAATACCAAACCAACCTCAAAACAAGATAAAGTATGATAACGACGACGGACACAGTGGCTAAAGTTGGTTCGTATAAGTAGAGAACAATCAGAGTCAGCGTCGCCATTATTCCATCGATACATGCTTCGACAAATTGATGCGCCAACATTCTTTTTATTTGCTCAATTGAGCCGAATCTCGACACGATGTCAGCAACATGGCGTGCTTCAAAGTAAGAAAGGGGAAGTCTTATCAGATGATTAAAAAGTAGTTCGGTAAATTGTCTTCCTAAGCTTGTCCCTAAGTGAATAATTAAGTGCCCGCGCAAAAGTGAGAATAGATGTTTGAAAGTGACAACAAAAGCGAACGCAGACGCTAAAACAACTAACAAGTTACTGTCGTAGCTTACTAAAACGTCATCAATAACAGTCTGCATGTAATAGGGCATGGCTAATACAAAAACTTGTAACATAAGGGACAAAACAAAGAGCTGTACGAAGCTCGTCTTTAAGCCTTTGAAAGTAATGTTGAGATCTCGAAATGCAATGACAGGTTTTCGTTCTTTTTCTATAAACGAAGTGTTTGGTGAAAGCTCTAGAGCCACGCCCGTGAAGTGTTTAGCGAGTTCATCAATGCTATATTTTACTTTTCCTTTTGCGGGATCAAAAATAATCGCTTCTTGTTTTGTTACTTTATAAAGAACGACAAAGTGATTTAAATCCCAGTGCAAAATACAAGGCAGGGAAAGTTGAGTTAGTTCCGCAATATCTAACTTTAATGGCCTAGAGTTAAAACCAATCTCTGACGATATATCAATTATTTGCTGTAAATTTAGCCCTTTTAATGACTGAGGGAACTGCTCTCTAAGACTATATAAAGAGTGATTTATCTTATAATGCGATGCAACCATGGCAATGGATGCTAAACCACATTCAGCGGCTTCAGCTTGCAGTATCAGTTTCACTATTTTAACGCTCCAATAATAGGCGCAAACAGCCACTCTGCTAAGGTGCGTTTAGAAATAATAATATCCGCCGAAAAGAGCATGCCAGCCTGAAGATTAATCTCTTGGTCATTTACTTTTATAAACTGTTTATCAAGCTTGGCAATTGACTTGTAAACTGGCTCTGATAGCGAGAGTACATGGTGGCTTTTATTGCCAGGCAAAACGTTGCTAGAAATAGACGTAAGAGAAGCGGAAATGGGACCATATTTTTGATATGGAAACGCGTCGAGTTTAATAATTATATTTTGCTTTGGTGAAACAAAGCCAATTGCTCGGGTAGGAATAAAGAGCCTAGCAATGAGTTTGTCATTGTCTGGGATAATGCTCATCACATATTCATTCTGTGATATTGGCATTCCAACTGTTAGGTTTAAACTTGATACAACGCCATTACTCTGTGCAACAACAACAATTGAACGGGTGACTTGCTGCTGAGTTATTTCCTCTTCAATTCCAAGAAGCTGAGCCTCTAATTCAAATAAATAGTCGTTGTTAGTGCTTGAGTACTCAAGTTCATTGTTATGAAGTGACGCCAGTGTGCTCTCTAAATCTAGTGTCGAAAAACGGTTGTTACTTACTTTATATTTAACCGACAGCCACTTTTCAATTGCATGGTTTTCACTGGTTTTAGTTGTTAACTGTTTCTTTCTTAATTCTTTTTGTCTATTAGCTTCCGCTTCCGACAAAGCTAACTCTTGCCTTAAAAGCATAGCCTCAGCTTTAAGTAGTACTAATTTTTGCTCTACACCGGCTATTTTACTGTTATTAGAACTTACGTAGTTTTTAAGCGAAGTGTTCTTGTTCAAAATTAACTGACTAAGTATCTCTCTTTTTCTATTTAGATGCGCAAGTCTGACATGATTATGGCTTAAGCCTGGAACGATAGAAGTGTCATTAATGACTTGAAATAGAGGATCACCTTTGGATACATATGAGCCTTCTTCAACATAAAGGTGTTTTATTACGCCAGATCTAGGGGATCGAGTTTCAGAAATGCCAGTACTTGGTTCTAATAGGCCTGTGACAGTTTCTTTTTGGTTGTACTCGCCAACGGTTAAAAATATACCTATACAGAAGAATAAGGATACAAAGAGATAGAACACAGTGTTATTTCTCACGCTTTGCGTTAGTGAGACTTCGCCCCACAAGTAACTGTGTTGGTGTTCAATTGCCTGCTTGCGAAACAAAGCCATTATTCATCCTTGAATGACATCAAATCTAGTCCAACGAGATCGTTATAATTGATGCTTAAGTCCATTTAATTGGCATCGAGTATTACCGTTTGATTAAATTTTGTAAACGCTTATTGGTACAGAAAAAATTGAAAAAATATTTTATTTGTTAGGTGGTTATGAGCTAAAAAGGTACAGGTAACCCTATGTAACCTACTACCCGAGTAGAAAATTTTGCTTTGCACTCACTAAAAACAGCTGTTCGTTTTTTTCAATAACTGGACTGTCCTGATCCGATACCCATTGATAAAAAACGTTTCTATGAACTCTTGCTCGCAAGCCTCTATTTAGCTCAACATAGAGTTTCGGTTCAGCGTTCTCATCATCGGCTGTTTCATTAATTAATGGGTGTAGATCGCCAAGTACAACTTGCTGTCCAATGTTGCTGGTGACGAGTATTGCATCGCCTTCGTTAGTATTTTTGATTTCCCACTCTGTAATAACAAAGGGCGCATCTTCTACTTTAATCCGAATTTTTTCCGCGGGGGTTTTTAAAAAGTATTCGTTGTTTTCTTTTAATAAAACTGACGCAAATAATTTCACCAATTTAATACGGCCAATAGGCGAGCCCATATAAAACCAACGGCCATCTTTTTTAATTTCCATGTCGATATCACCACAAAACGGCGGGTTCCATTTTTCAAAGGGAGGTGACTGACTAAGATCATCAAGTTGTTGAGTGAGTTTTTGTAAGTCCATGCTGGTGGCTTAATTTTAAAATGATAAACTAACTTTAGTATACGTAGGTAATACGGTTTATTCACTATCTAAACTTTCATTCAATATCTAAGTTTCTGTTCATTGTTCATTGTTCATTGTTCATTGTTCATTGTTAAGTGTTAAGTTTGATTTAGACCTTATATCGTAGAGTTTAGGTCTTATAAATGAGAACCATACCTTTACCTTTTATTATTGTTGATAAAGAGGAAAACCAAACTGGTGGCTAAATTTACCTACTCATTGGAAAACGCCGATGAGACAAACATTACGCATATTAGTATTTCGCCAGAGCCTGACTGGGATGATTTTAGTGAGTTTGCAGCTCAGTTTATTGCCGACATAGGGGCAGAAGTGCGGGCGGAAGACTACGGAATGGACAGACATCAAGTTGATTACGAACTTAACGGCGAGCGATATTTACTTCACTATGAACACTATTCACAGTCAGTTTGGACTGAGCCTCAGTAATTCCAGAAGCCTCATTAATCTCATTAACCTAAGTAGCCTCAGAAACCCCAAATTCGGTCATCAATAGGCACAAAAAAAGCGGCTAATTTAATAAGCCGCTTGATTATCTTTTTACCAGTTACCAGTTACCAGTTACCAGTTACCAGTTACCAGTTACCAGTTACCAGTTACCAGTTACCAGTTACCAGTTACCAGTTACCAGTT
>Ga0209603_1000971_pt1 | contig 31630 bp, 47 predicted proteins | sample COGITO_mtgs_1206_FD_184812 | JGI IMG/M metagenome (GOLD analysis project Ga0209603, IMG submission 184812) | Pelagic marine microbial communities from North Sea - COGITO_mtgs_120607 (SPAdes) (version 2) | ecosystem: Environmental > Aquatic > Marine > Epipelagic ... | reverse complement strand
GATACAATGGCACACCTTCTGGTTGGTCGAACGAATGTGAGGATGAGTTTCTCTATGAGGACGGTGGAACATATCTCAAAACCAAACCAGAGGTGTTACATGCTGAAATGAATGCTCTGATGAAACTTGCTCGCTCTTCGGAATCCGGTAAAGATGCATCAATCTTTGTAACACATTTTCCTTGCATTGAATGTGCAAAATGTATTTACCAAGCGGGTATATCTGTGTTATACTATAGGAATACATACGAAGCATCAAAGGGTTGCGGTCAGCAGTTTCTATCGCAATGTGACATACCGTCCATCAAAGTAGTAGGAAAAAAACTTGACTGAAGTGAATATGGAAGAGATGATTCTCTCCAATCTTTTAAATAATGAAAACTATATTAGAAATGTATCACCGTTTTTAAAGAAAGAATATTTTAGTCATTCGAATGTGACTGTCTTTCGTTTGATCTTTGATTACTTTACACAATATAATAACTCACCCACTAAACATGCCCTTAAAATCGAACTTGATAATCTCAGTGTCAATCAAGATAACTATGATTATAGTATAGACCTGATCGGCCGATTAAACACCTCAGAAGATGATAATGATTGGTTGAGCGAAAAGACCGAGAAGTGGTGTCAAGACAAGGCAATCTATAATGCCATCATGGAATCAATACAGGTTATTGAAGGCAACTCTAAGAAAGATAAGGGTGCGTTACCAGAGATTCTATCGGATGCTCTCGCGGTATCATTTGACACACATATTGGTCACGATTTCCTTGAAGATTCACAACAACGATATGACTTCTATCATCAGAAGGTAGAACGAACTTCTTTTGATATTGATCTTTTCAATACGATCACTCGCGGTGGTGTTCCTCGTAAAACTCTCAATGTTATACTAGCTGGCACTGGCGTTGGAAAAACCCTGATGATGTGTCACTTCGCAGCGGCAAATATGATGGAAGGTAAGAATGTTTTATACATTACACTTGAGGTTGCTGAAGAACGCATTGCTGAAAGAATCGATGCTAACCTGATGGACATTCCGCTGAATGAGTTAGAAACTTATCCTAAGCAAACATTTGAAACCAAGATCGATCGTATTCGTAAAAAGACTGAAGGTAAACTGGTCATCAAGGAATATCCTACTGCCTCTGTTGGCGCAGCGCACTTCCGTCATTTACTGAATGAATTAAAATTAAAGAAAAAGTTTTCGCCTGATATTATCTATATTGACTATCTGAACTTGTGCATTTCATCTCGAATGAAAATGGGCGGTGTCGTGAATAGTTATACTCTTGTAAAAGCCATCGCAGAAGAACTGAGAGGACTTGCCGTTGAAAACAACCTACCGATCTTTACAGCAACGCAGACAAATCGTACTGGTTTTACATCGTCCGATGTGGGACTCGAAGACACCTCAGAATCATTCGGACTCCCAGCAACAGCAGACTTTATGGTCGCTGCCATCTCGTCAGAAGAACTCGAAGGAATGAATCAGATAATGATCAAACAACTAAAGAATCGTTACGGCGATCCATCAATGCACCGAAGGTTCGTTGTCGGTGTTGATCGGTCAAGAATGAAACTATACAATGCTGAAAATCAACAGGCAGTAATACCATCTATAGATGACAAACCCGTGATGGATAACAGTGACTTTGGTGCTGGACTGAAACGCGAACGTGTAGATAAAACGGTGTTTAACTCATGGAAATAAGGAGGCAGAAGATGTTAAAAATCAATTATAAATTTAATGAGGATATATTGATCGAGGAGTTTAAGGAATACATCGAATCAACATATGACAGTCACTATGGAACTGGAGGTATTCAGTCGCTTGAAGTAATCTCAGACAGAGGTCGTGGTCTAGACTTTTGTTTGGGTAATGTAGATAAATACAATGATCGTTATGGTAAAAAAGGATCGATAGAAGACGCCCGAAAAGATATTTTGAAAATTATTCATTATGGTTTTTTGGCACTCAACGAACACGATCAACAATATGCAGTTCAGACATCAACGATCTCAGGTGATATAGGATTTGACTTGATGTATAACGATGAAGAAGAATTTTTCGCTGATGGAGAAACAGTAACTATATCAATAGCCGATACGGAAGAAATTTATGAAGATTAATATAAAATTAATATCATTCTATATATTTTGTTCACCCATTGCAATTGTGTGGGATATTATATTCCATACAATACATCTCATACACAATTTGGCAGTAATGATCGACGACAAAGGTTCGGTATTGCTCGATGATCTGAAAGACCGAGCAGAAAAACCGTAAGTCATTGATTCCATTAGAGTTTTTTAGACTTTACTTTGTACTCCTAATTTAGTATAATGGTTGTATTGATTGAGGAGATACCTATATGAAGTTTTCAGTTTACCAGTCTCAAGTTTCTCGCGCTGCTATTGACCGCGTCAACACTAATGGTTGGGAAGTTGCTATCCGCGAGTTCCCCGAACTGGCAGTTGACCGTGATGTCAAATTTTTCGGTAGTGAGCAATTTGAGACTTCAATGTTTCAGTACTATGTCTTGGTTGCCGAGATGACTGACATCTCTAACCTTGAAGATGTTTTCCATGTTGGTAATGGTTACGGCGATCAGTCTAAGATGACTCGCGTTGCTGACCGTATGCATTCTCTAAGTGTTGGCGACATCATTTTCTGTCACGATACCAATACTTTCCTAATGTGCGACCCCGAAGGTTGGACTGGTATTTCTATCAAGGAGGCAGCGTAATGAAAACGGTCAAGGTTCAAGGTGTGCAGTATCCTGCTAAACAACTTCTTGAGTTATTCTCCGATGAGAACATGAAGAAATATCATGCTCGCATTGAGCGTGATCGGGCCCGCGCGGTGAAGCGCAGAAAGGGTCAGATAGATTTGTTTATGGGAGTCTAAAATGGATTATCAAAATTCTATCGATACGATTACTCGTTATGCGCTCGGTGAGCAGATTGATGATACGTCCTATAACATGATTCGTTTGTTCACCGACTATGGTAATATCGGTGATATTGCAGAAGTGATTGTTAGCAACTACATGGGTTACAAAAATGCTGAAGATAGCATTCATGGTTGTGATGCGTTCAATACTGAGGGTCGTGCTGTAGAAATTAAGACTGAACGGAAGACCCCGCTTGCAGGCAAAGCCGCTTGGACTTCTACAAACTATGAAGATAAACTTATCAAGTTGATTAAAAGTGACCAAGAGTATCTTCAGGTAGGGTTCACATCAAAGGGTCGTCTGATTTACATCATTCGCACAGAATTGAATAAGACTGGTATTATTGCCAAAATTGGTGAAGCGATTGAAAATCACAAGGGTAAGTCAACAAATCTTACACCGAAGACTGCACACACTCAACTTGGTGACAACTTTGAGGTCGTATATCTTAGTGAGAAGTATCTGAACAAAACTGATATTAATAGTGTTTTCAAGAAAAAACTTCTAAAAAACTTCTAAGTCATTGATTTCATTGAACTTATCCGATATTGACTTTGACCTCGGTTTATCGTATAATGGTTACAAGTTGAGAGATTGAGAGAAAGGGAATCGTAATATGTTATCAAATTTTGTAGTTAAGACCGCAGCGAGTGCCTACCCTTGTCACGTGGAGTTCGACCGATACTTTCTGAGCGGTACTCTGGAAGGCACCACCCACACTGACAAGATGGGTTTCATGTCCTGGGATGATGCCTGCACTTGGGCAGGACTCGTTACCCAGAATGTAAATGTGGATTACGTGGTACTTGAAATGCGTGATCTGAAGACTGGCAACAAGGAGAACTTCTAATGACCGATCAAATGAATGAAGCACTTGACACCCTCTTTGATCGTATCGTTGACGACTATGCCCGATTCGTAAAAGACTTTGATCATCCCCGTGTCGACCGTTTTCACGCTGGTTTGACTATTAGTGGGGGCAAAAAGTACATCAAGATAATCAAGGGCGACACCAAGGACGACCAAACCACGGTGTGGGGTTTCATTGTCAAGGAAGATGATGAGAAATTTCGTTCTGGTGACATCTTAAAGGCAGCATCTTGGGCGACACCTGCTCGCAACAAACCACGAGGCAACGTCCTTCAGGGTGACTTCTCATGGGTACGCTGGACTGGGGTAGCGTAATGGAAAATACTTATTCGAACCGCAAGTTGATTCGTAACGCAATACGGACACCAGATGGTACTGTCATTGAATCGTGTACTCGTCATGACTATGTGACTTATACAGATGCCAATGGTAAAGAATACATGATCGATGGCGGTTTAGATTATGTGAGAAGTTCAGCTCATAAAGATCAAACATCATTAGCTTTGTATGATGATGAGCCTCATGAAGTACAGCGTAAGATTATTAAATGGGGAACATATGGTATCGATGGTAAACAACCTTTACAATTCAAGCCAATCGCCGACATGAATACTGATCATATTAAAGCTGTCTTGAGAACACAAAATTTTATATCTCCTGTTATTAAGGCTTGCATGATTGTCGAGCTAGAGGAACGAGATAACGTTTAACACCCCGTTGTAATTGACGGCAAATACGGAAAAGGATATCAGGTAATATGAAAAATACTTATTGGAACAGCAAGTTACAACAAACCACAATCGCGGTCGCAATGTTATTGACCATAGGTTGTTCAACCCAACCATCTACATATGTTGATAATTCAACAGCAGACCAAAGAGATATTCAAGCAACTGGAGCAGCTGCGGCTGCCGCGGCACATTCTAATAATAGTAAGAATGTTGATATTGAAGTAAACTCTAATGTTCCGTTAGTGCGAGGAACAAACGTTTCTTCGCTCAACTATCAAGAATTACCTGGCGTGTGTTGTGCCTATAACTCTGACGGCACTCGTAACTACGAGCGCGAACATGAGATTTACATTCAGAAACAGTATGGGCGGATACAACGTGATCGAAGAAATACTTACAGCGGGTATGCCTCGCAACGCGCCAAACAAAATTTCAAAAATAAAATGGAACGTAAGATAGACGAGAAAATAAATCACTTCTTGAATAAGTTATTTTAATGAATATATTTCCACTTGAATATAGACCTGGTTCAGATGAACCTTGTCCAGTCTTATCGGCTCAAGTCCAGTGTGATAAACATGTGGTGAAAATGCCAACTGAGTCCGGACAAATGCTTTCAACAGCACATCGTATGCTTGACGGTAAACTCACTATGCGACCATCAGTATCAGGCAAACGCATGGTCAAATACTGGGACTTGTTTGAAGGTCGCGATGATCTTGAAGCGGAGATGATATATTATAGAGCCGTTCATATGGGACATCCTTCCACTGTATGGACTATGGAAACAGAATCCAACTACCGATGGCATTGGCGACACATGTATACGCTCTGTGCCGAGTATACGCATCGATACGGTAAGTTTCATGGCGCGGAAAAGGTTCTATGGCCTTTGCGTTCTCCTCCTCGTAACATACCCAAAGGTCCTCTGACGAAAATGCCTTTAGCAATGAAGTCAAACCCAGAGTGTATGAAAGATGACGTTGTTGAGTCCTATCGTTTATTCTATCAGACCAAACAAGAAAGGTTCTCAATGACTTGGAAAAATCGTGACGTACCTACTTGGTTCAAACAAACAGAACTGGCGGCCGCATAAATAATGCCATACCACTCTACTCATAGGGATGAGTTATGGCCGCGGGACGTATTAATAAACTTAGCATAACAAAAGAAAATGCGCTGAAAAAGTGCATTGCGCCTTACACATACACAATTAAAGAACAAAATAACTCGACTGCAATTGTGATTGTGCGGGCACCTTCCACAGAACGATCAGATGTGAAGGTTGCTATTGAGAAAAAACTAAAAACTAAAAAATATGACTATGTTGGTGTTCGTGCTGGTGGAAGTATCGGCGCGACTGACATTATGGTTGATGATTACAAAGTCAGAGTCACCTACAAAGCTTTGTCAGGCGGTATGTCTGAAACAACTTTGAATTCAACGATCACCGAACTGGCGCCTGCACTGGCATTCATGTCCAATAAGAAGACTTTCTCAGATGTGAATAAATTTTATTCTTTTCTGGAAGCAACCCTTAAACAGGCAAACCAGTCTGGTTGTTATCTAAACACAAAAGATCAACAAGCAGGACATGACTTCATTAAAGATATGCCAACATCTTCTAAGTTTAAAGAGAAGATGGAGAATGCAATGGGTGTACTCAAATATCTATGGGCACTCGACAAAGATACGCCAATCGAACAAGTCTATTTTGCTTATCGTGCAAAACCAATAGGTGTCAATACCGACCACAAAGGCGATCTATTTGTTAAGTTTAAGACTGGAAGTATGCTAGGTGTATCACTGAAAGCCGGCAGCGCGAAGTCTGCTGAACCTCAATTAAATACATACGTTAATAAGTTCTTTGATGATATGAATCGTCAGACCGACAAGAATAAATTGAAGGCCTCGGTGTACAGAAACGTACACGAAAAGGTGGGTTTACCGGAGAAGTGGCAAGAGGCAGCCAATAAGAAAGATGCAATTGAAACGATTGAACAGTTTAAGACAGATAAACCGGCCGAGTATGAAACACTGTACGACAAACAGTTGGAGTTGTGTAGAAAAGCGGTAATCGATGCGGTCAATTTGAATAAGAAAGACGCAGAAAATTACATTAAAAGAAAAATTATTAAAAGAGACGAGAATGTGCCTCTTGAGGTCGTGAAGGCATTCGGAAAAGATTTTAAATATGTGACAGATGAAGACGCAATTGAAACGCATCTTCCGGGTTGTAAAAAAATTGTAGCGCGTAAATCGTCATCGTCGAAACAGGAATGGTTTATCGATCTTATTGCAAAAGAAACAATTACGATGAAAATGTCTATTCGTACCAATCAACCACCGCCGAATAATAAAATCGCACAGGGATTTAATTTGGCTATTAAATTTAACGGAATCGGCCATTGATAAATAGATAGAAATAAAACTTCTATCGAGTAATGTGCGATTTCTCATTTAAGTAAAGGATTTATGATGAAAACATTTAATCAGTTTATTTTAGAGGCATTCGATAAACCTTATCCTGTCAAACTAAAGAAAGTTGACAGCCTGGAGTATGTCTCTAAGACAAAGTTACCTGACGGATCAAATTTGGAAATAGAATTCACCGGTGTCGAATTTGATGACATACAGTGGAACATTGTATTTACCCGTGACGGCAGTATTAAAAAAACAGGTGAAGGCGACGAAATGAAAATCTTCGCCACAGTGATTTCCGCGACTGAGAAATTTCTTAAAAAAGTAAAGCCAAACTATGTGTCGTTCACGGCAGACAAATCTATGGGTGTTAGTAGAACAAGTTTATACAGCAAACTGTTAAAAAGATACGCTTCCAAGTGGGGATACAAGACAACAACTGACAAGTCATCTTCGAGTTCAGATGTTTTTCACATGGAGAAAAAATGAAAACATTTAATCAATTTATTTCTGAGGGAGTCAATGACCCCGCAATTTTTAAAGCAGTTTTCCTCGCAGGTGGTCCTGGTTCTGGTAAGTCATTCATCGTAGGTAAGACTGGTCTTCCGCAACTTGGTTTCCGTGTTGTCAACTCAGACGATGCATTTGAGAATGCAATGAAGAAGTCTGGTAAGGCAATGACACCTGATGAGATTTTCTCTAATGAAGGTCAAGCAATTCGTGGTAGAGCAAAAATGATCACCGCTAAAAAGTTAGAGAGATATTTGAAAGGTCGTTTAGGTGTTGTTATTGATGGAACAGGCCGAGACTTCGCAAAACTCAAAAAGCAATCCAAGATGATGAAAGATTTAGGTTATGATGTTTCAATGATATTTGTAAACACCGACAAAGAAACCGCACTTGAACGTAATCGAAACCGCGAGCGTTCATTGCCCGATGAAGAAGTCGCTAAGATGTGGGAATTAATTCAGAAGAATATCGGTATGTTTCAAACCCATTTTGGCAAAAAGAACTTTTTAGTGGTTGATAACTCAAACGGTAAGGACTATAAGGCAGAGACGCTTCGGGCATATAAAGACGTATTGAAGTTTACAAAAAGACCAATTGATAATAAACTTGCTAAAGGATGGATCTCTCAAGAGAAAGCCAGAAACAAAACATAGGGTGATTAATTTCATTAGACATAACGTAAAGGTAAATTACGCATGATAAAACAATCAGGAGGTTTCCGCTCCGTGTTGTCGTTCGACCGTTTCTTAATTGAACAAAAGAACACACACATGGAGCACCTTTGACTTGAGGACCTAATATTTGATGGAGGTGTGAAAGGAACCCGCAAGTCAATCAATTTCCTCCGTGACCTTCGTGACATGTTGTCGGGCAATAACAAATCATCAGTTATCCGAACGGTCAAGTGGGATGGTGCTCCTGCTATATTTGTTGGTGTTGACCCGCGTGACGGTGAGTTCTTCGTTGCAAAGAAAGGTATCTTTAATAAGAACCCAAAGGTATACAAGACTCCCGCAGATGTGAAGGCAGATACTTCCGGCGACCTTCAAACAAAGTTACTGATCGCACTTGAGGAATTCTCCAAGTTAGGAATTAAGAGTGGAGTATATCAAGGCGACCTAATGTTTACGAAAGGTGACGTTAGTAAGGAGACCATCGATGGAGAAAGTCTTTATACTTTTCAACCTAACACTATTGTTTATGCTGTGCCTGTCAAGTCTAGTCTTGGAAAATCGATATTCAAAGCTAATATCGGTGTTGTTTGGCATACTACTTACACTGGTGATTCTTTTGAGTCTATGTCTGCTTCTTTTGGTAAAGATATAGTGAAGGGATTTAAATCTAGTTCTTCTATTTGGCAAGACGATGCAACCTATAAAGATGTGAGTGGAGCGGCATCATTTACTAAATCAGAAACAGAAGAGGTGACAAAAATACTCTCATCTGCTGGCGCATTGTTCCGTAAGATACCGTCGAAACTTCTTGATGAGTTTAAGAACAATAAAGAGTTCCGAGAAAAAACCAAGGTGTATAATAATACATTCGTTCGAGCAGGAAAGAAGATTAATCCTAAAACTCATGTCAAAGGATTGATGGATTACATTTACAATTTCTATCAAAAAGAAATTGATAAAAAGAAAACGGAGAAGTCAAAGAAAGTCTGGGTCGATAGACAGATTGATGCGATGTCAGTCTTTAACGAATATAGTAAAAACGATTTATCAAATGTATTCTTATTGGTCAATCTACTGGCAGACGCTAAAGATTTGATTATAAATAAAATGAATAAAGCGAGTGGTATGTCTACCTTTCTACGAACACGCAATGGATTCAAAGTGACGGAACAGGAAGGATTTGTTGCGATAGACCATCTATCCAATGATGCTGTAAAATTGGTTGACCGATTGGGATTCTCTCAGGCCAATTTTTCACCGGACATAATCAAAGGTTGGGAAAAATAATTTTAAATAATGAAGGATAGATGATGACTGAAAATAATGGGCAGTTCCAACAATTAATTTCTAAGAGAAAGTGTGGATTCGAAGGTGTTCCTGAATTCTGGTGGATTACATCTGATCGGGGTGCTTATGGAAGCGAAAGGTCTGGACCACTGTGCGATTGGATTACAAATCGCGATGACTTCATGAGACCGGTCAAACAGTTCAATACTGTAATACAGGCCGGTGGCAACTGTGGAATGTATCCTCGTTTTTACGCAAACTATTTTGAAAATGTATATACATTTGAACCTTGTCCAATCAACTACGCTTGTTTGGAGTTAAACTGTGTGGGCGACCAGTATCACAAATACTTTGGTGGTCTGGGTGCTGACACACTCAGTAAAACTATAGTCCGCAAATCGATGATAAATGTCGGAGAACATCAGATATCTGAAACACCTGGCGACACTGTGATGTATACAATCGATGGATTGAACTTAGAACAATGTGATCTAATACATTTAGATGTTGAAACTTATGAACCAAAAGTGTTGATCGGTGCTCTACAAACAATTCAAAAATTCAGACCTCCAATCATACTAGAACAGGGATCTGGGTATCATGTAATTGAATTAGAAGGTTATGTTGAGTATAGTAAAGGAAGAATGGACACGGTGTATATTTACGACCCCAAGTAATCATTTTATAAAAATTAAAAATGTATAAATAAACATGTAAGCAGTTTAGGCTACGGCAGACCTGCGCTAACTGGGATAAGGTTAAGGCAAACTCCAATTATGAAAGTAACCGAAAATAACAGTGTTGGGCGTTCACTGGAAAACATCGAAAAGTCTCATTTATCCGAGAAAGCCGGGTCTGCCGCAGTCGTTTCTTTTGGTAGACTAAATCCACCTACAACTGGTCACGAGAAACTGGTTGATAAGGTGAAGTCTGTCGCGAAGAAAGAAGGCGCAGACGCAAAGGTTTATATGTCCCATAAGCAGGACAAAAAGACGAATCCCCTCTCTTATAACGACAAGTATAAGTTCGCCAAAAAATCATTCGGCAATGTGATGAAAAAATCCAAGGCCCGAACAATCATAGAAGTTCTAAAAGAACTCGATAAAGACTATGACGATGTAAAGGTTGTTGTAGGAAGCGATCGCGTGTCCGAGTTTAAAACACTACTAAACAAGTATAATGGTAAAGACTATAACTATAATAGTCTTGAAATAGTTTCTGCTGGTGATCGCGACCCTGATGCCAACGATGTTTCTGGTATGAGCGCATCAAAACTGCGAGCGTTTGCCACTGATGGTAAGTATGACGAATTCCGCAAAGGAGTGCCTAGTAAGTTGAGCGACCGTGATTCTAAGATAATGTATGATACTATAAGGGAAAATATGGGTATTACAGAAGAACTCACAGAGGTGTTGGATCAACGACAACGCATGAAGCGCAAACAAATCATGCGAAAACTGAAGTCCAAAATCGCTCGCGGTAAAAAGATTGCTGCGAAGAAAAGAGCATCACCGGAAAAACTAAAGATGAGGGCTCAACGCCAAGCAAAAGAAATCATTCGTAAGAAGGTTGCCGGTAAAGGTGGTGAAAACTACGCCAATCTCTCGGTTTCTGGTCGTATGGCAATTGACAAGAAAGTTGAGAAGAAGAAATCAGCGATAGCTCGTATTGCTAAGAAATTGAAGAGCAAGGTCAAACGAGATGAGACTGAACGATTCAAAAAAATGCGAAGCAAGAAAAACGAGGAGTTAGCGCCTCTTCTGATGCCCATAATTGAACAAGTGGAATATGAGACAATCAGCGAAAGCATTGAAAAGAATTTAATAAAAAAAAGTGATCGTTATGGCGTTTCACTTGAAGAGATAAAAAACTTATATATTGATTGTCGTGGTTCTTATTATGTTCACGAAAATACTAAATCAGAAGAACAGTGGACATTTGATCGTCTTAATGTTATTCTCGCCAATAATCAAAAACAAAAGATCAATGAAGCGATTGATCATCATTTGATTGAAGACATACCGTTCTCAGAAAACATATTCCGAATGCATAGTGCGAATTATTATAAGTTGTATACTGAGGCGAAGAAACAATATGCCGCAGGCACACTGTCGGTGGGTGATTCATTTGATCACGAACTACTCACCTCTGATATTGGTGAGTTTGGTTTGTATGAGGGAATTGAAGTTCCTTTAGACTTACCCATGTTAAATGAAGAAGAAGATGTTGAACTAAATAAACCCAAACGCGGTGGTCCAAAGAAGTTCTATGTGCATGTCAAAGACCCGAATACAGGCAATATAAAGAAGGTATCGTTTGGCGATACTTCTGGATTAAAAGTAAAACTTGATGATCCCGCAGCAAGAAAGTCATTTGTTGCTCGTCATCAGTGTGATATGAAGAAAGATAAAACCAAACCAGGATATTGGGCGTGCAGATTGCCACAATTCGCGAAACAACTTGGTCTTTCTGGTGGTGGAAATTATTTCTGGTAATGAATCCATATCTAGAATTGTTAATGCACGATGGAAAGAAAATGAGGACCTTCTCATTAGATGTGCCTGAAATAGAGTTGGTGTGGCACCAAGACGAACACGACCGAAAAGTTGATGTGATGTCAGGTGAAGGATGGCAATTTCAGTATGATAATGAGATTCCGTTTAAGTTGAACAAAGGTGATACATTCACGATTGAATCCATGAGATATCATCGTGTTGTCAAAGGAACAACACCTTTAATATTATTAATTGATGAGGAAAATTGAATGTCAAAATTAGATGACACACCAGAAAGCGTTATGGCCGCAGTTAGAGACATTATGATGAAAAATCAAAATCTCTATCAGAAGGATTTGGAGTCGCAGTTTGCACCACAACAACATGCGACACCAGATGAAGTTGAAGCAGTAACACAAAACAATACGGTAGAAGTTCCTGATCCTGCACCGGCAGCAGTTGATGTTGACCCAGAGACAGTTATTCCTACACCAGAGGAACAAAATGGCAGCTGAAGACCCAGACATAAAAGATCGTAAAGGTTCTCAACCAAAGAAGTACCATACTGGTCTTGCAAAGTCTACAAAGACAAAGCGTGATGCTCACTTTAAAAAAGGTGCGAAAATGGATGACGATAATGCGGCCGCGTACAAACCTGCGCCGGGTGATGCGGATGCCAAGACCAAACCATCTAGTCATACTAAAAAATTCAAAGATATGTATGGTGAAGAGAAAAACCACGAAGAAGTTGTCATTGAAGATGCTGGTAAAGCACTCAAGAATAAGGCAGATAAGACTGGTATGCCGGTGAGCATACTTCGTAAGGTATACAATCGTGGAGTTGCTGCGTGGCGAACAGGTCACCGTCCGGGAACTACTCCAGAGCAATGGGGTCTTGCTAGGGTCAACTCTTTCGTGACTAAATCTTCGGGCACATGGGGAAAGGCCGATGCCGATCTCGCCGCTAAAGTTAGAAACGAGGAAGTTGATGAAGACACCACAACTGATATAAAATCATTTTTAAGTAGAATGACACAGCCTTCCAAATATAAAAAAGCAATTCGTTTGTTCTTAGATTTGAGAAAAAAGAATCCAAATAGTCCTGTACAGAATCTTAGAAAGACTTCTCAAATGACAGGTATTCGTATTCCTGATCTAGATAAGGTGTTTCGAGATATGGTCAAGAAAGGCCAAATGCCAAAACACTTAATCGATTATCCATCTTTTCAATTAGAAGAAGTTGATCTTGATGAAGGCGCAGTTATTTCTACCACTGTTCGTAAAGAAATAATGAAGAATGGCGGTAAAAATGTCGGTCAAAATAATAAAGAAATTTATTTTACACTGAAAGGTAAGAAACATTCGGTGCCACTTTACAAAAACTTTGTTTCTGATAAAGACTACATGAAAATGCAGGATACTTTGAATGAAGCAGTTGATCCTTCTGATACTGGCGGTGCTGAGGAAGTCAGTATGGCGAAAAAACAAATTGCTGCTATGCGCCATTACCTTGATGGTATCGAATCAAGCGTCGAGGCAAAAGGCGATATGGAAGAGTGGTATCAGAATAAACTCACCAAGGCAAATGACTATTTAAAAACACTTTATGGTTATGCGAAAGGCGATGTTGCTGAAGAAGTTGATCTTGATGAAGCAACCTTTAAAGTGGATGTAGAGGGTCTACCGACATTCTATATGGACGCGCCAAGTCAGGGAAAGGTCAACCAAGCACTGAGAAAGTTATTGAGAAAGGCATCTTCAATTGATGATGTTTCACGAACAACAACAACAAAAATTAGACAAGACTTTCGCGATAGAGTCAAAAATCCAACATCAGATTCAGATGAGGATCCATCAGATGAGTGACTTCAAAAAATTCAGTCTCATTTCAGAACTCACCGACCGAGAAAAAGAAATGATTGCGAAGCGTAAGGCATCTCGCTCTAAGAAAAAACTAGCGCCGAAGAAGGTTGCGAAAAAACCTGATGAGAAGAATGCGAAAGGCAACACATTCAGGGGTTCTGCCGATCCCGCTGATAAAAATATAATCATGCAACTCCGTAAGGCACAAGATGTTGGTGGTAATACGGAAATTCGAGTTTCACCGGCCGGTAAAAAAGTAAAACTAAATAAGAAAATGATTGATGCACTTTTGAAAAAACATGATGCATTTAAAAAACCTAGGGAGAAAAGGGTGTTTACTGCGAACTTAATTAAAGCATTACGAAAGAATGAAAAGATCAGGTCGTTTGATGAGGATTTGTCCGAGTCATCTCTTCGAAAGAAGATTGCAAAGCGTGGTGCTGCTGAAACTGCCTTGAAGAAGATGGGCGGCGAGGATGCTGAGATGACAGCATTCCTTGTGAGTCAAGGCGATATGAAAGAACTTGATCAGTTTGTAAAGAAAGTTAAAGGCTCTAATCGCAGTAAGATCCAAGCAATCCTTGATAAGCATCTGAAAGAAGAAGTCGAACTAGATGAAGCGATGATGGACACTTGGACAGTAGAACTTCCTGCGCTTAAGAAGAAGGTTCCAGTTAGAGCCAGAAATTCTCGGGAAGCTATCAAGAAAGCGGCTAAAGTAGCTGGTGCTGATTGGAAGACTGTTAAACTTGGAAAGGTTCAGAAAGAAGAAGTCGATCAGGTTGATGAAGCATTTAAATTCTTTACTACAAAGAATGCGAACGATTTTGGCGAAGACAAAGCACTGAGTTATGGTCGCAAGAAAGGTTATAAAGAAGCTGGTGTGATTGGTGACTCACCGATAAAAGCAATGGTCCTATTTCATCTCAAGTCTGTAGACAAAAAAGATTTGAGAGGAGCAAATATTAAATCTGGCGAGCAAGTGTTCCGCTATGCCACTCGATCTACAGTCGCAGGTGATATCTTCCCGCTGGTTAAAGTCAATCTCGACAAAGGCATGGTTTATTATCTCACACAAGAATCATCTTCTGGTGAAATTGATGAAGTCAAATTCGAAACACGCGGAGCTAAGTTGAAGTTTGCTCGTATGATCTCAGATGTTGCAGAGTCAGTTGAACTTGATGAGATGAAAAGTGATGCTTACGTTGTCGCCGTGAAAGATCCAAACGGTTGGAAAGTCGTTTTCGCTGGAAGCAAAAGAGATCAAGAAAAAGAAATCAAAAAGATGAAAGCCGATGGCAAAAAGATAAACAAAGACTTCCGCGGATACTTTTCACCCGGCAGAAAGATTGGTGACGTTATCAAAGAGTCAGTCGTGCAGGTTGATGAGTCAATAATAAACCGTTTATTTTCGGAGGGTCGGGGTCCGATACCACCCAAACTTATCGCTAAACTCAAGAAAGAGTACGGCTCGATTGATAAGATCGATGTCACAGGTCCTGCTTACAAGAAAATGAAGAAGTATATTAAATCTATCGACAAAGAAGACCTCATGCATCTTGCAAAGGCAAAGATCAAGTGGATCTCACAGTTTGCGGCTAATGAACTTCGCTCGACACACGATGTAAAGATGAAGGCAAAAGAGTATATGGAATCAGTAGAAGAGGAAACAACCATGATCAAAGAGTTAATGAACATATATGAAGAGATCGTGAACGAAAAAGAAAAGGAAGAATGTCCGAAGTGCGAGGGAGAAGGTTGCGATCATTGCGACAATAAAGGTTATCACACTAAGGAAGCACTCGATCCCGTAGGTAAAGCAGACGCCGACATCGACAACGATGGTGATGTTGACAAATCTGATAAATACCTGAAGAATCGGCGAAAAGCAATTTCCAAAGCGATGAAAAAATCTGGTAAAAGCTGATGGGCTGGAGAGACAAAGTGGTTGAAAAAAACCATGAGGTGGTATCACCTCCGGTTAGCCTTGTTTCCAGTAAAAGAAAAGATACATGGCGCGATGAGATACGAGAAACGCGATCTGATAAATATGCGTTTGATGTAAAGAAAACCTATCTCGTTGTAAACGGTAAGATTAAGGAAATTGGTTCGAAGTCAAAATATCTTTTAGATATGTTAATAATAAAAAAGGAAGACTAAAATGGCACTATGGGGAGTAACAGACGGAGCAGAATCCAGACCAAAATACCTAACGCAAGCGGATAAAAATAACACCGTTGCGAAGGCTGAGGGTTGGGTACTAAAGAAAACAGTTGGTTCAAGAAGCATGGAAGAGATTCTTGTCGCAATGAGTCCTGGAACTAACCTTCCAACCGCGCTTGCCGAGGCAACAATCACTGGAGTATACTTCAAGGCTGCATCATACGACCAAGCTGATACTGCAACTGTTGTTGTTAACTGGAATGAAAATGTAGATATCACTAACGGTGCAACATTGACTGTTACTGGTTCGGTCACTGGGGCAATTACTGCAACAGCTGCCGCACAAACTGTTGTTAATAAAGGTGAATTCACATTTACAGTTCCATCTCAAGCAGAAGACTTGTCAATCGGCGCTGGTTCTATAACAGGAACTATTGTTGATACTGCGACAGCTGTCGTATCAGATAAGACATTTGCCGCCGGCGACAGATTGGGCGCTGCTGGAACAGGCACTTACGCAGATATTAGTGTCGCTTAACTAAGATAAAACATTATGATGAGAAGCTTGAACGAATCAAATTTTGTATTGTATGCTGCTGCGAATTATGAAAATATACATTGTTACGACACTCAAGAGTTTTATGAAGATTTGAATAAGTTGAAATATCTGAAAAGATTATTTTCACGATATTATATGAAGGATGAATTGAGAGAACGATTGATCTTAAATCATCTCACTACACTTTATAATATTTTTGAGTTTCGTGCAATTACTAGAATGCTCTTTTTTAGAATTGAAGAAAAACACTGGCCTATACTGAAAACCTTTTTAGTTTTCTTAAACTATATGCCTGATATAATATATGATATTGATCCTCACGGTGATATCCGCACAGAGTATGTGTCTATCGAACCACAAATAGCAAACTGTTTAAGGAATATATAGTGGCAAAAGGTGTATTGGACCTCACCGCAGTATACATGTTTCTCAAAAAATTAGTCTTACCCTTTGAAAAGTGGGAAGCATTTGAGGCGGGTGTTATTGACAAAGATGGTAAAATCCTTATTCCTAAAGATAAGAGGGATATGAAACAGAGTAACTCATATGGATACTTTGATCGTCTTGTTGCCAATCTTAAAAAACTGATGGGTAAAATCCCAGGTGGGCGCACACGACTCGCAAGTTTTGCCGCAGCGTTACTACTACTCCGTGAAGAGAACATTGATCCAGACGATATACCGACGCTCACAGAACGACTTAACCACTATATGACTGAAGCAGAAACACTGATCGAGGACATGTCCGCAGGTTCGGGCGCCATTGCCGGTATAGGTGTGGGAGATGATGGGGAACCAGGCATCTCACCCGATGTGGTGAAAAAGAATAAAAAGAAAAAGAAGAAGGCAGAAGTGGGTCGAAAGATTTTATCCTTTAAAGACCACTCTGACAAAGCATGATAAAGTATGTTGTCTCACTTGCCTTCGTGGCAATGATTGCGGCCGCGGGTAAATTATATTATGAAGATAATAAAAATACGATCGCGACCTTAACTCAACAGAATGCGGAGTTAAAGATAGCGCTTGACATGTGTGTGGCTGACAAACAACAACTGATTGAAGAAAGAAATAGATTACAGGAAAATAGTAAAGAACTTGAACAAAGTTTAATACGATCTGAAGAATATCAAGACATACTCGCAAAGAAGTTTAGAGAAAATGATATGGTGTTATATTCTTTGCGTAAACCCAATTGGATGGAAAATATTATTAATGATGGAACTGAAAAAATATTTAGGGATATTGAGTCTGACACTGATAACATCGTGCGGGCACCTTGAACCTAAAGAACGCATTGTCACCGAATATGTAAAGATTGGTGTACCGGTTCAAGAAAGACCGAAACCAGTTACTCTGTATGATGTTCGATTTGATGTTGTCACTAAAGACAACATCGATCAGTTCATAGAAGAAAATAAGAAAGCATTTGGTGGTATCATCTTTCTTGGGTTGACAATACCAGATTATGAGAACATGTCTCTGAACATTGCTGAACTTCGTCGATACATCAATCAACAGAAGTCTATCATTGTTTTTTATGAAAACTCACTAAGTGTGAAAAACACTAAATAAAACATTAACCTATAATTGATCATATCATTGTATTCATTTGTTTTATATAATTATAACTCATTGCTTTATAATTAAAAGGATCCTATAATGAATGATCAAAACAGCAGCCCAAATTTGCTATCACCGTCTCATTACACGCATCGTTTAGATCGCATTGAAGAAAAAATAGATAGGCTCGCTGACGCAATGATTTCAATAGCGAGGGCTGAGGAAAGAATTGTGGCCATAGAAGCGGATCGCCAAGACTATTGGAATAGAATGAATTCGCACTCAGAAAAGATTGACGCCCACGATGATCAGATTGCGGAATTGAATATGACTCTTTCAAAAACAACCAGCGTTCTGGAAGTTGTTGATAAACATGCCGCAACTGATAAAGAAAATATGTGGAACAGTTTCAAAGAACAAGGTCAACGAGTGGGTGATTTGGAAAAACAACTATCCGATATGAAGAAAACCACCAGTTTGATTAACAAGGTAACTTGGATGATCGCAGCTACAGCAACAATGTTAGTGATGAACCATTTCATTCAATTTCTTCCCCCATAATCTCTAAAAAGTATTGACATTTCCTAATATAAAGGTTATAATCACATTGTGACTTAGAAAGGTAATTGATTATGTGGTTAGAACAAAAGTATATTGGTATGCTGTCCAACCGGTTGGATAGATTTAAACGCATCAACCGTAACATCTTCAACTTTCGTTGCCCTGTCTGTGGTGACTCCCAAAAAAATAAATCCAAGGCGCGAGGATTTATATTCGCTAAAGATGACTCTGGTTATTTATATCACTGTCACAACTGTAACATCACACTGGACCTTGAAAAACTCATTCAACAGTTGGATCCATCATTACATGCCGAGTATGTAAAGGATCGTCTGAGTGAGAAGTATAGTGGCACTCAGAGAGTGAAACGAAAGACTGATGTAGAAATACTTGCTGATAAGATGAAGAAACCTAAGTTCATCCAGTTTTCTTGTTTGCTCAATCTTAAAAAAATATCCCAACTTGAGTGGAATCATCCAGCGAAGAAATATGTGGTTGACCGACACATACCGAATAAGTATCATAGTAAGTTGTTCTATGCTCCGAAGTTTAAGAAGTTTACAAATAGTTTCTTACCTGGTAAATTTGCGAATGAGTTCAAAGATGAACCGAGACTTATCATACCTCTCATTGACCAGAATAAAAACCTGTTGGGATTTCAAGGTCGGTCATTTGATCCTAAATCAAATCTACGGTATCTAACTATCATGCTTGATGAACATCATCCAAAAATATTCAACTTGGACGAATGTGATCAATCTAAAACACACTATATATTTGAAGGACCAATTGATAGTATGTTCGTTCAGAACTCTATTGCCATGGCAGGTGGATCTATTGATTGGAACTTTGTAAATGATAACTCGGTGTTTGTGTATGACAACGAACCGAGATCAACCGAAACAATACAAAAAATATCAAAAGTGATCGACAAAGGTTATAAGATAGTTATATTGCCAGAGTATCTATTACAGAAAGATATAAATGACATCATGTTAACTCATGAATGTCTTGACATTGATGGCGTATTGAGTGATAATATATCTTCAGGTTTAGAATCAAAAATCTTGTTGGCCGCGTGGAGAAAAGTTTAATGGAAAAAGAAAATCAAATTATTTACGCAGAATATCACAACGAGAAACATAAACGAACTGCGGTAGTCACTAAAGATAAGTATCATTATGTGGTGAAATGTTATGAGAAATCACAGTTGAAATACACAAGGTTGTTAGAAAATAAAACGATTCGTTATGCTGAGGATCTAGCTGAAAATTATGTAGAAGGTTATGGAGAGTTCAAAATTGCAAGTTTATGTAACTAAAAGAAATGGCGGGAAAGAAAATCTAGACCTTGAGAAGTTCCATAAAGTCGCGAGTTTTGCGTGTGAGGGTCTTGCCGGTGTGTCATCGTCCGAACTTGAAATTAAAACACACCTTCAGGTCTATGACAACATAAAAACAATCGATATACAAGAGACGCTGATTAAAGCCGCATCGGAACTCATCACTGAGGATCAACCAAATTATCAGTTTGTCGCAGGTCGTTTAATCAACTATGCTCTTCGCAAAGAGGTATACGGACAGTTTGAACCTCCTACGCTCATAGAACATATTGTTGAATGTGTTGATAATCTCGTATACGATAACATCTTAGTGGAAAAGTATACGCCCGAAGAGATTGAACAACTGAATGGTTTCATTCAACACGACCGTGATTTCGATTTGACATATGCTGCGATGGAACAAATGCGCGGTAAGTATCTGGTTAAAAATCGTGTTACAGGAGATATTAAAGAAACACCACAGATGGCAATGATGTGTATTGCTATGGTGTTGTTTGAAAACTACAAAAAGGATCGCATTAAATGGGTCGTTGATCTATACAATGCATTATCAACATTTGATATAAGTTTACCTACTCCAATCATGTCAGGTGTTCGAACACCGCAGCGTCAGTTCTCCTCGTGTGTATTGATTGAAACGAGTGATGATCTTGACTCAATCAATGCAACCTCGTCATCAATCGTAAAATATGTTTCACAGAAGGCAGGTATCGGCATTGGCGCAGGGAGCATTCGTTCACTTGGCAGCCCTATTCGCAACGGAGATGCTGCTCACACCGGTGTAACACCTTTTTTCAAATACTTTCAAAGTGCGGTAAAAAGTTGTTCTCAGGGTGGGGTTCGCGGTGGCGCTGCTACTCTCTATTATCCCATATGGCATCTTGAAGTTGAAGACATGTTGGTGTTGAAGAACAACAAAGGCACTGAAGACAACCGTGTCAGGCAACTCGATTACGGAGTGCAGTTCAATAAAGTCATGTATGAACGATTACTCTCTGGCGGTAACATCACACTCTTTTCTCCCAATGATGTTCCGGATTTATATGACGCATTCTTTGTGGACATAGATAAGTTCCGAACTCTTTACGAGAAGTATGAACGAAGCACCAAGATACGAAAAAAATCAATCTCTGCTTCCGAACTGTTCAGTATTTTTGTTCAAGAAAGAAAAGATACCGGTCGCATCTATCTAATGAATGTTGATCACGCCAATGATCATGGCGCGTTCATAAAGGAGGAAGCACCTATACGAATGAGCAATCTTTGTTGTGAAATTAATCTTCCAACGAAACCGCTCAAACATTTGCATGATGAGGAAGGCGAGATTAGTCTCTGTACACTCGCAGCAATAAACTGGGGAAAGATTCGTAAGCCTGAAGACTTTGAAAAACCTTGCACTCTTGCGGTTCGCGCACTTGATGCTTTATTAGACTTTCAAGAATATCCTGTGATTGCCGCGGAGTTAAGCACAAAGAACCGGCGACCACTGGGCATAGGCATTATCAACTTCGCATATTGGTTAGCGAAGAATGATACAAACTATCAAGAACCGAACTTAGAGTTGATTGATGAGTATGCGGAAGCATGGTCATATTATTTAATCAAGGCGAGTTCTGATCTGGCAATAGAGTTTGGACCTTGCCATAAGTCTAATGAAACAAAGTATGGTCGAGGTCTTACACCTAATCAAACATACAAATCAGATGTTGACGAACTGGTGAAACCTAATATTCGTATGGATTGGAAAACTCTCAGAAATCAACTGGCGTTGAATGGTATTCGCAACTCTACGTTGATGGCGTTAATGCCGTCCGAAACATCAGCACAGATATCAAACAGCACGAATGGTATAGAACCACCTCGTTCATTGGTGTCTGTGAAACAGTCTAAAGATGGTGTATTAAAACAAGTTGTGCCGAGTATACACCGACTCAAGAATAAATACGACCTACTCTGGGATCAGAAATCGCCAGAAGGTTATTTAAAGATTATGGCGGTGCTTCAGAAGTATATTGATCAAGGCATTTCTGTCAACACATCATATAATCCTCTACATTACAATGAAGAAAAGATACCAATGTCAGAAATGTTGCAACACATTTTAATGTTTTACAAGTATGGTGGAAAGCAACTTTACTACTTCCAGACATACGATGGTGCTGGCGACGATAAGTTTGGTGCCGACGATATGCCCGAACTGGAACAAACGGTAGTAGATGACGAATCCTGTGACAGTTGTAGCATATGACTTGGAACTATCGCATTTGTCATAGACCGTCAGTAGCTGGTAGCGGATACTGTATACACGAGGTCTACTACGACAGCAAGGGAAGGATTGAAATGATTACTGAACGGCCAATGACTCCAAATGGAGATGTTCCTGATGATTTATATGAAGATATGGCATTGATGTGGAAAGCATTTGATGATGAACCTATTAATCTAGATTACATGGATAAACTGCTTAAAAGAGTAAAAGGAAAGAGCCAGTAATGTCTATATTCAATACAAAAAAGATTGACGCAACAGAACAACCTATATTTTTTGGTGAGCCTGTTAACATTGCTCGTTATGATAAACAGAAATATAATATTTTTGAAAAACTAACTGACAAACAACTAGGATTTTTTTGGCGACCAGAAGAAGTTGATATTAGTAAAGACAGCAAAGACTTTAAATCATTGACTGATCATGAAAAGCATATCTTCACCAGCAATCTAAAGCGACAGATACTTCTGGATTCGGTTCAGGGTCGTGGACCCGTTGAAGCATTTCTACCCGTCTGTTCGTTGCCTGAACTTGAGAACTGGTTGGTCACTTGGTCATTTTTTGAGACTATACACTCGCGATCTTATACTCACATTATACGAAACATCTACTCACAACCATCTGAAGTATTTGATACGATGTTAAATATAAAAGAGATTGTGGATTGTGCAGATTCAATCTCAAAATATTATGATGATTTAATAATGCGAAATGGAATAAATCCTGACTTTGGTAGTTACGAGCATAAAAGGTCTTTATGGTTAGCACTGAATGCCGTGAATGCTTTAGAGGGTATTCGATTCTATGTGTCGTTTGCTTGTTCGTGGGCATTCGCTGAACTCAAGAAGATGGAAGGCAACGCAAAGATTATCAAGTTTATTGCTCGTGATGAGAATATTCATCTGGCATCTACGCAACAGTTGATTAAGTTATTGCCTAAAGAAGATACAGATTTCATCAAGATTGCCGAGGAGACAAATGAAGAAGTGATAAATATCTTTTCAGAGGTTGTCAATCAAGAAAAATCTTGGGCGAAATATTTGTTTAAAGATGGAACTATGATTGGACTCAATGAGTCACTGTTATGCGACTATATAGATTGGATCGCAAATAAGAGAATGTATTCCATCGGAATGTCAAACAATCGTGGCGGTAGTAATCCGTTACCTTGGACGCAAAAGTGGATTAGCGGGTCAGATGTTCAAGTGGCACCGCAAGAAACTGAAATCACATCGTATGTGATTGGGGGAATCAAGAAGGACTTGGATGAGTCCACATTTAAAGGATTTTCATTATAATGAAAAAAGAAAGAATACACTGTTTAGCCTGTGAGACAAAAACTGATATCATCGTTTGGGAGGCCAACATACCTGAAGACGAGGTTGAGTTTAGTTATTGCCCAGTATGTAGTGCGAGTGTAGAAGACTTTGACTGGATGCAGAAGAATATTCCATTAGACGAAGAATGAGTAGTTATTCAAATCCTTGGTATTATGAGGGAGAAGTGTTTGAATCGGATATGATTGGCGACTATTACGGATTTGTATACATCCTAGAGAACAAAGATACCAATAGATTCTATATCGGTAAGAAGTTTTTTTGGTCATCAAAAATACTACCTGTGACCAAGACTAGAAAAAGAAGAAAGAAGACTAAAGTAGAATCCGATTGGAAGAAATACTACGGATCAAATAAACAACTTCAAGGCGAGATAGAAGAAAAAGGTATTGACAATATAACAAGAAACATGTTAGTATTGTGTAATACGAAAACACAATGCGCTTACTATGAGGTTGTGGAACAAGTGAATCGCCAAGTTTTATTGAGCGACAAGTTTTACAATGAGTTCATGGGCGGCAAAATTTCCGGCAAATATTTAACCGAGATAAAATATGATGATAAAGATTTACTCTAAAGATAACTGTAGTCACTGCGTTTCAGCGAAGAGTTTTTTGACACAGAAAAACCTAGAATACACCGAAGTCGTGATTGGTGAGGATATCACCAGAGAAGAGTTCGTTGAACAATATCCAAGCATTGGCACAGTGCCAGCAATTTTTATTGATTCCGAATTTATAGGCGGATTTAAGCAATTGATTAATATCATTAAGTGAGAACCAAATAGATGTCTGAAAGTAAATATCAAATGCAACAAAAAGTGACGAGAATAAAAAAGACCGGTGAGATTGTAAAAGTTGTCGGAACCGCTGACAGTATGCATACGTATTGTTTGTTCTCTTTACCCGATAAAACAAAACGCGGGTATCGTGCTGACATTCGTTCGGTGAAAAATAGCAATCTTATGAGTGACGGGGAAAGTTAATGGCTGAAATAATTGATGGTGTATTTGTTCGTAATGAAACAAATGAAAATTCTATGGGCGGCACCGAACGACTGACAATGCAGTTGGCCGATAGAGTGAATAAAGAACTACTCCAAGAGTGTCAGATTATTTCATCTCGCATTCGCAGCGACCTACAAGAAGATAAGATTCGCATCTTTTGGGCACATGACCTACCGAACGATCCCGAGTCGCATTTTCTGAAAGACAAACACATGATTGACTCATTTCATATATTTGTTTTTGTCTCTAACTGGCAAATGCAGTCATATATGAATGCCTATCAGTTACCTTGGTCCAAGTGTGTGGTGTTACTCAACGCAATTGATCCCATTGAGGAACATGAGAAACCTGCGGATAAAATCAATTTGATTTACACCTCAACACCTCACCGTGGCCTGAATCTACTGGCACCCGTCTTTGCAAAACTCTGTGAGACTCACGATAACATACATCTCAATGTATACTCTTCTTTTGAGTTATATGGATGGAAAGAGCGAGACGAAGCTTACCGCGAATTGTTTGATATTGTGGACTCACATGAAAATATGACCAACCACGGCACCGTGTCAAATGAAGAGATTCGTGAAGCACTCAAACAATCGCATATACTTGCCTATCCGTCTATCTGGCCAGAAACTTCTTGCATGGTGCTCATGGAAGCGATGTCAGCGGGTCTGGTCTGTGTTCACTCCAACTATGCAGCACTGTATGAGACAGCTGCCAACTGGACTCAGATGTACCAGTTACACGAAGAACAAACAATACATGCAGGTAATTTCTATCGGATGCTTGATTCGGTGATCACACACTATAATGAACCCATGATGCAGTCGCGTCTTCCCCCTATGATGAGTTACACGAATGTTTTCTATGGATGGCAGGGCAGAGTCAATCAATGGGAAGCTCTAATCAGTTCTTTGATCAATGGCACAGAAGACCGTTCTTTACCTGAAGAGAACTTCAATTATAAAACAGGAACTTAAAATGATCGCTAACTCAGTCAGTAATGTCATTCAGTTTCCGATCTCGCAGCGAAAAGAGAGTATTTTGTCGGATAGTGTAGCTGTTCTGAAAGACCTTGAAGAATATTGTGACGAACTTACTTCCGACATTATGACCAGTATGTTAACAGAAGATTTTCCTGTTGACAGTGACGATTTTATTCAAGACATATCGTTACTCTTTGAGTCCGTCCGATCAATCGCATATAAGTCTCACGGATTGTTTCATCCAGTGCAAGATGTTGCCAACACGATGTTTTTTTCTGCCGTGGTAGAGATGTTAAATGATCAGCAATTATCTCTTGACTTAGATGACGATGATGAAGTATAATATATACTAATAGAAAGATTGAGAATATATATGATAATTGTGGATTTAAATCAGGTGATGATCTCCTCTTTGATGTCATCATTGCGTGGACAACCTATAGCAGATGAAAATCTAATTCGGCATATGGTATTGAACTCATTGCGTACCAATCGCCTGAAGTTCTCAGGGAAGTTTGGTGAAATGATCATTGCTTGCGATGATACAAACTACTGGCGCAAGCAAATCTTTCCATACTATAAAGCAAGCCGAAAAAAGTCCCGTGAAAAGTCGCCTCTTGACTGGAATACAATCTTTCAGATTTTAAACAAGATACGCGAAGAAATCAAAGACAACTTTCCCTATCCTGTCATCCGTGTAGAGTCCGCTGAAGCTGATGATATCATTGCTTCCCTCTGTCACGAGAAAGGTCGGTATTTGGGCGGTGATCCTATACTGATTCTTTCGGGCGACAAAGACTTCATGCAGTTGCAGAAATATTCCAATGTACATCAGTATGACCCCACCAGAAAAAGATTTCTTCAGTGTTCTGAACCTGACAAATATCTTGTGGAACATGTTCTTCGCGGTGACACTGGTGACGGCATACCAAACTTCCTATCTTCTGATGATACCTTTGTCAGCAATTCAAGGCAGAAACAGTTACGACAAACACTTGTCGACCGTATTGTGTCAATTGAGAATCCGAACGAATGGGATGGTATGACTGAAGAATTGAAAAGAAACTACCACCGTAACCGCATGTTAATAGACTTGACGGAAGTACCTACAAACATTCGCGATGAAGTAAAGCAACAATACCAAGAACAATCTAATAAAGATCGATCTAAGTTGTTTAATTATTTTATCAAGAATAAACTCAAAAACCTGATGGAAAATATAACCGAGTTCTGATATGAAACTACCACTAATGGCCGACATCTTCAGCCGAGTAGAAAAAGAAACGAGTCGCAAAAGAAAAGTTGCTATTCTAAGGCATCATCGTCCCAACAGTCTAATGTTGAAGATGTTGAAATATAACTTCGATCCAAATATTGAGTTTGATTTGCCTGAAGGCGATCCTCCCTTCAAGAAGAATGATGCCATTAATGACAATGATTCTGGTTTATATGGAGAAGAAAGACGCCTATATTTGTTTATCAAAGGCGGTAATCCAAACTTGAAATCGGTTCGTAGAGAGGAGTTATTCATTCAGGTGTTGGAGAGTATTCATCCGCGTGAGGCAAAAGTTTTATTGGCGGTGAAAGATAAGTCCTTGTCTTATAAAGGACTTACCAAGAAACTTGTTGAGGAGGCATTTCCAGGACTACTATGAGTAAGACTAAAGGTGATCGCCTACACAACCAACATAGGCGCGAAGAGAGAAAGAAAAATAACCGATTCGATCATATACTACAACTAAAAGAGAAGCGTGTTCTAAACGCTTTGCGTAGTAATGATATTGATGAAATTCTATCGTTCGACGAATTCACAAAAAGATAAATAAAAGATGCCTACCTATAATTTTAGGAACAATGACACTCGTGAAATAACCGAGGTCATCCTCAAGATTTCGGAACTTGATACATACAAGTCTGAAAACCCGCACCTCACTCCCATCCATATCTCTGTACCACCTACGGTACGGTCTGACGGCAACCTGAAGCCGGACGATGGTTTTCGTGATGTGCTCCGCGGTATCAAAAAAGCAAGCAGCAGGAGGAATAATATAAACACCTTTTGATATGATTTGGTAAGTGGAAACCCATAACCCATAACTAATAAGGTAATCATATGTCACTTTCAAAACGGAAAAGACGGGCACTTCGCAAGCAAGGTATTTTAGATGCGTCCGATAGAGTACCAACGAGAGGCATGAAATTGCGCGAAATCACACCAAAGACCGACAACCAACAAATAACATTTACAGAGTATGACAAGGAAAAACATCTACTCTTACACGGTTCACCAGGAACTGGGAAAACTTTTTTATCATTATATCTTGCTTTATACGACATATTCGAATATAATGATAATACAAAGGACAAAGTTGTCGTCATTCGTTCAGCACAACCATCAAAAGATATAGGATTTTTACCAGGAAAAGAATCCGAAAAGATGGCCCACTACGAATCACCATACCAAAGTATCTGTTCAGAATTGTTCAATAGAGGAGACGCCTACGATATTCTGAAACAGAAAGGATTATTAGAATTCCAATCAACATCATTTCTACGAGGTACAACAATTGATAATGCGGTTATCATACTCGACGAGGCACAAAATTTATCGTACATGGAACTCAAGACGGTAATGACTCGCGTAGGTGACAACTCAAGAGTTATTGTATGCGGTGATATGTTGCAGGATGATTTTACGAGTTCTAGATACAATCAAGAATCAGGACTCTCCGTAATCATGAGAATTTTTGACAGAATGGATTGCATGTCTCGTGTCGAGTTTGGCATCGAGGATATCTGCCGCAGCGGATTCGTCAAGAATTTTATCATTGCCGAACATGAACTGGGGTCTTTCAGACCGGAGATGTTGCGGGCAGTGTAACTGGTGAGTATAAGTCATTGATTTTATTATACAAATAAAAATGCTTGACTTAGACCACGATTTATAGTATAATGGTCTATTAAATTATAAAATGAAGAGAACGAGTGAAAACTTTTGATTATGAATTATTCGATTCGGTAGAATTGAAGCGTATTAATGTGAATGGAAAGAGACTGTATCTGACCGAGTCTGGAGATAGATATCCATCAGTCACTACAGTCCTTTCCTATTTTTCGCGAAAAGGTATTGCTAAGTGGAGAGAACGAGTTGGTAATAAAGAGGCCAATAAAATCTCCACTCAAGCATCTGGATTTGGTACATCGGTTCACAACATCGCGGAAAAATATACCCTCGGTATATTGGATCCGAAAGAAGAAAACCCCATTGCCCTCTCATCATTCCGAACAATACAACCACATCTCGATGATAATGTAGATAAAATCTATGGTGTGGAAACTCGAATGTATTCGGATGAATTAAAGACAGCAGGTACGGCTGATCTTATCTGTCGGTATGATAGTAAGAATACTATACTTGACTTCAAAACTTCCCGCAAACGAAAAACCCATAGTCAGGTTAAAACCTACTTCATGCAATGTGCTGCCTATGCGATCATGGTCAAAGAGCGTTATGACGTTGACATTGAACAGGCAGTGATCTTAATGGCCGTTCGCGAAGATAACAATCCCATCGTCTTTAAAGAAGACATCAAACCTTGGATCGATATGACTCGAAAATTCTTTGAGTTATATAATGCAGGTAAATTTGAGGATTGATGACCGAATGACAACTCAGAGAGGATTCACTTTTATAGAACTGTTGATGGCACTGTTGATGTTAACGGTGCTTGTTACTATTTCCGCTCCAAGTTATGAATCAATGATTACCAAGCAAAAACTTCGCGCTACTTCGTCGGACATACGTTCAGCACTGATGCTGACACGAAGCGAAGCGATACTTACCACCGAATCATCAACACTACAACCTAAACAGTCGGACTGGAATAATGGTTGGCAAGTGATCTCTGGTGGAAATGTCGCCGGAGACTTCGCACCAAATAAACATGTACATGTAGAAGGACCGAGTAAAGTTCGTTATTCTTCTTGGGGAAGAAATACAACAGGACTAGGATGTCAGAGTTTTAGTATCGCATATAATGGGTGTGCAATCTGTATTTACTTAGATGTTGATGGTTCTTCGTTTGTCGATAATGGCGAATGTTTAGATCAATGCCCGATAGAACCCGATCAAAGAAATGTCTGGAACAAAGCGTGTAAAGGAAACTAGGAGATATGCACAATGAGTGAGCTCAAATTAGATGTCGATGCTGGCGCTTGGTTAGATACTAAAGGCGCAACGACTACAGTATTCATTGGTGATGCATCTGAACCATGTATAGAGATTGTAGAGACATATGAAGAGTTGATCGATAAAGAACTTCAAGCACATTGTGGCGGCGATTTGATCCTCAAAAGAAATCAACCAGACGCAGAAGAATTTGTGAATGCAATGGCTGAAGCGGCAGAGTATGCAAGACAAAGATATGAGGCAATGAAAGAATGAATTGATAAATATCATATAGTGAAGGCGAATCGCGTAACGCAAAATAAATGAAGAAATTTTATATCAGAGGATTCACATAATGTCCTATTCAGAAAAACTTTTAAATCACTACGAGAACCCACGCAATGTGGGACGAATGGATGAACACGACATCAATGTAGGCACTGGTATGGTAGGCGCGCCTGCGTGTGGTGATGTAATGCGGTTACAGATACAAGTGAGTGATGACGGTATTATTCAAGACGCTAAGTTCAAGACATATGGTTGTGGCAGTGCGATTGCCTCCAGTTCTCTTTTGACAGAGTGGGTCAAAGGTCTCAGCATTGATGAAGCAAACACAATCAAGAATACTGAGTTAGCAAAAGAACTCTCTCTACCGCCAGTAAAAATCCACTGTAGTGTTCTGGCAGAAGATGCCATTAAAGCAGCAGTGAAAGACTATAAAGCAAAACATGATATCAGTTGATGACAAAGCTGCCTATTGGTTGAAGTCTCAACTACTTGACCGTGGTTATGGTTCAGGTATTCGGTTGGGCACAAAGACATCTGGATGTACTGGATACAAATACATACTGGAATATGTAAACGAACCAACCCCAGAAGACATTTCATTTGAGACATTGGGTTTGACTTTCTTTGTTGATCCGAAAAGTATGCCAATGTTGAAAGGTATGAATGTTGTTTATAAAGTAGAAGGTCTTAACGAAGGCATTGATTTTGAAAATCCAAACGTAAGCGCGCAATGCGGTTGCGGCGAAAGTTTTGCCATATAGGGCAATGATCGTTCTCTTCCTCGGTAGCACAATGGTAGTGCATCTGACTGTTAATCAGAGGGTTGTTGGTTCGAGCCCAACCCGAGGAGCCACATCCCCGAGCAATTTTTCTCTAAGTTATTGATTTTATTGAGAAAATTGGGCGATTGACTTAGACCTTGGTTTATCATATAATGGTTGTATTGATTGAGAGAGAAAGGAGAGTTATATAATGATCTTCACCACCAACGGTTGTTTCGCAGGTCACCGTCGAGTTGAGGAAGTCAACGAACTCCTCGCCGTTCCTGGGATGACCATGGACTTGGCAGAGAAGTATTCGCAATACCTCGCGCGAAAACAGCAGGTAAAAAATACTGGTCGGTCAAACGGTTCCTATCGTGACTCAAACCGTCAGAAGGTGTATCAGTCTGAGTGGGCATTTCAAAAGCAGGTTCAGATTAAACAGTTTGACACCTTCAAGGACGCCGAGCGTCGCCTCAAGCAGATCCTCAACTCTAAATTGTGGAAAGACCTTTCTGAGGACAAGTTTGTTTACCTTGAGCAGAAACGCGATATGGGTGGGCGCAGTCGAACTGCTGGTCGTGCTCACTACGGTGGCAAGATTGACCTTTGCCCCACTCACGGCATGGATGAGTACACCCTGCTTCACGAACTCGCCCATCAAGCAGGTGCCATGCACCATGACGTGAAGTTCCGGAAGATCCTACTTCGCCTTGTATCGCGCTTCATGGGCACTGAGGCAGCGTCTATTCTGAAGAAGGAGATGCGTTCACGGGGATTGAAACTCACCCTGAACACGTCTGTGAAGTCCCCTGA
>Ga0209603_1000967_pt1 | contig 31739 bp, 30 predicted proteins | sample COGITO_mtgs_1206_FD_184812 | JGI IMG/M metagenome (GOLD analysis project Ga0209603, IMG submission 184812) | Pelagic marine microbial communities from North Sea - COGITO_mtgs_120607 (SPAdes) (version 2) | ecosystem: Environmental > Aquatic > Marine > Epipelagic ... | reverse complement strand
TGCTCCGTCAGGCTTTCGCCCATTGCGGAAAATTCCTCACTGCTGCCTCCCGGAGGAGTCTGGGCCGTGTCTCAGTCCCAGTGTGGCTGATCGTTCTCTCAAACCAGCTACTGATCGTGGCCTTGGTGAGCCATTACCTCACCAACTAGCTAATCAGGCGCGAGCTCATCCCTAGGCAGCCTAAGCTATTTCATCTCTCGACATATGAAGATTTAGCAGCCGTTTCCAGCAGTTATTCTTCTCCTAGGGGCAGATTCTCACGTATTACGCACCCGTTCGCCACTAAAGTTAAAAACTTTCGTTCGACTTGCATGTGTTAAGCATACCGCCAGCGTTCATCCTGAGCCAGGATCAAACTCTCCATGGTACTTCTCATTTCGCTTTCACGAAAATTAAACTTTTAATCTAAGAGAAATAATACCAAACGATTTAATATCATGTCAAGCATTTAAATTTGAAATTCTAATAAATACAGAATATAATACTATATAAAATTATAAGCATTAGTTAGGATCCCTAAACTAGTACTCATGCTTATATTAATAAGTTAATAAATTTTGAACTATGTTCACGTTAAAAATTTTAGTTTATACGGTTGTAATTTTTTTTATTTCCCTTTTTACGTTTGGTTTCCTATCGAACGACCCTTCTAGAAACCCTAACAGAAAAGATCTAGAGTAAAAATAAGTCCCTATACTTAAATAGGGACTTATTTTTACTCTAGATCTTTTTCATTCCCTTTGGACTTTTTTTTTATTTTAATAAAAAAACTAATCTAAGTAACCTCTTTGTACTTGTAACTTTGCTGCTTCGGTAAGAATTGGTATCTTTGGATAACGCCCGCAAAGGATTAAAAATGATGAATATACAATAATTATTACGGTTCCAAGATATAAAAAGTTAGCTAACAGGATTCCAATTGTACTTTCACGTAGAATAATTGGCAAAAAAGCATAAATTGAACCAATACATGAACATACGATATTTAACAGAATTGCCTGGATGATATTAAACCTAACAAATTTTGTTAAACGCACTGTTCCACGTGAGCATATGATAAAAATGCCAACCATCACAGCAAAAACTAGATATACATTCGCTGCATAAAAATTTGCAAGCTTTGCGATATGATTAAGGTAAAAAAGTTTTAGAGCTATGCTTTCAGTACTTAAAAATACTTTTGCCCCAAAATAATAAGAAATTTCGGTAAAGGGAAAAATAAAAGCTAAAATAGCAATAAATCTTTCACTTATTTGAATTAAATATGGTTTCATATTATCTAAAAAAACTGAGAAGTTTTAATACAGGATAGATAAATCTCTGATACTTATAAACGTCGTTTAAGTCGTGCTGATTTTCCTGTTCTTTCTCTTAAGTAATAAAGTTTAGAACGTCTTACAATCGATTTACCAAGTACATCGATACTTTTTATCCATGGGGAATTTAGCATGAAGACCTTTTCTGTTCCTCCCCCAGGAAACATTTTACGAACCGTTATTGTAGAGTCTATTTTTTTGCTCGATAAGTGCTTCGAGATAACAACGCCCTCAAATGCCTGAATTCTTTCTTTTTCTTTTTTTTCTCCTTCTGCAACTTCTTTAGGTAGTTCTAAGTAAATAATAATTTTTACTTTATCACCTAGTGAAATTGTAGGGAGATTATCTTTTCGATAAAAAATATCTAGATCCAGATCGTTATTCTGTAATACTGACATTGTATTTTATGTTAAATATATATATATTTTTGCCACACCTAACTGCCAATTTTAACAATAACCTTGTTGATTGTAAATATTCAATTTTAAACGCTTAACATTAACGGTACTTTGATGCGCTTATAACATTACCGGATTCAGACCATTCTTTTAATAGGTCCAATTCTTTACTCTTTGTTCGTGCAAGAGGTACTAAGTTTTGAATAGAAATTACTAAATCTTCATTAGTAAATTCTCGGTTTTCATTAAAACCTATGCGCATTGCTTCAATAACAACCTGTTCGATTTCAGCCCCAGAAAACTCTTTTGTTAACTCACTTAAAAGTGGTATTTGAAAATTTTTAACGAATTCTGGTCGATATTTTTTTAAATGGACTTTAAAAATATCTTCTCGTTCTTCTCTAGTAGGTAAATTTAAGAAGAACATTTCATCAAATCTACCCTTTCGAAGGATTTCGGCTGGTATGTAATCAATATTATTAGCAGTTGCTACAACAAATACTGGTGATGTTTTTTCCGACAGCCAAGTAATAAAGGTAGCAAGAACACGACTTGTAGTTCCACTATCCCCACTACTTTGAGCTCCTGCAAATGCTTTATCAATTTCATCGACCCAAAGTACACAAGGGGAAAGAGCTTCGGCAATTTCTATCATTTTTCTAACACGTTGTTCTGATTGGCCAATTAAAGACGCAAATAAACGTCCGAAGTCTAGCCTTAAGAGGGGCAATTTCCATTCGTGCGCTAATATTTTTGCCCCTATAGTTTTTCCTGTACCTTGGATACCTATCAATAAAAGACCCTTAGGGTAAGGTAATCCATAGTTGATTGCATCTTGGGAAAATGCCCGTTCACGAACTTTTAGCCAATCTTTGAAATTATCTAACCCACCTAAATCGGATACGCTTTTATCTGTTAAGCAGAATTCTAATAATTGAGTTTGTTGGATTATTTGCTTCTTTTCTTGCAGAACAAGTAAAGGGCTTTTCTCGTTTATTTCTCCATCTTTTGCAATTACCTTTGACAGAACACGACGAATTCGCTCTAGTGATAATCCTTGGCACGCTGTTGCCAGACTATTTATTGTGTTTTCGTCTATTTCTTTCTGCATTGACGAAATTAAACGGTTAAGTTCTTCTAAAATTTCTGAATAGTTTGGAAGAGGAAATTCGAGAAGAGTGACGTATTCCTTTAGGGAATCAGGAATGTTAATTTCAGACGAGATTATGACTATATTTTTTGGTTGAGTTTTTAATTTACGACTTAGATTTTTAAGTTTTCTAGTGATCGAAAAATCTTTTAAAAAATTATCATAGTCCTTCAAAACAAATAAGGCTGGGGTTTCTGGTGTTAATTTTTCAATTAATTCCAATGCCTCCAATGGATTACGGGCTGCAAAACCAGAATCATTAGGATTTTCTTGATAACCCTCCACAAAATCCCAAGAATTATACGTCCGAGATACATATTTTTTTGCACAATATCTTATAAGATATTCAATCCGCTCTTCTTCGGTGGTACTAATGTATATGATTGGATATCTTGATTTTAATAGTAGTACAAACTCGTTTAAAAAATTCATTACTTAAAAAAATTATTATTAAATCTACGTGAGATAGATTCTTTGTATTTTGTAAAATTAACCTACTGAACCTTCAAGTTTTAAACTTAGTAATCGATCTGCTTCTGACGCAAATTCTAACGGTAGTTCATTAAATACTTCTTTACAAAAACCATTTACCATTAAGGAAACAGCTTCTTCAGAATCTATACCACGTTGTAGTAAGTAAAATAATTGTTCTTCAGCTATTCTAGATGTTGAGGCTTCGTGTTCAATTTGGGTATAACTATTTTGCGCCTCAATATAAGGAAAAGTATTCGCACTTGAGCTTTTACCAATTAATAATGAATCACATTGGGCATAATTTTGGGTTTGCGAAGCTTTAGGGCCAATTTTAACTAAACCACGGTAACTATTTTTTGATTCGCCAGCAGATATCCCTTTAGAAACAATACGGCTTTTAGTTTTAGAGCCTAAGTGAATCATTTTTGTACCGGTATCTGCTTGTTGCTTGTTATTTGTTAAAGCAACAGAGAAAAATTCTCCTACCGAACTTGCACCTGATAGGATACAACTTGGGTACTTCCACGTGATACTTGATCCTGTTTCAACTTGTGTCCAACTGATACGAGCATTTCGCCCTGTACAGAGTCCTCTTTTTGTTACAAAATTGAATACTCCACCAACCCCATTTTCATCTCCCGCATACCAATTTTGAACAGTTGAATATTTGATTGTCGCATTTTCAAGTGCGACTAACTCCACAACAGCAGCATGTAGTTGGTTTGTACTGAATTGCGGTGCTGTGCACCCTTCTAGATAATTTACTGAACTTCGTTCTTCTGCAATTATTAGGGTTCTTTCAAATTGGCCTGATTCTTCATTGTTTATGCGAAAATATGTTGATAATTCCATTGGACATTCAATATCTTTAGGAATGTAACAAAATGAGCCATCACTGAAAACTGCTGAATTTAGAGCTGAAAAATAGTTATCTCCAATAGGTACTACCCGACCAAGATACTTTTCCACTAGTTCTGGATAGTTTTTTATTGCTTCACTAATGGAGCAAAAAATTACTCCAAATTTTTGTAATTGTTTCTTAAAAGTCGTTCCTATTGATACACTATCAAAAACTGCATCAACTGCAACATTAGTTAACATTTTTTGCTCGTTTAATGAAACACCTAACTTTTCAAAGGTTTTTAATAGTTCAGGATCAGCTTCATCTAAGCTTCCTAATTTCTTTTTTGTCTTTGGTATCGAATAATATTGAATATTTTCATAATCAATTTGGGGTACGTTTAAACAAGGCCAGTTTGGGTTCTTCATTTTTATCCAACTTGTAAAAGCTTTCTCGCGAAAGTTTAACATGAATACTGGTTCGTCCTTTTTTTTACTAATTTTTTTAACAATTTCTAAGTTTAACCCTTTCTCAAATTTTTCAATTTCGATGTCTGTCGTAAATCCATATTTATAAGGGGTTGCAACAATAGCATCTAAAATTTTTTCCGATTCTTTAATTTGTTTCTCGGCCATTGTTTATAGTTAAAAGTATTAATTTTTTTTGTAATTTACAACACGTAGTAACTAATTTAATTGTTTGTTGTATTTTTTTATAATTATACTTGATTCGATTTATAAGACGTACCTAGTAATATAGAAATTGTTTTTATAAGCTAAGTAATTATGTTGTTATGCTTGAAAAAACATCGATTAAGAAGGTTAAAAAAATAAAACCGAGCAAAGGAGATAAATCAAAGCCAATTAGAGGGGGTAGGATACCTCTAAATAATCTTAGATATGGATCGGTCATTTTACCTAAGGAAGAAAAGGGTTGCGCGTAGATATTTATGTTCGGAAACCATGTTAGGTAAACTCTTAAGGTTAATAAAATTATGTAGAACTTTAAAAAACCTACAAGCCCACCACAAAGAATAAGAATTAATGTACCCATAATAAGTATGTAGTAATTTGTTTTACTTAAATTTTAACTGATATTGGCTTATTTTATAAGGCTATTTACCATCTAGCTAGTGAAGAGACTTGAACTCATAACCGACTGATTACAAATCAGTTGCTCTACCAATTGAGCTACACCAGCTTTAATTTATTTACTAAATAAGTATAGCAAAGTATTAAGGTTTCGAAAAGTACCTTTTAGTAAATTAGGAAACAATACTTGATTTTTTTACATTTTTTCTATACTTTTAAGATGAAATGAAGAAATTTAAGTAATAAATTTTATGGCTAAAAGCAAGGGGGCTAGAATTCGGGTTACCTTAGAGCACCGATGTGAACAAGGTGTGTACCGTTATCATACTTCAAAAAATCGTCGTAATACAACAGAGCGTTTAGAATTAAAGAAGTACTCGCCTGTAACAAAGCAACACGAACTTTTTAAAGAAATTAAATAGAGATAGAAAATATAATAGTTCTTATATGGCTGGATATTTAGCAGAACAGGATAGTAAGGAAGTTATTGATTTTGCTTCTCTTACATATAAAGACGTAAAAATTTTAGGTAATTTTCTTAGTGATCAAGGAAAAATACTTCCCCGTCGTGTAACAGGTTTAAGTTCGAAGCAACAAAAAAAAGTTACAAAATGTATTAAAACGGCTCGAATCGCTGCTTTATTACCATTTGTAGTTGGTAAAGTTTAAAGTAAAAACACATAGCGTGTTTTATGCTATAATCTGTTTAAGATTAAACTTAAGATTATCTCATATGACACCTTCATTAAGTGCTTTTCTAAGTAGTGTTTTTCTAGCAGTAATTATTGTGGTTATCCCAATTTCCGCTGCTTTAGTATTTGTAAGTTCATCGGATAAAATTATTCGCGGATAGTAAAAAAACCTAGAAAATTTTGATATTCAAAATTTTCTAGATTTTTTTCTTTGTTAAAGAAACTTAGAAGTTCATTTCGGCTGCTTGAACCTTCTCAAACTGCTTCTTCTTAAGAACTAGTAGGATTTGTGCTACTGTTACCGTGAAGAAGAATACAATCATACCTTTAACACGGTTTGGGTTTTGTAGAATGATCTCAGTTTCAGTCTGACCAAAGCCACCAACATTTGGGTCTAATGTTAGGGGTTGATCTGCTTTTACGATATCATTTACTTTTACGATTAAGTTCAGTGCAGAAGGAATAGTTTGTGTAGCTGTTTCGCCATCGGCTTTTGTAATAACTACGCTCTTTTTACCTTTTTCAAGCGGTTCAATAGCAGTAATTTTACCTGCTGCTGCTGAAGTTAAAGCTGTATTGTTACTCTTTTCCCCAGTTGGGTAAACTTGGCCTCGACCACGGTTTGCACCAACGTAAATAGGGTAGTTTAAGAAGTTTACGTCTTTGTTAGTTGCCGGGTCTGGTGATAGTATCGGGAAAACGATTTCTTGGTGTTTGTCACCTGAAATTGGTCCTACTACTAGGATATTTTGCTTGTCCTTACTGTAAGGTTGGATGAATATGCCTTTAGTCTTAGCCTTAATTTCATCTGAAAGTCTCTCTTTTGGAGCTAACTTAAAACCTTCTGGAAGAATTACAACAGCACCTACGTTAAGTGACCCTTTTGTTCCACCTGCTGTAATTTGCTTACTTGTAAGGTCGTAAGGAACACTTACAACAGTTTCAAAAACTGTGTCAGGTAAAACTGCTTGTGGAACTTCAATCTCTGTTGGTTTCTGCGCTAAGTGACAGTTAGCACAAACAATTCGCCCTGTTGCTTCACGTGGGTTTTGGTAAGCGTTTTGAGCGAATACCGGGTAGGCATATGAAACTTTGGGAAATACCATTGTTCCTACAATCCCTAAAATTAGGAAAAGAGACTTAAATTTTTTGATCGTTTCTCTCATGGATATATAATTTTAATTTTTTCGTACAATACAATATTATACACCTAATATATATTTAATACCTGTGCAATATTTTATAGAACTTCTTTTTTAATTAAAATTACAAAGCCTGAGCCACCTAAGTATAGAGTCAATAGTGCACTCGACATTAATATTTGGGTTATAGGATCTGTTGATGGCGTAACAATAGCAGCAATAACCGTACTTGTAACAATGACATATTTCCAATAAGACAGCATTGTTTTTCCGGAAACAATCCCTAGTAGCCCGAGTACTACCTGTATGGCGGGCACTTGAAAGGAAAGGCCTGTCGCAAACATTAAAACGGCAATAAAATCGAAATATTGATCAAAAGACCAGAATGGTTCAACAACTTCAGATCCATACGAAATAAAGAATTTTAAAGCTGCAGGGACAAGGAAAAAATAAGAAAAAATTAGGCCGCAAAAAAATAATACACCTGATCCTAAGCTTACTGGTAGAATAATATTCCTTTCTGTTTTTGTTAAACCAGGTATTAGATACAATAATATTTGGTACAAGATGAGAGGGCTGCTAATAAGTATCCCTGAAAATAATGCGATTTTAAACGAAGCGAAAAAATATTCTCCTGGTGCAAACTGTAAGAATTTTACGCCAATTGCTGGTGCTTGAAAAACCTTAACAATTCCTTGAACATTTGTGAAACACAATAAGGTTGCAACAATTAGGTTTATTATACAGAAAACAATACGTTGACTAAATTCTTCAATATGTTCAGAAAGAGCCATTTCATCGCCTTCTGTATCAAGCATTTTTACTCGAATATTTCGAGTTCTTAGTAATCTTTGTTTTTGTAGTACAGGAATCATAAAAGTAACAGAATTTTTTAGTAAATTCGTGAATAATTAATTATCATCAAGTTTATCTACAATTATACATTCTGTTGTTAAAACCATACTCGCAATAGATGCAGCGTTTTGTAGAGTGGAACGTGTCACTTTTGCTGGGTCAATTATACCAATATCAAACATGTTAACCAGTTCATTTGTAGCTGCGTTGTATCCAACCTCAAAATCAGCTTCTTTGACACGTTCAAAAACAACAGCTCCGTTTTGACCTGCATTCGAAGCAATCTTTTTTAATGGGGCACTTAGTGCTTTTTCAACAATTAGAGCTCCAATAAGTTCGTCCTCAACTAAATTATCTTTTGCCCAATCTAGCAATTCACCTGAAATATGAGCTAGTGTTGTACCGCCACCAGGCACAATTCCTTCTTCTACTGCTGCTTTTGTAGCATTTACAGCATCTTCTAATCGTAATTTACGATCTTTCATTTCAGTTTCGGTAGCTGCTCCTACTTTGATTAGTGCTACACCACCACTTAATTTTGCTAGTCTTTCTTGTATTTTTTCTTTTTCATATGTTGAATCTAGGGTTTCAAGTTGACGACGTAATTGCTCACAGCGTGCTAAAACTTCCTTTTTATTTGCATCCGAGATAATTGTAGTTGAATCTTTGCCTATAATAACTCGACGTGCTAGCCCTAATGTCTCAATCTCAATATTTTCTAGAGATAAGCCTGCGTCTGAACTGACTACTTGTCCACCAGTTAATATAGCCAAATCTTCTAGTAATGCTTTACGACGGTCACCAAAACCGGGAGCTCTTACCGCAACTACATTTAAAATACCACGTATTTTATTAATTATTAAAGTAGCTAAAGCTTCTTTTTCGACATTATCACTAATAATAACGAGTGGTTGATTAGTTTTAGATATCAGTTCTAATGTAGGTAATAAATCTTGTTTTACTAAAGTAATTTTTTTATCCGTTAATAAAATGTAAGCATTATCAAGGCTTACCTCCATTTTTTCTTGGTTCGTTACAAAATAACCGGATATATACCCTCTATCAAACCCCATTCCTTCAGTAATTTCTAACTCATTAATAGTAGATTTACCCTCCTCTAAGGAAATAAGTCCTTCGCGGCCTACCTTGTCAATGGCACTAGCGATAAGTGATCCAACTTCATCATCGTTACCAGCCGATATCGTGGCTACTTTTGTAATATCTGATAAATTTTCAATTGGTCTTGCATAGTCAACTACTTTTCTTACAACATATTGAGTTGCTTTTTCAATACCACGCTTTAAAACTATAGGATTTGCACCTGCAGCAACGTTCCGCATTCCTTGTTTAATTATTGCGTAAGCTAAAACAGTTGCTGTTGTTGTCCCGTCTCCTGCAACATCATTTGTTTTTGATGCTGCCTGACGAATTAAACACACACCTGTGTTTTCAAGATTGTTAGTTAAATTAATTTCTTTTGCAATAGTTACCCCATCATTAACAATTTGCGGAGTACCAAATTTTTTACCAAGCACAACATTTCGTCCCTTCGGTCCTAGGGTGATAGATACGGCTTCTGCAAGAGTATCCATACCTTTTTCTAATGCTTTTCGAGCAGCTTCTTGATAAAGTATAGTTTTGGGCGCCATAGTGACTTTTTGTGTTTATTTATTTTAAATGACTCTTTAGGTAATAGGTATAATGGGTATATTATTTATTTGTGGTTGGTACTAATGTTGCTTAAATTATTAATTTGGCTCAGGCTGGACTTGAACCTGCGACCTTGGGCTTATGAGTCCCCTGCTCTAACCAACTGAGCTACTGAGCCTAATAATAATTCTAGCAAAATGCTTATTTTTTTGCAAATTGCAAACTGTAATTAAAGTAAGTTTTTATATAAATTTATCTAAAAATGGTAGATATAGCTATTTATTTAGACTTTTTGATAGTCAAATGTAAACTAATTTTGTAGAATTAAGAGTAACTAAGGGGTCACTAACTCAATGGTAGAGTACTCGGCTTTTAACCGAATAGTTCTGGGTTCGAGTCCCAGGTGACCCATTTTTTAGCTTAAATCCAGAAACTTATATCGATATACGACTTTTTATACATAGATCCATTACTAGATAGTATAATTATTTCTATGATAATGACTCTGTTAAGGAGTAGTTTTTGGCCCTGTCCATTTATTATAATTTTCTATTATCCATCCATAAACCTATCAAAATCAATATTATATTATTATTAAAGTTCTTCGCCTATGCTGGAAACCCTTTTTCAAAACCCCTCACAGCAAGTTTTAACGAAATATAATCCGCAAGTTTGCAAAATTAATGAGATCGGAAAATTATTTGCAAACTTTACGGATTTAGAACTTAAAGAAAAAGCAACCGAATTAAAACAAAATTTACAATCAGGAGCCTCTAAAGCTACAGTTATAGATGAAGCTTTTGCTTTGGTAAGAGAAGCCAGTGAACGTGTCTTAGGCCTTCGCCCCTTTGACGTACAACTAGTTGGAGGATTAGTTTTAACTGAGGGAAAAATCGCTGAAATGAAAACTGGCGAGGGTAAAACCCTTGTAGCTTTACTTCCTACATTCTTTTATGCTTTATACGGTAAAGGTACACATGTAATTACAGTGAATGATTACCTTGCTAAACGTGACGCAGAATATGTAGGCCAAGTACATCGATTTTTAGGTTTAAGCGTCGGTTTAATTCAAGAAGATATGACACCGCAAGAGCGGAAAGACAACTACAATTGTGATGTTGTTTATGTAACAAATAATGAACTTGGGTTTGACTACTTAAGGGATAATATGGCTTTCCAATCAGATGAATTGGTTCAGCGCCCTTTCTTTTATTGTTTAATCGATGAGGTTGACTCGGTATTAATTGATGAAGCTCGAACACCACTTATAATTTCAGGTGCCAACGATGCGCCGACAGAAAAATATATTCAAACATCTAAGTTAGCCAGTGTCTTAAAACCTGATATTCATTATAAAGTTGATGAAAAGAATCAGACGGTAACTTTAAATTCAGCTGGTGTATCTTTATGTGAACAAGCTCTAGGGATGGGAGATTTATACAATCCTGGTGATCCATGGATCTCATATATCTTGAATTCTGTTAAAGCAAAAGAATTGTTTCAAAAGGATAAAAATTATATCATTGACGAAAATAATGAAATTGTAATCGTTGACGAATTTACAGGACGGACAATGCAAGGACGTCGTTGGAGTGATGGATTACACCAAGCTGTTGAAGCAAAAGAATCGGTCCCAATTAAAGATGAAAGTCAGACTTTAGCTTCGATAACGTATCAGAATCTTTTTCTACTATATGAAACATTGTCAGGTATGACTGGTACTGCGAAGACAGAAGAAGGCGAATTTGAAAAAATTTATAATTTGAATGTTGTACAAATTCCAACAAATAAGCCAATTGCAAGAAAAGATTTTTCAGATCTAATATATAAGAACCAGTATCAGAAATGGCGGGCTATTGCTGAAGAATGTATTGATATGCATAAATTAGGTCGACCGGTATTGGTGGGTACTACTACGATTGAAAAATCAGAATTATTAGCAGCTTTACTTAGTGAGTATGGAGTGCCTTATCAGCTTTTAAATGCTAAACCTGAAAATGTCGAATCTGAGTCATTTATCGTTGCTCAAGCTGGTTGTGCAAAAGCGGTGACTATTGCCACAAATATGGCTGGCCGTGGAACAGACATAGTTTTAGGGGGTAATCCAAAATTAGTTGCTCAAACATTATTCACGAAATTTTTAAACGACCAAACGCAATTATTTCAGCAAGAGGAATTGGACTGTTTTACTGAACTTAATGACAAAAAAATTGAAGAGGTAACTTATAAAAAACTTATATCTACACCAATAACCGAGCTTAAAAGTGACGAAGATCCTAATGTATTGCCCTATATTAATGCATATAAAAAGTTACTTACCTTAAAAAAAGGTAATTCAGTTAATGAGAGTCATTTAATTAAAAGTCTCGGTGGTTTGCATGTAATTGGGACTGAGCGCCATGAATCTCGTAGAATTGATAACCAATTACGTGGACGGGCAGGAAGGCAAGGTGATCCTGGTTCGTCCAAATTTTTCCTGAGTTTAGAGGATAAACTTCTTCGTATTTTTGGTGGTGACCAAATTCTTGGTATGATGCAAAACATTGGCTTCCAAGACGATATTCCAATTGAGTCTTCATTACTAAACCGAAGTTTAGAATCAGCTCAAAAAAAGGTTGAAGTATATTATTTTGATACACGAAAGCAACTTTTTGAGTATGACGAAGCTTTAAATACTCAACGTAATTGTGTTTATACAGAACGTAAACGTATTTTACAACAAGACAATTTACGTAATTGGGTACTTGATTATGCAGATAGAAGCTTATATGATCTCTCACTTTACTTAGAGCAACAGAAAGATAGCCAAGTTGGTATTGATATCAATATAAAACTTCAAAGTTTGCTTGGTCTTCCTTTTCCTCTTAATATGAATAAAGATAAAGACAATAACTTATCTAATTCACTTGATTTTTTCCAGCAACAAGTACAAATTACATACGATTTAAAAGAACTTGAGATGGAATGTATTGATAAAGGTTTATTACGTGAGTTAGAAAAATCTTTTATCCTTCAGCAAATTGATTATTCCTGGAAAGAACACTTGCAAAAAATTGCTTTTCTACGCGATTCAATACGATGGCGAGCATATGGCCAAAAAAATCCTCTTACGGAATACAAAAAAGAGGCTTTTAATTATTACACAATAATGCTTGCCGAAATACGACACCGGGTTGTTTATTTTGTTTTTAGCTCCAAATTAATTTTACAGTAGTAAGGTATAGTTTATTGGCTCCGTTTCTAGAAAAAGACCTGTTTAACATCAATAAATTTAATTTATTATGGATAATGGAGACGTGGCCTCAGCCAATATTAAAAAATTAAAGACTGAAAAGATATCTAGAGTTAACTCTAGATATCTTTTCAGTCTTTAATTTTATTACTTAAATTTTCTTAATAATAATCTGATTGAACCATCTTGTTGATTTTCTGCTTCAACGTATTGGAAGCTTTGCTCCTCACTTACCTTTGTAATTAGGTTAAAAGCATAACGTTGGTTCACTTGGTTTAAAAATTTGTTTACAGAGTATTTTTGATCCCAAAACATAAGGTCTGTAACTAGCTCATATTCTTTACCATTCCACTTAAAACCAATATCATGATTATTTTTCTGCGGAATAACAATTTCTGCAAATTCTTTTTGGTTGTTGTAACCTCGAACCATGTTAACTTCAGTTTCCCACTTGATATTAAGGTCTGAGAGACTTTTCTCAATTGTTGCTCTATCGTAGAGTTTTGTCTTAATACTAGTAAAATGAGACATTTTTTAGAATTCGTTAATTTTTTACTGCTTGTTAAAGTAATTTTATACTTATGTTTAAATGATAACATATTTATATCTATATATTCGTTTTTGCAATAGCTAAGCTCCAACTATCATATAGATAAGAATAAAATCAATAAATTATGACCTAGAGGTTGATTGATTATTAGTGTGGGAAATATAAATTTATCGACTAAAATCATTTTATGATATTTAGCCGATAAATTTACTTTACTTTAGGTTAATTTTTGTGGGTTCTTTATTTTAACCTTAAGCCTAAAATAATAAATTTTTAAGTTTTATAGTCCAAATTGGTTACCACGACGATACTGTAAATATGCAGCAACGAAAAGTCCTAAAATTACACATGGTACTAAACCTAAAACGAGACCAGAAAGTAATACTTCAACCATAATTTTTAATAATTTTTATTTTAAATATAAATTTTTTAACTAAACCGTCTAAAAGTTTTTACGCAACTTCCGAAAAAAGACTACTTTGTCTAATATCATCAACTTCAATTGTTACTAGATCTGATTTTGTTAAAATTTTATCACCAGAATTGAACATTCGGTTAGCATGTCGCATACGTGCAGTATCAATCGCGTTACTAATTGTTCGGGCATTGGCAAATAGCGGCATTTGACTACGTTTGCTAATGTACTCTAAGAGTGCAGCTTCTGCATCACCTGTCATTTTGTATTGTTGTTCCTGAAGGATCATTTGCCCGATTTGGATTAATTCTTCGGGTGTATAATCAGGAAAATCAATATGGTTCGCAACACGTGATGATAATCCGGGGTTAGATTCGTAGAACGTATCCATACGGTCCTTATAGCCTGCGAGAATAACCACAAGATCATCACGTTGGTTTTCCATAACTTGAAGGAGGATCTCAATGGCTTCAGAACCATAGTCCCTTTCATTGTCGGGTTTGTATAAGTAATAGGCTTCGTCAATAAATAGAACCCCACCCATAGCTTGTTTCAGTACCTCTTTTGTTTTTGGGGCAGTGTGACCAATGTACTGACCTACTAAATCATCTCGCGTAACTGTGATCAAGTGACCTTTACGGATATAGCCAAGTTTAAAAAGGATATCTGCCATTCGAGTCGCTACTTCAGTTTTACCTGTACCTGGGCTACCAGTAAATGACATGTGTAATCCCACTGCTGAAGAATTTAGACCTAAACCTAAATTTTTTCTAAGTCGTTGCACTAATAAAAGAGCTGCAATCTCCTTAATACGTTTTTTTACTGGAGTAAGACCAACTAGATCTTGGTCGAGTTGGTCAATAATGCCTTGGATATTTGTTTTATTATACTCTTCTTGTAAATTTGCAACCATTTTAAATTATAGTATTTAAAAATTTCCAAAAATTATTTATGCCATATGTTTAATTATACTATACCTATTTTGTTATCTATTGGGGAACACTAAATTTTATTTTTGTAGATGGGGAACCTAATAACGATTTGTCAATTTAGTTCCCTTCAGAATAAGAAGGTTATTAGTAAATGTAAATTTTACTTGAACTCTTTGCAAAAACGAATTTTTTAAAGTAAAATCTATATCGTAAGATTTTTTATAAGGCGATATGGCCAAGTGGTAAGGCAGTGGATTGCAAATCCTCTATCCCCAGTTCGAATCTGGGTGTCGCCTTAATTAATTTATAAGGGGGTATGGTGGAATGGTAGACACAACAGACTTAAAATCTGTTGATCTAATCGGTCGTGAGGGTTCAAGTCCCTCTACCCCCATTTTTGAAAAATGCATTACAATCAGTTATAATTTATTGCAAACATTTTTAATAAGTTTAGTTATAATTTATATACAAGAGTTTATTTTTAAAAACTAACATTTTTTATACTATGTCACACAGTGTAAGAGTTTATGATACTTGTATTGGATGTACTCAGTGTGTTCGTGCCTGTCCTTGTGACGTTTTAGAAATGGTGCCTTGGGATGGTTGTAAAGCCGGCCAGATCGCATCAGCGCCTCGAGCAGAGGATTGTATCGGTTGTAAGCGTTGTGAGACAGCTTGTCCGACTGATTTCTTAAGTGTACGTGTGTATCTTGGAAGTGAGACAACACGTAGTTTAGGCTTAACTTACTAAAACATTTATTTACTTACAAGTTATTTGTTAATATGATTAATTGGAACGTAATTGCCCAACTTGTTTCGCTAGGACTTGTTGTTCTTTCAGGACCAGCGATTATTTTTCTTCTATACTTTAAGCGTGGTAACCTTTAAATAACCTAGAAGATAAAAAAAAATAAGAAGTCTTTTCTAAGACTTCTCATTTTTTTTACTTAGTTAAATTAATTGCGGACGGAGAGACTCGAACTCTCATGAGGGGTACTCGCTAGAACCTAAATCTAGTGCGTCTACCAATTTCGCCACGTCCGCTGTATTACACTTATATAGTAACAGATTGTATCTAAAATGACAAATAAAGTAAAGTGTTAATAAAACAAAATAATTTTGCAGTATTAACACTTTACTCTGTTGTACTTTTTATGTAGTTACCCAATCTACATCAACATTCTCTAAGATGATTGAAGAGTTGTAAATTTGTAGGATGATAACTAAAAATACTAAGAATAGGGCCATAAAAACTCCCATTACCGGTGTCGTTCCCCATCCTGGAGCAACTTTTCCGTACTCAGAGTTAAGCGGTCTTAAAATCTCACCTAATCTTGTTCTTAATGCCATAATGTTAAGTTAAAAAGAATTTAATAGTACAAATAAATAATCTGGTCCATAATATATATTATAGGCAGAATTTTGTTTTTTTTTCAATTTATAGAACAGCTAATTTTATATGGAAACCGCAACTATTTTAAGCATTTTTATTTCTGGTCTTCTTCTAGGAATTACAGGTTACTCAGTATACACAGCCTTTGGCCCCGTATCAAAAGAACTTAGAGATCCATTTGAAGAACACGAAGATTAATAAAAATTATTCAGAAAAATCATTCGTTTATAAAACGAATGATTTTTCTAATTTATATAAAAGCTTTCCTATTTCTTAACAATTCTAGGTGGGTCTCTAAAGAAAATCGCAAAGAAAATTACAACTAGAGTCCCGATTAACAGAAAAGTGTATACCAGTGCTTCCATTTTTTAAATTAAATAAACTAATAAAAAATAATTTTAGATTTTGTTATACGATACCTTGCTTCTTAGTACTTTTATCACCAAGTTTTTGGAAAGCACCGAATTCAACTTGCTCAAGTACCTCTGTACCAATACCAGCGAATACATCTCTGAATAGAGTACGACCACCGTGCCATAAATGACCAAGGAAGAATAGTAAAGCAAAGTTTGCGTGTCCAAATGTGTACCACCCACGAGGGCTACTTCTGAATACACCATCAGATTCTAAAGTTGTTCTATCAAACTCAAAAACCTCACCAAGCTGAGCTTTTCTTGCGTACTTCTTAACAGTCGGAGCGTCTGTGAATACTTGCCCATTCAGCTTACCACCGTAGAAGTTACAACTTACACCAACTTGCTCAATACTGTATTTAGACTCTGCACGTCTGAATGGAATATCAGCTCGTACAATACCATCTTTATCCACTAGAATAACAGGGAAAGTCTCAAAGAATGCTGGCATTCTTCTTACTGTTAACTCTCGTCCTTCCTTATCTTGGAAAACTGGGTGACCAAGCCATGCTTCAGCAATTCCATCACCTTTGTTCATTGGACCTGCACGGAATAAACCACCCTTAGCTGGGTTGTTACCGATATAGTCATAGAATGCTAGTTTATCTGGAATTCTTGACCATGCTTGACTTAATGAAAGTCCTTCGTTAAGCGATGTCTCAACACGTCTTTCAATTTCCTGTTGGAAATAACCACTATCCCATTGGTAACGAGTAGGGCCGAAAAGCTCGATTGGTGTTGCTGCTGCACCGTACCACATTGTACCTGATGTTATGAAAGCTGCAAAGAATACTGCAGCAATACTACTCGATAGTACTGTCTCAATGTTACCCATACGAAGAGCTCGGTATAGTCTTTGAGGTGGTCGGATTGTAAGGTGGAAAACACCTGCTAAGATACCTAAAATACCTGCGGCGATGTGGTGAGATGCGATACCACCCGGGTTAAACGGGTTAAAGCCTTCTGCACCCCAAGCTGGTGCTACTGCTTGTACTCGACCTGTGATCCCGTACGCATCAGATACCCAAATACCAGGCCCGAATGTACCCGTTACGTGGAAAGCACCGAATCCAAAACAAAGTAAACTTGATAGAAATAGGTGAATCCCAAAAATCTTAGGTAAATCTAGAGCAGGCTCACCCGTACGAGGATCTCTGAATAGCTCTAAATCCCAGTATACCCAGTGCCAAATTGCAGCTAGGAAACACATTCCAGAAAGGACGATGTGTGTTAGTGCTACTCCTTCAAAACTCCAGATACCTGGATTTGATACGGATTCTCCAGTAATACTCCATCCTCCCCATGAATCTGTTACACCAAGTCGCGCCATGAACGGCATTACGAACATACCTTGTCGCCACATTGGGTTTAGAACTGGATCTGAAGGATCAAAAACTGCTAGCTCATATAAAGCCATTGAACCTGCCCACCCTGCAACAAGTGCTGTATGCATTAGGTGAACAGCAATTAATCGACCGGGGTCGTTAAGAACTACTGTATGTACACGATACCATGGTAGTGCCATTTAAGTTTTTCCTCCTGTAAAAATTTTTTGACTTTCTTACGCTCTTACATTCTAAAAGTAAAATAACTTTATAAGCTTTACTTAAACTGTATTGAAATAGATTATACTATGAAACGTTTAATTTTGTGCATAACTTTATCTTTTTCATCCCCAAAATTACAGTAAGGTTTGTATGTGGTGCAAAAGACCAAAAATTACTTTTTTTTCTTGCTGACTAGTCAAAACCCATCACTTATGTTATCTTAATTAATTAGAAGCGGGTGTAGCTCAGGGGTAGAGCGCAACCTTGCCAAGGTTGATGTCGCGCGTTCGAATCGCGTCACCCGCTTTTCAATTTGTAACTATTAAATAATAATGGGATTTTAGGTTCATTTTATTTAATATTAGGCCTGGACAACTCTAAAATTTTATGTGTATAATAAACCGTATATATTATTTTCCTCAGTAGCTCAGTGGTAGAGCGGTCGGCTGTTAACCGGTTTGTCGTAGGTTCAAATCCTACCTGGGGAGTGTTTTGGGGTTTTCAGTTAGTTATTATTATTATTTCCGTACCTTGAGAAGAGTCTTATAAACAATCATGTATAAAAAACCTATAATTTGTTGCTCTAAACCCTTTAAATACCGGCTTTGGTCATTAAACTAAAGCGTGATTGTATGGAAGACGAATTAACATTAACAAATGAAATTGTAAAAAAACAATATGAGGAATTAATGACAAACGGGTTGCCGTTTTTACAGATTTTCCCAGAAATGATCCAAGATAATAGTGATAGTGCAATTTATAATCTTAATACATATAAAAGCGGAATAGAGAAATCTAACTATTAAATTAGATTTTTCTATTCCGCTTTTATATTTTCTTCTGAAAATTAGTATTAGGCAGGTACAACGTTAAAAATTCCCGTTAGAATTACTAATGCTGACCAAAGTCCGGCGCCACTCCAAACAATACCCTGTGACTTTTCCCATTCACCTGGAGTTGCAAGAATTACTGGTACTGCTACTAACATCGCAAATGACACTAAAATAAGAAGAAGAACAAATACTTGGAGAATGTTAACCATGCGGCTCTTTTAATCCTTAACTTAAATAAAATTACTTATTACAAACAAAAAACTTGTAAAAATTTTTCCTTAAAGATAGTTTATAACACTTTTTAGTAATTTTTTAACACGTTCTTTAAACAAATTGTTATATAATCTACTTAGAGTTTTTTTTTATACTAGAGAGGTTAACATATAAATGGATATGAGCTTTTTATTATCCGCTTTACCGGAGCCATACACAGCATTTCGTCCTATCGTAGACGTAATGCCAGCAATTCCAGTATTCTTTCTTCTATTAGCGTTTGTTTGGCAAGCTTCAATAGGTTTTAGATAATACGGCACAAAACTTTAAAGCAAATCTTTTGATTTTACAAAAGAACCGGAAATTAAATAATAATTAGTTTTCGGTTCTTTGAAATTTTGTCTATTTACTACTTTGAACAAGCCTTAAAATTTTTATTATGGTAGATACTGCTGCAAAAACAGGTTTCATCTCACAAATTATTGGACCGGTACTAGACATTGAGTTTCCAGGTGGAGACATTCCAAAAATTTACAATGCTTTAGTTATTACATCTGCTGAGGGTTCTGAAGTTACATGTGAAGTACAGCAACTTCTTGGTAACAACAAAGTTCGTGCTGTTTCTATGACTTCAACTGATGGTCTAAGAAGAGGCGCAAGCGTAGTTGACACAGGTGCTCCAATTACGGTACCAGTAGGGACAAAGACTTTAGGACGTATTTTTAACGTTTTAGGTGTTCCAGTAGATGAGCAAGGTGATTGTGATGCTCCTTCTGGATTACCCATTCACAGACCATCTCCAGCCTTTACTGATCTAGAGACAAAGCCAGCTATTTTTGAAACTGGTATTAAAGTAGTAGATCTTTTAGCTCCATACAGACGTGGTGGTAAGATTGGTCTATTTGGTGGTGCTGGTGTAGGAAAAACAGTACTTATCATGGAACTTATCAACAACATTGCAAAAGCACACGGTGGTGTATCAGTTTTTGGTGGTGTTGGTGAGCGTACTAGAGAAGGTAATGACCTTTACGCTGAGATGAAAGAGTCAGGCGTAATCAATGAGAACAAGCTTGATGATTCAAAAGTTGCTCTAGTTTACGGTCAAATGAATGAGCCTCCAGGTGCTAGAATGCGTGTTGGTTTAACTGCTTTAACAATGGCGGAATACTTCCGTGATGTAAACAAGCAAGACGTACTTCTATTCATCGATAACATTTTCCGTTTCGTACAAGCAGGTTCTGAAGTATCTGCCCTTCTTGGTCGTATGCCTTCTGCTGTAGGATACCAACCAACACTAGCTACAGAAATGGGTGTATTACAAGAGCGTATTACATCAACAAATGAAGGTTCGATTACATCAATCCAAGCGGTTTATGTACCGGCTGATGATTTAACAGATCCAGCTCCGGCAACAACGTTTGCTCACTTAGACGCGACTACTGTACTTTCACGTGGTCTAGCATCAAAAGGAATTTACCCAGCTGTAGACCCTCTAGATTCTACATCAACTATGCTTCAACCAGAGATTGTTGGTGACCTACACTACGATACAGCTCAGCGTATTAAGCAAACACTTCAGCGTTACAAAGAGCTACAAGATATTATTGCTATCTTAGGTCTAGATGAGCTTTCTGAGGAAGATCGTCAAACTGTTGCGCGTGCTCGTAAGGTTGAGCGTTTCTTATCACAACCGTTCTTCGTTGCAGAAGTATTCACAGGTTCACCTGGTAAGTACGTAAGTCTTGCAGATGGTATTACTGGTTTCAACGATGTTTTAGACGGAAAGTATGACGATTTACCAGAGCAGTCATTCTACCTAGTAGGTGATATGAACGAAGCTATCGAGAAAGCTGAAAAGTTAAAAGGATAATATAAAATTATGAGTTTAAACGTTCGTGTAATTACCCCAGACAAAGTTGTTTGGGATGCAGATGCTGAAGAACTAATTCTTCCTAGTAGCACAGGCCAACTTGGTATTTTAACTGATCACGCACCTTTATTAACTGCGCTTGACATTGGTGTAATGCGTTTAAAAGCCGAAGCAGGTTGGACATCAATTGTTCTTATGGAAGGCTTTGCTGAAGTAGATTCTAATAAGGTTACTATTTTATGTAACGGTGCAGAAGAGGCTAGTACAATTGACTTAAAGACAGCTCAAGAAGAGCTTGAAAAAGTTACATTACTAGTTGACGAAGCAACATCTAAAAAAGAAAAGATTGAAGCAACTATAGAATTACGTAAAGCTAAAGCAAGATTGCAAGCCGTAGCTTAAAACCTAAATAGCGGTAACTGAAGACCCTAAGTGTGTAAACACTTAGGGTCTTCAGTTACCGCTATTTAGGTTTTAAGTATCAGTGCTAAAAAACAATTTAATAGGTTACATTTCTTGAAGAACCTCAAACTTTTCTCCTAGTAGTACTTTTACTTTATTATCATCCCCAACATCTACAACTGCAGTATCACCTGCTTTGATTTTTTCCGATAGTACCTCCTCGGCTAAACTATCTTCAAGTAATCTCATAACTGCTCGACGTAATGGTCGTGCACCATAACTTGGGTTGTAACCTTCGTCGATTAGACGTGTTTTAAATCGGTCAGTAACCTCAAGTTGAATCCCTTTCATTGAAATTCTTTCGAATACTTCTTTCAGCATGATGTCAGCAATTTGTGCTACTTCATCTTTCGTTAACTGTCTGAATACAATAATTTCATCTAGACGGTTCAAGAACTCTGGTCTAAAGTATTGCTTTAATTCTTCATTAACAAGCGATTTAATACGATTATAGTGTGAGCTCGATTGATCTTCTGATAACTCAAACCCAAGTCCACCTCCGCCTTTTTCGATAACTTTAGAACCAACGTTCGAAGTCATGATTAAAAGGGTATTTTTAAAATCAATTGTACGACCCTTTGAGTCTGTTAAACGACCATCCTCAAAAATTTGTAGCATTAGGTTGAATACATCTGGGTGTGCTTTTTCGATCTCGTCGAATAATACAACAGTGTATGGACGGCGACGAACGGCTTCTGTAAGTTGACCCCCTTCATTATAACCTACATAACCAGGTGGTGAACCAATTAGTTTTGAAACGGTATGTCTTTCCATGTACTCTGACATATCAAGTCTAACCATTGCGTCCTCAGAACCAAAGAAGTAAGTTGCTAGTGCTTTTGTTAACTCTGTTTTACCTACCCCTGTAGGACCCGAGAAAATAAAACTTGCAATTGGTCGGTTGGGACTTTTCAGACCTACACGTGCTCTTCTAATGGCGCGGGATACCGCTACAACAGCTTCGTCTTGGCCGATAATTCGACTGTGAAGTGTGTCTTCCATTTGAAGAAGTTTTTCTGATTCACTCTTTGTTAGTTTATTCACAGGGATACTTGTCCATGCTGCTACAATTTCAGCAATATCTTCTTCTGTAACCGTTGGTGTCTTACCCGCACTTTCAGTACTTCCTTTTTTACTTTGGGCAATTGCATTAATTTGAGCTCTTATTTCCATTTCACGCTCACGTAATTGCCCAGCCTTTTCAAAGTCTTGCCCTCGAACAGCTTCATCTTTCGACTTTAAGATTTCACGTAACTCAAGATCTAGTTCTTTCGCTGCTGCTGGTAATTGTGAATTCATAAGTCGAACACGAGAACCTGCCTCATCAATTAAATCAATAGCTTTATCTGGAAGGAATCGATCCGCGATGTATTGGTCAGCGAATTTCGCTGCTGCACGCAGTGCTTCATCAGAAATAACTAGTTTATGGTGTTTTTCATAACGTTCACGTAGGCCGTATAGAATTTCAATAGTTTCTTCTACTGATGGTTCCCCTACCATTACAGGTTGGAAACGTCTCTCTAATGCTGCATCTTTTTCAATATGCTTACGGTACTCTTCAAGAGTTGTTGCTCCAATACACTGTAGTTCGCCTCGTGATAACGCTGGCTTTAAAATGTTAGCTGCATCAATTGCTCCTTCGGCTGCACCTGCACCAATTAAAGTATGAACTTCGTCGATAACAAGGATGATGTTGTTAGCTGTTCGGACTTCGTCCATAATCTTCTTTAGACGCTCCTCAAATTCCCCACGATACTTTGTTCCTGCAATTAGTAAACCGATATCAAGAGCAACAACTCTCTTATCTTCTAATGTGTCTGGTATATCGCGGTTGGCAATTCGCTGTGCTAAACCTTCTGCAATAGCAGTTTTACCAACTCCTGGCTCACCAATTAATACTGGATTATTTTTTGTTCTTCGCCCTAAAATTTGGATTACACGTTCGATTTCCTTTGCACGCCCAACAACGGGATCTAATCTACCTTCTGTTGCTTTTTGTGTTAGGTTAGTACCAAATTCTTCTAATGTCGGTGTTTTGCTACGGTTAGCGTTACTGCCATTCGACACATCAGTATTGTCACCTAATGAACGGATAATTTGGCTTCGAACTTTCGATAAATCGACTCCTAGGTTTTCAAGAACACGAGCGGCAACCCCTTCCCCTTCTCTAATTAAACCTAATAATAAATGCTCCGTACCGATGTAGTTATGGCCTAATTGTCTTGCTTCTTCAAGTGATAACTCTAGAACTCTTTTTGCTCTAGGTGTAAATGGGATCTCCACAGCTACAAATCCCGAACCCCGACCGATGATTTTTTCTACTTCTTGGCGTGCATCTTTTAAGTTCACACCCATTGCTTTAAGAACTTTAGGTCCTATACCAGTCCCTTCTCCAATAAGTCCTAGAAGAATTTGTTCTGTCCCTACAAAATTGTGGCCTAATCTACGAGCCTCTTCTTGGGCTAGCATGATTACTTTAATAGCCTTTTCCGTAAAACGTTCAAACATTATCAGATCGTATAACGAAATTGTCATTATCTTTGATACTTTAATCATACCATAAAAAAAATTATTTATGGAACTGCAAAAATTTTTAGGAAAACCCCCTTTGGGGGTAATTAAGGGAGAAACACGCTAGTAAGCTTTTTTATATCGCAAAAAATCGGTAATAAATTATAATTAATTGAATGTGTAAACCTTTTAAACCGTTAGTTGACTAATCGTGCCCTAGTGATTTAGGATATATATATTAAATCATTCACGCGCTCTTAGTTCAGTTGGTAGAACGTAGGTTTCCAAAACCTGATGTCGAGGGTTCAAGTCCTTCAGGGCGTGTTATACTCATACCTTCCTTGTTTTAAATTGAGGTGTTATAATTAGGTAATAGTTTATAAGGAGAGGTGGCCGAGTGGTTTAAGGCTTCAGATTGCTAATCTGATGTACGTTTTTAATGTACCGTGGGTTCGAATCCCATCCTCTCCTAGAATTTTTAATGCTACTAGTTGTAACATAAATGAAGCCCGGTTGTAGTAAATAACAATCTAATCTATTTTGGGCTTATAATTTATAACCAAAGGATAAAAGAAGTGTTATACTTCTATAAAAGTTATATATGTAAACGCGTTACAAAAACAAGCAATGGATATTCTAAGTTTAGGGTGGTCTTCTTTAATGGTTATGTTTAGCTTCTCACTAGCACTTGTAGTGTGGGGTCGAAACGGATTCTAAAAAAGAATATAAAAAATTATCAAAGTAACATATTAAAAAGATGGCTAAAGAAATTTTTACAACAGCAGGTGTTATGTGGGCTTTAACTTTAACAGGGTTAAGTGTTGGTTTTGGTTTACTTAAGATTCAAGGCGAATAAAATAATCTTAAAGCATATAAGCTTAAGCAATGAGTATCGTTGAAACTGTATGGTTTGCTATAACATTTTCAATTATTGCAATTGTAATTGTTATTGATCCTAAAAATTCTGTTCCTAACTCAAGTACTAGTCCTGTTTCAGGTTTTTTTTCAAGTCCAAGCTCAGGACAGAATTTCATTTATCGATTTAGTGCCTTACTTATAATCCTTTTTTATGTTTTAACTATCTTATTAAGTTATAACTAATTTCTCACTTTAGGTATTTTGTAATGGCTATGATAACAAAAAATAAACACTAGGCAAGAAAAAAAGTTTCTTGTCTAGTGTTTTTCTTATGCGAAGAATGAAATATTAGCTAATAGAATATACGCAACAATATCGCCACCAAAAGCGCCAATAAAAAAGCCGCTTGTAAATTCACGCCATCCTTTTGAAGATTCTAGTCCTTCTAACTTACCATCATCTTGGAATGATGCTAGTCCATAAATTGTCAGCCCTAGTGTTAATATTACAATTAACCCTAATGCTGAAAACATCCCAATCAGAAGAGCATTTTCTGAATTACGTAGTGGTCCTAGAATATAAAAAGGTCCAATCAAAAAGTACCCATGAGCCATACCAATTTCCAGGCCACGTAAAAGTGGAGATAGACCTTTTCTGTATATTGGTAAATTGCCTAAGTAGATTTTAGTCGCTGTTGAAGTCGTTACTGGTGTAGATAAGTTTCCTACGAAAGGATCATTATTATACGGTTTAACAAATTCTGCCATTTATGTAAATATTTACTTATTTTTTACTATATTTATTATATCAGTTTTCAGTATAAAATCTTGTTCTCTATTATGGATATTTTTTATATTTTTATAGTACTCTCTTACTAAGAGAAAATTAATTTTTTATCTAAAACGATGCAACAAAATTTTTCAATTGTAAGTATTAATGGTTTAAAATGTCTATATAAGTCTACTTTTTCGGTTCTAGAACTAACTAAATATATGGGCTTTAATGAGAATATTATAGTTATTGACTATAACGGGTATATTTTAGACGCAAATTCGTGGGATAAAACCTTATTAAAGGATAAGGATACACTTGAGATATTGTCTATGGCAGGTGGCGGTTAGGGTAGTTGTTATGTTTAGTTTAATAACATAATTTAATCGGGATGACAGGATTTGAACCTGCGACACCCTGCTCCCAAGGCAGATGCGCTACCAAACTGCGCTACATCCCGTTACTTCTATAAATGGTAATCGATATGCAATTATTATTCAATAACTTTCCATAAATTAACTTTCAATAATTGCTTATTTTATATATATGTTATTTAAGATACACAATTTAAGCCTAAGCTTAAATTGTGCATCTTATGTTACGTTTAGTAACTTATCTAGCTAATATCGGATTAACTAAACTTACCTGTTGTCGATGCAATTACGAACGGAGCATATGTGAAAATATATCCGATTGCGAAGTGCGCTAAACCAACAAGTCGTGCCTGAACAATTGATAAAGCGATTGGCTTATCTTTCCAGCGAACTAGGTTCGCTAAAGGAGTACGCTCGTGAGCCCAAACTAGTGTTTCAATAAGCTCTTGCCAGTAACCACGCCAAGAGATTAGGAACATAAATCCTGTCGCCCAGACTAAATGACCGAATAGGAACATCCATGCCCAAACAGCTTGTGCGTTCATACCAAATGCATTGTAACCGTTAATTAATGGTGATGAGTTTAACCATAAGTAATCTCTTAACCAACCCATAATATAAGTTGAAGATTCGTTAAATGCAGCAGCATTACCACCCCAGATAGTCATGTGTTTCCAGTGCCAGTAGAATGTTACCCAACCAATTGTGTTTAACATCCAGAACATCGCTAAGTAGAAAGCATCCCAGGCAGAGATATCACATGTACCTCCACGACCTGGACCATCACAAGGGAAACTGTAACCAAAATCTTTCTTATCTGGCATTAGTTTCGATCCACGTGCGTCTAGGGCACCTTTTACTAGGATTAGAGTAGTTGTGTGAAGACCTAGAGCAATTGCGTGGTGTACTAAGAAGTCACCAGGTCCAATAGTTAAGAATAAAGAGTTCTTACCACTGTTAATAGCTTCAATCCAACCCGGTAGCCAGATTTTACTACTTGCTACACTTGCAGCGCTTGTAGACGAAGAAAGTAGAACATCAAATCCATATACAGCTTTACCTGATGCCGCCTGAATAAACTGAGCGAATACAGGCTCAAATAGAATCTGCTTTTCTGGCTGACCGAATGCTACACAAGTATCGTTGTGAATGTAAAGACCAAGTGTGTGAAAACCAAGGAATAGAGAAACCCAACTTAAGTGAGAAATAATTGCTTCTTTGTGTTGAAGCATTCTTGCTAAAACGTTATCCTTGTTAACCTCTGGATCGTAATCACGAACAAAGAAGATAGCACCGTGTGCGAATGCACCAACCATTAGGAAACCAGCAATGTATTGGTGGTGTGTATAAAGAGCAGCTTGAGTTACATAGTCTTTCGCCATGAAAGCGTAAGAAGGAAGAGCATACATGTGTTGAGCAACTAATGATGTAGCTACACCAATAGATGCTAGTGCTAGACCTAGTTGCATGTGTAAACTGTCTGTAATTGTTTCAAAAAGTCCTCGGTGACCGGCACCTAAACGACCTCTTGGTGGTACGTGAGCATCTAAGATTTCTTTCATACTGTGTCCAATACCCCAGTTAGTACGGTACATGTGTCCAGCGAAGATAAATACAATAGCAATTGCTAAGTGGTGGTGAGCAATATCAGTCAGCCACATAGATTGCGTTTGTGGGTGGAACCCACCTAAGAATGTTAGAATCGCTGTACCTGCACCTTCAGTTGTACCAAAGATATGCTTTGCAGTATCAGGGTTTTCGGCATAAACGCCCCAGTTTCCTGTAAAGAATGGTGTTAAACCTTCTGGGTGTGGTAATGTCGAAGTAAAGTTATCCCAACGAATGTGTTGACCACGTGACTCTGGAATAGCAACGTGAATTAAGTGACCAGACCATGCTAGTGAACTAACACCGAATAAACCTGATAAGTGGTGGTTTAGTCTTGATTCGTTGTTCTTAAACCATGCTAAACCTGGACGGAACTTTGGTTGTAAGTGTAACCATCCTGCGAATAGCAGTGTACAAGATAGGATTAATAATCCCAGAGCGCCAAAATATAGATCAGCGTTAGATCTCATACCGATTGTGTACCACCAGTGGTAAACACCCGATGTAGCAATGTTTACAGGGTATGAAACCCCACCTCTTGTAAAGGCTTTAATCGCTGATTGGCCAAAGTGAGGATCCCAAATCGCGTGTGCGATTGGTTTCACTTTTAATGGATTTAATACCCATTGTTGGAAGTTACCTTGCCACGCTACGTGGAATAGGTTGCCTGATGTCCATAAAAATATAATAGCCAGATGACCAAAATGTGAAGCAAAGATCTTTTGGTAAAGACTTTCTTCAGTCATTCCATCATGGCTTTCAAGGTCGTGAGCAGTTGCTATCCCGTACCAGATTCTTCTAGTAGCCGGATCTTGTGCAAGTGCTTGACTAAACTTAGGAAATTTAGTAGCCATAAAATATTATTAAGTTTCTTTAATTAACCCACAGAGATAATTCTTGCATGGAAGAATGCCCATGTAGTACCGATACCACCTAGTAAATAGTGAGCTAGGCCAACAGCACGTCCTTGTGTAATACTTAGCGCACGTGGTTGAATTGCAGGAGCTAGCTTAAGCTTGTTGTGAGCCCATACAATTGATTCGATAAGCTCTTGCCAGTAACCGCGGCCACTGAATAAGAACATTAGACTAAATGCCCAAATGAAGTGGGCGCCTAAGAAGATAAGTCCATAAGCTGAAAGCGCTGAACCATAAGATTGGATAACTTGAGAAGCTTGTGACCATAAAAAGTCACGTAACCAACCGTTAACAGAAAGTGCACTGTTTGCAAAGTTACCACCTGTTACGTGTGAAATTTTTCCTACGTCTGAAATAGTACCCCAAACATCTGATTGCATTTTCCAACTGAAGTGAAAAATAGTTACTGAAATACAGTTGTACATCCAGAATAGACCAAGAAAAACATGATCCCATGCAGACACTTGACATGTACCTCCACGTCCTGGGCCATCACAAGGGAAACGGAAACCTAAGTTTGCTTTATCCGGGATTAAACGTGAACTACGAGCAAACAGTGTTCCCTTAAGTAGGATTAGTACTGTTACGTGAATTGTAAAAGCGTGAATGTGGTGAACCATAAAATCAGCTGTACCCAATGAAATAGGCATCATCGCAATTTTACCGTTAACAGCAACAACATCGCCACCGAAAGCATAGCTTGAAGTAGCTAAGGCGTTTGGCGCTGTACTACCTGGTGCTAGAGTGTGAAGTGATTGAATCCACTTTGCGAAGATAGGTTGTAATTGGATTGCCTTATCAGAGAACAGATCTTGCGGTCTACCCAGTGCACGCATTGTATCGTTGTGGATGTAAAGACCGAAACTGTGTGTTCCTAGGAAGATACAAACCCAGTTTAAGTGTGAAATAATTGCATCACGGTGTCTTAAAACACGATCCAGTAAGTTGTTGTAAGACTGAACTGGGCTATAATCACGAACCATAAAGATTGACGCGTGTGCTCCAGCTCCTACAACACAGAATCCACCGATCCACATGTGGTGCGTAAACAGACAAAGCTGTGTTGCGTAATCAATACCAATGTAAGGGTACGGTGGCATTGCATACATGTGGTGAGCAACGATAATACTAAGTGAACCCATCATCGCTAAGTTAATAGCTAGTTGTGCGTGCCACGAAGTTGTTAAAATTTCATAAAGCCCTTTGTGACCTTCACCTGTTAGTGGGCCTTTGTGAGCTTCAAGAATCTCTTTCATACTGTGTCCGATACCCCAGTTAGTACGGTACATGTGTCCAGCAAAGATGAATAGTACGGCTAGTGCTAGGTGGTGGTGAGCTGTGTCACTTAACCAAAGACTACCTGTAACTGGGTTTAGACCACCTTTAAACGTTAAGAAATCAGAGTATTCACTCCAATTAAGTGTAAAAAATGGTAAGAGACCTTTTTTGAAACTAGGGTAAAGTTGACCCATTAATTCTTGATTGAACAGAAGTTCGTGTGGTAACGGAATTTCTTGTGGTGCAACACCCGCATCAAGTAGCTTGTTAATAGGTAAACTAATGTGAATCTGGTGCCCTGACCACGATAAACAACCTAGACCTAGTAAACCTGCTAAGTGGTGGTTCATCATTGATTCTACATTTTGGAACCACTCTAGTTTAGGTGCTGCTTTGTGGTAGTGGAACCAACCAGCAAAAACTAGAGCTGCTGAAAGTACTAGACCACCCATAGCAGTCCAGTATAGTTCAGTTTCGTTTGTAATACCTGAAGCTCTCCAAAGCTGGAAGAACCCTGATGTAATTTGAACACCAGAGAACCCTCCTCCAACGTCACCATTTAAGATTTCTTGACCAACAATAGGCCAAACAACCTGTGCACTTGGTTTAATAGTAGTTGGACTACTTAACCAAGCTGAATAGTTTGAAAAACGTGCACCGTGGAAGTACATTCCACTGATCCACAGTACGATTAGTGACAGCTGACCGAAGTGTGCACTAAAAATTTTTCTAGAAATATCTTCTAACGAACTAGTTTGGCTATCAAAGTCGTGTGCATCCGCGTGTAGGTTCCAAATCCAAGTAGTTGTCTTTGGACCTTTTGCTAATGTTCGAGAGAAATGGCCTGGTTGTGCCCACTTTTCAAAAGAAGTGGCTACCGGGTTCTTATCTACGACAACTTTAACTTTTTTCGCCTCTAATTCTTTCGAGCTAATTTTCATTATTTACTCTCCTTTTTGAGACTTACAAATACGAAATCTTTAAACCGTTGCAGTGCTATGAATATGAAAAAATCTACCCAATAACTAAAACAACAAACTTTAAGACTAGATTTTCAACGGTGTAAAAGCTTTCTAATATATTATTTTACATTAAATAAGTGACTTTAGTCGGTTTTTTTTCTGGAAAGTTATACATGGATTCGAAAGACTTAATAAATTTCATTAAAAAGAACAAGATTTACGCTCTGAAATAGTTTTGTTTCTTTTTTCATAAAAAGCCATTGGTTAGTATATGAGTGACAGATCTGTTATTTTTTACAGCTTTAGGTAGATAACTTTTAGTGATGATATTCTAAGTTTTTTATCGCTAACCAATGAACTAGTTTTTTTTAATCAACGTTTTTATATAGAAAAATTTAGAAGAATTTCATAGAGAAACAAACGCTTAATACTTAGCTTAAATCTAGGTATATCTAGGTATATCTATAAAAACTAGTCAACATTTTCGCTATGTCTTGTCTAAATCATTAAGAGTTTTGCAAAAAAAACTAATATTAGGGTTTAATACTTGACAGATATTTTAGTTGTCTGATACAATTTTTTTTAGATTAAAAGTTTAATTTTCGTGAAAGCGAAATGAGAAGTACCATGGAGAGTTTGATCCTGGCTCAGGATGAACGCTGGCGGTATGCTTAACACATGCAAGTCGAACGAAAGTTTTTAACTTTAGTGGCGAACGGGTGCGTAATACGTGAGAATCTGCCCCTAGGAGAAGAATAACTGCTGGAAACGGCTGCTAAATCTTCATATGTCGAGAGATGAAATAGCTTAGGCTGCCTAGGGATGAGCTCGCGCCTGATTAGCTAGTTGGTGAGGTAATGGCTCACCAAGGCCACGATCAGTAGCTGGTTTGAGAGAACGATCAGCCACACTGGGACTGAGACACGGCCCAGACTCCTCCGGGAGGCAGCAGTGAGGAATTTTCCGCAATGGGCGAAAGCCTGACGGAGCA
>Ga0209603_1000965_pt1 | contig 31759 bp, 28 predicted proteins | sample COGITO_mtgs_1206_FD_184812 | JGI IMG/M metagenome (GOLD analysis project Ga0209603, IMG submission 184812) | Pelagic marine microbial communities from North Sea - COGITO_mtgs_120607 (SPAdes) (version 2) | ecosystem: Environmental > Aquatic > Marine > Epipelagic ... | reverse complement strand
AACTACAGAACAACATGCAACGGAGATTCGCAAACTTATTGATAAGTGGAAGATAGATTATATTTATATTGACTCTGCTGCTCAACAAACAAGATTCGATTTTGCACAAAACTATGATATTAGTACTATCAATGCAAAGAAATCTGTACTAGATGGTATAGGACAGGTAGCAGGTATAGTAGATAATGATAAATTAATCGTGCATCAAGCATGTCATGAGTCTCTAATATGTTTAGACCAATATCAATGGGATCCTAATCCTAATTTATTAAAAGAAAAACCTAAACACAATTATGCTTCTCACATGGCAGATGCGATTCGGTATGCGCTTTATTCGTTTGAAACAAGCGCCACTACATTTTAATTACCCCTGTCAAAAATAGTTCTTGACAACAACTTAAATATGTTATATAATTCTTTTATAGAAGTAGGTTTATGGATTTAAAACGAGATTTAGTTAAATATGTTCGTGACAAAGCTAAGTCTAAATATAAAAAAGACACGCATTGTTACATTTGTGGAAGCACAGAGAATCTAGACTTTCATCATTTTTACGGGCTGACTGAATTACTTGAAACATGGATGAAAGAAAACAAAATCTCCATAGAAACTGAAGAAGAAATATTAGGACTTCGAGAAAGATTTATTGAAGAAAAAAATAATGAAGTCTACGAACAAGCTGTTACTTTATGCCATACACATCACTTAAGATTACATGGAATATATGGAAAACGACCAAAGTTGATAACAGCAAAGAAACAACAACATTGGGTTAACGTACAGAGAGACAAATATGGCATGGTATGACAGATTTTTAGGCATCGATAGAGAGGAAAAAGAAAATCCTGCTCAATATGTCATATCCCGTGATGAAGGGATGACTATTGATAGTCGTGAAAATGTCACTAATTATAAAAATGCGTACGAATCATTAGAGGTAGTAAACCGAGCAGTCAACATGATAGTGGATGACGCTGCGGAAATACCATTTGATGTAGGTACACAAATACAGGGTACTAACCCTATAATGAAAAATCTACGAAGAACAAGAGTAGATTTATTACTAAATAAAGAACCAAATCCTTTTCAGGATGTAAGTACTTTTAAAAGAAATCTTTTAATAGACTTACTAATTGATGGGAATATATTTATTTATTTTGATGGTGCACATCTGTATCATCTTCCAGCAGATCACATGACTATACATAGTGATGAGAATACTTATATTGAAAAGTTTACTTATGACCATTCTATAGATTATAGTCCAAAAGAGATTATTCATATAAAAGAAAACAGTTTTAACTCTATTTATAGAGGAGTACCGAGACTTAAACCAGCTTTCAGAACTATGCAGTTACTTGGAAGTATGAGAAGGTTTCAGGATAACTTTTTTAAAAATGGAGCAGTACCAGGATTGGTACTAAAGTCGCCAAATACTCTTTCTGAGAAAATCAAAGAGAGAATGTTACAGGCTTGGGTTGCTAGATACAATCCTCAGTCTGGCGGACGTAGACCATTGTTCTTAGACGGTGGTTTAGAGGTAGAAAACCTAAGTGAAGTAAACTTTAAAAACTTGGATTTCCAAGAAGCAATTGCTTCTAATGAGAAGACAATTTTAGAAGCACTAGGTGTTCCACCAATTCTACTGGATAGTGGCAATAATGCAAATATTAGACCTAACCATAGACTATATTATTTAGAAACCATACTACCTATTACTAACAAAATAGCGTGTGCTTTCGAGAGATATTTCGGTTTCAAACTTGATGAAGATGTAAGTGATATACCTGCACTTCAGCCTGAACTAAGAGACCAAGCTGGTTATTACGCCACACTTGTCAACACAGGTATTATGACACCGAATGAAGCAAGGGAGGCGATAAGACTTGAAAGAGTTGAAGGGTTTGATACACCAAGAGTTCCTGCAAATATCGCAGGTTCAGCAGTCAACCCAGAAGAAGGCGGCAGGCCACAAGAAAGCCCGCCAAGCGAGGAAGAATAATTATGACAAAAGACAAGATGATAAAGGCTTTGTCAGATTTCATAGCCAGCAAAGGCGTTGAAACAATGACATTAGCTGAATACAAAAACTTTGGTAATGATGTTCCAGTAAAAGACTATCTTCTTAGAAGACAGCTCGGTTCATGGAATAGAGTATTATCAGTAGTTACTAAAAGATATCCTGTACCAGCACCAGTTAAAAAAGAAGCACCTAAGAAGGTAGCTCCTAAAAAGACTGTGAAAGTGGAGAAAAAGGATGTCAAATAAAACAAAAATCTTTCACTGGACTAATACTTTTAAATCATTAGGAGAGAACGATGATGGCGGTATTGATATTAAAGGTTCTGCAAGTACAAATGCACTAGATAGAGCCGGTGATATAATTGAAGCACAAGCATGGACGAAAGGCGGATTAGAGAACTTTAAACAGAATCCTATCCTACTATTTAACCATGACTATAATAGACCAATAGGCAGAGCTACTAGTTTAGAAGTTACTGACAAAGGTTTAGAAATTACTGGTAGAATATCAAAAGCTGCTGGTGATATAAAAGATTTAGTTAAGGATGGTGTCCTTGGAGCCTTTTCCGTTGGTTTCAAAGTCAAGGATGCTGATTATATGACAGAAACCGATGGATATAAGATTAAGGACGCAGAATTATTTGAAGTATCTGTAGTATCAATACCTTGCAATCAGGGTGCAACCTTTGGATTGTCAAAATCATTTGATAGTATAGACGAATATAATGAGTTCAAAAAGCAATTTTTAAAGGCTAACTCAACCGCAGCAGCAGACGCTGTTAAAATTGAGCAGCCAAGCGAGGAGAGATCCTCAAAAATGGAGACTGATATGTCAGAAGAAAAGAAATCTCCTGAAACTTCAATCGACTTGGAAGCATTTGCAAAAGAAGTAGCGGAAAAAACTGCAACTTCAATTGCTATGAAGCAAGCCGAGGCGAAAGCAGCACAAGAAAAAGCACAAGCTGAGGCGGCTGAAAAGCAAGCTGAAGTAGAAGCTAATGAACAGGCTGTTCAAGAAGCAAAACAGGTAGAAACAAAAACAATTATCGAAGCTGGATTATCAGGAGCTGAAAAGCTTATGTCAGATGTTGAGAAAAGAGTTAACGAAAAACAAGAAGATCTTGAAAAAGTAGTTAAAGAACTCGAATCTCAATTAAGCGAAAAGTCAGAAGAAATCATGAATATGCGTGATTCTAAAAGACATTTTGCTGATAGACAAGGCTCAGGCGACTGGAAAAAAGCCTTCGAAGAAGATATTATAGATGCTAAGTTCGCAGGTCTAGCCACAGGTAAAGGCTGGAACAGTGATATGTCAAAATCATTGATGGAAAAAGTTAACGCACATTCAGGCGTTGGTGTTTCATCAGCAGATTTTGAACAAATCGTATCAACAAATATCGAAAGAGATATTCAAAATGAATTAGTCTTAGCACCTCTTTTTAGAGAAATCGCTATGACTTCTGCAAACATGATTATTCCTATCTTACCAGATAGTGGATATGCCGAGTTTGCATCAGCACAAACTGCATCAGGTAGTTCACCTCACGGTAACCTAGCTGAGAGAGGCGACGCTTATGGCGCTCCTTTCGGTGGTGTTGACATGACTGAAAGAACTCTTTCAACCAAAAAATTAATCTCACAATCATACTTAGGTAATGAGACTGAAGAAGATGCAATTTTACCAATCCTTCCTTTAATTAGAGAGCAAATGGTAAGATCACACGCTAGAGCAATCGAAAATGCTATCCTAGCTGGTGACGACGCTGATGGTGCTTTTGGTACTTCAGGTGCATCTTTTGAAGGTTTATTACACCTTGCAAGAAACGACAGTGACTACACACAACCAAGCGGAACTTTCGCTGCGGGTGATAGTGTGACAGCTGCTGACTTACTTGGACTAAGAAAGAATATGGGCAAATATGGTGTTAACCCATCAGACGTAGTTTATGTCGTATCACAAGATGTGTACTATAACCTACTTGAAGATGCAGAGTTCCAAGACGCTAACCTAGTTGGCGACATGGCTACTAAGCTAAGTGGTGAAATCGGACAAGTATTCGGATCAAGAGTACTATTATGTGACGAGTTCGCAACTAAAGCTGCTGCTAAGTTTAACGCTATTGCAGTATACCCAAGAAACTATGTAATGCCTAGATTAAGAGGTGTTACAATTGAATCAGACTACGAAGTAGCTAATCAAAGAAGAGTCCTAGTGGCTTCTCAGAGATTAGGATTCACTGACTTAATTGACGGTGCAACTTCTAAATGGGGTCAAATGTATAAAGCTTCAGCTTAATACTACGATGGTTTTGGTGGGTTTCCTTAAACCCACCCTTTTTAACTATGGCAGATTTACTAACAGTATCAGAATACAAAGACGCAGAAGGCATCCGAGGTGAAAAGGATGATGATCGTTTAGCTGTTATAATACCTCAGGTCTCTGATTTAGTTAAGAAGTATTGTGGAATATCTTTTTTAGACTATTATAGTTCAGCAAAAGTTGAAACTTTTAGCATAACAGATAACTACACTAATACTATAATTTTGAGTGAAAGCCCGTTAGTTTCAGTTACTAAAGTAGAAGAACGAACAGCTTACTCAGAAGCTTATGTAGAATTAACTACAGGTAATTATGAGTACTATGCTGATACTGAATCAGACTCAATACAAAGAACAACTAAAAATGGAGAACCCAAAAGTTGGGCAAAGGGTGTTGGAGCAGTCAAAATTACATACACTGCTGGATACTCAAGCACTCCAAAAGATTTACAACTTGCCTTGTTCGATTTAGTAAATTATTACATGAAAGACGAACACAAAGAGAGAAGAACTTTAGGTGGCGCTCAAGTTCAGAATCAAGGTACTTCTGGTATCAGAGATAATTCTGATTTTCCAGACCATATAAAAAGAGTACTTGATTTATATAGAGTAGTTATTTAATGGCAATAAGGTCTATTATCGCTGACATTAAGTCAACGATGAAGAATGATTTAAAAACTAGAAACGACCAATATAAAACTAGTAGAATTAGATTTATATTTGACAAAAAACATGGGGTTGATACTATAACAACTCTAATACTAGATGGTTATATAAATACTCCAGCAGTTAAAAAGCATATTGCATCAACAGGGGGAACAGTATCATTCACTAAAAGTGAGTTAGATACCTTAAGAGGGCATGTTGAAAGAAACTGGAAAAAAGTTTTTACTGTTAATAATATTGCAAGCGAACATAGGTCACTTGGATATAATGTTACTAAGACTATAAAACAAGCCAAAGCCATAGCAAATAGTACTATGGGCATGAAAACAAAGTTATTTCCTGTAGCAATATATAAAACAGGAGTAGATGTAACAGCCGTATATCTTGCTAGTTTTTATGGAAAGAAACACTCATTTGGTGGCGGAGACGCACAAAACGTAGTTGTTAGAAACTTAATGAATGAATGTATCGATAATAGTATTATGGATATGACTTCAGGTGCTCTTCCCGGTTCTGGAAAGCCTTTTGGATTAGGTGGACGAAAGCCAGTAGTTAGTAGAGGAACTATTAAAACTAACATGCCGAGAGAAGGTTCTTACAGAAGAAGAGTACACGGAGAGCCAATTGGTGGTAGAACTGGAGGAAGTGATACAACTGTTCCTTCAGTAAATATGATAGAAGTTTTACAAAAACATAGTAAGACAGTTGCTACTAGAGCTGCAATGAAAAGCAAACTTAGTACTTCTGGAGTAGTAGATAAACTTGTAGAAGAAGCAATTGATGGTATAACTGCAGGACTAAAGATAAAAAGAAACACAATGTCCTCTGCTATAAAGCATAATAGTAAAGTTGAGATTGTTATGACTCTAGCAAATGATGTAGTTAATACTTATCAACATACTAGGGCAGATAGACATCCTTTAGAAGTAGCTGCTAATAGTGTTGAAAGAGCAATGCTACACAAGTTTAAAAGTCCTGATTATCAGGCTTCAAAGAGTCCGAAAAAACGACTTGTTGAAGTTGGAAGTAAGCAAATAGTACAAAATATGTTTCCTCATAAAAGTAATCCTGATATGAGGTATAAAGTGAATAAGAGACTGGTGGCACAAGGTAAAACTGAAAGTATAAACGATGTTGTTCAGTCTATGGTTGCTCTAACAACAGCAGCTTACACTAGAAAAGCTACTAAAAGTGCTAAAGGTAAAAGACCTCCAAGAGCAAGAGGGACAGCACAGGGTAAAGTAGCACAAGCAGCAGGAGAAAATCCAATGGCTTTAAGAAATCTACTAAATGAACTTTTACCACAAGTAGTTGCAAAGAATATGACAAGTCCTGCATTAAATTATAGAACAGGTAGATTTGCAAACTCAGTAAATGTAGATAATGTGACACAAGGGGCAAGGGGCGGAAACACAATGATTGAGGCAAGTTATATGACTGACCCATACTCAACATTCGCACCAGGGGGTAAGAAGTATACTCCTCAAAGAAACCCTGAAGCGTTAATTAAGAAGTCAGTCAGAGAAATAGCGACTGGAATAGTCGGAGCAAGATTTGGAGTAACAGTAGACTAATGGAATCGGGACTAGCAAGGAAACATACCACGCGACGCCGAGCAATAGTTGAAGCACTCGCACAACAATTTGAGAACATAAATGGTACTCCACCTTTTAGAAGTGCAGTACAAAGTGTAGAAAGAAGACTCAAGTTTTGGGACGAAGTCACAGAGTTCCCTGCCATTCATATTGGAGCAGGAACTGAAACAAGAGAATACGATGGCGGTGGCTTTCGATTTAGATTTTTAAGAATAACGGTTCGATGTTACGTTTCAGATGACAATGATGTCATTGAAGCACTCGAAGAATTGTTAGAAGATGTTGAAACAGTACTGGAGGATAATGATCCGCTCACGTACTATGATTCGACAGGTACATCTCAATCTACGGTGCAAACTACAATTGCTACAGTAGACACAGATGAAGGAGTTCTCGAACCTCTGGGAGTGGGTGAAATCACTTGCGAGATTCGATATTAAATAGGAGAAAATAATGGCATTTTTCTTTAGTAGAGATACCAAAGTGTTTATGCAATGGACACATGATGATACGACAGCTAATACAGCTCTATACGAGATTCCTGTATTAGACGGATTTTCATTTAGCCAAGGCACAAATACATCAGAAGTAACTCTTAGTGAAGCTGCTAACTCAACTGGGTATAGTAAAAGAGGTAGAGCAATGTTTACTGACTCTTTTGCACCGGCAGAGTGGAGTATGACTACTTACATGAGACCTACGACTTCAGGAAGCGGCAGTGCTGGCGCTTCGGGCCAACATGCTGGTAATGGAGACACCTTTGCAATAGAAGGACCTCTATGGTCAGCTATGTCGGCGAATACGTACGATAGAGCAATTGGAAGTAATGGAACAGGAGATTTTGCAAACAATGCAGCGACTTATGAGCCGAAGCATTTTGATTTTGGAAACTCTAACCAAGTAACACTAGGGGTATTTGATTTATACTTTGTACTAGGAGCATCGAAAGATACTTCTACAGCATTGTATACAACAGGAACAGAAGGCGTAACAGTTTATAAATTAGCAAACTGTTCAGTCGGTTCAGCTTCAATTGACTTTGACATAGAAGGATTAGCACAAATTGCTTGGTCTGGAAATGGTCAATCAGTTGAAGAAGTAGCTTCTCTTAACACAGAAAGCTCAGGAACAACTGCTTTAGGCTTAATTGACGAAGGCATTAGTTCAACAAGTAATTATATTAGACAAAAATTAACAGACTTAGCAATCAGCTTTGATGTATCAGAATCAACAGGTACATTAGGCGCATTGAATGTTGACGGAAGTGATGTAACATATGGTGTTACATTAACAGGAGGTAATATTACAATAGAAAATAATCTTACTTACTTAACACCAGAAACATTAGGTTCAGTTAATTTACCATTAGGTCATGTCATGGGTACAAGGTCAGTATCAGGTAACTTCACTTGTTATCTAAACGATACTGCAAATGGCTCACTTGACTTATTTGAGAGATTGCAAGAATCTCGTGGTGTAATTACAAACGCATTTGATTTAACATTCAGCATTGGAGGTAGTGGTAATACTCCAAGAGCAAATGTTCAAGTTGCGAAAGCACATTTAGAATTACCAACACATAGTTTCGAAGATGTAGTGTCCGTAGATGTAGCCTTCCATGGCTTATCAACAGACTTATCATCAGGTACAGCCGCTTCAGCTACAAATGAAGTTGGCATTACTTACGTAAGCTAATTTAAACATAAACCGGGAGGGCTTCGGCTCTCCCATTTTATAGGAATATTATGACAGAAAAAGAAGTAAAAACACCAGTATCACTAAAGAGTTTATTAACTCCAAGCAAAACAGTATCAATTGACTTTCCAGGATTTGAAGGATTCGTTGTTGATTTGACATACCTTAGTAGAGAAGAGTTATTAAAACTCAGAAGTAGATGCTTAAAAAATAAGTTTAATAAGAAAACTAGAGCATTTGAAGAACAACTCGATGAGGAAACATTCTTACACGAATATTGCAAATCAATCATCAAAAATTGGAAAGGGCTAAAGTATTCTTACTTAGAAGAGCTTCTATTAGTAGATACAAGCGGAGTGGCCAAAGACGAAGAACTTGAGTATTCTCAAGAAAATGCGGAGACTCTAATGAGAAACGCAGCAGACTTCGACCAATGGGTTACCGATACTGTAGGAGATCTGGATAATTTTACTCAACGCAAGTAAGACAAATACTTGCGTTAATAAAAAGACACTTTAAGGACACAGGAATTGATTTAGAGAAGTATCTCGCAGTTTGTGAGCAACTAAATCAAGAACCTGACCCTGAAAAAATGCCTCCAACTATGGATACTTATCCTAGAGAGGTACAGGAAGCCTTTTTTGTCCATAACCTACTTTCAGATAGATGGGATGGAACTAGTGGCTACTATATGGGTAAAGATTTATCTGCATTAGGTACAATTTTAGATGCCTATGATATAGAAGACAAAAGAACTTGTATCTATTTTTTAAAGCACATTGAGCATTACCATCAAGATATGATGAATGTAAAAGTAAAAGCTCGACAGGACGCAGAAAAGCGTAAAGCAAAAGTAAAGTAAATGGCAAAAAAAGTAAAAGGCGCAACTATTACCTTTGAGGTTACCGATGACGGCACTCTTAAACAGGTAGGCCAAAAAGCAAAACAAGCTAAGAAAGGATTAGATGGATTCGGTAAATCTGCGGGGGATGCTCGTAGAAATATGCAGGCTATGTCTGGTCGTGTTGAATCTGGTTCAAAAGCTTTTGCTCGTATGCAACAAGGAACGGGTGGACTCGTCCAATCTTATGCTGTTCTAGCATCCACCCTCTTTGCTCTTGGAGCTGCATTTAGAGTTATGCAAAACGCCGCAGACTTCCAAGCACTTCAAGCTTCTCAAGAAGCTTACGCAGCCAATACTGGTGTCAATATGGCACAAGTTTCTAGAGACTTACAGTTAGCAACTAAAGGCCAGATAGACTTGCAAAAAGCAGGTGCTTCAGCGGCTATTATGATTGCTAAAGGATTTTCTACTGAACAAATAGAACAAGTAGCAGATGCTTCTACAAAAGCTGCTCTTGCACTTGGTAGAAACTTCGAAGACACATTCAATCGTATCGTTCAAGGTACAACAAAAGCAGAACCAGAACTATTAGACGAACTTGGTATTACACTAAGGCTGGAAACTGCTGCTCGTAGATATGCACAAGCAATCGGTAAAAACTATCAAGAGTTAACAACATTTGAAAAGTCCCAAGCTGTTTTAAATGAAACATTAAGGCAAGCAAATGATAACTTTGGAGCATTAGGAGATGGGGTACCAGTTAACCAATTAAATCAGTTAGCAACTACTTTTTCTGACTTAATGCAAACCATTCTTGGAGTCATATCGCCACTCGCTAATTTTATATCATCAGTTCTAAATAAAAATATTGTAGCAGCTATAGCTGTTATTGGTCTTTTTGCAAAATCAATGGGAACAGAAATACTAGGAGCACTCGGTGTTGACTTTGAGTCTTTTGGAGGTAAAATAGAAAGTCTAAATCAAAGATTAGCTTCTTCAACCGAAGCCAGTGCCGCAAGAATAAAAGCGGCTGTTGGTAGTGTTACTATGAGTCCAGAAGCTGCAGCAGCAGATACTCAAAGTGCCGCTAAAAAATTATCAAGAGGAAGTAAATCTCCTGTATTAAAAAGAGCTGCTAGGGGCACTATGTCAGGAACAGACAAAGCAAACTTATCAAAAGCTCTTAAATCAGCAGAACAACAATATCAACAACATGGCCAGATCGTAAGAGGTATATTTAAAGGTAAAGATATAGCAGTTGTTCGTTCATTAGAACTTTCTTTTGCAAAACAAAAAATGTCTATGAAGGGTTTCCAGGGAGTAGCCGCAAGAACCGCAGGTATTGTTCAAGGTAGCTTTACAATGGCTTTTAATGGTATTAAGTTTGCTGGGGGTAAAATGATTGGTTTCTTAACTGTAGGTTTTCAAAAACTTGGAACTGCAGCAAATGCAGTTATGGGTAAAGCAGGTATAATTGGTATAATTATTCTTGTTATTCAAGGACTTGTATCTGTATTTCAAAACTTTAATGGGATAATAGGAGCAGTCTTAGGAGGCATAGCAAAAATGGCTCAGTCTATTGCAAACTTTTTGACAACAGGCATAGGAAGATTTATACCTGGGTCAGCCGCAATGGCTAAAGGTTTAGAGGGTGTTGCTAATAACTTAGAAAAAAGTGCAGACCATTTTAGAGATAAACAAGCTCTTATTACTGAAACAAAAGATAAAATGGATGCTTTTAAAACTTCAGCAGATGAGACTAGAAAGAAATTAAGATCGCTTAATGAACAAATTATGGAAGGTGCTATAGGCTACGATGGTACGGCAAAATCAACTGTTATACTTTCAAAAAGATTAGGAACTTCAGGATTACTTGGAGATATACAAAAACTAAACTCAGTTTATAAATTAGCAAATGCAGAAGTAGAAACATCAGAACAACAAGCTATAAAAGATGCTAATGCAAAAATACTACAAAGTGACCAATACAGAATGAGTCAAGTAGCTACTCAAAATCTATTATCATCCTATCAAAAAATGATTCCAGAACTAAAAGACTTTACAGTAGAAGGGTTACAAAATGCAGAAACTATGAAAGAGTTTGAGGATATTGTAACAAAGTTTACTAGCAAAGGAAACTTACCTGAGTATTTAAAACAAGCTACAGAAAATATGGAGAACTTAAGAAAATCTTATGCAACTGCAGCGTTAGGAGACGGCTTTGCACAACAAGCAACTCAATTAAAAACAACTGTAGCTGAGCTTAAAAAGTTTGGAAACGAAACTATGATAAATGAGCAATACATAACTAGAATTGCTCAACAATTAGGTATGACTGAAGATAAGTTAAAAGAACTTATGATGGCTTCAGCAGAAATGAATGGAGAAACATTTGGTACTGCAGAAAATGTTCAAAGAATAGTTTTTGGTACACAAGGCATGGTAACAGATATTAGTGAAGCTGTTCATCAAACAAAGATGTTAAATGCTCAGATAACAAATGCAAATAAAATACTTGGACAATTTAGTACTAGAAACAATAAGTTTGCACAAATAGAAAATAAAATATTAGGATTAAGAAAAGAGATTAGTAAACAATTAATGCTTGATGAATACGAAAGAGACCAGGCAATTAAATCACTCGAAACTTTAACAGTTGGCGAAAGACAGTTAGAAGAAGTACAAGAACAAAGAATTAGAGATAAAATGACTGAATTAGAACTATTAGAAAATCAAATAAATATAATTCATAGAATTGGAAAAGCATTTACAGAAGCGTTTGACTCAGCAGGTACAAAGAGTTTATCTGACTTCTTGATGGGCGATAAGGAAGCCTATCAAGCTGTTGATGCAGTAAGAATGGCAATGAAGAGAGCAGTTGCAGATGAAATCTCAGGTGTAATTATGAGACCTATGACAGAAGGACTCCAAGGCCTTCTTAAACAAGCAAAAGACGCAATGGGGATAGAAACAGAACTAAGTCCTGAAGAGAAGATGAAAAGTGCTCTTGTAGACCATGTTACTAATCTAGAACAAGTATTATTAAATCACGCGGCAGCTTTCGGTAAAACTATGAGTTCAACTGTTGGTGGCGGTGCTACAGATAGTACAGATACTAAGGTAGATGAGAAAACAGGAAAAACTATTGGCGGAGAAATAGAAGAAGTTGTAACCGAAGGAAAAAATACTGGTGGTACAGGATTCTCAGCAATGTTTGGAGATTTAGGTAAAACTATAGATACTTTTGGTGGTAACTTAATGGGTCTTTTAAAAGGTGATGGTACTGGTCTCTTTGGAAAAGGAGAAGGCGGTGCTAACTCTTTATTTGGCGATTTATTTGCAGATATGTTTGGAGAAGGTGGCATGATGAAAAACTTCATGAGTAACCTTATGGGAGAAGGCGGTATCGGTGGCGCACTACAAGGATTACTTGGTGGTGGTGGAACTGGAGGACTTCTTGGAGGACTTATGGGTGGCTCTGGCGGAGGAATCTTAGGTGGATTACTCGGCGGTGGCGGTGGAGGTATGATGGGACTCCTAAAACCGTTACTAGGAATGATACCAGGTATTGGCCCATTGCTATCTATATTACCATTCGCAAAAGGCGGACTCATTGGAAACAAAATGCCAATAGGTTTAGCAAACGGTGGTATTATGCCAAGATATGCTAAAGGTGGAATCGCAACTCAACCAACATACTTAGTTGGAGAAGGAAAACAAAATGAAGCAGTCGTACCACTACCAGATAATAAGAGCATACCAGTAGATTTAGGAAGAGGCACAAACGCAACAAACAATACAAGTATAAATGTAAATATTGATGGCTCAGGAGCAAGTGCAGATGTAACAGCAGATGGCGGTTCAGCACTAGCAGAAGCAATTAACGCTTCTGTAATGTCAACCATTATGAAAGAACAAGCTCCAGGCGGAATATTAAACCCAACAGGATAAGATTATGGCATTAGGATTTAACGTAGGTGGATCATTAGGAGTTGTAAGACCAGATAGAGGTTTTACACAATCAAACGAAACTGTAATATTTAAAGCAGAGTTCGGCGATGGATATGAGCAAAGAATTGCAAATGGTATAAATAATACTAAGCAATCTTTTGAACTTGCTTTTGTAAATAGACCTAAAGATGAAATTGATGATATTGTAGATTTCTTTGCAAGTAAGAAAGGAGCAACAGCTTTTGATTATACTTTTGCAAATACTAATGAAAGTGGGAATGAAGAAACAGTAAAAGTGGTTATAGAAAAATGGAATCAAACTTGGAAGTATGACGACTACTATGACTTAAAAGCAACAGCAAGACGAGTTTACGAAGCATAATGACAGAAAAGATTATAATAAAAGATTTACAAAAGCTAGATCCAGGCTCAGAACTGGTACAACTTTTTGAAATAGAGTATACTAAAAATGCTTACATATATGTAATGTCAGGTGTTGATTCTGATTTGACGAGCGTTCAAATGAGAGACTTTACTGATAATAGTACTATTAGAACGTACACTCCTATACCAATGAAAGCAGATGGTTTTGAAACTAAAAACGATGGAGCGCAACCAAAGCCTACTGTCTCAATAGCAAATGCAACTACAGCATTTAGTGGCGGAATAGGAACTACAGAATACGACTCTTTAGTTGGACTAAAGGTAATTCGCAGACTTACTCTTAAGAAATATCTGTATGGAGAAAGCGGGGATGCAAGTCCACCAGTAGAGTTTCCTAGACAAGTATGGTACATAGATAGAATTAAATCAAGAACTAAGATACAAGTAACTTTAGAACTTGCTTCTCCTTTTGATTTAAGTGGAATACAATTACCAGGTCGTTCTATTGTAGCAAATAGATGTCCCTTTATGTATCAGGGAGCAAGTGACCATTTAGAAGAGTACCAAAAAGCACAAAGTGGCTGTACTTGGAATGTAGATAATAAATATAAGCCTATTAAAGCATTTGGATTCCGCACCGAAGGAACAGAATACACAGTATATACAAATGTAGATGATGAGTATATCATTCCAGCAAGTGTTGTTAGCAGTTTAACAGCAAGTAATACTCCAGCTAGTATTACAATAGATGCTTATTATAAAACAAATACAACTGCATTGAGATTTAATGCAAATGGAACAACTACAAGTGTTACTAATGCGTTGTATTGGCAGGCTACAGAAACTACTAGTAGCCCAGGTACAATAAGTTTATCAAATAGTAAGTTTAAGCCTGTGAGAACATATACAACATATTCACATGGCACAGAATATTTTACATATTCAGATGATAGATATAATGATTATGTAATATTCACAGATAATGTATCTTCTAGCCCTACATATAATAAAGTAATTATGTGGAAAGCTGTGAAACCAAGTGAAAGTACAAAACCAGATTTTGGTATTTACTGGTCAAGAGGAGATACTTGTAGTAAAAGTTTAGATGGATGTAAGATGAGATTTGGATTTATACCAAAAGACGCATCAAATACTAGCACAACTGGAAAATCTAGCACAGACACTAGTGCTGAGTTACCATTTGGAGGATTTCCAGCAGCCAAGGCGTTCTCATAATGATAGCTGATATATTTGCTCATGCAAAATCAGCTGCTCCAGGAGAATGTTGTGGACTTGTTATAGTAGATGATAATGAGGAAAAATATATTCCGAGTGAAAATCTCCACGAAGATATTTCACAGTTTAAAATTGACGCAAAACTGTTCATACATCATCAACTCAATTCGAATATAAAATATGTTGTCCATAGTCACTATGACTCGGAATGTCGTCCAAGTCAGTATGACATTGACAACTGTAATGCGGTAGGTATACCATATATGATTGTATCTTACCCACAACAAGAGGTATTTATTTTAGAACCACAATGAAAAGAAAGATAATATTATTAGGAAGAATGGGAGAACTCTTTGGAAAAGAGCATGAACTCGTATGTAAAAATGTTCATGAAGCTATGCACGCTATTGACCAAATGAAAGGTGGTGTTAGAAAATATTTATTAGACTGTACCGATAAAGGTATAGAGTTTCATGTTGCAAAAGGCTCAGAACTTCTTGATTATGATAATTTACACGGTGACCTAGGAGAGGATGATTTAATTGTTACTCCTTTACCTCAAGGAGCAGACTTTTTAAAAGCGTTACTAGGAGTAGCACTCATAATACTAGGAGTATTTACTTTTGGAGCAACAACAGCTATCGGAGTAGCACTTATAGTTGGAGGAGGACTACTTGCACTTAAAGGAATAGTAGACATGTTAACTCCAGAAATGCCCGATGATGAATCGGATGAATCAAATCTATTTAAAGGCCCGATTAATAACGCCAAAGTAGGTATACCAGTGCCTCTAGCTTATGGTAAGTTAGAAGTAGGCGGTGCACCTATAAACTTTGGATTTACAGACACAAAAATTACTGCAAGTAATGGATTCACTTTCGGAAGGAAAGATGGAACTTACTCAGGTAGCTATTCAGGAGGAACCGGTGGAGGTTCAGCAGGTGGTGGCTCTGGTGGCGGAGGCCGTGGTGGCGGTAATGACGCTCTAATTACAGAGGAACAAAAATAATGGCAGGAAACTCCAGATATAATAAATTAACAAAATCTACTAGACATCAAACTGCTGTCATATATGATGCTGTGTCTGAAGGCCCGATTGAGGGATTAGTCAACGGACCAAACAGTATTATAGTTGACGGCAACCCTGCAGCATCTGCCAATGTAGGTACTTATTTTCAACTACTTAGGACTCCTAATGCTTCTTATAATGCAACAAGTAGGATAGTAACAGACCAAGGCGGTGGAGCTGTATTTGAAAATCTTACTACTGCACAAGGACAAAGATATATATCTGTAATAGCAGGTAAGAAAAGAGCTACAAATGCTTCTACTTCCGCAGGTAATAGTATTATTAGTACTGCCACTTCTTTCTTTGCAGCAGATGATATTAGAGATGAAGCAAAACCATTAAATCAATTTATTAGAATAGAAGGAGCGGGTAAAGACGGCACAGAGTATGCAGGTCAAATAACTCAATTTATAAATGTTACTCATGTAAGAGTAGACAGTCCTCCTGCAAAAACAGTTTCTTCTGCTAACGTTTCAATCGACTTAGTAGACACAATTTCAACTATAGGTAGTAGCACTCAGGCAACTTTAACAAATGGTGGCGGAATAACAACTTCAGCTACTGCAGTTATAATATCTCCCCCTAAATCAGCAAGAGGAGACGTACTAAAATACAATTTTAACAACTTTGGCTGGGCATTTAGAAAAGGAGAAAGAGAACAAGCATATCTATCTGCTCCTTCTGGTATAGGTAGTGCTTCTTCAGCCCATTCAATAAATGCAGCATTAGACCAAACAGATTTAAGATCAATAGGTCAACCAACTAATAGTGCTTTAGGAATAAATACTGACATTTCTCCTAATAGAAACGGAGAATCAGGGATTAGCAGAGTTGCTTCTACTGGTATGAATATAGCAGACCCAGGAGAAGTAGATTACATTCGTATAACTTTAAATCATGCTTCAATGATTTCTAATAAAGAAAATGGTAAGAAAGGAGCGGGATTTGCTGAATATAGAATAGTTTTTTCATACAAAACAGATTCAACAGATAGTTTTTCAAATAACGAACACGTTGTTTATGGCAGAAGAACTCTATCTTCAAATACTAGAGATTATCATAGAAATACTAGAGTCAAAGCAGGTAGCTCAGGCATAATTGATGGACAGATACGAGCTCCTTTCAATAGTATATTTAGTTTTGATATATCAAAATACCAACCTTTTACTGATTACAAAATAGAAGTTCAAAGAGTATCTCCAGTAAATCAAAAAGAAAATGGTTGGCAACAAACTAACCAAGGCAGTTTAGTATCTATAGAAAATATTATTACTGATAAGTTAACTTATCCTTATACAGCTTATGCAGCTGTGATAGTTGATGCAGAAGATTTTGATGATATACCTGAAAGAGCATACGAAATTAGAGGACTAAAAGTAAAAGTTCCTACCAACTATTTTCCAGCAGATGAAATACATGATGATACAGGAGCAAGAAGGGCAACTGCTTCTTATAGTCGTAATGTTACTACAGGTGCAGACACAGGAAACCCTGTAGACTGGGACGGTAACTTTAGAGGAGACCAAAAAACTTTTAGTGCTGCAAGTCCTAACTATATGCCTGTATATAGTAGCAATCCAGTATGGATATTTATGGACTTAATTACAAATCCAAGATATGGTCTTGGAAAGTATGTAGACCCAGATTTTGACTTTACACAAGTAGATAAATACACTTTATATAATTTAGCGAAGTACTGTGACGAACTTGTACCAAATGGAAAAGGCGGAACAGAGCCTCGCTTCTCATGTAATTTATTTATACAGAAAGGGCAAGATGCATTAAGATTACTGAAAGATTTAAGTACTATGATTCGTGGTATGCTTATTTGGCACAATGGTCAAGTGAGTTTAAACTCAAACAGAGAGAAAGGCCCGATATATACTTTTGGTAAATCAAATGTTATTGAAGGAACTTTTAGTTATTCAGGCAGTTCTAGAAGATTTAGAACAAATGAAGTAAAGGTTACTTGGAATGACCCAGGTAATAGATATAAACAAGCAGTAGAAATAGTAACAGACGATAATAATATTGCAGAAACAGGTAGGGTAATATCAAAAGATTTACCAGCTCTTGGTTGTACTTCTCAAGGTCAAGCACAAAGACTTGGAAGATGGCATTTACTTACTGAAAAATTAGAAAAAGAAATCGTAACATTTAGTACAGGTATCAATGGGGGTGCTTTAGTTGCTGGAGATGTTATTCTTGTACAAGATGCAGATGACAAAGATGTACAATTCTCTGGAAGAGTATCAACTGCAAAAGCTTCTACTACTACTGTAATCGAAACAGATAGAGAATTAAGTCTAAATGGTACAGATAATTTTGATTTACATTTAATATATCCAAGCGGAGGTGCATATATAGCGCAACCAACTGCTACAATTAACAGCACAGATTATAAAGTAGGCGACCTTGTATTAGAACACGCAAACGGAACAGCAATCTCAACTCAAGCTTCTGCATCACAATTAAAAGATGATTCAGGTGGCCAAGTACAAGTTATATGGTCAGAAGATCAAAGAATAGAAACAAAACCTATTTCATTATATAACTCATCAAATGTAACTGTATCAAGTGCATTTAGTTCCGCACCTAACAGTGAAGTAATATATGCAATTACAGGACAACAAGCATCAGGAGCTGATGTAACTGGAAGTGCAAAAGAGTATATTATTACTGGTATAAAAGAAAAAACAAAAGAGCTACAGTTTGAAATTACTGCAGCAGAATATGATATTAACAAGTTTACAGAAATAGATAGAGGTTGGGTAATACCAGATATACCTGATATAATGAGACCAGCTCTTAGAACAGAGATAGTTCCACTGCCAATAAATGTATCTGTACAAATAATACCTGATGAAGAAGGTGGAGATGTTACAGATGTTGACCAACCAATAAAAGGCTATAAAGCTTTAGTACAATGGACAGCACCAAAATCTATAAGAACAGATTCAGACGGAAATGCATTAGATGATATTTATGAACACTTAGCTGGTTTTGACTTAGAACATGATGTGCCTCAATCTGATAAAGTAAGAAATAATAGTGGCTTTATTAGAGAACAAATTAGAAGTAGAGGACAAAGCAGTTTTAGCATAAAAAATATACCACCAGGGGATGAGTACAGAGTACGTATAAGAACAGTTAATACTCAAGGGTACACTTCTGAGTTTATACAAGCTAAGTTTACTTTTGACCCTTCAGATGTAGGCGCACCAAGTGAAGGTGTAATTGGAGCAGGACTAAATCAACAAATTGCTAGAGGCGGAAGTTTAACTACAGGAATGAGTATAGGCAGTGCAAATGCTACTGTTGCTTTTGATTCAAGTACTTATACATTTACTCCACCTACTGGAGTACCAAGTATAACTATAGAAAGTGGAAACACTAATTTTACTCAACAAAACTTTTCAAGTTTGGCAGACGGTGAAACAGGGTACTTACTATTTGATTACGATGGAAACTTAGCAAGAGGATCTACAAGAACAGATGTACTAAGATCAGTTGTTGCTGGAACAGATAATATAGCAGCTACAGCTACGGGCGGTCAACCATACTACTTTACTTTCTTCAAAAGATTAGGACAATCTAATGAAGACTTATCACAAGCAAATGGTACTTTTAGTTTAGATAGATTTAGTTCAAATGTAGTTGGGTCTTCTACAACATTCTTAACTGACTTCCGAGCAGGCGACATAGTAGTACTAGATGATGCTGGAGCTTCTCGTTTTTGGGCAAGAGTAGCACATATTGAAAATGATACTTCAATGACTGTAGCTAGTGGCTCTGACAGAACATACTCAGGAGCTAACTTATTTGCACAATCATTAAGATTCGATAGACAGAAAGATACTGTAATAGCTTCAGTACTAAATACTGGAGGTACATTCTCTTTAGTTAATTTTGCTAGTGGAGAGAAAGGAGCAGATGGACTACCAGGTGCAGATGGTGAAGATGGCTCAGCAGGAGAAGATTCAAGAACAGTAAACTTAACTATAGGTGACCAAGCATTTACCTATGCAAATACAGGAAGCACTCCTTCTCCTTCAAGTACAACAGTAACAGCTACTGCATTAAATACAAGTGGAACTGTATATTACGAGTTTTTCTTAAATGATGTAAGTCAGGCAAATACTACTACAAATACTTACACATACACACCTCAATCTTCTTTCGGCAATATGCCTGATAAAATAGAAGTTCAAATTAGAGATAGTGGCTCTGCAGCAATTAAAGCTAGAGACCAACTAACAGTATACGGAGTAAAACCTGGAACAGATGGAACAAATGGAACAGACGGAACAGACGGGGATAATGGTGCAGATGCGATAACTGTTATATTATCTAATGAGGCACACACTCTTCCCACCACAAATGCGGGAGTAGTAACTTATACTGATTCGGGAACAGATATTCTAGTATACGATGGTATAACTCAAGTTCCTTATGATGGAAGCTCTCCTTATGCTTCACCTTCTTTTAGAGTAAGTGCATCAGGTACCAATATTACTGTAGGAAGTGCAAGTACTGTTTCAACATACACAAGAAGATTTGCAAATCACAGCTCTATGACTGCAGATAATGCAAAAGTAACTTATACTATTACAGTCAAAAATAGTGATGGTAATGAGTTTACATTTACAAAAATACAATCATTATCTAAATCAATTGGAGGAGATGATGGAGCACCAGGAGTAGATGCATATACTGTAGTTTTTACAAATGAATCACACGCTTTTGATGCAAATAGTAGCGGAACAATTAGCGATTTTACAACTTTTAGTTCAAGTCCAACAGTATTTAAAGGAAGTCAGGCATATACTTATGATGCAACTTCTCCTTATACTGCAAATAGTTTTAGATATGGAACAAGAACAGATGTAAATGTAAGTTCAGCTGTATCAGCAAGTGGAGTAATTTCTCTTAATGCAAACTCAGCTATAGGAAGTGGTTCAACTCTTACAGGTAGCACAACTATTCCTATTATCGATAATTCAGATGGCGTAACAGTAGCAGTAAAAACACTTAATTTTGTAAAAGTAAATGCTGGTAGCATAGGTGTTGATGGGGTTAGAGGTTCAAGTATCTTTACTTTTGAAGAAAGTGATACTGCACAAATATCAGCAGCACAAGCAAGTAATTTTGCAGGTACTCTTAATAATGCCTCCGCACAAGCGGTAGCTTCAGCTGTAATAGCAAATGCAAGTGATAGCACAATAAGACCAAACGATAGAATAACAGTAACAGACAATAGTGCAGATGTTGCAGGTACAAGAATATATAACGGTTCTGCAGCTACTTCATCAGGTTCAATAACAGCAGCAAACTTTAGTTCATTAGTTGTTGAAACTTTCGATGGCTCAGTAATTGTTGAAGGAACATTACAAGCAAATAGATTAAGTGCAAATACTACATTTACAAATAGAGCAAATATAGCAAACACAATTCAATTAGGAACAAGTGGAGATAATGGTAAGTTTGTCACAGCAAATAAAACCACCTTTGCAGACGGGGACTTAGGTGTATACTTTGACGGTGCTGGTAATGTAAATATTGGACAGGATTCAGGAAACAAGTTTATTAAGTTCTATAGTGCAAACGGAACACTAGCTATAGGGCAATCCGTACAAATAGGAGCAACAGCAGCTTCTACTATTGAAGCAGAAGTAGGAGCAACAGCTGCAGCTTCAGCTGCGGCTAACTCAGCTTCAGCTGCTCAAAATACGGCAAATAGTAAAGCTACTTTAGCACAAGCGAATACAGCAGCTAATACAAACATACTATCAAACGGGGCTAAAACTGGTGGTAGTGTGGGTGGCTGGACTATTGACAGTAGCGCAATCTATAGTGGAACAAAAGATACTAGTGGATATACTACTAGTGGTATTACTTTAAATGGTGCCGGCTCAATACATGCAAAACAATTTTATATAGATACAAATGGAGATGCTTTCTTCAAGGGAAGTTTAACTATAGGTTCTGTAACAGGTGCAGGCGGAGCTACTTCAGATTCAGTTAATTCAGCAGCTAACTCAGCTTCAGCTGCGGCTAACTCAGCTTCAGCTGCACAAAATACAGCAGATAGTAAAGCTACTTTAGCACAAGCGAATACAGCAGCTAATACAAATACCTTGGCAGGCGGAGCTAAGACAGGAGGCACAGTAGGCGGCTGGACTATTGATTCATCTGCAATCTATAGTGGAACAAAAGATATTAGTGGATATACTACGGGGGGTATTACTTTAAATAGTCAAGGGTCTATTCACGCTAAACAATTTTATATAGATACTGCAGGTAACGCTTTCTTTAAAGGAGACCTATCAGCTGCAACTGTAACAATAGGACAGATTGCATCTTTCCCTAATACAACAGCTATGAATACTTCTACAAGTGATGCTTCTAATGCAGCAGCCAATGCTTCTACTCTAGCAGGAACAAAAGCTACTTTAGCACAGGCTAATACAGCGGCTAATACAAATACATTATCGGGCGGAGCAAAAACTGGTGGTAGCGTTGGGGGATGGACAATAACATCCAGTGCAATATCAAGCGCAAACATTGTAATTGATTCAACTAATCAAAGGATTTTAATTTCGGATAGTTCATAATGGCAGATAGAGTAGTAATAGGTAAATTAGCAACAGTACATACAGTAAGTGCGCGTGCATTTGCAAATGCAACAGGATATTATAACGTCACAAATGCAGAAGCAATAAGAGTGGGATCTTATATTAGTATAGATGGAACTAATAACATTGGGGGTACAGATGTATACGTTTGGTATAAAAATCAAGTTGGAAATGGAGGCACTTGGGATATAGTTTTAAGTCATGATATAAGCACTCAGTATTTACCTGTAAATGGCACTTTTTATGCAGCCTATAATGAATATGGACTTCAAGTATCTCAACCAGGAGATAATGTATTAAGTCCAACAGAGCCTTTAATTTTTGATTCAACTTCAGTAAGAAGTGGAATGACATATGCGGGAGGTAGTGCTGCTTCTACTACAGGAATAAACTGGTCTAGTACAAAAGGAACACTTGGATATATTCCTGTATGTATTTCAATGGATGATAAAAAAGGAGCAGTTGAAAGTTTTAACCTTGCCTCCTCTGAAGAAAGGTATCAAGACAGAGCAGGAATGCACGAAGTAACAACAACCAATATAAATCCAATAAAGTTTAAAGACGATGTAAGTGGTGGAAATAGTGGAGGTGGTGCAGGAGAAAGCAGAACTGCAACTAATTTTAAGTTTATTGTACTACGCCTTCCCTGTCAGTATGGAAAAATGAACGACGCAAGTCTATGGAGTTAAAATGGCTAATCGAATTATAATAGGAAAAAGTACAAATACAAATCTTGGACATACAGGAGGCAAGTTTGGTTTATATATTTCTCGAGCAGGAGATGATATAACAACTTGTACAAAAGATCAGCTTATATTTAATACAGATAATGCTGGTGCTGTAGCAGGAGCAATTGATGTTGGACAATTTCAAATAGTTCCTATTTCAGGTGGAACAGATGCTTCTACTAATGTTACTGTTGCAAGTGGCTCTACAGCTACAATAAGTACAGAAGATTTAGGAACAGGAAATCTTTTATACACTGATTTTCTAGGATCTTACACCACGCAAGATGATTTTGAACAAACACTAAATGGGGACTATACAGGAGCTACAAGTGGAACAATAAGTAATACAGGAGATACTTCTATAACTGCAACAGTATCAGTTATAAAAGGTTTTTCAACGGCGGCACTTTTCTAATGGCAAATAGAGTACTAGTAGGTAAAAGAGGCACTTCAGATTTTGGTGTTTTCGTTTCTCAAAATGGAGTAGATGTTGCTAATACAAGTATTACAACTCCACTTGCTTTTGATTCTCGTGCTGTTCGTGGTCTAGTAATTCATGCAAAAGGAGAAGGTTCACTAGCACCATATGCTACTAATGATGCAGGTGGAGTTGATTATTCTACAAGTACTACAATAAGTCATGATTTAGGATATGTACCTCTTTATGTAGTAAGATGGTGTTATGCAAGTGATTTAACAAGTGGTGTTGCAAATAGAATGTATACACCAAGTTATGCAAGACACAATAACTATGGTTATGATTTAGTCGAAGAAGTAGAAGCTATATGGGACGAAATATCTTTAATGGGAATAGCTACAACAATGACCACTACTCAACTTACTATTTATAATCACGAGTTTGGGTATAATGTCGAAGTTAGTGATAATGAAACAGACACAGCACCAGACGAAGAGTTTGGTACAAATAAACAAACAATATATTACGCATATATAATTTTTAAAGCAAAAGATTTTACAGGAGGATTAGGGCTATGAGCACCTATCATATATTTTACGATTCAAATAAAGATATTAAATGGGCTGCAGACGCTCCCGTTACACAGGATATAATTGATTCTCAAGCAGCATTAGGATTATCTTATTTGTCTCTTGAGCTAGAACAAATACCTGCTTGTGACCATTTTTATATAAATGATGCTGAAGATAATGTAGTCGGATATCATTCATTTAATTTAACTTTTTCTGCAACTACTATTGATGTTGATGGTACAGTTACAGTTACAGGATGTCCAGCAGGAACTGAAATATTTTTGAATAAAGTATCTCAAGGTACATATGAAAGCGGAGATTTAACTTTTACAGGAACAATGGCGGGACGACATACATTACAATTTAAAAAAGACAAATATTATACTGCAGGGCAAAATATAATAGTAAATAGGAGATTAACATGAATATAGATTTAGAAACAGCAAATGCAACTTACTCTGATAAAAGACAAAAATATTATCCAACCCTGGGAACTCAGCTTGATTTACTTTGGCACGCCATAGATGACGAAGTATTTGGGGATAATGCAAAATTAACGTCTTTTTATACAGAGTTAAAAGCAGTTAAGGACAAGTATCCTAAATCGTAGGGTAAAGAAAACACCCCCCAAAAATAGTTCTTGACACCACCTCAAGTTTTTGGTATAATTATTGCATATAGGAGTATTTTATGGCAGCGGGAAATTATGATATAGTTATCGATCAGGGAGCAGACTTTGCACTCTTGATTACTATTGCCGAAGACGGAGTCGCTACAAACTTATCAAGTCACACAGCATCCGCTCAACTTCGACCTACCCCCTCTTCAAATACCCTAACAGCAACATTCACCTGTATAATAACAGATGCTGCAAATGGTGCGCTAAAAATGTCCCTTGGACACGCAACAACAGCAAATATTACAGCAGGTAAATACTATTATGATTTAGAAATATATAATTCTAGCGTTGATTCAATGTCTAGATTAATTCAAGGTGTAGCAAGAGTTACACAAAATGTAACAAGATAATGGCAACAACGATAACTATTACTCCTAATAATACTAGCCTGAACGCCACTTCACAAACTACAACCTTGACAATATCTTCGGCAGTTGGTGGTAGTGCAAGTGATGCTGCAGGAATTAGCTTGTCTAATCCTGTAGGTACATTATCATCGCAATCAACTGTTGATGGTGCACTCAACTTTCTAGCAAATCAATTTTATGTTGCAACAACAGCTCCAACAGCAAACACACAAGATCTTGCTGAAGGAGATTTATTTTATGATACTGACGACAATCAGTTAAAGGTTTATCGAGATGTCGATGGCTCAGCTACTTTTGTTCCTATAATGATAGGTAACGACTCAGCAGATTCTGACACGATAGACGCAGGAGCTTTTTAATAGCTCAATAGGACAAAAACATGGCACAAACAATTAAAATTAAAAGAAGTAGCAGTTCCGCCACGCCAACTTCATTAAGTGCTGGTGAATTAGCGTATTCTTCTAATTCGCAGAAGCTATTTATTGGAGCTCCATCTGATGGAACAGTTACAACAATAGGCGGCAACTTATATGTTGCTATGCTTGACCATACTGCTGGTACACTTACCGCAAGTTCTGCAATTCTTGTAGACGCACAAAGTAAAGTTGACCAGTTTAAATCTGGTAATATTGTAGTTACTGGTTCTTCAGATACAATTTCAACTTCATCAGGTAATTTAACTATAGCTCCAACAGGAGACTTAGTAGTTACTCATGGTGGTGCAATAGATGTAGATGCTCAAGCAACTGATTTATTAATTGCTGATAATGAAGCAGCATCTTTTGTTATAAAAGAAGGAACAACACCTTATTTATCATTTATAACAACTAATGGCTCTGAATCCATAAATGTAGGAACAATGTCTCTAAATACTGGCGGTACTTTAGAAGTTACAAGTTCAGCAAATGTGGGAAGTAATTTAGGAGTCACAGGTAACATTACTGTAAATACAGATAAGTTTACAGTATCATCAGGAGAAGGTAATACAAGTATTAGTGGTACTTTAGGAGTAACTAATGCCGCAACTTTTTCTTCTGGAGTTACAATCACAGGAGCACTTACAGGTAACGGAGCAGTTACTTTAGGAGATGCTGCAACAGACACAATAACTATCAATGGTAATGCAACTTTCGGGAACACCGTAGACTTTAGTAATGGATTAAATGTTGCTTCTACAAATACTATTGATATGGGTGGAAATAGAGTACGAAATATTGGTACTCCTACCCAAGCAACAGACGCAACAACAAAAGCTTATGTAGATAGCGTTAAACAAGCACTAGACATTAAAGACTCAGCAAGAGTAGCAACCACAGCAAACTTAGCAGCTACATATGACAATGGAACAGGTGGTGTAGGAGCTACACTTACAGCAGATGGAAATGGTGCAATTTCAGTTGATGGAGTCACTTTAACTTCTGGTAACAGAATACTTGTTAAAAATCAAACTACTACTACTCAAAATGGTCTTTATAGCGTAACAACAGTCGGAGATGGAAGTACTGCTTTTGTACTAACAAGAACAACTGATGCAGATTCTTCTGCAGAAGTTACAGGTGGTATGTTTACATTCGTTGAAGAAGGTTCTACAAATGGCGACAATGGTTTTGTTTTAACTTCAGTAACAGGCTCGGCAACAGTAGGGACAGACAACTTAGTATATACACAATTCTCAGGTGCTGGACAGATAACAGCAGGAGATGGTTTATTAGGTACAGGTAACACTTTAGATGTAAGAGTAGATGATACAACAATTGAAATTAATTCTGATATTCTAAGAATAAAAGGTATTGGCTCAGTTTCAGAAGGTGATTTAATCTTTGGAGCAAATGGTGGTAGTTCTTATACTAGACTTGCTATCGGAGCATATGACTCTACTAATTCAGTAGGACAAGTACTACAAGTTGGAGCAAACGGAACAATAGCATGGTCAAATACATTAGACGGAGGTACGTTCTAATATGGCGCATGTGATTAAACCAAAAAGGTCTGAAACAAGTGGTAGTAAACCAGGAACAGATGACCTACAAACACATGAAATTGCGATGAATATCGCAGACGGTAAGATTTATACAAAAGCGGCTAATGGTTCAATAGTAACAATAGGTTCTTCAGGTGGACAAACCGAAGACGATGTACTAGCGTTAGCCATAGCACTAGGATAGAAATATGGCTTCATCATTTAAGACAGCAACGGCAGCAAATGTAGGCACTTCGCTTACAACGGTTTATACGTCACCAGTAGGTAGTACCAGCACTATAATAGGTATGTACTTATGTAATCAAAGTGGTGGCTCAATCGAAGCAAACACTGTTTTCAGTGATAGCAGTTCATCTACATTAGTAAACATAACACATAATACACCAATACCAAGTGGCTCGTCAATAGCGGTCATAGGTGGAGACGCAAAAGTAGTATTAGAGGCAGGGGACAGTATACAAATACAAAGCAACGTAGCAAGTAGTATCGATGTAGTCCTATCATATTTGGAGCAAACATAATATGGCATTAATAGGTAAGGAAAATCATTTAGTCTCCGTATTGGAGGCCAATGCAGTCGGGACTACTGAATTAGTAAGTAACTCTGTTACTGCAAGCGAGATAGCAGCAAATGCAGTAGGCTCTAGTGAAATCGCAGCAAACGCTGTCGGAACATCAGAGATTGCTACTAACGCTATAGGCACAGCACAATTACAAGCATCAGCTATCACAGCAGTAGCAGATAATGCAATAGATGCAGCATCTATAGCTGCAAACTCAGTAGATTCTAGTGAATTAGTAAGTGGGTCAATAGATACCATACACATAGGCACAGGACAAATTACAACTGCAAAAATAGCTGCAAACGCTATTACTTCAGCAGAAATTGCAACAGGAGTTATAGGCTCTTTAGAAATAGCAGGCAATGCAGTTACAACAGCGAAGATTGCTCAAAATCAGATTACTGCTCATCATATTGCTGATGGGAGTATTACTAGCACTCAACTCGGAGCAAACAGTGTTGACAGCGCAGAATTAATTACTGGCTCTATCGACACAATACACATAGGGGCTTTACAAGTTACTACAGCAAAAATAGCTGGAGATGCAATAACAGGTGCTAAAATTGCAGATGACTCAATAGATTCAGAGCATTTAGTAGACGGTAGTATAGATACAGCACATATTGGAAACTTACAAGTAACTTCAGCTAAAATAGCTGCGAATACTATCGCAACAGGAAATGTAGCGGATAACGCAATAGACGGAACAAAAATAGCTACAGATAGTATTCAAGCAAGACATATAGGAGCAGCTGCAGTAGGTGCTTCTGAACTTGCATCAAACTCAGTAGATAGTGCAGAATTAGTAAGTGGTTCAATAGATGTAATACACTTAGCAACGGATTCTGTAACAGCAGATAAAATAGCTGCTAACTCAGTAGATTCAGCAGAATTAGTATCAGGCTCAATAGACACAATACATTTAGGAGCGTTACAAGTTACAACAGCAAAAATAGCTGATAATGCTATTACAGCAAGTAAACTTCCTTCAGAAGTAGTATCTTCAGACCATATTGCAAACGGTACTATTGTTTCAGGAGATATAGCAGCAAATACTATTGCAACAGGAAATATTGCAGATAATGCTATCGATGGCACTAAAATCTCTAGTAACTCTGTAGTTTCAAGACATATAGCAGAAAATACAATTGGCTCATCAGAAATAGCAACTGATGCAGTAGGTGCATTACAAATAGCTGCAAACTCTGTAGATAGTTCAGAATTAGTAAGTGGTAGTATAGATACTATACACATTGGAACTTCTCAAGTAACAACAGCAAAAATAGCAGCAAATAATGTTACTTCTGCAAAAATTGCCACAGACCAAGTTTTAGCCAGACACATAGCTGCGGGAGCAGTAGATTCTAGTGAATTAGCTGCCAACTCTGTCGGAGTAAGCGAACTAGCAAGTAGTGCACTTGGGGGACAGACTTTTACAGGTAATGTAACATTATCAGGTAACTTAACTGTAAATGGAACAACTACAACAGTTAATTCAACAACCACAACAATTGCTGATCCATTAATGGAACTTGGTACAGGAACAACAGGTACTCCAGCAAATGATGCAGGTATCGTTATAGAAAGAGGTGACTCAGACAATGCTTTTATAGGCTTTGACGAGAGTGCAAATAAGTTTAGAGTAGGTACAGGTATATTTACTGGTGCTTCTACTGGCGACTTAACAATGACAACAGGAACAATAATAGCTAATGTAGAAGGAAATATTACTGGAGCTTTAACAGGTAATGCTGATACAGCAACAACTTTAGCAACAAATAGAGCTTTCTCTTTAACAGGAGATGTAACTGCTTCAGCTGTCAACTTTAATGGCTCAGGTGCAGTCGCTTTATCAACAACTTTAGCAGCAAATACTGTAGATAGTGCAGAATTAGTAAGTGGTAGCATAGATGCAATTCACTTAGCTTCTGACTCTGTAACAAGTGCTAAAATAGCAGACAATGCTATTAATAGTGTAAACTTTATTTCAAGCGGTTTAATTACATCAGACTTGATAGCAGATGGAACTATTGCAGCAGGTGATTTAGCAGCAAACTCAGTGGACTCCAGTGAAATAGTAAGTGGGTCTATTGACGCAATTCATATAGCAAACAATGCAGTAGTAGGAAGTAAAATAGCAGCGAACTCAATAGATTCAAGCGAACTTGTTACTGGTAGTATAGATACTATACACATTGCAGATAATGCAGTAACAACAAATAAAATAGCAACGGACTCTGTAGGAGCCGCAGCTATTGTTGCAGGAGCAGTTGGTTCAAGTGAATTAGCTTCCAACTCAGTAGATTCTGCAGAATTAATTTCTGGTAGTATAGATACTATCCACATTGGAAACTTACAAGTAACTTCAGCTAAATTAGCTTCTGATTCTGTAGTAACAGCGAAGATACTAGATGCAAATGTTACGAATGGTAAAATAGCAGATAACGCTGTAACAGGTTCAAAAATAGCAGGGAATGCAGTAGGCTCAGCAATGATAGCTGCAAACGCAATAGATAGTTCTGAAATTGCTACAGGAAGTATAGATAGAATACATTTAGCCGCAGATATAGTAAACGGTACAAAAATAGCAGATGACAGTATCAATTCAGAACATTATGTAGACGGTAGTATAGATACAGCACATATTGGAAACTTACAAGTAACAAATGCAAAACTTGGAGCCAACTCTGTAACAGCAGCTAAAATAGCAGCAAACGCTGTTGGGTCAAGTGAGATTGCAAATAACTCTGTAACAACTACACAATTATCAAGTGCAGCACTTGGCGGTAAAAACATGACAGGGAATATTACATTCTCTGGAGCAGTTACACTTGGAGATGGTGCCGATACAACAAATGTAAATGGAAACTTAGGTATACAAGATACAGCACCACCACAAAAACTTCACATAGACGAAGTAGCTGGTATGGATGTAGGTTCAGGAACTTCATCAGCAATTACACAATTTACATTAGATAGTTTTTCAGCAACTACATTTAGAACTGCTAAATATCTATTACAAGTTGTAAATACAACGGATTCAGATTATCAATCATTAGAAATAGTTATGTTCCATGATGGAACAACAGTTTATTTAACACAGTACGCTTCTATCTTTGACAATGGTGCACAAGCAACATTTGATGCAGATATAAGTGGTGGTAACGTAAGATTAAGAGTAACTCCTGCTTCAACAGATAGCATGAGTTATAAGTTCATTAGAACAACAATAGAGGTATAAAATGGGAACAAAATTAAACTTTAACATTGAGGACGCAGGTTTAAGTGTTGATGGTAGTGAAAAGTTTGACAGCGCAGGAGCTGCAGCAGCGATTACTATAGCAGCAGATAAAATTACAAGCGGAACTGTCTCATCAGCAAGACTACCTTATACTATCACTCAAACTGCTCCTACTAATGTGGGTGGTACATCGAGTGGTCATATATGGTTTGTATATTCGAGTTAATATATGGCGTTATATATCAATGACAACGGTAGTTTACGAACTATCGACTTCCTTGCCATCAATGACGGTGGAACACTTCGTCGTATCAACGAAGTATACGTAAATGATAATGGGACATTAGCAGGCCCTTTTGAAGCCGTATTTGTCACTGATAGAAATACCAATACTAATACAACTTATATTTCTGGTACTCAGGAAACTTCCTTTAATACTACAACAATATTTAATACTACAAGAGATACTATCTCTACATTTAACACTTCTAGAGTATCTACCTTTAATACACAAAGAACTACAGAAACAACTAGAGATACAGTATCTACTTTTAACACAAGTAGAGCAACAGATACTGTATTTAGTACAACTACAACATTTAACACTACCATTACAACTACAACAGGTTTTGGTACTACAACAACATTTAACACTACATTAACTACTACTACTACATTCAGTACAACTACGACTTTTGAAACAAGTAGAGTAACTACATTTAATACTACATTAGCTACTGTTACTGCGTATACAACTGTAACCGCCTATACAACATTCTTTGACACAGTAATT
>Ga0209603_1000964_pt1 | contig 31773 bp, 58 predicted proteins | sample COGITO_mtgs_1206_FD_184812 | JGI IMG/M metagenome (GOLD analysis project Ga0209603, IMG submission 184812) | Pelagic marine microbial communities from North Sea - COGITO_mtgs_120607 (SPAdes) (version 2) | ecosystem: Environmental > Aquatic > Marine > Epipelagic ... | reverse complement strand
AACGTCAAGTTGTAGAAGTCTCTGTCTTCTTTGGAATCTTCTTTTCTTAGGTGCTGTACTTTGCAATCAAATTTCATAAAATTAGGTTTTGACTATTATATCATATAATTACATTATATAATTGATTCGTAAGAATCATATAATTTATATCATATAATAGTATTATAAAAAAGCGTTTTTTGTATTAACATACAAGTAAATATATTATTTTTTTTTCACTTTTTAACCTAAATACCTATTTTTTTGACTTTTTCAATACCTCTTGATCCAAAATACGCCACATAAACTGTTACAAGAAGTGTTTTAAGTAAGTCAATCCAAGAATTGTGGATAACCCAATTTGTCGCTGAGTCTATTACTATGAATACTGTCGTTGCAAAAGTCAAGTATATAAGTACTAATGGCCTTGTATTCTTAGACAACCAACTATCTGAACCCATATCAGACTTCCAACGCTCTGTTACCTCCTTTATCTCTGCTAAGTCCATTTCAAGCAGTTTTAAGGCTGTTTCTTTGTCTTGTGGTGTAAGTTGTTTGTCATTTACTATAAGTCCCTTTAGAACCCCTAATAGGCCTTTATCAGGTATTGTGTTGGCAAGAGTCTTGAATACTCCTTTTTCTCCGATCAAAAACTTACCTAACTTAGTATCTTTAAATTTCTTTTTCATCTTAAATCACTTATCCATTGGTATTCCTCTCTTGCATCGAAACTTGGACAGGCCTTAGTGCTAAAGTCTCTGTGTCCGTATATCCTTGATCTTGGGTAAAGGTCTTTTAAGTCTGCTAATAACAATTCAAAAGCCTCTTTCTGTTCGTAGTTTCTTGTGTCTTTAGGTGTCATATCCTTATCCATTCCTCCTGCGTATGCAATACCAATTGATGCGTAGTTTTCTCCTTTGGTATGGGCCCCTGTTCTTTCCACAGGTCTGCACTCGTGTATCTCTCCATCAAGGTCAATGAAAAAATGATAACCTATATCAGACCAACCTCTTTCAGTAACGTGCCATTGATACAAGTCCTTTACTTTTACAACTCTGTTTTCAGGCGTAGCTGTGCAATGAATTATAATCTTATTTATTTTCCTCATTCTTATTCATTAAGTACCATTTCTGAACCGTGTAACCAATCGTAACAACCATTAGCGTAACCTTCAGAACTATATCTAAATTGCTCATTGATATTCCAAACGTACCTATGCTAAGTGCGTAAACTTTTAAATCTTGTGTCATCTGTTTAAATTTTTAAGTCTTGGTAGCTTAGTCCTAAAAACGAGTGAATACCTTCTGTGTCAATATCAACAGAATAAGTTTTCCAACCGTGAGGGTGGTCTACACTTCCATCTTCTTCTAAGTCTAAGTTGTTCCATAAAACATCGACAAGGTATTTAGTACCTTCTGAGCCTAATTCTACAACTGTATGATTGTGTGTTGGGTAGGTTTCTCCTTCTTCATTTGTTTCAGTTCCAAGCCATTCAATCTTTTCTTTTGCCTGCTCCTCGCTGTTAAACTCGTATTTTCCAATGTGTAGTGCCATTCCTTATGATGTTAATGCAGCTAATTCTGCGTCTGTTAATACTTCTTTAAATACTGCTACTGATTTTACAAATCCGTCCATATGCAAAGTTCCGTTTCCTTGGTCAAATGCCAATTCGCTTAAAGCAGCGTTAAATGTAAATGCAGTCGATGATGTAGCCACTTCCGTTCCGTTTATCCAAAGAGCCAAATCTCCTGACTTGTATTTGAATGCTATTTTGTTAAAATCTGTGTTATCTGTAACCGTTCCGTTAATAGCTATTGTTGTTGATGTAGATGCTTGAACTCTTCCTTGTATTGTATTAGAAGTATTACTATAAAATATAACAACTCTATTAGCCGCTGAATTAGCCGCTGATAAAGCAATAGCCTTACTTCCTATATTAGCAAATGTAGCTGCCTCTATATAAAAAACACCTTCTTGTGCGCCTATTAAAGTGGTGTCGCCTCCGTTCAAATAGTTGTCTCTTGCTCTCGTAACTGATGCAGAGGTTGTTGGAACATAACTTGAAACCCTACCTGCTTGACCTCCCGCTGCCGTTTTCTCCATCTGCGCACCCCATATCTCTATGGTGTCAGCAGCTAATATACTTACAGGTTTAACGAAAAAATGACTTGTACCTGTGTAGCCTGTTGAAGTGAATGTAATTCTTTGCCAATTAGCACCCACAGTTCGTGTTACAGTAGTTGGATTACCAAGACTACCTCCTCCAATAAGAACATCAGCAGTTCCTATGCCACTTTTTTTCCTTGCCCAAATTGATGCACCTACTCCATTCCCTGATGCACCTGATGCCATTGCAGCCTCTAATCCTCCCTGTGAAGGTGCACCTTGAATAGCGTAAATTGTTGCTGATTCTCCTCTTGGATTTGTTCCTGTTGATGAAGTTAATGTAACAGCTGTTTTTAACCAAAGAACATTTGAAAAGTCCTCACTATAACGTATTTGGTTGGTTGTTGCTAATTCTGATAAAATAGCACCCTCTCCCTTTGAATAATCTATTCTTGGAATGTCTGTTGTGTTTGACGCAACGAGTCCACTTTCGTTTACCCTTGTCGTTGTTCCTGCTTGGATAAGTGTCATATCTCCAAAAGGAGCTGAACTCGGCTTTACGTTGTGTATTGTGTCCTTTTCGTATGCAGTAGGAAGTAGAATAATACTTGCCTTTTTGTTAATGGCATTTAATGTTTGATCGCTACCCCAAGAGTTCTCATAATTAGCTGCTCTTTTATACAACTCATTTGAAAGTTCTGCGTTTACGTAAACACTTCCCCATTCGTTACTTGCGTACCCCCAATCGGTTCTGTGATATATTTCCTGTGCCATTTTTTATCGTTTTTAAAAATTTCTTTAGTTTTACAACATTATGTTGCTTTGGTTTGCTTTTTCTAATCATAGTACCCACCCTGTAAAATCTGCATCTGTCGAAGGGTACATATCAGACTGTGTTGAACTATTGTATTCAGGAAACAAATTCGAGTTGTCGCAAATGTAATCTAAGAACCTTCGTGTAAAGAACTGTGCAAACTGTCTGTACTTTTCAGTCAATGAATCAATCTCCTCTTTTGTCGCTGTATCGCTGTTTTCTGACCTGTGTTTAAATACTCCTCCATTTGAAATTTGAAACGCTGCAAACGGAACGTAATCAACCATAGCAAAGTATATTACCATATCTTTTAGGTAATTATTTACAAGACCTAAATAGTCTCCTGTCAATGTTCCTGCAATTATCTTAGCCTGAATTGCTCGGTACAATGATGTACCTAAATAGTTCTGAATATGAACCTCCTGAGCAATACGCATAAATTGGATAAACTTGGCTGTGTCCACGTTCCCATCTATAATCGTGTTATTTTTTAAATCGTCTGTTGTAACTAATAATGCTGTTGCCATATCTTTTTATCCTTTATAGTCAGGGTGGTGTCCGTTATTCGGCATATCTATTGGTGCAATTACAGACTCTTTTGAGCCTCTTGGCTTGCGTTTGTAACTCTTTGGTATAGTCTTGGTTTCCTCGTAGTCGTAAAGCTTGTTAGAACCATCTTTTGTTATGTCTTTAATCCTGTAAAGGACCTCAGACCAATAGTGTCCACAGTTTACGCCGCCCTTGAATTTAAACAAATCGTATGGCTGTTGTTTATGGCCAAGTTTTTTATTTACTCCCTCTCTACTCGCCTTGTCAATGTCTTCAAGTCTATATACGTTCCCTGATTTTGTTCTTCTCATCATAGCTTTACAAAAAGGCCTTGAATTTTTACTACTGTATCTTTCGCTGTATCTGTATCTAACTTTGTAATAAGACTTGTCCAAGTAGCTAAATCCACTCGGCTTGGCTTTTACATAGTCTGCTAACTTTTTCAATGCTGTTTGCTTAACCTCTATTGCGTCTGTGGCCCACTCCTCAATAGTAATATCATCAAGGCCTGTTTCTCTACTACCTACTTCAATCCACTCGTTTCCAAGATTGCTTGATGCAAGACTCCCAAGAATGTCTAATCCCTCTGCGTCTGTTAAATCTCTCGGCTCTTTTGAGAACCTTCTTTTTTCTCCTGTTTCTTCTTCTACCTGCTCTGCATTCTGTGCGTTTTCTAAGTCTATAAACTCTAAAGGCTGTAAGGTCTTAAAATAAAGGTTTAACGAGATATTATTATATCCAAGTATCTTATCAAAGCCATCTATTAAAAGTTTCTGAAAAGGTCTAATAACAAGGTTATCCATCAATGTTGATGCAGTCTTCAACTCATCTGCGTTATTTCCCAATCCTGAGTTATCTTTGATCCCCAAAAGCATTGGAGAAACTACTCTGTGAGCAACCATAATCTTCTTCATACTTTCTTCTGACAAAAACTCATATTGGTTGTGTGCGTCTGAAAGTTGAACAGGCTGTATCTCTGCTGCTGAGTCTTTATCGTCTGAAAAGTTTAAGATAAATCGACCTGCGTTTGAACTGCCTCCCCATTTCTGTTGTATGCTGTTCTCTATTCTGCGTCTTGTTTCCTCATCAGGTATTCCATTAGAAAAGTTTATAAGCATTGAGGGTGCTAATCCGTTCTGAATGTTGTTTAAGTGAAAGTTAGAAACCTCTCCTTCCAACTCAGCGTATTGCAGGCCTCCTTGATAGTCCACAGGGGAATAGTAATAATATCCTGCTGCGTATGGATTGATATACAGAATCTCAATAGGCTCATTACTTGTTCCAAAAGCAGGTATTCTTTGCAACTCCTCGTTTGGTTTCTTGTTCTCCCAATCTGCACAATAGTAAAACCCTTCTATTTCTCCATCTTCATTGCACTTTTCCATTGCCAACGTCTCAACAGGAATATGTGCCACCTGAGCAACTGTTTTGCGGTCCTTAGAGTAGATCACTTGAATAGCACATTGACCTGCTAATTTTAAATCGTATGCAAACTTTCTAACGCAATCATCTGTAAACAGCGTCATCATTTTAGCGTACTCCTCAGGCTTTTTATTTGAGTCTGTTGCTCCTAAACCTCTACCGAAAATCATTTGACTAATTCCGTTGATAATAGCATTGTTTGTTGGAGACTCTGTATATCTGTCAATCAAATATTGAAAATAGCTATTCTTGTCTCCATAGGTAACGTAATCCTTGTTCTTTACAACCTTAATATCAGGACTGTTATAAGTGCTTAGATTAACTATGCTAATTTGACTTTTTCCTTTTTTCTTCATTAGTCTATAATTATGAATTTATTCTCATTTCCACCTGTGTTATGCTCCGTATAAGAACCTAAGTTAGGTTTGTAAACATTGTTTTCTTTTTGGTTTATTTCCTGTGCTGTGCAAAAGATAGTCTCTCTGTATGCAGGTCTGTATTTAAGGTTTCCAAAAGTTCCGTATTCTTCGATATACTCAAAGTCATAGTACCTGCCCTCAACCATTTTAAATGTATTCTGAATTGCGTTATCTGTCAAGGCTATTACAAGTTCGTTACCCACAATAGAAACCGAACTAATAACGCTTGTGCCTGAACTACCTGACGTATAAGAATATGTGTACTCCTTATTCAAGTCCCTGTCTCTCACTCTTAGATCAAACCTAAATGTTTTAAAGACTCTTGGAATGATCTTTATGGTTTGGTCTCCTGTCGGTTTCAATATCTTCATACTTATATAACTTAAAATTATCCAAAGTTGTCCAAAAAAAAAGCACCCTGTAAAGAGTGCCTTAAAAATTATATTTTTTGTCTGTTATCCGATTGTGATTCCTACATTGGTCAATATTGCTGATGCACTATTTGCTGCACCTGAAAGTTGTAGAATAATTGCAGGGTCTTTTTCTATTGCTGAGAATGTCAAGCTATATCCTGACTTATCTGCCATAGCTGCTCCTCTTGAAATTGTACCTCCTGTTACATCACAACCTCTCTCAAGTCCTGCCATAAAGAAATTGTTGTTGTTGTCCTCTACAACGATTCTCGGACGTCCTTTTGCCAAAAGAGCAACTTTTTCTGATGTCGCTGCGTCAATCGTGTTTAAGTTCAATGTTAATACTTGGTCATAAAACGTAGTTCCATTATCTCTACTTGATGTTACAGTCTCCTCAAAGGTACTGCCATTAAGCAATTCAAATTTATATCCTGTTGATGCAGTAAACGCTGTTAATTCTCCTGATAGAATTGTATAAGTTGCTGCCGCATCATAGTTAATGATATATACGTTTCGTAACCCTCCTAAATTTGTAGCACATTGTGCTGACCTTCCTGCTGTTATATTACAAGCCATTTTTTATATTTTTAAGGGTTAAACTGTTGGTGATATTTGTGTTGCTGAAACTGCTATATTCAAACTTGAAAGATAATTAACACCTACTGTTCTGAAAGGCGTTCTCTCCTGTCCTGTCAAAGTAAATGTAACTCCATTCAAGTCTGCTGCTGCTTGTCCTGAACTTAACACTCCGTTGTTTGTCATACCATTTATAGCACCAAAAATGTAATATAGTCCTGTGTTTCTTTCTTTAACAAAAGCAACTGTTTTTTCACTCATTAGTTCATTAAACGCTATTACACTTGCTGAGTCTAAACCTTTCAATGTAACTGTGATTGATTGGTCAAATACTTTTCCTGCTGTTTCCTGAGAAACTGTTGAGGTGCTTTCAAATGAATTGATGCCTTTTAAGTCGTACTTGTATGCTATTAAGTTTCCTCCTCCTTTTTTTACATAAGCTGTCATTGGAATAGCGTCTGAGTGAAGGTTTGCCATACTGTCGTAATCAACCGCTGACCACGAGAATACATATAATTCATCAATGCCACCAATATATTGTTTACAGGGTTCTGTTCTCCCTGTTGTCATTGTACAAGCCATATTATTTATTTTTTAAATAAAAAAAAGGTAGGCAAGGACTATCCCAACCTACCCATTTCTTGTTAATTATTATTTACTTATGCGTAACGTACGATGTCAGCAAGAACTCCAATCTGAACTCCTCCTGAAAAACGCATTACCATTCTAACCTGCTCAGATCCATCAATATCTGCCATATCAATTACCTTAACAGTATTCGTGTCATTCAACAATCCTGTTCCAAACATAAGGTTAGATTTTTGAGCCGCAATCATTACGTCTGCACCCAATCCGTTTGTTACAAAGATTTTAACTCCGTTGATAGACAAGTTAGAACCTTGTGCATACCATTGAGAACCTTCGTTGTTGTAACCTGCTGCTCCAAGACCTGCTGCACCAAATCCACCCAATGCTGTGATGTAGTGGCGTGCAATGTTCTGAGATACATAAATGAACAAATCTTCTTTTCCGTAAACTGCCTGTGGGATAGCATCTGTTACCTTAGTCAATTCTGCTACTACGTTTCCTGCATTTACTCCTCCTGCAATTGCTGCAATTTTGTTTCCTGCGGGTGCTGCTGCTGACAAAGCTGTGAAACCTGCGAAAGAGTTTGCTCCTGCGGCTCCTGACCAAATTTTAGTCTCCATAAATTCTGCTACCTCAGCTGATGCGTGTGCGATCAAGAAGTCAGAAAATTTAGGTGGCAAGTTGTCAAATGCAGAATATCCCATCTGTACAGCCTCAAAATCGTTTCTGAACTGCTCCTTACATACAATAAGGTTTTGTTGGAACGCTTTAGGCTCAAGGATAACTTCGTTCAAAGTGATGTCAGCTGTGTCTGTGAACTCGCAAGTAGCATCTACAATTGATGAACCTTTTGAGAAAGTCTTGATAACCTCTTTGAATTTTACATTCGGTTTGATTGTGATAGCATTGCTATCCAATGTAACGCCTGAAAATAATGCTGCTGAGATGTACTCTCCTGCAAATTCTCCTGCGTAAGTTGTTGTTACTGTTGGTTGTGGTTGTGCCATAACTTAATAAAATTTAATTGTTTATTTATTTATTTGAAATTCTGTTTAATACTCTACTCATTGTTCCTCCTTGCTGCTTAGCAAATTTCTGTTTCTTAACAGTCTTGTTGGCCTCAGGATTGTGTTTAAGAGGTTTAGACGCAGGCTTAGAAAGTTCCGCTTTCAACTCCTCAGACTCTTGCATTTCTTCTTCCTCCTCTTTCTTAGGATTTTTAAGGTCTTCAATCATTGCTTTGATCTCCTCAATGGCCGCACCCAATTCTTCTTTGGTTGCATATGCTGCCTCAACTTCTTCCTTAACTTCTTCCTCTTTTACTTCTTCTTCAAAGTGAGTTTCTTTTACTGTGCTTTCAACTACCTTTTTAGGGTCTTTAGTTTCTGCCTCAGCCTCAACCTCAACTTCTTCTTCTTCTGCTACTTCTTCTTTGGCTCCTCCGATAATGCCTTCCTCAGTTACAACCAAGATTGCACCACCTTCCATTACGTATTCTCCAATTGGCAAAGGCACTTTCTCGTCTTCTGTTACGATAAATACAGCCTCTCCTTCTTTAAATTCTTCTGCCTCAATTACAGTTCCGTTTTCAAGTTTCATCTGTGCAAGTTTTACCTCTTTAGATTCTTCTTTACTTAGGAATGCATCGAAACGCTTTAAAATTTCTGTTGCTTTCATATATATAAATTTACTATTATTTAAAATTCGGTATTTTTTTCTCCTTTACAGGTGCTTTAGGGTAAGCGTTTTTTTGAAAATTGTATAGCTTATCAATTTCGCTAAAAGAACTTTCTACTTTTGAAGGAACAGGCATTCCTAAATCTGATGATATATTTACTATTTCTTCATATTTCTTTGATGCTCTTGTCCAAAAAGCAATAACGTCATTTCTTGTGGTATTAAAAGAGTCTATACTTACGTTGTACTCTTTAGTCTTAGATATAATTTCTTGTTCAATATTGCTAATCTCTGAACCAATTTTTTCAGCATCGTTTACAAAACCTTCCATTTGTTTACCCTTAGAAACGCCATCGGACACAAATTTATCCAAATCTTTAACTAAGTTAAGTGAAATAGAGTGAGTCTTTAATTCAGTCTTTTTGCCAAACAGCTTGTTTCCTATTTTTCTTAAATTGTCCATTGTCTATTTATTTAATTATTAAATACCTATTTTTTTTAAACTTGTCATTAATAAAACTCTTTAAGTAAATTAGTATATTTTGATTCAAACTCAGCAGCAAACTTTTTAAAAAGAGCTACTTCTGAAGGTGTTTCAAGACCTATTTTTTTCGTAGTTGATTCTAATTCTTCAGCATTAGCGTTTAAACTCTTTACATTATCCATTATTTCAGCTATATCCCCTTGCAAGCTACTTTTTTCAGACCTTATTGTTGTTGCTCTCTTATTTGCTTTATTTAAATTAGCAACTGCTGTATTGTATTCTTTTTTTAAATCATTAATCAAGTTCAATTCAATCTCGTAAGATTTCAATTCTGTCTTTTTTTTCCACTTGCTGAGAACTTTATTTACTACCTGCATATTATTTTAATTTTGGGATTGCTTTATATTCTACTGATGTGTATTGCTCCTCAACATTCTCGTCTTTTAAGGCTGTCAATGCTGCGTTTCGAGTTGCAACTGTCTCATTATAGACCTTAATGCTTTCGTTGTTGATGCCTTTGATCTCCTGAAACTTGGAAACTATTTGTTCAATCTGTGGTGCAAGTATCTCTAATACTGCGGTACTTGAAATTAGATTGTGTAATTCCTTTTCTTTGTCAATCTCTTGTTTTGCCATAATCTTATAACTTTAAATTTAACTTAATTGTGCGTTTAACGTGTTAAAGGCCCTATTCCCTGATTCATAAGGTAGCCTTGACAACATTTTATTGAGTAAGTGTCTGAGTCGATACATAAACACGCTCTATTGTCATTTGTAGGACTTGTTCCATAACCTACTGTGTTATCATTTTTCTTCATTGTCTATTTTTTTAAGTTTGCTAATTGCCCAATTCACTCCTGCTGATCCTCCCCAAGCGTCCCACATAATACCTCCACAACCTTCTGTATATGGAACGTCTTTGTGTTGTTGGTGTCTTTTAAATGATGCCATACGAGCAATAGTGTCTCGGCTTATGTTCTCTCCTCTTGCTAACTGACCTGCTCTTGTCCAACCTACTTGAGTTCCACAGCTACTTCCATTTTTCTTTTTGTATTCAATGGCCCTTTTAGCGTTGTTTTTGGCACCTTGTGGATAGTCGTTATAGCTTTTTAGTTCGCTTTTTTTTTTAAGGTCTCATAAATTTCAGTAAGAACTGCCATAGCCATATCTTCCTCACTTGTTTTCTTTTCTGCCTTGTCTGCAAAATATCCTTCAATACTAAACCCTTTTACCTTGCCTGTCTTTACATAGTCATTCCAAATCTCGTCATTGTCCACCTTTACAGTCCCTGCCCAAGTTCCTTTTGGCAAGTCCATTCCATAAAGTGCTGTCTTATCTACTTTGCTGTCCTCAACTATCCAAGACTCAACCAAGGTCAGGCCTTTGATACTTTCTGAGTGTTCCAATGTAGAGTTGGCTTGTTTTCCATTCTTTAAATACATTTGAGACGCTTTTAAGACAGTATCTCTACTAAAATATATATAGTATTCCTTTTCTGCATCGACTCTGTAAATAGGCTTATTCGGAATAAGTAACGCACCCATAAGAATACGTTTCTCCTTATCCACTTCTTTGAATTTAAACTCCTTGCCTTTAAGAGCAATAAAGTTCTCCTCGATCGCAGGACTCTCAACAACTGAAATTGCATCTACTCCTGTTTCTAAATCCTGATCATCTAATAATAATTCTATAATTTCCATATCTATATAACTTATAATTTTACAAACTTGCTGTTTTAACAATGTCTCTATCTAAACTTTGTTTTGTGGTTACATCTTTACTAACTACGTATGCCTTTACAGGTTTTTTATCTTGCTCTCCTATTACTCCTGCCAATTGGTTTGCATCGCTACTTCCTACTAAATTGAATCTTGGTGGCTGAGGTGGTGCCGCAGGTTGCCCTGTTGCTCCTGTTGCTGCTGCTCCTTTCCCTTTAGGTGTCTTAACTGCTGTAATCTTTTTAACCTGAGCAATACCACTTACAATAGCTGCACCTGCTGCGGCTGCACCCAATACAGGCCCTATAACAGGAATACCTGACAAAGACTTGTAAGAGTCCTGAGCCGATTGGTATGTGCTTATCGTGGTTGCTGCAATGGCTGCTGCTTTACCTGCTGCTGTTTCCTCTCCTAAAATTGTACTAAGGTCTGAAAAGCCTTGTGCAATCTTCATATTCTTATCTCTCTTAGCTGCTACCTCAGCATCATCTATTTCTTTGTCGGTTTTTGCCTTGTCTCTTGCGACCTCTGCACTCTTTTGGGCGTATGCTATATCTGCATCTGTTTTTGCCTGAGTACCTTCCTTAGCATTATCTGCTGCATTTTTAAGGCGTTCTAATTCTAACCTATTCTCCTCATCATTTATTTCCTTTAAAGCATTTAGCCTTTCAACCTCGTTTTCAATTCCCTCTGCTGTAATTCGTTTTCCTTCTGCTGCAATTTGGTTTTTACTTTCTGCTAACTGATTAGTCATTTCAGTCTGTTCTTTCAGTAGGGCGTTTTCGTTTGTTAGTTGCTCAGATCTAAACCCTGCCACCTTTGCATCAATAGCAATCATCTCTGTATTTAAAGCAAACCTTTCATTTATAATTTCGTTTGTTTCTCCTTCTAATTTTGCTCTTTCGTCAAGTGCGTCTAACTGAGCCTGTATTGCATCGTTTTCCGCTTTAACTTGTTTATCTAAAACCTCTCCTAATTTTATATTGGCTGCTATCCTATCTTCAATGCTTTTACTTTCGTCATCTCTAATCTGTCTCTGTGTTTCTGCTGCAAGGTCATATTGCTCAACCAACCTCTGTTGCTCTAAAGCTAATAATTCAAAGTTCTTTTTAAGTGCTGTTAGTTTCTTAGCGTCTTCAAGTACTGTATCTAAGTTTATCTTCTTAATCGTGTCTGCAGTTGCCTCTGCCACGTTTGTTGCAAGTGTTCCCACTTCGGTAACTGCCTCTACAAAATTAGTCGCTATATCTGTTCCTGCTTGTTTTATGTTTTCGCCTGTTTCGGTAAGTTTAGTCTCTAAGTCCTCAATATCTCCTTCAAGTCTTTTAATGGTCTCAGGGTCTTTACCCCCCAAGAAACTATTTTCCCAAGCCAACTGTGCCTTCTTAACTCCTAAAGCCATTCCCTGAATAGCACCTACCACCAAGTTAATGGATAACATCAAAGCACCTCCTAATACCTTCTGCAACGCATCAAAGCCACCTGTACTTTCGCTTGTGCTTTTGAATACGTCAATCAGAACATCAGTAATTTGTTTAAAGATAATCGCTACTGCATTGAACGCTGTTTCAACTGCATCTGCAACTTCTTGGTTTTTCATTAGTGCCTCACTCAGCTTTTCAAAGAGTTTCATAACAATACCAATACCTGCTGCTTTCATAGCAAGTCCAATACCCTTGACTCCCTTGCCTAATACCTGAGTAGCCTTAGCTGCTTTGTTGGTTGCCTCCTCTTGTTGCTTGGCCTGTTTTATTGCAGCGTCTCCTTGATCTTTCTGTTGCTTTTGTAAGTCCTCTATCTTCTTGGTTAAATCTTCAACGCCTTTGACAGCTTTTCCAACTTGTGCCTCAATTGTAATTGTCTCCTTTATCATTGCTTGTCTTTTAAGGTGGTTTTAAGAGCGTTTACCAACTCTTTTGTGTTTTCAGGTAGTTTGTATTTACCCTGTGCTATTTGTATCAACTCTGTTCCGTTTTTGTGTTCAAACTGCAAACAATCTAAAATGTTCTGTATCATACTTCGTTTAATAATTCTATATCACTCTCGCCTGATTGTAGGTTTGTTGTGATGCTGTTAATTCTATACAAGTTTTGGTTGATCTTAAACCTGTCCCCTAAATTGTAATTCAATAAAATATTTAAAGGCAACCAAGCCTTGACGCTTGTGATTCTTCTTTGCTTGTTAAATACATCGCTCATATAGTTTTGGTAAAAAGAATAAAATAAATTAACATTTTGGTTGTTATTGCTCCACTCACTTCTTTCTACTCTAAATGTTAAGGCACGAGATGTCGTTGTGGCGTTTAGAGGTGCGTTGTAAGTAGTTCTTTCTATTACGTCATCGGAGGTCTCCAAAAAAGCGTATGGTGCATTGGTTGTGTATTGCATATAATGTAACAAAGGCTCTCCGATATAAGGACTGAAACTATCATCAATCATATTTCCAATTTGCAGGCGTGTTTGGTTTATCGTATTCCCATCAAACAATCTTTCATAAATACATCTCTCAAATGGAACTTCTAACTTATATATACTCCCTGCCCAATTATTGGTCTGTGTCAAGTCTCCTGTGTATTCTAAGTCTCCAAACCTTCTATTAAATATCTGCTCAAACTTTTTAGCAAACAAACTTCCGTGGCCTTTAAACCTCATATCAATCTGCTTGTATGGTAGTCCGTTGGAAACTGTGCCGCCATTGACGTCTATGTACTCACTTATATCAAAAGTATTTGAAAAGTCCTGTATCGTTCTTGTTCTGTTATTTCCTCCTATTTGACCTGTAAAATTATCTCCCTCTATTTCAAGTTTTGTTGTAGTTGCATCTAATGTAAAAGTATGCTCGCCATTTCCTTGAACCCAATCGGTTTGATCTGTTTCTGTTTTTAATCTAACTTGACCTGAACTGTAATTGCCTATCTCAATAATAATCTTGTATTTATCAGGATTCTTGAAAAAGTCATTATCTGCTGCTGTTGTGCTTGCATTGCTGCCTGTTAGTCCTCCAACATAATTATACGCCCAACCTGTGGGTGTGCTAAATCCACCTAAACTGTAAGCTGTTGTTTTTATACCATAAAACTCGTCTAAAGGTTCGACCTTTAAGGTTGTCCCTTCATAGTATGCTGTTAAGTTAAACACTCTAAAAATTCCTGTCAGAAAATCTATTACTTTCATCTTAGGTAACTGCTGAGTAGGTTTCCAAGCAAACTGAATTAATGCACCCTCAGTTTGGCTGTTATCACTTTCTTGCATAGCAAAACAATTCGGTGTACAAAGAGACCTTGTATCGGTACAAATTGCACTACCTCCGTTTGTCTGTGAACCTGTGATACGAGTATTTGAACCATCATTCCAACGGATTCCTGCTCTCATAGTCATATTACCCGCAGGAAAAGTTATTGGTTCTGAGGCAACTAATTGAACTCTAAAATAGCCATAATCCGATTGGTGTGTGTGAGCGTTTCCTGCAAGAAAACCTATTGATACGCTATTTGTACCTGTTCCTGTTGAGGTATCTGTATAAGAAGGTGTAAGCTGTTCTGTTCCTCCCACAGGTGTATAGTAAATTTCAAGTGTATAAATTTTGTTAGCATCAGCTGATTGTGGCGTAGCATCAACATCAAAACCCCAACCAAGAGCAATACCACTACCTCCCCCAAAAGTTCCTGTAATCTGCTCAACCTCAAAGCCATCTGACCTTGAATTTATATTTGCTGAAAAGTTAGTTCCATTTTTGTCAGGACAAAGGCAACCACTACCAAAAGAACTAAACGATGAAAGCAATCCATACGAGGTGCTAAAGGACGTAGGCAATATTGTAAAGCTTGAAGGCAAAGTAGTTTCAGGTTGTGCAACGCCTTGTTTTCTGTGCATATACATAAACAACTCGTCTATTCTATTGTCATTATTACCCTCCCCAAAAAAGTCCTCTGAAAATGTAATGCCATATTTTATCTCAATAGCCTTTATAATCATAGGAACTCCTAAACTAAATTTCAGGTCTGACCAAAGAACTCCGTGTTTGTGTCCTGTTCCTGTATGCTTAAATAAATTTCCATCTCCATCAATATTGACTGAACTATCATAATACAACCTCTTTGTAGGGCTTATAAGAGCAGTTCTCATTACGTTGGTATAAGTAGTTCCATCATAAGTAACTGTCCCTGTGCTGTCTGATAAACTTGCTTTCATTTCGTCCATTGAGAATGTTCTCTCAAAGTTATCTAACCAAACTAAGTCGCTCAATTCATCTTCACTAAATTGGTCTTTTAGCTCTACCAAGTTTCCAATAAATACTACCTTGTATGCGTAGGCTACATTGTCTTTCATCTCGACACTTTGCAACCTAATTTTACCTGTCTGAAATGTCTTAGAGTTTAACTCGATTCTTGCAGGTGTTTTTATTCTGCCATCAAATCCGTTTATAATATCAAAGTTATAATAGTGTTCAAACAGCTTGTTGGTGTCTTTTGTTGCAGGTAAGCTGAACTCCTGAGTAAAGCCTGTGAATATAGTTGCAGGGTCTTTTATGTTCTGTATGGATTGAGTCAAAGAAATTATCTCATCATCAAATAACTCCACTCTTTGATTGTCTATGTATAGCTGTACCTGTTGCATTTATCGTATGTTGTTTTGAATGTCGTTTGCGTACTCGAACTCAATAGCGTAATTAATTACCTTCTCATTTGCATCTGTCTTCTCCTGAATGTTGCTTGTTGTGATGTTTACAGGATAAGCTTGTGTGCCCTGTGGGTTTATCCAAACTTGCTCAGACAATAAAAGGTCTTCAATCTTGTCGTTGTAATTTTCTGCTATCCAACCTGTGTTGAGACTGAACTTTCTTTTTCCTTTTTTGTTTAAAATACTTTTCTGCCTTTGGTAAGTTTCATACCCCCATTTACCACTTGCTAATGCTCCCACTATATTAGCTCTATACTCATTCTTAGAGGTCTCGTAGCTGTCTGTTTTCAGCCCCATAAGGGTAACCTTGTCTATTGCACCAAACCTGTTTACAAACCATATCTTAGTCCCTGTTTCATTATTCGTAAAATCAGGAATACAATCTATGTTGTCATAAGTTGACACTGTAAAGTTTTGGTATGTTGATTTTGATAGCCCATAGGTGTCTACGAAACTACTTGATAGAACTAAATACTGAATAATATCTGCTGAATCATTAGATGGAACAGTTTGTAATGTTGTTGTATTCCCTGTGCCATAAAAAATTACACTTTGTGCTGAGCCTGTTTCGATTTGATATACAGGTACAAAAGTGCTAATCTTATCTGTGCTTTTAAAAAAATTTTGATTGATTACTGTCTGAGTAAAAACTTGGATTGCGAGAGGGTTGTCAAACGAGTAAGAAATAGGCCCTGCGGTACTATAAGAGCCTAACATAGACTGAGAGCCTTCTTCGTACTTAATATACCCATCAAACACAGCAAAGTCTTGAATACCTCCTGATGTTGTACTACCATCATTATAAGTTATTATAATTTCTACTGCTCCCCACATTGCTGTTGCAGGGTATGTTGTAGGGTTTCCTACTTTAGGTAAATAGTCTTTTAAGAGTTCTGCTATCTCAAACGCCCAATAGTAATCAGTTCCTTCTCCGACTGAGTTTGTTTTTTCTAAAGTGTATATTGGAGATAATGGCCTGTCTGTTGTTATGACTCCCTCGTATGCCCAAACTTTTACCTGAACTTTTGAAAGTGCATTTGAGTTGTGTCTGTATGCCACGTAATACGGACTTCTTGCAAATATTTTTTGTGTTGCCATTTATTTTAAATCTTTTAATTGTAATTCTAAATACACTTTACTATCTTCTGTGAATGCTGTTGCCAATTCCACAGGTAACTTATCCATATACTTCTCAAATGGTTTTGTCATAAATAGGCTCGGCTTAATTCCGTTGTTATAAATTCCTCTTGAGATCAACCACATCAAACTTTTTCTTGGTATAAATTTTCCTTTTGCGTCTCTTGGTGCTATCCCTCTCCTAACTGTCCACTTGTCTAACTTGTTTGCAGGTGGCATTCTGTCTTTGTAGCTGTATGGTGTATCATACTTTTTCTTAACTCCACTTACTCCCTTGTCAATAAATTCTCCATAGGCCTCCATTTGGATTCCTGCCTCAATCAGCTTTCCCTTTTCAAATTTATCTGTTCCTTGTATAGAATCTGATAAGGTCCCTGAGGCGTTTTTAGGCTTTCTAAACTTACCTTGAGGCTTTGCAAGGTTAGCTTTTGCCTCCTCTATGATAAGGTCTCTATATACCTTTAAAACGTGTTGTGTCTCTAATAAACGCATATATCTATATCATTTCTTACGTAAACACTAAATGTGTATGCCCAACCTGCTACCTCGTTTTCAAATCTGTCTTTAAATGGTTCGCAAGTTCCCTGACCTACCAACTCAAAAGCATCTGCCCTCAAAGAACCTCTCATCATACTTTGGTTTAATAAATTGACAACTGTTAGCTGAGTGTTGAGAACATCTTGTTCGTTATCTATTCCAATAAAGGTATTGTCATATTCTTGGTTCTGCTCCTTCTTAGTTTGCCATACAATATCCATAACCATAACAGTAATGTTAAACTGTATCGTGCTGTCGTTTAGGTTTGCATTATTTATCATAATATGGCCCAATGGAAACATCTCCTGCTTGTTTAGATCAACCTGCGTAATGTCCCCTATCGTAACTGTATTGATGTCATCATTAGCCAAAAGAAAGTCTCTTATGGTTTCTGTGATTTGATAGTATGCTCTTGCTCCCTTGTTGCTCATTTCTTAAAATTGTTTTTTATTTGTTGCTTTTCTACTTGGTTCTTTTCCTGCTCAAAGCATAAAGCCAACATACAGGTATTAACATTCATTTCTTCTATATCCTTGAATCTCGTAATGTCTCCCTTAGCGAGTGCGTAAATAGATTGATACCAACCCCACTTTCTTCCAAAGCTTGCAGCTGCGTCGAGTCCATTTGATTCTCCTCCTCCAAATATCTCATCATACTTTTCGATAAGTCGTTCCCTAAACGATAAAAAAAAACAATGGAACTAATTACAGCGTCTAATGGCATATTGTTCATAGCCTCGTGGTATATGTCCCCTTCGTAATCTTTGACTGTGTAGAACTTTCCTTTCTCTTTGTCGATTGGTCTGTACAAAACTGCCATCGCCATATTCATTATGTCCCAATCTGAAATGCTACTATCCAAATCAATGTACTCTCCGAAACTCATATCATCTAACTTCGGAATGAATCCAAACTTTGTATCTCCCATTTCAAACTTGGTAACCAACTCAGGCGTCTCCTCCAATAGCTTGACAAGTCTGTTTGTAATTCTTGTTACGTCTTTAGCCTTAAACTTGATCGCATCGTTATATGGTACATTACAGAATATCTCAAGCATCTTTAAACGTAGCTGAGTGTCGCTATCCTGATACTTGTTTATGGCTTTGATATAGGCCTTGTACTGTCTTAAATTTATCTCTCTAAGGGTAGAGGGTGTTTGTATGTTTATTTGCATTGTAAGTCGCTTATATTAATATAACGAACAAGATACATAAATTATAACACAAAAAAAAGAGCCAACATTTCTGCTGACTCCTTCTAACTAAAACCAATTTAAATAATTTTTAAGATAAGGACTTTATCAATCTTTTGTTACTTGCTATGTAATTATCCAACCTTTCAGAATCCCAATTTACCACGTCCAAAATCTTTAGGTTGTCATATATTAAAACGTTTTCTTCTTCGGTAAGGTTTTTGGTGTAATAGTTTGAATTGTACTTTTTTAATACAGTTGTCAATACCTCTGCGTTATTTGTCATTTTGTTTAATTCGTTTACTACTTGTTGATTTGTCATAATTATCTGTTTTTGTTAATTAATATACCGCTAAAATATATAACTTAAACCATTCGACCAAAAAACCGACTATCTTTTTTTAAAAAACTTTTTTATCTGACTGCGTAGGTTCCGTAATTGGGCCTGCTTAATTTGTTTACAATGCTATATCTCAGGGCGTCCAAACTGTGGTTGAATAGATCAATTGGCTTGTTTGTCAAGTTTCCATTTTTGTCCTCTACGTACTTATAATTTCTTAGCTCCTTAATTGTGTTTACGCTGTCCTCAGTAACATAAAGGTTGTGCCTCCTGACCATATCAATACCAATATTTATCGCACCCTTAAAAGTCTTTTTAATATTCCAACCCATTCTGTATATTTCCTCGATACTTTTTGGTTCTGCTGAGTCTGCCCATATTTCATCTCTCCTATCTAATCCTATACGTTCGAGTTCCCTTGCAATATCTTGGTTTGTCATTCCTGTCCTGTAAAGCAACTCTCTCACATACATATTATTCCCCTCTACGTAAGTCTCAACAACTGCTGTGCTGTCATTACTAAACCCAAAATCTAATCCCCTTCCTAAAAGTTTAGCTGTTGCAGGTATGTCCTTAGTTGTTTTAAAATTGTAAACAAGAGACCTACTTTGTCCTCTCTCTCCTAATCCATATACCCTCCAATAGTTTTCGTCTGTGTCTCTTAACCTCTCAATCTCATCTACAAGCGTTTGAGGTAGAAATGGGTTGTCCTTGTATGATGTCTGATAAAACTCTACATCTTCTCTTGTCAGTACCTTGTCATATATCCAATGGAACTCCTCTGATGGATTAAAGTCTAATATTATGTTGTCTTGGGTTCTGAATATAAGCTGCTGAAAGTCTTCGTAATTTAATTCGTTGCACTCGTTTATAAATAGCAAGTCTCTTTTACGTCCTCTAATTTTTTGTGGTTGATCTAATGATATAAACTCTATTCTGTTTCCGTTTATGAAATATTCATTTGTGGATTTGGAATGTAGTTCCTCGAAATACAAATCGTATTCTTTTAGTATCTCAAAAAAGTCTCTCATAACTGTACCTCGTACAGCAGGGAATGTTTTCCTACAAATGGTTACAGTCTTTCCTGTGTTTGCATTACAGTAATTAAAAATAATCCATAAGAGAATGTTATATGTCTTTCCTGACCTCGTACCACCCTGCTCTACTAATATCTTCTTAGAAAGGTTGTTTAGGTGTTCAAAGACAATATTACTCTGTATCTTCTTTGTCATTCTTTAGTATCTCAACTTCAAATAATTTTGTGCCCTCTATTCCTGTAATCTCTTGCCTTTCCACATAACCTCGTTTCTTGCCTTTGGTCTTTAGGTAGAAAATTGTGGCCGCTGTACTTCCATCTCCTATCTGACTGTGTAATTGACTCTCTGCAAAGTCTAATGCGATGTCTTGGATCTGATTAACCTCTTTTGCAAATTCCTTGTCTTCTTTGATCCAATCGTAAAATGTTGTGCGACCTATTCCAACTTTCTTACAGGCTGTTGTAACTATCCCTAAGGACTTTTCCAAAGCTGCTATCATTGCTTTTTTATGGTGTTCGGTTCTGTTTTGATTTTCTTTCATAATATCCATTTATATATACCTAATATGTCTATGCTTAAAAAAAATAAATTTGCTACAACGTAACTATATTCCTTGTCTTTTATAAAATTTAAAACATAAATTAAATGCCCTATAAAAAAAAGTATATAGCTATATTGAAAATACTTAAATTTACCTGAGATTAATATACCTGCTATAATTAATAATGCTGATGCTGTCCAATTAACTACTTTTCTTATATGAATTTTTTGCGTTATTATATGCTTTAATTCTACTTTCCTCATTCTTGTTAAAAGTGTAACAATAACCATTCTTTCCTTTTTTGTAAGACATTTTACCATTTATTTCTGTAAGATATATTTTTTCCATATTTTTTAAACTATTCCCCATTCAGCAAATTTTTCAAATCCACCAATTGAATTTATATAATCTCTTGATATTTTTACTATTTCATTATAATACTTTCCGTCTATTTTTTGATCTCCTATTGCACAACAAACATCTACTATTGTATTTTCATTTTGGGCTTTTAAATGTGCGTAAATATTTACAGAAACATCTGCTTTAGACAAATCTTTTCCGTGCAGGCCTCCACCTGTTACAGCTCTACCCATATCAGAACCTAACTTTCTATTTGTAGCTCCACTATCAACATCAATACCACCTGTCCAATATCCTAAAGGGTTTATTACTAAATCATATTTATTACCAATATATTCTTTCAGATCTTTAGCCTCTGCGTTTGATTGACATATAATTAATCTTTGATTCTTGTTGTCTAATATATACTTTCCATCTGTTGGGTATTTTTTATATATTTTTTTTGCAATTTCTGAAAGCTCTTTAACTTCATTATCAATAGGGATTCCTTTAAAAATACCATTATCTCCTGCTTTTATTTTTTTTGATTGATTTTTATTTAAATAAACATCTTGCGGAACTTCTATGTATTTAACTTTTAAATCTCCTGCTATTCTTTTAACAATATTCTCTACTATTGTTTTTTCTGTTTTAACAGAGGTTTCAGATATAATAGTGCAATAATCGTGTCCTATTAAAACTTCTACCGCAATCTTAGGATTTTTATTTTTAGTATAAGCATAATCAACTAAGGCTCCTGCAATTCGGTCTGCTATTTTATCAGGGTGTTGTGGGTTTACTTTTTCAATCATTTTTTACAATTTAAATTCATTATTTATATTAACTCCGTTTCTTTTTACTTTTAATGTTGGGTCTAATTTAAGCATTCTTTTCACTATTACATCACAATACTTAGGGTCTAATTCCATTCCGTAACATTTACGTTTTAATTGATGTGCTGCTACCATTGTAGAACCTGAACCGAGAAATATATCAAGTATAGGTTTACTATCTAAATAATCAATGCACCACTCCATAACTTTTATGGGCTTCATAGTTGGGTGTTGTTTTTTCTCACCTCCCCAATGGTGTGATAACATTCTACAATTTTTTCCAATATTACTCCAAGCTAACTCAAATTCAGAAAAACTCAATCCATCATTTTTTTTATGCCAACACAGCCAATCATTATTAATTGGTAATTTGTCTGCAAAATAATTACCACCCCAAATAATAGCTTTATCAACTAAATCTAACACATAATAAAAATTAGGAACTTCAATATCCCAATCTTCTCCTCTATAAAAATTCTTTTTACCACTACCAAGAGTTTGTTTATTTGCATTTATACCATAAGGTGGGTCTGTCAATAAATTAACATCACATTTATTAATTAATTTTTCAACCTTATTTACATCTGTACTATCCCCACAAAGTAATCTGTGGTCTCCTATTTCATATAAATCTCCTAAAACAGTTTTTGCTTGTTTTGGAAGTTCCTCATTAAAATCATCTTCTTTTGCGTCTAAAACTTCTTCTTCTTCAAATGGCATAAATTCTAAACCCCAATCTTCCAACTTTTGCGTGTCCCATTCATTGCCTAATACGTCCCAATCCCATTCTCCAAAGCCGACATTGTCCTTTACAATAAATTCTTTCTGTTGATCTAAAGTCAAGTCTGTGGCTTTTAGAATCCAAACCTCTTTTAGTTCTGCTGCTTTACAGGCCTTTAACCTCATATTACCTCCCAACACAACCATATCTTCATTAACTACAATAGGCCTTAATTTAAGCATCTGAGGAAACTCCTTTATAGAATTTACTAATTTCTTAAATTTATAATCCCTTATCACTCTTGGATTCTCAGGATTTGCATTTACTTTCGATATTTTTACTAATTCCATTCTAATATTTTAATGTTTATTTGTATAAATATAACTATTTTTTTTTAACAGTTATCACTAAATGCACACTAATACCTTTCCTGCACAATCTTGTTTAAAATCATTTGCCTCCAATCTTCTAAATACTTGCTATACATCTTATACATTTCGTACTGATTGACTGAGTGAATAACTGTTGAGTGGTCGCAGGACTTGCCTTTGCTTTCCATATAGTCTTTTATCCAATGATATGTTGCTCCGTAATCTTCTCTTAGAATTACGTAAAGTAAAGACCTTGCCTCAATGTGGTCTCTTTTTCGAGTGTTGCTAAATATATCTAATCCTGTTACTAATTTTACTAATCCTGAAATGTAATCTGCATCGTTTAATGCTATCTTGTTTCTCTGTTCTGTTGCTGTCATAACTTTATTTTTGTTTGTCTTTATATTCTTGAATCCATTCGGCCAACTTGCTATTTACATCTGCGTAAACTCCAAATTGTTTAAAGTGTTCCTCTTGTTTGTTTTCTAAAAATTTCTTTGCCTCTAAGCTCATAACTATAATGTTCCTTTTAAATAATATTCATTTACATCTACTCCGTACTCAAAGAAGGTTCTGTATATCTCACAAGCTGCCTCCGTTTTCTTTTCTCCTTCCATATAAAACTCCTCAGATATGTCATAAATACCTATATCCAAACTTCCCTTATCTACTGCTATGAATCTTACGTCCTTATAGTCTATATTAAACAACTGACAATAAATGAAGGCCTGTACGTCATATCCGTACTTCTTAGAGGAATAAGGGAATGCTTTTATGTCTGCTGTTGTTTTTAAATCAACCAAGCTATTCTTACCTAATACATCTGCCTTCGCTCTGAATGGCAAGTCAAATAAGTTTCCTATTGCAGGTTTCTCAAATTCTGTTTTTACTAATAAACTTTTTGCGTGTTCGTTCTTATAAAATGCGTCTGCTAATCTTTGGGCCTTTTCCTTTTCTGCCATTGTGTAAACCTTTCCGTGTTCCTCAACTGCCTCCTTATAGGCTTTGGCTGCCTTTGTTTTGCAATCTACAAATATCTGTGCGTCAAATACGTGAGGTTCTAAGATCGCTGCGTGAAATAACCAACCATCTCTAAGTGCTTGGCTTTCTGCTGAGCCATACTTTGTTACATACTTATACGTCTTAGGGGATTGTAATAGCATCTTAGCTGCTGAACTGCTCAATGCGTTCTTGCCTAAGTTTCCATAATAGAAGGTATCATCTTCCATAAGTTTCAACAATTCTTCCTTTTGGTACTTGTCTCCGTTTAATAATTCAATCATAATGTTTCGCTTTTGGTTTTGTGTAATAAATCTGATAATACTTCAATGTTATTTACGTGGGCAATATACTTATCTACCTTCTTACTCAGCTTGTTTGTCTCGTCAGGTCTTTGGAATGTTCCATCTTCTAAACGTTGTCTCAAGGTTTCCATATTGTCTCTCAGCAGTATTTCTAATGTTTTTATTTTCCTGCTTTTATCCACTCTGTTGTTATTAGTTTGCTGTTTCATAATCTGTCTCTATTTGTTTAATGTGATTTTCTAATTCGCTGTTGTACATATCCAAAGTCATATACGCTTTTTTAAGTTCTACTGAATACCAATCTATTTTGTTCTGTGTTTCAGTTATCATTTGATTCAATTCTGTTACTTTGATCTCTCCTTTCATAAATTTAAGTTTTTAACTGTTTCATATTCCTCTACTTTTAATTGTAATTCTAATGCTTTATCACAGGCCTTGTTACGAGATATAATTGCTCTGTTCTTATCTGCTCTCATTTCTGATAACTGCTTTTCGTATTCTCTTGCTCTTGTCTGCATATTCGTACAATGCAGGAATACCTTTGTATAAGCATCTATAACCTCCTGTAACTCTTTGTTGTCTGACTTGGCCTTGTGCCACTTCAATAACGTCTTAGAAACCACTTCGCTTTCGTTCAGGAACTGTATTTCTTCTATGTCTAATATATTCATTTTATTTCTTTTTGAAGGCAGGTGCTTAATATTTCTAAACATAGTTGCTTTGGGATCTTACTCCGTTCGTAATTATTCCCAAGATCTCAACCCTCTATCAAAAGCCTCCTCTCCTATTCTCTCGGAAATATCGTCTTCCAACTTGTCAAAAACAGTCTCTATAATAATAGCCGCCTCAGTCTCGCTGCATTTGTAATTGTCTGTTACCTCTGAGGTATGCCATAAATTTACAACATACCCCAAGTTCTCTAATGCTTTAATACTTTCTGCTCGTGTCATATCGTTTGTTTTTATTATTGAATAATAGATTCTAATTCATCATACACTTCCTGAAAAGTCGAGTTCTCTCTTACCGACTCATAACCAATGTAATCTCTAAAGACTACTGACATTTCGTAATTCCCAAACCACTTGTTTAAGGTCTGCCACTCTGCGTATTTGCTTCTTAGTTTTACTTTCATTATATCTGATTTTTAAATTGTTCAACTGCCTCTTTTAGTCTCTTGGTTGCTGCCTCTTTTACCCACTCGGAAACTTCGGTTCCTGCAAATGCAGGCTTATGGTTTACAAGCTCTGTTGCTGCACAATAAACTGAATAAAGCTTTTCGTACTCTACTGATGATAATTTTACTTCTGTCATAATATTTAGTTTTAGTTAATAAGCTGCAATATATATCTTAATTGTGGATAAAAAAAATTTTAGGCAAAAAAAAACCGAAATTAATCGGCCTCCTCTTTTGGTGTGTTCATCAGTTCTATTTTTTTCTCTACTACTTGGAGGCGTATCATAACCTCTGATAGTACTCTGTCATATAATGCAAAATGCTCTTTGTGTGTTCTTTTCTTAGGTTTCATCTTTTAGTATTTTAAGTGCTGCCATACTTTCATCAAGCAGGTACACAGGTTTGTTAATCTTCTTTTTAGTCCACATAGTTGTATCAGGGCAATACATCTCTTTTAAGACAGGCATTTTTAAATTGTTAAGCCAATATAGGTATGTGCCTTTTGGATCGCTTACAAAGTATATAGCAACCTTACCTGTCGCAATTAAGGAATCGTACTTATCCTTTTCCAACATCTTGTCTGTATAATGTTTATTCCTGAACTTCATCTCCATTACACATTCCTGTCCTTTTGGTGTCAGTCCCTCAGCGTCCCATTTTGTAAACCCTTCTCCTGTCCACTTTAAATCCCAACCATCAAATTTGTTGAGCATTAGAACTGTGGCCTCCTCCAACTTGTGAATCTTATCTATCATTTCTTTTTCTTACGTGTGTAAACCTCATTAATTTCATTGATCCATTGCTGAGCCTTTCTTCCGTTGCAAGAGCAAAACGTATGGAACTTGTGATTAAACACGTTGGCGTGTACCTCGCATATCATTTTAAATTCTTCGTGTGTTATGGTTTCCTTATCTACCTCCTTGAAAGCCTTCCACCTTTTTCTGTCTTCTCTTGTCATCTTTTAAACTTAATTTTATTTAAACTATCTTTTCTTTTCTCGCACCCACAGTCAAATCCAAATACCTTACTCAGTTTGTAAACTATCCACCTGATTCCTGTGTACGTTGTTATCTTTTCTACTATATCTCCTAACCCCATACAAAAAATATTATCGCTATTATACAATACATAATAAATATGGTAACTACTGATGCTGCTGCATAAACAAGTACCATACATAAGTCTGCTAAAATTTCCTTACCTCTGCTCATATCTTAATTGTGTAAAATTGCTATTGTTATTATAATATGCCATTAATTCAAAATCGTTTGCTGAGCCTTCTCTTTTTTTCCTTCCTCCCATTCTTATTTCTCCTTTCAACTTTCCGACTCTTGAAAATACAATACCATCTGTACAGGCCCAAATAATTACTCCTTCTTGTTTTTTGTCTGTCATCTTTAAAAGTTTGCGAACTGCAATTGGCAAAGGGAAACACTCATTCAAAGTTTTGATCCTGCCTTTGACTTCTAAGTTAAACAAAAAAACATCTTTGTTGTATATCTTAAAATCTACATCGTGCAGGCCTAATTTTGCAAATGTTAATCCGTACGTATTACAAAACAATGTAACTGCTTTGGTTTCCCTTTCTAAGTCTACGCTGCTTTCAAACCTTACGCTCATAACTTGCTTTTCAATTCCTCAACAAATCTTCTTAAATCTCTCACAGGTATTTGGTGTCTTGATCTAAACTTCTCAGCAAAGTTAGAATAAGGACAACCTGTGTTTATATTATACGTATCTTCTTCTGTCATTTCTACTCCTGTGATTAAACAGTTTTTATGTCTTGGATAAGAAAGTATTTCCTCAGGTGTCGTTTCTCGCTTTAGTGCCTCAATATACAATGTTGCGTCCATTAACTCCTCTTGCAGGTGTTTTAGCCAATCTAATGTGTTTAAATCGTTTCTCTCTAAGGTTGTGCCATATTTCTTTATGCCTGCCTTAGAACGTTGCTTATACCCTTCTACTACTCTGTTCACTATTTTGTCTTCCATTCTACTTTCGTTTAAGTTTATTAATACTTCGTCTAAAAACATCTTTAATTTTTTTACAATCCACAATATCCGCTATCGCATTCATTGAAGTCGTCATCAAATAATTCTATTTGACTTAATGATTTGCTTATATGTTCGTAGGTAACGTCTGACCTCCATTTATTATTGTTGTAGCTTTTTAAAGCCTTTTTTTCTGTTTCGACAAACCAATTCATTTTGCTCGGCTCTTTATCAAACATTCGTCTAAGCAACAAAGGATTCCTGTGCATACAACCTACGCAGTTATTCATATAAGCAAAACGAACATTCTTGTTAGACCAAAAGTTTTCTATCTTGTCCTTGTATATTCCATCCTCTATAAGTGGGAATCTTGGTATTTGATAGGGAATATCTGCCCACTTGTTTCTGTTGCCTGTTTTTGATTTTCCAACAATAGTTTTAAAAGTCATAATGCCATCAGTAGGTTCACATCTTTCAATCATCGTGTTCGCTCTCCTTGTTTCGTTTGCTCTGAATCCTATACGAGTTTCTACGATTTCTTTTATGTTCTCTTTCCAAAAATTAAAAATAGGCTCTATTTTCATCTCAACAGTACAAAATCTTCTCATTGGTGTTGGAAGTTGCACCTTTCCGTCTCCCCTTGCAACCGTTTCATCAAACGTCTTTCCTGTAACCCAATCAATCTTTGAGCCTATAAATTGCTCTAAATCTAACATAGTATAGATAATCATATCCTCCTCAAGAGTTCCTATAAATTCAGTTCCTAACCTATCAGAAACCATTTGCCTTACTTTTGCATCGGGAAACATACATTTCTTGTCGTCTGTACGAACCAAAGAAAACACATTGTAATCAGCAGGATAATTTGCTGCAATGTAACTCGATGTTTTTCCTCCACTTAAACTGTTTACTGTTTTCATTTGTTTAGTTTGTTTTTAGTTTTTTTTAAGTTTGTTTTTAATTTTTATACAAATATTATATACTTCCATACAAGGCAACACAATACATACTGCAAATACTATGAATAACCAAGTTCCTATTGTTTTTAATGCGTCTTTCATTTTATAAGATTTTTAACTTTTTTAACTGTTCTTTTTATTGAGTGGTAACTAATTCCTGTCATCTCGGATAATTGTAACCTGCTAATCTTTTTTACATAAACTAATTCAAATATCTTTCTGTCATACCAATACATCTTACTTAGCTTGTCTTCTATGTCTGAGTACATTTCTTGTTGCTCTAAGTCTTCTTCGTTTGATTGATTCGTGAATATATCTTCTGTCTCAGGGTTAAAGGTTTTAGACTCCTGCTTTGAATTGTCAAGATAAATACTTCTTAGTGCTTTAAAAACAAAGTAATAATTAACCTCCTCATTGTTGTACATTAGGCTCCTGTCATTCTTCTGAGACCAATAATGCAATTTTATATACATATCCTGCACAACATCTTCTGCTACCTCCTTAGAGGCCCCAAAACTTTTGCACACGTTGATCCAATCGTTATGCTTTTTTGCTAATAATTCTAATACCTCTACTCTGTGTCCCATTTAAACGTAATCAATATAAATACAAAACTGAACTGCAAAGTGTTGTCATACAATTCCTCGTCCTCAACATAATATTTGTCATATAGAACTCCTACCAATATGCTTTTGCTAATTGAAACAGTAATATCTGATCCGTGTACAAAAGGCGTAATGAACAAAAAAGCTAAAAACGTAAATAAAATTAAATAAAACATACTAATAATTTTTGACTAATATAATGAATTTTTTTTTAAAACGGAATATCTTCCTGCTTTAGTCTCTCGACTGTCAATAGACTCCTTCCTGAAATATCAAATCCTACATTGTTTGGTATTGATCTCATTCTTATAGGCTCATTCATTGATGTAGGCCTTCCACCTGTGTCTGTCTCTTTAACTTTTCTTACGTGAATATGACTTTGAATCCAATCCGAAGGGTGTTGTGTGTACCTGTGTATCACAATAAAGTCATCGGCCCTGTTTACAAACTTTCCTCCTCCTTCAACATCTGATGCCAAAGGTGGTATTGGGTGGCCTGCGTATTCGTGTCCTAATGGGTGTTTAATTCTTAGTGCCTGAGTATTGGCGTGTGTGTTTAACCATATACTCACATTATTGTCTTTGCAAAATAGTCTCATCTCAGTTGTGGCCTCATAATCGTAATCGTGTCCACTTATCCCTTCCATTTGTTTTCGGTCTTTTATTAAGCTGTTATAAGGATCAATAAAAAATCCCTGAAACTTCCAAGCATTGTGTACTGCTTTGGCAACATCTAATAAGGCCCTGTAAGTGTATAACTTATTACAGTCAATAAATTTAAACCTGTCATTTACCCACTCTGTCCACTTAGCAAACTCCTCATCTGTTACTTTGTTTATAGGCTTAGCAACTAAGAATTCTACAAGTTTTCTAATTACGCTGTGGCTCTCGTTTTCAGAACTAAACACTAACCACTTAATATCATTCTTTTGAGCCTGTACAAGCATAAGGTATAACGCTACTGTGGTTTTTCCTACGTTTGCGTGTCCAAGTATAACATTAAAATTCGATGGCTTAAATCTAATGTATTCATCTACCTCAGGGAGGCCGTATTTTGAACCTTCCTTAATACTCCCTTTTCTAATTTCTTTTAAATGTTCTATCTGTTGTTTATAGTCTATAAGCATATTTGTTTTTTTGTCTAAGTTAGTAAAAAAAAGGGGAGCTGAATAAACAACCCCCCCCAATTTAATTTAAAATGGCATATCATCTTGCCTGTCAGGACTGTGGTCTGCTGCTGTTACAGGTTCCTTTGGTTTCCAATCATCATATTGACAATAGATTTTGTCTCCTGCTTTACTTCTCAAAACATTTACAATTAACCAACCATTATTGTTTTTGGTTTGCTCATTCTTTGATTCTAAAAATTCTTTGAACTGTTCTACATTGAAACTAAGTTTCGCTACAATCCAATCTAACTGCGGTACGTCTTTCGCAACAATACCATTTACAAATTCTTTTGCCATAATTTACTCGTTTATAAAATTAATTAATAATTGTGCGTCTGCAATAACTTCTTCAATACCTGAACCACCTCTTTGTGCGTGAAAGTCTACTGCTGCCTTTGTCATTGACTGTCTGATAATCAATTGGTCTTTCGACTTAGGCTGTACATAATTCGAGCCTTGTGGTGCAGGTCTAACTGCGTCAGGTTTCGGATATACAACCTTTGCTGAGTTGTATTGCTCATTCGTAATTTCGTACTCGCATAGCTCTCCTATGCCTTTCTTAAAATCCCCTTTAGCGAGGAAGTTTAAAATATCTCCATTTTCAAAAGATACTTGGAACTTGTTGAATTGCTGATGTCCGTTTGAATACGTACCTCTCGATTCGACTGTTTTTACTGTACTTGTTTTCATTTTTCAAGTGTAATTAAATTAAACATTTCATTGTGTGCAACTTCTGAGCTTGCACTTAACTCCTCAACTTTCGATTCTAAAGCCTCTATACGTGCCTTGTAATATTCTATCTGTTCTTCCATTATGCTATGTCATCTTCGGTGTTAAACAAATCCTTTCCACTAAACCATTCTAACTCTGATCGGTCATAAATCCCAATAAATATTGTAAGGTCTGTTATTTCAGAAATAGTTAGTCTGTGATACATTGTTTTCTGCAAAGAGTATAATACCGACTTGTATGTTGCAGGATAATTTTTTGCCTTTTCTTCTAAAATAGATTTGTAGTTCGGTTTCAATCTGCTGTAAAGTGTTGTTCTCATATCTGTTGTAATTTAGTTAAATTCTGTCTATAAAATGCTGTACCCTGTTTAAAAATGTAAGATCCTTTAGCTCTTGGTCTGTGTAAACCTCCACCCTTGTAACCTTAGAACCCTTAATCCTTACCTGTCTGTGTACTATGTTTAATCCTGTTGCTGTTCTCATAAAGTATATGTTTTAGTTAATATTTGGCTAATATAGGATAAATTACAGTTAAAAAAAAATTATCCACAAAAAAAAAGGCTGAAAATTAATTCAACCCTTCTTTAACTAAAAACAAATATTAAGGAAACTACTCCTTAGTAAACAGATATTCAAATATAATATAAACTACATTACTTGTCAAGGTCTTTTACCTTTTGTTTATAAGTTTCATACATCATAACTAAATCAGCGTTTGAGAATTTTTCTATTTGCCTTGACTTAATTAATAATTCTTCTGACAGTTCGCTACCTAAATGTAAACTAAATTTATACTGCTCTCCATACCTCCATACATTACAGCCTTGGCATTGGACTTCTACGTTCCTTTCGTCCCATCTTGTAGAATAATGTTTTCGACTCATAAAATGGCCTGCCTGTAACTTCTTCCAATGGTCTTTCTTGCCACAGGTAACACACTCAGCTATATCATTCTTAGCGTACCTTCTTCTGATGTACTCTGAAAATATAGTGTCAAGTTTTTTTACAAGTAGCTTTCTATTTGGTTTCTTAGTCAATGGCATTGTCTAATATCTGTATCAGGTGTCGTATCTCACTTCTCTCAAACTTTCCCTCTATCGTGCTGTTATACGTCTTAAACGTCAAGTTGTAGAAGTCTCTGTCTTCTTTGGAATCTTCTTTTCTTAGGTGCTGTACTTTGCAATCAAATTTCATAAAATTAGGTTTTGACTATTATATCATATAATTACATTATATAATTGATACGTAAGTATCATATAATTTATATCATATAATAGTATTATAAAAAAGCGTTTTTTGTATTAACATACAAGTAAATATATTATTTTTTTTTCACTTTTTAACCTAAATACCTATTTTTTTGACTTTTT
>Ga0209603_1000960_pt1 | contig 31851 bp, 26 predicted proteins | sample COGITO_mtgs_1206_FD_184812 | JGI IMG/M metagenome (GOLD analysis project Ga0209603, IMG submission 184812) | Pelagic marine microbial communities from North Sea - COGITO_mtgs_120607 (SPAdes) (version 2) | ecosystem: Environmental > Aquatic > Marine > Epipelagic ... | reverse complement strand
CGAATTGCACGTGCAGGACAACGAGATCGTCAAGGTCACCAGCCCTGCAGACCACGAAGTGACCCACGGCCACCTGTGTATCAAGGGTCGATTCGGCTGGAAGTACGTCTGACCACGTCGTTGCCTCCGAGGGTTCAGCGAGGCTCAGCAGTGGTCGATGTCCCCGAGACGCGCTCGTGCGGTCGTCGCGTCAACACGTCCTTGCCGTATTGCTGCGCTGCTTCGATGAGGCTCAACTGTCGATTGTCGCCGTTGCCGGAGTGGAGCGCCTGGTGGTCAAGCACCTCGATGTACAACTGAGGCCGTTCGAGTTTGCCCGCGACATCGGCGGGCAGCGCAGTGAGCACCGGGTCATACCACTCGGTGAGCCAACGATGCCCCACCTCGCGAAGCGGGAGCCGACCATCGGCGTCGGCTTCGAGTTCTGCTCGGAAGCGGCTGATGTCGTCGAGCAGCCGATGCGCCTGGTGTTCGCGAGCCACGATCCCGGTGAGCTCGACGAGCTCGCGGCGGTGATACCCGCCGACGATGGCCGACGGTCGAAAGACGAACGCGCCGGATCCGCTTGCGTCCGTAATCACGGCTTCACTCACGCCGAATCCGAGATCGTGGAGTCGGTCAAGGCGATTCTCGAGCGCCGCGGGGTCGACCGGGTCGTAGGTGGACGAACCGTGCAGCTCTTCCCAAATGTCGGCGTATGCCGTGCCGATCTGTGGTGCAACCTCGAATGGGTCGACCGAGTCGGGGAGTTCCCCAGCAGCAGCGAGATCGGCCAGTCCGCCGGCAACATTCACGATCGCCACGTCGATATCAGTCTGGCGTTGGCCGGCGGTCATCTGATCGTGGAGTTCGCCGGTCTCTGTGTCGAGGGCGTACGCCGAGAGATGGAGCTCATCACGGCGAAACAGGGCGTTCGACAAGGAGCAGTCGCCCCAGTAGAAGCCGGCGGTGTGGAGTCGTGCCAGCAGGGTGGCGATCGATTCGATCAGCGCGGCAGCGACGTCGATGTCGGGCCGTTCACGGAACAACAGCCGAAACGGCAGTGCGTAATGCAGGTGGCGAGTAATCAGCACGGGGTCAGGACCGCCGCGCTCGTTGACGAGGGCAACCGCAGCGACCACCGGGAGGCCGCGGTCATTCACGGTCCGCAGTAGGCGGTACTCGCGCTCTGCCTGCCGGTTTGGCAGTTCCTTGAGTGCGTAGAACTGGTGGTCATATTGAACGAAGCGGACGACGTGACGGCATCAAGCCGAGAATGTCGGTGATCCGCGGATGGACCCACTGCTCGAGTGGCGTGGCCCAGGGCAGATCGTCAAATCGCGGGTGAGCGGCGGCGTCGAAGAGCCGAATCCTCACGTCTGCAACCTATGACACAGCCGTCCGCTCTGGCGGTACCCGCTGTCGAGGGGTAGACCATCACTATGACGTCGGAGTTGACCACCGGGTTACCCACGCCCGAGCTGGGCCGCGATTCAGCCGCTGCCTTCGTGACCGAGCATTTCGCGCACCTGATCTGTGACGACGTGCGCGGGTCAGACGAGTTTTCGGGTGGGCAGCGCGCGGCAGACAGGGCGCTTGCGGCATTCGACGTCGAGGGATACGCCCGGCACCGCAACGAGGTCCTCCCGGTGTCGCGTCGCGGGGCGTCAGGGCTCTCGCCGTACGTCCGACATGGTCTGCTCACCCTGCGTCAGCTCTGGGATCACGTGGCGGGCGGGCCCGAGCGCGATGTCTCGAAATTCCGCGACGAACTGTTCTGGCAGGAGTTTGCGCGGCATTGGTACTCGCGTCTCGGAACGAAGACTCGTCGGGGCGTCTGCAACGCACTCCCGCCGACGGCGACCGCTGATTTCGACACGGGCTGGGATCGTCGGATGGCGTGCATGGACAACACCGTCGGGGAGTTGTTGAACGACGGGTGGATGGTGAACCAGGCACGGATGTGGTTGGCGAGCCACTGGGCCGTCCGGGAGGGATTGTCCTGGCAGGAAGGTGAGGATCATTTCTTCCGGCACCTCCTCGACGGTTCGAGGGCCGCGAACCGGCTCGGTTGGCAATGGACGACCGGTGTCGGTGCGTCGAAGCACTATGGCTTCAGTCGCTATCAGGTCGAAAAGCGTGCCGGCGCGCTGTGCAATCTCTGCGAGCTGAATCGGTGGTGTCCGATTGAAGACTGGCCGCCGAACCCAGCCCTTGAACCGATCTCGGAACCGGTTGAGCTGCGTCGCGACCCCCATGGCATTCGAACATCTGGACCCAAGCATGTCGTTGAGTCGCGACTCGCTGACACGGTCTGGCTGACTGCGGAATCGTTGGGCGTCGGCGATCCGGCACTGGCTGCTCGGCCAAGCCTCCCCGCGGTGTTCGTCTTCGACGAACGACTGCTTGCCGGCTTGCAACTGAGCTCGAAGCGACTCATCTTTCTTGTCGAGACGCTCGCAGAGCTGTCCAGCACCACCACGGTTGAACTCCACCTTGGCGACCCGGTCGCTGTTCTGCAGGATCGTGCGGTGGCAGTGACCTTTGCCCCGGTCCCAGGATTCAGGTCGCGCGCCGAGGCGATCGTCCCGGCCGAGACGCATCCGTGGCCCTGGTTGGCCGCGCCGCGCAACGGCCCGATCAGCAGCTTCAGCGCCTGGCGAAAATCCGTCAGACTGCACCGCTGACGCACGCGCCTACGGCTCGGGGGGCCGCATCGGCCAGACTGCTGCAATGGATTTTGATCTTCCCGCTGACGATCATCCGGCACGTCTTGCCGTCCGTGCATGGATCGCGGCGAACCCCAACCCAACCGGCAAAGAGATGGCCGAGGCCGGCTATGTGGTGCCACATTGGCCAGCGCCCTACGGCCTTGAGGCGAGCCCGATTGAGCAGATCGTCATCGACGACGAGCTCGACAGGGCGGGCATTCGTCGACCGGGCAACGCCATCGGGATCGGCTGGGCAGCGCCAACGATCTTGCTTGCGGGCACCCAGGAACAGCAGGACCGGTACTTGCCGAAGATCTTCAGTGGCGAGGAGTTCTGGAGCCAGCTGTTCTCCGAGACCGAGGCAGGCAGCGACCTCGCAAACCTTGCGACGACGGCTGTACGCGACGGCGATGAGTACGTGATCAACGGCTCGAAGATCTGGTCGAGCGGGGCACATCACTCTCAGTTCGGCATCCTCATTGCTCGCACGGATCCCGACCAACCGAAACACAAGGGCATCTCGTATTTCATCTGCCCAATGGACACGCCGGGTCTGTCGATGAGCCCGATCGTAGACATGACCACGGCCCACTCGTTCAATCAGGTGTTCTTCGACGACATGCGTCTGCCGGTGTCGCTGCGCGTCGGTGAGGAAGGCGACGGATGGCGGCTCGCCAAGGTCACGCTGTCAAACGAACGAGTGTCGTTGTCGTCGTCAGGATCGCTGTGGGGTGTCGGTCCGTCGGCAGAACAGCTCCTCGATCAAGTCCGTCAGAACGGCGGCATCAATGACCCGAGTCTCCGTGACGAGGCAGCCAAGTTGCACATCGACGCCGAACTCCTTCGCCTCAACCGTCTGCGCAGCCTCAGTGCCACGCTCAACGGCAAGACGCCAGGGCCTGAGGCATCGATTCTGAAGATTATGGCCGACGAGCACGGCCAGAAGGTGATGTCGTTGGCGAAAGCCTTGGCGGGAACCGATGGCATGCTCGCTGGATCCGGCCCGGCCGGTCGATTGCCGACTGCGATGAGTGGGGGCCCGACCGAGAACAACCTCGGTGGTTTGAACGGTTTCGACGGTGTCGATCCGATCTGGCACTACGGTTACCTGTTCCACCCGGCGTTGACCCTCGGCGGCGGTACGTTCGCAGTGCAGCGCAACATCGTTGCCGAGCACGTTCTCGGTCTGCCACGTGAGATCAACGCCGAGCAAGGACTGACGTGGTCCGAGGCCCGCCGCTGAGGCGTGTTGTAGCCCGCCGCCCAGGCGTGTTGTAGCCCGCCGCCCAGGCAGGAATCGTCGATACCGACAGGAAAACGCGGGCGCGATGGCGCGGACGTCGCTAGGTTCGGCGAACGTGAACGACACACAACTCGGATTCGGTATCGACATCGGAGGCAGCGGCATGAAAGCCGCGATTGTCGACCTCACGACGGGCGAACTCGCCTCCGACCGGTTCCGGATCGACACGCCGCAGCCCGCAACACCTGATGCAATGGCGGAGGTGCTCTGTGAGTTGATTGCGCACCATGAGTGGAGCGGCCCGCTCGGGGTTGCGTTCCCCGCCGTTGTCCGCCAGGGAGTCGTCGGCTCGGCTGCCAACATCGACAAGAGCTGGATCGACGTCGACGCTGACGCGCTGTTCAGCGCAGCGAGCGGGTGCGATGTGCACATGCTCAACGATGCCGATGCCGCAGGAATCGCCGAGATGCAGTTCGGGGTCGGAGCGCTCGCCGACGGCTCCCCGCGTCCCGGCGTCGTGATGATGCTGACGTTCGGCACCGGCATTGGATCAGGTCTGTTCGTCGACGGCGTTCTGGTGCCGAACACCGAACTCGGCCACCTCGAACTCGATGGCTATGACGCCGAATCGAAGGCGTCAGCAAAGGCGCGTGAACGCGATGAACTCAGCTGGAAAGACTGGGCGTCTCGCGTCGAGCACTACCTCAGCCATGTCGAAGCGCTCTTCTCGCCCGACCTGTTCATCGTCGGCGGTGGAGCAAGCAAGAAGCCCGACAAATGGCTGCCGCACATCGACATCGCGACGCCGGTGCTACCAGCCGAAATGGCCAACAACAGCGGCATCGTGGGCGCCGCGCTGGCGGCGCATGATCGCCCCTGAGGTCACTTCGTCGTGACGGAATCCGGCGACTTCGAGGCGTTGCGGCCTTGCAAGCCGATGACTGTCAGCGTGATCGCCGTCAACGGCACAACGAAGAACAGCATCACATTGCTGTAGTCGTCGCGGATGGCGTGCTCGCTCGCATCGAGGACCAGCCAGGTGATGTACCCGACGTAAAACGCAAAGAACATTGCGCCTTCCCACCGCCTGAGCACGTGGCCGTTGACAAAGATCGGCAGACAGGCAACAGCGACAACGATCATGACGGGAATGTCGACCTGGAGAGCGCTCAACGCAACAGGGATCGGGTTCGGTGCAATCGACGCCGTGATGCCGAGTACGGCAAGCAAGTTGAACAGGTTGGAGCCGATGGCGTTGCCGACGGCCAGGTCGCGCTCGCCACGCAGTGCTGCGAGAACCGACGTGGCAACCTCCGGCAGCGACGTTCCGATCGCCACAACGGTGAGGCCGATGACGAGATCACTCACGCCCAGATCAGTCGCGATATCCGTGGCACCGCCGACGAGCGCCTGCGAACCGGCGACGAGCAGTACCAGGCCCCCAAGGAGGAACCCGACGTCGATCCACGGCGAGGCTTGTTGCAATGCCTCGGGGCTGACGACGTCATCGATTTCGCTCGAGATGGATTCCGGTTGGCGTCGAGCGGCAATCACGGTCCACGTCAAGTACACGACCAGCGCTCCGACGAGGACAAATCCTTCGGTCCGCCCGATTTGCTCGTCGAGCCCCATCAGCAACACGAGTATTGAAGCGCCGATCATGATCGGCACGTCGATGCGAACAATGCGCGCAGCGACGACGAGCGACCCGCCAATTGCGGCAGAGAAACCAAGCGCCAAGAGAATGTTGGCGATGTTTGACCCGACGACATTGCCCAGCGCAAGGGCGCCCGCATCTTCACTACCGCGCGCCACATCGCCAACGCTGACCGCAAGCTCAGGAGCGCTCGTGCCGAACGCGACAACGGTGAGGCCGATGACCACGCTCGACATGCCGGTACGGGCGGCGAGCCGAGCCGCACCACGGACGAGCCCTTCGGCTCCGACGACCAGGCCGGCGATACCGACGACGAGGAAGACGAGGGACGTGACGGTCATGCCGATTTGAGGATAGGAGCCGGAATCGTCAATCGGCGGGTCCCGGCGGGTCGCCTCCCGATTGCCGACGCCACGTACGAACTTGGTCTTGCACTCGGCCCCGCACGTCGATGCCGAAGTCCTTCGGAGCGTTCACGACACCGGCCCGTTCGGCAACAATCTCATTCAGTTCAGCGCCGACCAGGAAGACCAGGCAGGCGATCCACAACCAGGTCAGAGCAAGCAGGGCCGTGCCGGCAGCGCCAACGATTTCGTTGCCGGACCCGGCGACGCGCACGTAGAAGCCGAAGCCCAGCGAGACGACCAGCCATCCGACCGCCGTGAGGACAGCGCCGGGCAGGTCGTACCGCCACGGCGTGTGGTGATGTGGCCCGACATGGAACAGCGTTGCAGCCCACGCGATCAAAATGACGAGCGCGATGCCTGCTCGAACCACGCCAGGCACGCCAGCATCGCGGAGCGAGACCCACAACAATGTCGTGAGGGCAATCGTGGCAATGGTGCCGATTGCCATCGCAATCGCCGTGGCCCGCAGCCGGATGAAGCGACGCCCCTCCTCGATGTCGTACGCAATGTCAAGGGCTCGGATCAGCCCAGCGAACCCGCGCGACAACGTGAAGACGGCGATGGCGACAGAGAGGCTCAAGACGGCCGGTCGGGTCTGATCGAACAGTCCGTCGACAGCCGCCCTGATGGTTTCTGACTCGGTGGTGAAGGTGCGGTCGATGAATTCATTGATCGAGGCCTGAAGGTCGGCGGTGAGGCCGTCACCGAGCAGAGAGACCGATGACAACACGGCGAGCAGGGCCGCAGGCACGCTCAGGATGAGCCAGAAAGCCACACCCGCCGCAGCGTCAAACAAGTCGTCGTCGTGAAGTTCTTGCCACATCCGCTTGACGACGCCCAGCAACTCGGCTCGACGCGATGTCGGCGCGGCGCCGGGTTGCGGCGGCGCGCCGATGTCGTTCCCGTCAGTCTCAGTGGGGGATGGCGAATCGGTACTCAGGTCGGCCACTGTTGCATGCGGTCAGCGAGGTTGGAGCGATAGGCGGCAGCGCGACGCAGCTTGAGATCTTCGTAACCGCGCACCTGGTCGGGAAGTGCTGCAATTTCTGTTGCGGCCTCCACGTTGGTGGCATCGAGCTGCTGGGCGAGCCGTGTGACTGCTGCGATGTACTCGGGAACCATCGCTCGCTCGACCTTGCGGACCTCGGCCCACCTGAACGGATCCGCCACGGTGCCGCGGAGTCGTTTGCCGGCACGCAGTGCCCGGAGGGCGGGCGCTGCACTGCGCTGCAGCTTGAGCTTGCGGTCCATGCCAAGCGCACGGAGCATCGGCGGATGAAGATGATAGATGACCGTGGTCTTCGGGCCGCCCACCGCCCGGTAGTTGGCGTTGGCTTCGTCGGCGAGCAAAAGTCGGGCGACTTCGTATTCGTCCTTGTAGGCCATCAGCTTGTGGAGGTGGATCGCCACGGCCCGGGTGAACTGGTCACCGCCGATGGCACGCTCTGCATCGGCGGCTGCACCTACGATGTTGCGGTACCGGTCAGCAAGAGCAGCGGAATCGAAGTCGATCAGGTCGCTCGCGAGTCGTTCGACTAACTCGTCGGTCGTCTCCGGAGCCACTCGAATGGGCAGATCCGCAGCCCGCTCGACTCCTGCGGGATCGGCAATCCACGCACGGCCCCACCGGAACGCCGCGAGGTTGGTCTCGACAGCGACGCCGTTCAGACCGATCGCCTGCTCCATGGCGGCCACGGGGATTGGCACGGCACCAGATTGCACCGCAGCGCCGAGCACCAAAATGTTTGCAGTCGTCGTCGAGCCGAGCAACCCGTCGGCCAATGCGGCGGCGTCGAGGAAACGATTCTCTTTGCCCCGTGTCACGGCGCCGACCCGATCGGTGAGTTCAGCGCCAGTCGGCAACTGCAACGTCGGATCAGTGACCATCGAACCGGTCGGCACGGCATCGGTCGACGCGATCATCACCGTTCGATCAGCTCGCGCCCCGTTGAGGTTTGCATCACGCGCCCCGACGAGCAGATCGAACGCCAGAATCGAATCGACCCCCGAGGCATTGGCATGGTTCGAGGGTGTGGCGCCATCTGCGGTGATGCAGACGTCGCTCACCACGGGTCCGGCCTTCTGCGAGAGGCCGGTTTGATCGAGACCGCGCACGTTGCGGTCGGCGAGCATCGCCGCAGTTCCAAGTATCTGGCTGACGGTAATGACGCCCGTACCGCCGATACCGGTGAGACGGACGGTGAAGTGATCGGGATCGACGAGCGGCGGCTCTGGTTCAGCGAGGTCAGCGGGTGGTGCCGGCAGAGCTCGGGCTCTGGTCTTCGATCCGGCGTCGTCCACCGTTACCGTCGCAAACGACGGGCAGTCACCTTGCATGCAGGACAGGTCGAAGTTGCAGCTGGTCTGGTGAATCCGGGTCTTGCGGCCGTATGGCGTTTCCGCTGGTTGGACGGACAGGCAGTTGCTCACGTCGCCACAATCCCCGCAGCCTTCACAGACGCGCTCGTTGATCACCACGCGGAATCCCGGCTTTTTCACGGTGCCACGCGACCGGCCGCGACGCTGCTCTGCGGCGCAGGCCTGATCGTGGATGAGCACGGTGACACCGCTGACAGCTGCGAGTACTTCCTGAGCCTCGCCGAGCCGGCTCCGGTCCCACAGTTTGACTGCAGCTGGGAAGTTCGACTGGTCATGGCGCTCCGGGTCGTCGCTCGTGACGATGATCTGCTTCACGCCTTCCACCACCAGCAGCTGAGCGACGTCAGGAACCGACATCTGACCCTCAGGGTCCTGCCCGCCGGTCATGGCGACCGTGCCGTTGTAGAGGAGCTTGTAGGTGATATCGACGTCAGCCGCAATTGCCGCACGGACAGCGAGCGAGCCCGAGTGGAAGAAGGTGCCGTCGCCGAGGTTCTGGATGAGATGGTCGCGTTCGATGAATGGCGAGATGCCGATCCACTGCGCGCCTTCGCCGCCCATTTGTGTCAAGCCCACGATGTCGCCCACTCGTTCAGGGTCCATAAAGGCAACCATCGCGTGGCAACCGATCCCGCCCCCGACCAGCGTGCCCGGCTCAGCCCGTGTGCTCGCGTTGTGGGGACAACCCGAGCAGTAGAACGGTGTGCGATTGACGGCGAGCGGAATCAGCTCCCGCTTCGGCGGAATGATCTCGTCGAGCGGACGCATTCGGCCACCGAGGCGGGCAGACAGACGCTGATGCAGCGGCGCAAGCAGCTTGTCAACGTCAAGCGTGCCGAATCCGTTGAACAACACGGCGCCGTGCTCATCGTGGCGGCCGATGACGCGCGGACCAACCCGGCCGGAGCGCAGTGAACCGTCGTACAGCGAGCTCTTGATCAATCCTTCCAGAGTCGGGTTCTTCTCTTCGACGACGAGCACCTCTTCGAGACCATCAGCGAAGTCACGAACCTGGTCCGGATCGAGGGGAACCGGCATGAGGAGTTGGAACAGCCGGACCCCAGCGGCGCGCAGCGCCTCGTCGGTTCCGAATCCAAGGACGGCCAGCGCCTCGCGGACCTCGTGGTATGTGCTCCCACAGGCCGCGATACCGACCCAGTCATCGCTGCTGCGCACGCTGACCGTGTTGAGGTGGTTGTCCACGCCGTACTGGCGGGCAAGTTGTGTCCGCACCTGCTGAAACTCGATCTCCATGTCGAGGGTGTAGGGCGTGAGCAGCCGCCCGTTCGGAGTCGGGACAAATGGCGCGCCGTTGAAGTTGACCACCGGAGCGGTCGGGCGCACCCGGTCGGGGGCCACGTCGATAGTGCCCGTGCCGTCGGCAACTGCCGTCACCAACTTGAGACCAGCCCACAGGCCGCATGAACGTGACAGTGCAACGGCGTGACGGCTCAAGTCGAGTGCCTCCTGAACGTCGCCGGGGAAGAGGATCGGCATGTGTAGATCGACCATCGTGGCATCGCTCGACGACGGCACGGTCGACGACTTGGCAGCCGGATCGTCGCCCACCACCGCCACGACACCGCCGTGCTGTGACGTTCCGGCAAACACGGCGTGGCGAATGGCATCGCTGCTTCGATCGAAACCGGGCCCCTTGCCGTACCAGATCCCAACGACGCCGTCGTACTTCGCGTCGTCGAGCGTCATGGCGAGTTGGCTGCCCATCACGGAGGTGGCAGCGAGTTCTTCGTTGACCCCGGGCTGCACGACGATCGGAAGGTCAGGCACCGTGGCGTGGGCGCGTCGCAGTTCCTCGGTGAACGTGCCGACTGGCGAACCTTGATAGCCGGATGCGAAGGCCGCGGTGGTCAAACCGAGCCGCCGGTCGATGCGGAGCTGGTCGATGGGAAGGCGTGCAATTGCTTGCACTCCGGACAAGAAGACGCGGCCTGTCTCGAGTCGGAACTTGTCGGCGAGCTGGTAGTCGGCCATCTGCTGCGTCATCGCGCTGGAATCTCGATCAATCGCCATCCTCCTGTTGTATCGCGAGTTGGTGCACCGGTCGAGTGGGTCAGCGCATTTCGAGCGAGTGCAGCGAGCGCTGGGTGTGCACAGCGGCGCAGCCGTGCCAACATGAAGGCCATGGCATCGACACCAACTGAGTCGCGCATCACGGTGGCCGGCGAGGCGCTGGTTGACCTGGTGATCCAACCGAACGGTGACGTCACGGCAACGCTCGGTGGCGCGCCATTCAACACGGCTCGGGCAGCGGCCCGCCTCGGCGCGCCGGTCAGGTTCGTCGGCGCGTTGTCAACTGATCGCTTCGGATCACTGCTTGCCGCACAGCTCGAAGCGGACGGCGTGCACGTCGCGTCCGCACGCACCGATCTCCCGACCACGCTGGCTGCCGCTGAACTCGATGACGCTGGCGCGGCGTCGTACCGGTTCTACATCGACGGCACCTCCGCACCGGCGCTTGAACCAGGCGATACCGTATCGATAGGTTCCGGCATCTTCTTCACCGGCGGGCTCGGGCTGGTCTTGCAGCCGATGGCTGACACGGTGCTGGCGATGGTCAAGGCAGTCGGCGATTCGACCACCGTGGTCTTCGACATCAATTGTCGCCCCAAGGTTGTTGGTGATCGAGCCGCCTACCTGAACCGTGTCAATCAGCTGCTGAAGCGGGCCGACATCGTGAAGGTGAGCGACGATGACCTCGCCTACCTGTCGCCCGGAATCAGCGTGCTTGACGCCGCACACCAACTGCGAGCGGCCAGCGGCGCCGCCGTGCTCGTCACTGCCGGAGCGTCGACGACCTCAATTGTCACCGGAGACAGCGTGATCGAGGTGCCGGTTGCGCCCCTCGATTCGCCCGTGGTCGACTCGATTGGCGCCGGCGACACTTTTGGCGGCGCACTGGTCGCCTGGTGGATGGCCTCGGGTCGAGGCCGCCCAGACGTCGACGCTGAAGGCTTGCAGCAGGCCGTGCTCGCGGCTCATGAGGCAGCGGCGGTGGTCGTGACCCGGCGCGGCGCGGACCCGCCGCGCCGCGCCGAGTTGCCCGACGACTGGGTCTGATCACCGACCGGCCAGCGGCAGCGGAGTCATCGGCGCGCTGGAACTCAGACGAGGTAGTGGCGGACGGCAAGGCGTTCGGCCGAGTCGTCACCGGGAACAGGCAACTGGGCAACAACGCGCAGTGCCGGCCACTCGGCAGGCGTCAGCTGCTGGTACTCGAAGGTCAAGACACCCGCAGCGGAGTGTGCGAATCGGCGCAGGCGAGTCTCGAATCCCGACACGTCGTGCTCGGGCCACCAGGCAGCAAACTCAGCGCTTTCGGAAGTCAGCAGCGCAACGAGTTCAGTCATCGCCGGGTCGTGGCGAACAGCAGATGTTGCCGATCGAAACTCGGCCAGTGCCTGGCGTGCGTGGATGTCCCAGTCGACGATCAGGTCGCGCGTCGACAGATCGGCAAAAAGTACCCAGAGCAGGTTGCGGCGCGGTGGGTCGAGTTCTTCGATCCGCGGATACAGCCGCGCCTGAGCTGTATTCCAAGCGACGAATTCCCAGTGTGGTCCCAACACGTACGCGGGAGCAGGCATCAGTGAGTCGAGGAGCCGTATCAGTGCGCTGGGTGCTTCGGCCGGTGCCTCCACTAAGGCGGTGCCCGGCTCGGTGAGTGCGATCAAGTGCTCTTGTCCGGCCTCGTCGAGTTGAAGCGCCCGACCGATCGCGAGCAGCACGTCATGCGAGGCATTGATCCGCCGGCCCTGCTCGAGCCAGGTGTACCAGGTGAACGACACGCCAGCGAGCAACGCGACCTCTTCACGGCGTAAGCCCGGAGTTCGTCGGCCTCGTCCTGCAGGTAGGCCGACCTGTTCAGGGCGGGTCGCTTCGCGGCGGGCGCGCAAGAAGTCGGCGAGCTCGCGTCGATGGTCAGCTTCCCCCACGCCCAGAGTCAATCAGGTTCGCCGCCGGTCACGTTGGCCCGGCACAACCGAGCTGAGCTATCCGGTGTACGGGCGGCAGGGTTGGCCGCGTAGTGCGCCGCACTCGGGGAAGTCGACGGGTGCCTCGATATCGGGCACAACAGGGAGCACGATCTTGGAGGGGTAGTCGCCGCCGAATCCAATGGTGACCTGCTCGCTGTTGCTGATGGTGTCGAACACCCAGACCGGACGGTTGCCGCCAGGCGCGTCGATCGAGATCCGGACCTGTGATCCGGCGCGAAAGACGTGGGCGAATGGGAAGATCTCGACACGGGCGAGGTCAAAATCCTGCTCGCCCTTACCGTCGGTGAGCGCCTCGGCATCAGATTCGAGGTGCGTGTGTGCTGGACGCAGCGCCGTGGAAAGTTCGTCGTCAAGTGCCCGGTGGCTGGCGCGGAGCCAGCCGGACTGGATGTACATCTCCTGGCCGTCCGGGCGGACCTCGGAGATCGTCACCTCAAGGTCGGTGTCGCCGAGGTTGGAGTTGACCCACAGGTCAGCCGAGCCCGACCCGATCATCGTCACCGTGCCATTCAGTGGGTCGGACAGGAACGTTGCTGCGGTGCCTGGCGCCGGCTCCTGCCAGTCCCAGGTCACATCGGTCCTCCAAATGTCGCTGCTGTTTCCCTCGTAGAACGTGGCAGGCACGCCATCTGGAAGGGCGAGGTATGCGGCCTGGCCATTGTCGCTCTCGGGTGCATCGACGAGGCGCCCGTCTTGTCCCAGCCACCAGTCGGTGGGTTCCGTTGTCGGAATCGGCCAGGCGTCGAACGCTTCGACAAATCGTGGAACCGGGGCGCGAGCGGTGTCGTTGCCAGCGCCTTGTTCGAACAGCACGCGGATTGGAGGTTCCGCCTCAAACGCTGCAAGTGCCTCGTCGTACGTCATGTCGGCGAACCGGTCGTCGGGTATTTCGAAGTCGGTGGTTCCGAAGATGCCGCCGGCGAGCAAGGGCGCGAGCAAGCGGGCCGTGTCGAGTGTTGGCACGCGTTCGGCGACATAGAGGTCGAGGAATTCGATCCAGCGCGGGAAGTTGGCCGGTCCGATTGAGTCGGTGTGGAGTCCGTTCATCAACGATACGTAGAGATGGTCTGTGCCGGTGAACCGGTCAAGCATGGTGGGGAACCGCCCACCAGTCTGCTCGTCCTGCCATGCGCCTGCCACGAACGTCGGCACGGTGATCTTGTCGACGAAAAGTCGGGGCGACAGTTCGTTGCTCTGCGCTGAATCGTAAAACGGTGATTCGAAGATCTCCGCGATCAGATCGGGGTTCTGGTTTCGCAGTGACTGGTTCTCGGCACAGGCTGTGTCGCCGGCGCGGATCTGATCCTTCGCCCACGCCTGGCCGCCTTCGTCGACGATGTTGCCTTCGGGGTCGATTGCCGGCCTGCCGTTGTCGACCCGATCCTGGGTCCAGTCGACGGCAAAACCAGTGTTGAGGAGTCCGCCCGGATACAGGGTCGAGTTGTAACTGTCGTCGATCACAGAAAAGGGTGTGATGGCGGCCAGCGACGGCGGTTGGGTCTGCGCAACGAAGAGCTGACTGATGCCGGGGTAGCTGACGCCGACCATGCCGGGACGGTTCTCGAACACCCACGGTTGGGCGGCGATGGCCTCGATGACGTCATACCCATCAAGACTCTGTGCGTACTCGAAGTAGCGGAATGAGCCGCCGGAGCAACCTGTACCGCGCATGTTGACACCGACGTAGGCGTATCCCAGTTGAGTGAACAGGTCCTTGAACCCGACGCTCTCCGGGTCGGCGGGGGTGTAGCCGGAATACTCGACCACGGTGGGGTACGGACCACCTTCGATTGCGCCGGGCAGCACGACGTTTGCGGACAGGGTGGTGCCATCGCGCATCTCGATGTAGTTCAGGCCGGGCACCAGCCGTTGCTCGGCGTAGAACGCTTGGGTTGGATGTGTGATGCGGTCGAGCACGGTGTGGGTGACGTTGATGTTTTCGCCAGCTGCCGCAACGGAGTACTCAGGTCCTGGCTCGATGTTCCTGAACAGCAGTGACCCGTACTCGTCGACGATGCCAACCGCAGCCGGCGCTCCTGCACGAAACAACGTGAGTTCGGTGCCGGGGGTGTGATTGACGATCGTCAGTTGTTCGACTCCCGGCGTCACGACTCCAGCAGTCTCGAACTCAGGATCGTCGGTCTCGGTCTCGGTCTCGGTCGGCACAACGGTCGACGGGATCGCAAGATCGGTCGCCGGGGGTACCGCACCTGCCGGGCTTGCCGTCGGCGGCACGTCTGTCGGTGCACCCGAGCTGTCGTCATCGTCGGTCGTGCAGGCAGCCGCCAGCAGCCCAAGGATGAGAAGCATTGCCAGACCGGCTCGTCGTTGCATCCTGAGATCATCGCATCGCCATCCCTGAGATGCGTTGGTGAGGTGGCCAAAGGTGTCGCTCCGGCACGAATTTGGGAACGCGGGCGATGGATCTACGCTGCGCGTATGTTCATCAATGGGGAATGGGCGGACGCCGTATCCGGCGCGACGTTCGACGTGACCAATCCGGCAACCGGCGAAGTGATCGGGTCGGTGCCTGATGGTGGCGTCGATGACGCGACAGCCGCCGTCGCCGCTGCCGACGAAGCGTTCGGGGCGTGGTCACAGACCACCGCGTACGAACGCGCCGACCTGCTCTACCGCGCCTGGGAACTGATGACCGAGCGCAGCGCCCAGCTCGCTGAGTTGATGACGCGCGAGCAGGGCAAGCCGCTCAAAGCGAGTTCGGCCGAGGTGAAGTACGGCGCCGATTTTCTTCGGTGGTACGCCGAAGAAGCCAAGCGGGTCGCAGGGGAGTGGCTGCCATCAGCCCGTGCCGATCAACGATTTCTGGTGCTCAAGCAGCCCGTTGGTGTCGTCGCCGCCATCACGCCGTGGAACTACCCGATCTCGATGCTGACGAGAAAGATGGGCCCGGCGCTCGCTGCCGGTTGTACCCTCGTGCTCAAGGCGGCTGAAGCAACACCGCTCTGCGCTTGCGCGATCTTCCAGATCTTTGCCGATGCAGGAGCTCCGTCCGGTGTCGTCAACCTTGTCACGGCACTCGATCCGAAACCGATCGGCGAGGTCTTCTGCACCGACGAACGAGTTCGCAAGGTCACCTTCACCGGATCGACCGCAGTCGGCAAAATGCTTGCGGGCAAAGCCGCGGGCAACCTGAAAAGGGTGTCTGTCGAACTCGGTGGCCACGCTCCCTTCATCGTGTACCCCGACGCCGACCCGGTGCACGCGGCCAAAGGTGCTGCGGCCCTGAAATTCCTCAACTCGGGCCAGGCATGCATCAGCCCAAATCGTCTGTACGTGCACGAGTCGGGTGCCGAAGCCTTTGTCGACACGCTCGTGCAACGGATCGGTCGAGTGAAGGCCGGCAACGGGATGACCGACGGCATCGGGGTTGGCCCGCTCGTCAACGAAGCAGCCGTTGTCAAGGTTGCGAATCAGGTCGACGACGCACGATCGAAGGGTGCCGACGTGCCGGTCGGCGGCGAGCGGTTGACCGGAGAAGGCTTCGATGGCGGCCACTTCTACGCGCCGACGCTCGTCACCGGGGTGACCGACGAGATGCTCATCCGGCGCGAGGAGACTTTTGGACCCGTCGCCCCGGTGATCACCTACAGCGATGTCGACGAAGTAGTCGACATGGCGAACGACACGAACTACGGCCTTGCCGCCTACGTCTACACCCAGAACCTGTCGACAGCGATGCGCACGTTTGAGGGCCTGCGTTTCGGCATCATCGGCATTAATGACGTCAATCCGACGTCCGCGGCGGCGCCATTCGGTGGCATGGGCGACTCGGGCCTTGGCCGTGAAGGCGGCCACGAAGGCATCGCCGAGTACCTCGAAGTCAAGCTCGGCGGTTTCGCGATCTGATCACACGAGGGGTCAGACCTGCGGGTGATCGCATACGATCTGAAGATGGCTGAGTACGACCTGGACGCAATGATCGCCGACGTCAAGACGTTGATCGAGATCGAGTCGCCGTCGTCTGACCTGCCGCAATTGCAGAAGTCCGCAGAGACCCTCGCCGCGATGATCGAGCGCCACCTTGGCAGACGGTGTGACCTCGTTGAGTCATCGGCGGGCACCCATGTGCATTGGAAGGGCGGCGAGGCGGTGCCCGACGGTAAGCGGGTGTTGCTCCTCGGTCACCACGACACGGTGTTCCCGATAGGCACACTCGACCGTCTTCCGTTTGCCGTCACGGACGGTGTGATGACAGGGCCGGGCTGCTTCGACATGTTGGCCGGCATCGTGCAGGCCTTGCATGGACTTGCCACGCTTGACGACATCTCCCATGTCGAGTTGCTGTTCAGCGCCGACGAAGAAGTCGGGTCGCACCAGTCGCGTGCGCTGATCGAAGAACGCGCGCAAGCGTGCGGCAATGTCCTGGTACTCGAACCATCCGCGAACGATGGTGCACTCAAGACCGGCCGCAAGGGATGCGGAACGTTCGAAGTGGTCATCACTGGTCGAGCCAGCCACGCCGGACTTGAGCCCGAAGCCGGTATCAACGCGCTCGTTGAGGCATCGCACCAAGTGCTGGCCATCGATCAGATCGGCGATGCCGCAGTGGGCACCACCGTGACCCCCACTGTCGCCAGCGTCGGGACGACCGACAACGTGGTGCCTGCCGAAGGCCGCATCAAGGTCGACGCGCGCGTCGAGTCCGCAGACGAGAAGGCCAGAGTCGAAGCGGCGATGGCTGCGCTCACGGCGCGCGTTGACGGGGCGGCGGTTGACGTGAATGGTCAGATCGGGCGTCCGCCGATGCCTGAGTCGGCCTCGGCAACGCTGTTCCCCATCGCGCAGCAGGTGTCGCCCGGCATCGAGGGGTACTCCGTCGGTGGCGGCAGCGACGGCAACTTCACCGCAGCAATCGGTGTCCCCACGCTCGACGGTCTCGGTGCCGTCGGCGGCGGTGCCCACGCCGACACCGAACACGTCATTGTGGCCACCATGCCCGAACGAGCCCGCCTCGTCGCTGGCATCGTCGCTGCCCTTGGGCCCAACTGAGTGACGTCTGGTTGAATGGCGTCTGGTCCCGACCCCGCCGTCACTCAGTGATGCCCGGACGGGCTACGAGTCGAGGGCTTTGGTGATGTCGCCGGACTCCAGAGTGCCGATGCCCTGGTACAAGTCGAGCTTGTTGCGAGTGTCGGTGATGTCGAGGTTACGCATCGTCAACTGGCCAATACGGTCCAGTGGACCAAATGGCTGATCCTCGACCCGCTCCATCGAGAGGCGATCGGGCTCGTAGGTCAGGTTGTCCGAGACCGTGTCGAGAATCGAGTAATCATCCCCGCGACGCAGGCGCAGCGTGACTTCCCCCGTGACCGCCGAGCCGATCCAGCGCATGAGCGGCTCACGCAACATCAAGCTCTGCGGGTCGAACCAGCGTCCCTCGTACAACAGGCGGCCGAGACGGCGACCCATCGTGCGGTAGTTCTCGATCGTGTTCTCGTTGTGGATGCCGTTGACCAACCGCTCGTAGCAGGCGTGGAGGAGCGCCAAAGCGGGGGCTTCGTAGATGCCTCGCGACTTCGCCTCGATGATGCGGTTCTCGATCTGGTCGCTCATCCCGAGTCCGTGGCGACCGCCAATACGGTTTGCCTCGTCGACCAGATCGACCTGCGACGCGAAGCGCTCGCCATTGATGGCCACAGGCCAGCCTTCTTCGAAACGCACCGTCACATCCTCGGTCTCGATGACGACGCTCTCGTCCCAGAAGGGCACGCCCATGATCGGCGTGACAATTTCCATCGACGTGTCGAGTTCTTCAAGCGCTTTTGCTTCGTGAGTGGCGCCCCAAATATTCGCGTCGGTCGAGTACGCCTTCTCGACGGAGTCGCGGTACGGCAGGTCGCGCGCCTGCAAAAACTCGCTCATGCCCTGACGGCCGCCCAGTTCCTCGACAAACGTGGGGTCGAGCCAGGGCTTATAGATCCGCAGCTTCTCGTTGACCAGAAGGCCATAGCGATAGAAGCGTTCGATGTCGTTGCCCTTGTACGTGGAGCCGTCGCCCCAGATGTCGACACCATCGTCGGCCATCGCACGTACGAGCAATGTGCCGGTCACTGCGCGTCCGAGCGGAGTCGTGTTGAAGTACGTCTTACCGCCGGAGCTGATGTGAAAGGCGCCGCATTGAACCGCAATGAGTCCTTCGCGCACCAGCTCATCGCGGCAATCGACAATTCGTGCCTCCTCAGCTCCGTACTGCTTGGCGCGGACCGGGACACCCTCGAGGTCAGGCTCATCAGGTTGGCCGAGGTCAGCGGTGTACGTGTACGGAACGGCGCCGCGTTCGCGCATCCACGCCACGGCAGCCGAGGTGTCCAGGCCACCGGAGAAGGCAATGCCGACTCGCTCGCCCTGAGGCAGTGACATCAAGACTTTGGCGTTGGATGCGCCGTCGAGCGGGGGAGTGTGAGCGTCGGCCATAGTTGCACGATGATACCGTTCTGCGGCAGCGCTCTCAGCGAACGCCATCGTGAATCGCCCGGAGCGGTGTGCCTCGATCAGTCCAACGTCACGGGAGCTGGCGCCCGGCGTGATGATGCAGCGAGTGCGCCGAACGAGACGAGGAGCATCGAGCCGGCAATGGCGAACTCGATGGCTGCGAGGCCGCCCGACCGTGACATGTCGAAGACTGCGATCCCGGCGATGGCGAACGACCCGACGATGCTTGCCAGAGCGACACGTCGAGTATTGGAAATCGCAAGGAGCCCCAACATCAAGGTGATGGCAAATGGCAGGATGCGAACCAGCATGGGTTGAGGCTGGGAGCGGGGTCCGAGCCACCAGGTGCCGATGCCGATCTCCTCGCTGGTCTTCCACACTGCAGCAAACGCAAAGAACGCTGCTCCCCAGCAGACCGCCAACATGATCTGCCAGGCGACAGTGAGTTGGCCGGGCTGCGGCGGTTGTGCCAACCCAGCAGTCGCTCGCGGTGACGGTGCGTCCAAAGCTCGGGCGACGGAGGGCTCCGTCAGCGGTGGCGCCGGAAACGGTGGTGCGGAGTCGGGAGGCGGCAGCGGGCCCCCGGGATTCGGCTCGTTGGAGGCGTCCGACACGGTCAGAAGGGTAGGCGCTGCGGGGCCGACTTCCCCGTCAGCTACCCTGCGGCACCGATGACGAATACGGGTGCACCATTCGACAAGCTCTCGATCTTCTACCCGATGTGGAACGAAGAAGAGTACGTAGAGCGGGCGCTTCGGGCGGGACGCCGCGCCTGTGGGATCCTCATCGAAGCAGGTGACATCGCTGACTACGAACTGATCATCGTCGACGACGCTTCAACCGACAGCACTGCCGAAATCGCTGATCGCATCGCAGCGGAAGATCCACACGTCCGGGTCGTGCATCACGCCAAGAACCGCAAGCTCGGAGGAGCGATCAAGACCGGATTTGCCACCGCAACCGGTGATCTCATTCTGTACACCGACGCCGACCTCCCGTTTGACATGGCGGAATTGCCGCGAGCGGTGCGCCTCATGATCGATTACGACGCCGACATCATCAGCGCGTATCGATTTGACCGCACCGGCGAGGGTTATCTCCGCACCATCTACACCTTCTGGTACAACCTTCTGATTCGCAGCCTGTTTGGCGTCAAGGCCCGCGACATCAACTTCGCGTTCAAGTTGTGTCGAGCCCGCGTGTTCGAGCACGTCGAGCTCAAGAGCGAGGGGTCGTTCATTGACGCCGAGCTCGTTATCCGATCCACTCGGCTGGGGTACGAGATGCTGCAGTTTGGCGTCGACTACTTCCCGCGCACGCGCGGCGAATCAACGCTCAGTTCCCCGGGAATCATCCTCACGATCCTCAGGGAGATGCGTCAGCTGCGCGGTGATCTCGATGGCATCACGCCGATCGTCGATCGCAGCTGAACCCGGCGCGGACGTGAAGAAAGAAACTCTCGGCGAACATGGCGGGCGCGACGATCCGGGAACTGCGTTGGTTGGTACATTCGCTTCCGACAGCGGGTGCCGCTGACTGGCAACTCGCGCTCTCATCTGCAATCCCGTCGCAATGAACGAAACTTCTTCCACGCCGTCCTGGCGCCCTCCGAATCACGTCGCGAAATGGCTTCCAGCTGTCGCTGCGGCCGGGCTGCTTGGCACCGTCATCGTCGCAGGCGTTGCTCTTGGCGGAGGTGGTGAAAGCAACGTGCAACAGACCGAACTCGCCGATTCGGCGTTCGTTGTCGACACGGGCGTCACTGCGCTCACGGTGCCCGATTCGGTTCCCGACGTGATTGGGGTAGTCGAGACATCACTCCCTGTCGACAAGACCGTGCTGCAGCGAAACCTGATCAAAGGTCTCGCTGGCGACGACGTCAAGCAGGTGCAACTGCGTTTGACCGATCTCGGCTTCGTGCCTGGCCCTGTCGACGGCATCTACGGCGATCAAACGGTCAAGGCCGTGTGGGCCTACGAGAAGTTGGTGCTGAAGCGTCCGAGCAACGATCCGACTGGACGAGTCACACCCGAGATGTGGGACGCGATGCAGGAACCGTTCGTCATTCAACCTCGACGACCCAACGCCACACCGAATCACACCGAGGTCTACTTGCCTGAGCAGGTGTTGGCGATCTTCCACGACGACAAGCCGGCGATGATCACGCACATGTCGAGCGGGAGCAACGAGCAGTGGTGCGAGGAAGTCACGATCAGCCCTGGCGAGTACGGCAACCGTGAGGGCACCGAGCCATTGGTGCGTGGTGAATGTGGCATCTCGAACACTCCGGGAGGTGTCTTCACCGTCTACCGCGAAGTTGAAGGCATCCGCGAGAGCGCGCTCGGCGGAATGTGGAATCCGGTCTATTTCAACTACGGCATCGCAATCCACGGTGCGCTCAACGTGCCGTTGCAGGGAGCCTCGCACGGCTGTATTCGTATCCCGTTGAACATCTCTGAGACTATGCAGGAACTGATGGGCAACGGCGATCAGGTCTTCGTGTGGGACGGCGAGAACGAGCCAGAAGCAGTGGGATCGCCGCCGCCAACATTCAACTGGCTCGATCCTGACTACGAATCCACGTCGACCACCACCACCACCGTCGTCGAGACGACCACCACGACTGAACCCGCAGTCGACGCCACCGTGGCCAGTACCTCGCCCGCAACCACTGTCGCTGCGACAACGACCACCACGGCCGTTCCGGATACCACCAGTACCACCACCACCACCACGACGGTCGCTGCAGGCGGAAGTGAAGGCGAGGCAATGGACGACGGTGGGGCCGACGCGGCTTGGGGCGGCTGATCGATTGGGCGCGTCCGCTGCGCCTCCCAACACGGTTGACCAGTACCTTCGACGTCGTGAGCGACTCCCCAGACACTGCCGCTGTGGCTCCGTACGACGAGTTCGGACTGTTCGCAGAGAACATCGCTGAATTTGGTCTCGACGTACCTGAGCTGCCGACGGTGGAGCGCCGCTCGGTTGCTCTCGACGACGGACGGTCGCTCAGCCTGCTGGCGTGGGGGGATCAGCCCGCCGAGATCGTCTTCGTCCACGGTGGGGCGCAGAATGCGCACACGTGGGACACGGTGGCGCTCGCGTTGGGCCGATCCGCGATCGCTGTCGACCTTCCCGGGCACGGCCATTCATCCTGGCGCGACGATGGTGCGTACTCGCCGTCCAACTTGGCCGACGACGTAGCCCGGGCCATTGAGGCGCACGCGCCGGACGCGCGAGCTGTCATCGGCATGTCGCTGGGTGGGCTCACTTCCATGATGCTCGCGACGCGCCATCCTCAACTCGTTCGCCAGTTGGCGATGGTCGACATCACGCCAGGCGTGAACGGTGAGAAGGCGAAGGCGATCATCGACTTTGTCAACGGACCGCAGTCGTTCACCAGTTTCGACGACCTCCTGGCTCGAACCGTTGAGTTTAATCCGACTCGATCAGAGTCCTCCCTGCGGCGTGGGATCCTGCACAACGCACATCAGCTCTCCGACGGGTCGTGGCAGTGGAACTACGACCGCACCAATCGGCATGGAGACCAATCTGCACAGGATAACGGTTCCATGCCGGAGGCGGACGTGGTCCCGGCTGCAGGAGATCGCAATCCGCTGTGGGATGACTTTGCAGCCATCGCCTGCCCACTCACGTTGGTTCGGGGGTCGCTGTCACCGGTCGTCGATGACGACGACGTTGCCGAGGCACGTCGGCTCCAACCCGACATCGTCGTTCATCTGGTCGACGGAGCGGGCCATAGCGTGCAAGGCGACCGCCCAGCCGAGCTCGCTGCGCTGCTCACCGGTCTGCTTGACTGAGCCGCAGCAGCTCCTTCGGCGTCAGGTTCCGCAGGCACCGAGGCCGTCGATGACGCCGTCACTGAAGGCGTCGATCTTTTCGAACGGGCTGCCGAGGACATTGTCATCGGCAGCACTGTCTCCGATGATGATGGCGGTGCGGATCGCCTCGTCGAGGTCGCCCGGGGACACGACTGAGGTTCGGCGCTCGTCGCGTGGCTGTGGGAGCTCGCGGTTGACGGGGATCACGGATTGGACCCAGGCGCCGGCAAGGCAGTCGTTGACCAGTTGGCGATCCTCGTCCGAACGCGTTGAGCCGAGCGCGATCTGCGCTGCTTCGGCCCAGGCCAATCCGATGAGATAGCCGAGTGAGAAGTCGCCGAATGTCTGCTGCCGGTAGAGGTCCAGTGCGACGGGCTCGTTCAGGTAGACGATGTTCGCAGACGGGCACAGGGCTGCACCGTTGTCGAATCCTGGCAGCAGGTCGGCACAGGTCGCATCTTCAAGTCGCTGGACCGGGACCAGCGTCAGGTCGGCCCAACCCGGAATCGCGGCATCGCTACCCCAGTACAGATTGAGATCAGGCACAAGGAATCCGAAGAGCTCGGCGTTGCGCACGCCGGGCTCGCCAACGTCATATCCGAATGGTGCGTTGCCTTCGTTCTGCTGATCCTCGAAGTCGTTGAACTGATTAGGGACCAGGGGCAACGGGTCGTCGATCAAACTGCCGCAACGGACCGGGCCTTCGACGAAGCCGGTTTGGAATGCGCCGACTCGATCGAAGCCTGATCCGTGACCGCCGGGGCTGAACTGGTCGAGCCCGACTGGGTCGCGGACTTCGAGCATGGCAATGAGACCGGCGCGCACGTCGGCGTCGGTGAACGAGATTGCCCCTTCGTTTCGGGCGGCGCGGCCGGCCCAGGCGCCGGCGAAGCAGTCAGCTTGCTGTTCGGATGTGACTGTGGGCAGGTTCAGGTCGAGCACGCCGCTGCGTTGTTGAATGGCGTGGCCGTATTCGTGCGCGAGCACGATACCGATCGTGCCGGCGCCAAATTTGTCAGCGAGTTCGGCGAGCAATCCGTTCTCGCCGTCGTCGTATACAACGAAGTCACCGAGACCGCAGTAGAACGCAACGAACTCTTGGACGTCGTCGTATGAGGTGCGCGGCTCGCCGCAGCCCGGCAAGTCGTCAGGGCGTTCTGGATACGCGGCGTACACATCGCCCTGCAGCGGCTGCCATGGCTCGCCGTAGACCTCGGGATACGTCAACTCCCACCAGGTGTTGAGGTCGCGGAGCGTCGCCAGCAGGAAGTCGTCGTACTCGCGTGCCGGCTTGTTCGGTCCGAAGTTAATGGCATCTGCGTCAACCACGATGGGTGCGGTGATCGGGATGTCAGATTCTTCGGTCGACGGCGGGACAGTGGATGGCGCGGGATCGCCGTCATCCGGGACCGGCTCGAACGGCGGTGACGTTGTCGCCGTGCCGGATTGCTCAGAACGCGTTGCCGTGACCGCGACGTCGGCGCCGCACGCGGACGCGGCGATCGCGACGGCGAGCAACAGTGCAATCAGCGGACGATGAGCCACGCCGATGACTCTAGGCACGGCCGCTCGGCGACTCACATCAGGCAACGTGGTTTTCGACGTTTCTCAACTGTTCTGCATATGTCCTTGTCAGATTCACGACCCAACGCGACGCCACGCGCATGTGGCGTCGCCCTAGCAGATCGGTACCCGGTGCAATCAATTCGCTTCGATTGCGAACCAATGCGAGGCGAGGTGCTACGTTCCCAAACCACACCGACGAACTACAGGGGGTTTGCGTCGATGGCATTGCTAGAAGTGAAGGACGTTGAAGTCAGGTTTGGTGGCATTGTTGCCCTCAGCGGAATGACCTTCGACATCGAAGAAGGCCAGATCTGTGGGCTGATTGGGCCCAACGGCGCCGGCAAGACGACGATGTTCAACGTCATCAGTCGCATTTATGACCCGACTGTGGGGACGTTGCGTTTCAACGATGTTGACCTGCTGAAGACGCCGCCGCACCTGATTGCGGAGACCGGCATCTTCCGGACATTTCAAAACCTGGCGCTCTGGCCGCGCATGAGCGTGATCGAGAATGTGATGGCCGGTGCCCACGTGCGTAGCAAGCAGAACTTCGGGTCGGCGATGCTCAACGTTGGCCGGAAGAAGGAAGAGAAGAAGCTGGCTTCAGAGGCATTCACGATCCTGACTGACCTCGGACTTGCAAACGTTGCATTCCAGCAATGCGCAGGCCTGCCCTACGGCACACTCAAGCGCATCGAACTCGCCCGTTGCCTGATCGGGCACCCCAAACTGCTCATGCTCGATGAGCCGGCAACCGGACTTACCCACAGCGAAGTCGACGAACTGTCGATCGTGATCCAGAAGATCCGCACGGACTACAACCTGACCATCCTCCTCGTCGAGCACCACATGGGACTCGTGATGAGCATCTCCGAGAACGTTGTCGTTCTCGACTTTGGCCGCAAGATCGCCGAAGGGCTCCCTGCCGCTGTGCAGGAGAACCCCGCGGTGATCGAGGCCTACCTGGGGGCACCCGCATGAGCGACACCAGCACAACAACCGACCTCGTCCTCGATGTCAAGGGTCTGGAAGGCGGCTACGGCCAGATCCAGGTGCTGCACGGCCTGGACTTTCACGTCGCTGACGGCGAGATCGTGGTCATCCTCGGTGCCAACGGCGCCGGCAAAACCACCACGCTGCGAGCAGTGTCGGGCATGATCCCGCGCACTGGCTCGGTCAAGCTGCGGGGCGAGGATATTAGTAACGCCAAGGCCCCCGACCTCGTCCGTAAAGGAGTGGCCCATGTTCCTCAGGGCCGCGGCACGCTTCCGGAACTGTCCGTCGAAGACAACCTTCGAGTCGGCGCATACATCCGCGACGACAATGAAGTCGACGCTGACATCGACAAGTGGTTCGGCGTCTACCCCGTCCTGGGAGAGCGTAAGAATCAGCGAGCTGGTTCGCTGTCGGGAGGCGAACAACAGATGCTCGCAGTGTCCCGAGCGCTGATGTCACGACCGAGCCTGCTGCTGCTCGACGAACCCTCCCTCGGTCTCGCACCGATCATTGTTGCGGAATTGTTCGAGCGTTTCGCTGAGATCAACAAAGAAACTGGCACGACGATGTTGGTCGTCGAGCAGAACGCACAATTGGCACTCGGCATCGGCGATCGGGGTTACGTCCTTGAATCAGGCGAGATCTTCACCGAAGGTCCAGCCGATGACCTGATCAATGACGACGCTATTCGCAAGGCCTACCTCGGAGTCTGACGGGATACATCACATGGAACTCTTTCTCAATCGCATCTCAGATGGCCTGTCGAACGGTGCTACCTACGCACTGATTGCCATGGCTCTCGTCATGATCTTCAAAGCAACCACACTCATCAACTTCGCCCAGGGTGAATTCGCGATGTTCGGTGGATTCATCGCACTCGTCCTGGCGACCGAACAAGGGATCCCGATGTGGGGGGCCGTCTTCGGGTCGATGGTGATCACTGCCGTCTGTGCAGCTGGCATCGAGCGCACGCTGATCCGGCCCTTTGACCCGTCCGATCACTTACCGCTCGTCATCATCACGCTCGGGTTGTTCCTCGGCATCAACGCACTCGCCGGCATCATCTGGCGTTTCGACCCGCGTGCCTTCCCCGAGCTGTTCCCGTCGGGCAATGCGCTGACGTACGGGACAGCGACGCTTTCCTGGTACACGGTGGGCACACTCGTCACCATCGCGGTGGTCTCCGGCGGGCTCACCCTGCTGCTCAACAAGACGAAGATTGGGCTTGCTTTCCGGGCAGTGTCGTCGAATCTTGAGTCGAGCGAACTCGTCGGCATCAAAGTCGGTCCCACCTTGCAGTTCGGGTGGGCGATCGCTGCTGCGGTCGGCACCTTGGGCGTCTGTGTCTTCGTAGCATCGCCGTTCCGTCAGCTTGAACCAAACGTGATGGTAACCGGGCTCATCTTCGCAGTTTCGGCAGCCGCGCTTGGCGGTCTCGACAGCCTCGGCGGAGCCATCGTCGGTGGTCTTGCCATCGGCCTTGTGCAATCGATTGCCGTGCCGTATCTCGGCGTTCCCAGCGAACTCAGCCTGCTGGCCGCAGTAGCGGTCCTCATGCTTGTCTTGCTCTTCAAACCTTCGGGGCTCTTCGGAACGCCACAGGTTGAACGGGTCTGAGGGAGAAAATCATGGCTACATCATCACCAAAATTCGTCTTCATTCAGGGAACCGGCGGCTACCGCGCATACAAGTTTCTGGGTTTTGCGGTCCTCGCCTTGCTGATCCTGATCGTTGCATTTGCGTACAACGACACTGGATCGATCACCCTGTTCGACAACGATTACAAACTGAGCGTTACGCGTGTCACCAAGTCGATCTCGTTCATGGTGGCGATTCTTGGGCTCCAAGTTGTGGCGGGTTTCACTGGCCAACTCTCGCTTGGCCAGGGATTCTTCTTTGGCACTGGCGCCTACATTTCGGCCTGGTTGGTCGCCGACCAAAACTGGGCATGGTTCACCTCGCTGCTCGTGGTGGTTCCGGTGTGCTTCCTGTTCGGGTTGCTTTTCGGTATCCCGGCTTTGCGCATCAAGGGGCTTTACTTGGCTCTGGTCACGTTGGGCCTGGCGGCAATCTTCCCGTCGTTGATCAAACTCGATGTGTTGCTTCCATACACCGGGGGTGCTGCGGGTAAGCAGGTGGACTCGGACTTTATTCCCCCGAGCTGGTTGCCGCTCGACGCCATCGTGGACGCGCTCCACAAAATTCCGCTCGTTGGTCAGTACTTCGGCGAAGGAGAGGGCCTATCGAGCAAGGAGGAGCAGCGAGTTTGGACCTTCTTCCTGATGACGATCCTCGCCATCATTTGCTTCAAAATGGTGAGCAATCTGATTAAGAGCCGCCCGGGCCGAGCGATCCGGGCCGTCCGCGACAACGAAACGAGTGCTGCGGTCAATGGCATGAGCTTGGCGTTCAACAAGGTGATGTCGTTCGGCGTGGCATCGGCGCTTGGTGGTGTTGGCGGCATGATCTACGTCGCTGAACTCGGGATTGCGTCTGAAGGAGACTTCACTCAGCTGATCTCCATTCTGTTCGTCGTCGGCATGGTCGTTGGCGGTGTGGGGACCTTGTCAGGCGCGGTTGTCGGCGGCTTGGTCATCGCCTTCATTCCAGACTGGGCCTCGTCGACGCAAAATCTTCCGTTGGTTCCTGAACGCTGGTTGCAAGGTCCGACTGGAGGATTGATTCTTGGCCTCGGCCTGATTGTTGTGACCTTCGTGCTGCCGGGCGGCGTCATTTCTGGCGTTCGAAAGATCCGCGATCGAATCATCCAAGTAATACCGCAGACCCCGGAGCTCGGCATTCCGGCCGGCGGTGTCGCACTGCAAGCCGGCTCAACTGAAGGTATCGAGGCCTCGACCGACGGCGATGCGATGTCCGCTTCAACCACTGCCGACGACGGCTGAGCCGCTACTATAATATTCGATTACCGAAAACAAGATCTCGGTGCGTGGGGGAAACGACAGTTTCGGCGGTTTCGCCGAGACCTTGTTCTTGTGCGTCGCCGCAGAAATGTCGAGCGATCGGCACCAACCAACCAATTAGGGGAGAACATGCGAACATCACGTATTAAGCGCTCCGTTGCAGGACTCATGGCCGCCGGTCTGATTTTTGCCGCGTGTGGCAGCGACGACGAACCGGCCTCCACCGAGGCACCGGCTGACACCGAGGCACCGGCTGACACCGAGGCACCGGCTGAAGAGCCGGCTGAAGAGCCGGCTGAAGAGCCGGCTGAAGAGCCGGCTGAAGAGCCGGCTGAAGAGCCGGCTGAAGAGCCCGCAGGAGGAGCGCTGGCGCTCGAGGGTGACGTGGAGGTTGCTGCTGGCACCACGCTCGCACTCGGCGACTGCCCGGACGACTGGGACCCGCTGCAAGGTGTTGACGGGGACGAGATCCGTATCGGCCAGACACTGCCGCAGTCGGGTGCACTCGCTGCATTCGGTGCCATCGGTGAAGGCATGGAGATCTACTTCAAATACATTAACGCCACCGATCCGGTGGCTGGCAAAGACCTCGTTTTGATCGCAAAGGACGACGGTTACGAAGCCGGTCGCGCTGTGGCGAACGTCGAAGAGATGCTCGACTCCGATGACGTGTTTGCCCTGGCGCACAACATCGGTACGCCGATCAACTTTGCCATCCGTCCGATCACCGATGAGGCCTGCGTTCCGCAGTTGTTCAACTCGTCAGGCTTCCCCTTCTGGGGCGATCCGGCGAACTTCCCGTGGACTGTCGGCAACATCTTGAACTACGTCACAGAGACCGAGATCTGGTGCACAGATATCAAGGCCAACATCGGTGAGGATGCGACTGTTGCTGCCCTCATCATGAACAACGACTTCGGTAAGACCTACCAGCAGACCCTCAACGACTCTGAGGCTTGCGCCGGTCTTGACATCGTCTCCGAGCAGGTCCACGACCCGGCCGGCGCTGACGTCACCAACGAAATGACCACGCTTATCGCCACCAATGCTGACGTGTTCCTCGCTGGCACCACGTCGAAGTTCTGCTCGCAGTCAACGGCAGTGCTCGCTGGCTCCGAATGGCGTCCGACGACTTACATGTCGTACACCTGCAACAACCTGTCGTCATTCTTCGCCCCCGTTGAGGACGCTGTCGTGACACTTGACGCAGACGACGCTGGACCGATCATGGCCAACTCCAACAAGGTCTGCGGCGACCCCGTGTACGCCGACGACCCGAAGATCCAGGAAGTGGAAGCGATCCTCGCCGAGTACGGCGACGTGACCTGCGCTGACGGTTCGTACTCGACCGGCATTCTGTACGGCGAGTTCCTCGTCGACATTCTGCGGGAGGCAGCGGCGCTGGAAGGTGGACTTAACCGGGTTAACCTGATGGCGGCGGTGTGGAACGCTGACACCACGAACGACACCTTGCTCGGTGGCACGCTGAAGCTCGATGGTGTCAATGACGCCTACTGGACCGAGTCAGCCCAGCTGCAGCGCGTCGCCATTGTCGACGGCGCGATTGCATTCGTGCCGACCGGCGACCTGGTCGACTTCGAAGGCTTGGGCGGTTCCTTCGCAAGCTGATTCACCCGCTGATCTGATCAGCTGAAAACGTTACGAGCCGGTCATCTTCTCAGAACATGGAGGAGGTGACTGGCTCGTTCGCGTCGGGGCTGGGCCTCGCTAGGTCAGCTTGGCAGTATGCAATCGGGCCAGCTGCCGCTGGTTGTCAGTTCAACCGCCGAGGTCTGTGCATGCAAGAAGTTCCGTCGCCAGCGTGATCGAGCGATCGTCGTCGCCGCCCTCGGAAAGCGCCTTGATTTCGTCGTCGCTGTAGTCGGCGAACACTTCGTCGATGCAGTCACCGTCAGCGGTGCCTCCGATCTCTTCCATGTCGGAGATGAACTTGTCGCGTGTGCCGTCACGGTCGACTCCGCCGCAGGCAGCCAGCGCGAGGGCGCTGAGGGAGAGGGCGGCGGCGAGCTTGTTCTTCATGAGGTCCCCTGTGTCGAGCGGCGTTGAAGATATGTGACGGAATGATGCGGCGATGAGTTCATGAGATGGTTCGGATGGCTGCAGTTGTTGTCATTGTCATTGTCCAAGTTCAGGGACGACGTGAGATATTCACCGTGAACTCGCCTTCGGCGTCGATCACGTTGTCGAACTCCCAGATGGCGCCGGCATCGTCGATCGCCTGACAGGTGAATCTCGTCCCGACGTTCTGGTCGATAGGTGCGACACAGTTAACGCTGGTCAACGTCGTCCCGATCTGTTCTGACACCTGCTCGACGATGAATGTTTCAGCGTCGGACTTGAAGTCGGCCGTCGACGTGAAACAGCTGGCGAGCACGACGATGGACCCGGCCCCGCACAGAAGCCGGAAGATGTGCCGCGAGTTCATCGGAACCAAGCTACTGGGCTGTGACGGGTGGAGTAGTGACACGATTACGACGGTGCGCGTCGCGAACGCGGTCGGTCATCACCACGATGAGCGCCATCCACACGAACGCAAAGCCGATCAGCCGGTTGAGCGGCATCGGTTCGCCATAGATGGCCCAGCCGAGCCCAAAGTTGATGACGGGAACCAAGAGGTTCAGTGGCCCGAGGAGGGTGAACGGAATCGATTGGGCGGCCGATGCGAACAACATGAGGGGGACGGCGGTGATCAACCCGGTGCCGATGAGGAACGCCCACTCGGTGCTCGACGCGATATCGACGGCACTGCTGCTACGGCTCGAGAGCGCGATGACGAGACCGAGGGCGGGTACGAAGAGCACGAGGGTCTCGCCGGTCAGACTGTCGATTGCTCCGAGTGGGATGTTGCGCTTGCTCAAGGCATAGCAGCTCCACGTTGCGGCCAGAACAAGAGAGATCCATGGGGGCTGTCCAGCGCCCACCGTGAGAATCACGACCGCAATCGATGCGCAGCCGAATGCGACGCGCTGCGCGTTGTTGGGTCGCTCGCCCAGCACGAACACGCCGATCGCCATGGTAGCGAGTGGCGCGATGAAGTAACCCAGCGCTGTTTCGATCACTCGGTCGTTGACGACCGCCCACACGTAGCTCCCCCAGTTGGCAGCGAGGAGCAGCGCAGCGACCACCAGACGTCCGATGGCCGCCTTCGAATGGAATGCGACGTTGATCGCGGGCCAGGTTCCCCGGAACGTCGTGATCACCACCATCACGACGGCTGCGGTGAGCATTCGCCATCCGATGAGCTCGAGCGCATCGAAGGCGCTCAACTGCTTCCAGTAGATCGTGAGCAGGCCCCAGATGAGGTAGGCGGCGATCCCAACGCGCACGCCGTTGCGCTCTCGGTTGTCGCTCACCGCTCCACCGTATTCGGCGAACCCCCATCCTCACCAGCCCTTCTCCCCACAGCCCGCCACACACCCGCCCAACCCGGATCCACCCCACACCCCGCCCAACCCGAACTCACCCCGCAAAATGTTGGACCAGCGTCGTAGGGCGCACATTTTGCTGCACATTTCGGGCGAGTGCCGGGGTCTTTCCCAAATGTGCAGGAGAATCGTCGCTGAGCGAAGCTGTTCCTGCATTTTCCGGGTGGGGTTCGGGCCGGTCGCCAAGGTGGGCTGTGCGGTGGGCTGTGCGGTGGTCTGTGCGGTGGTCTGTGCGGTG
>Ga0209603_1000947_pt1 | contig 32171 bp, 23 predicted proteins | sample COGITO_mtgs_1206_FD_184812 | JGI IMG/M metagenome (GOLD analysis project Ga0209603, IMG submission 184812) | Pelagic marine microbial communities from North Sea - COGITO_mtgs_120607 (SPAdes) (version 2) | ecosystem: Environmental > Aquatic > Marine > Epipelagic ... | reverse complement strand
GAACTATAGTACCTTCAGCAGCAGCTTTTTTTACTACATAATCGGCGTTTGAACCTACTTTCTTTAACCACTCTTCAAAAAACTTTCCTTTGGGGAAAAAGGATAACACAAACGTAACTGATGGGTATGTTTTTTCACCATCTTCGTAGAAACGAGAATCGTTAGTAGTAACTTGAGTAAACGTTTTGTTATACTCTTGTTTTGGGAAGTTGGCTTTTCTTAGTTTTGTCATAGACTTAGTTTATATTCTAATAGTTTAGAATAGGTTAAAGGTTTTGTTTGTTGAATGATTTTGGTGAAGTCATGAAAACCATGCTCAGCAGCATCTTTTTCTCCTACATCTACTAAGTAGATTTCCTTTCCTTCATTCATTAATTTTTCACAAAACCTAAGTGATTGTTTAAATGCATCACTATCCAACGCAATGTAGATTTTGTCTACAATAGATGTGATGATTTTTTTCATTAAAGATGATTGTATATTTTTACCTAATAAAGGTATTGCGTTTCTTTTTATTGCTATAGCATCAAATATACCTTCACAAAGTATTATTGGTAAATTCCAATTAATAAAATATTCGTTAGGTATTATGTCTCTTGATGCTGGTGGGTTTTTATATTTTAGGGATGATGATGCATCGAAGTTTCTTGCTGTAAAATAGTTTAAGTATCCCTCTGCATCAAACGTTGGTAATATTAACATATTTCTATAAGGCCCTTCCTCACAATATCCTATTTGATATTTTAATATGTCTTCTTGAGTTATACCTCTTCGTTTAAGGTATGCTGCGGCGTGTCTATACGTTATTTTCGATGTATCAGCGTTATATAACGCAATATATTCCTTAGGTAATACAATCGCTGATTCGTCAACCTTAGTGTGTTTAAACGACTTTGAGTTGGCTATTAGTTTTTTAGCTTGTTGTATTTTGTCGTTAGATGCTTTAGCTAGTTTAAATAAAGCGTAGACTGATTGTCCACTTTTTTGACATGCCCAACATTGCCACTTGTTTTTACCTTCTCTATTTTCAGTGAGTTGGATTTCGAGTTTGGGTTTAGCATGATGACAACTAGGACAGTGATATGCGTAGTTATCTCTAGCAGTGGGTTTACCACTACCTAAAACTGAGTTAACTAAACTAACTAATAACTGATTTGTCATATAAATCTTTCCTAAAAAACTTCCCGAGAATATTTGAGTTTAAATATTCATCGTTTTCTAATACCTCGTTTACAAACTGTAACTTGGTCTCAAAATAAGTAAGTTGTTTTTTCGTTGACGTAAATATAATAATCTCTCTTATGAACTCCAACTTATCTTTGGATTCCTTAACTAGTTGTTTTACTTCGGATTGGGAACCATAATATGTTTTCCAATCACTTTCTTTTTGGATTTTGCGTTTTCTCTTAGACCCCTTGAGTGGTGGGAGAGTTCTATTAGATATTAGTTGTTTTTTACCTAAATATTTTTTACCACTTGGGGTATGAGTAACTAAATATACGAAACCGAAAGTGTCGGCAGGCATATCCTCTATTGAGTTGATTTCTTTGTCTTTGTATAACCACATATCATACAATATAAAAAGGCTCCCTATGGGAGCCTAGTTGTTTTATGGTTGTTAGTATTAGGTAACAGTTACTGTTATTTCACCTGCACGATTAACACCTTGAATATTTACACCATTAGATGTAAAACCCCACACAGCAGCTAAGGTGTAATTATAAGTACCTGGAGACCATCCTGATGTATCAAATGAAACGGAGTTTGAAAAACCATTAAAATTTTGCTGTGCAGGTGACCCGTTAAAAGGTCCTATGTTTCCACCTATATAACTAATACTTTGATAAGCAGCAGATATATTGATGGTTATTGGGGCACATGTTATTGAAGGAGTACCTACAGGAATATTAAAAGACTCATCTTGATATGATAATGTGGCTGTTCCATAACTAATACCTGTGAAGGTTAGTGGAGGTGGTGATGATGGGGGTGTTGGGATTGGTGGTATAAAATAATATTTACCAACCCTAACTGTGATGGTGTCTCGGTTATAATATAGAGTCCCCTGATCGCTACCTATGCTTACTGTTGCACTTGGATTATGTGCCCAGAAATACTTTGTATAGTGTGTACTGGTGGGTAGTACAGTACGGTGTTGACCATATTTTTCACTACCACGAGTCTCCCATTGACGAGTATTTTTACTACAATCTGCACTAATACGCAATTCTGATGTTTGGTACATGCTTAAGCCACCTGGTAAACCTGAATATCCTCCTTGTATAACTATATCTGGTGCTGATACGACAAAAACAGATTTAGCGGTTGTACCTGGGGAGGTAGGGTATATATTACTTACTGATCTAGTGTGGAAATATCGACGTGTAACGACTCCACAAGTTGTAGTAGCATATAATTCAACAGGATAACCAGGGTATGTTTTCCATGTTACACCCCCATCATCAGAATATTCTGGGGTGTAATGATTTTGTATTGCACTTGGGGATTGAGTCATACTAAATTTAGCTGATCTTGTATATGATGCTGGACTATAGGCCTTTACTGATGGAAAACTAGATTCTACTTTTGCTGTTGGCCCAACAACTGAAACGTTTGCCACCGTAACTGTGTACTCTCCCTCCGCACCTCTTTGGTCAGTAATAGTAATTGTAAATACATTATCAGTAGTTGGAATACCAAATGTAGGGAATAGGGAACCAGGAATAGTAAATGTAAGACCTGTAACTGGATTGCCGGGTGGTGTGATGGGTGTAGTTGGGATTGGTGTAAAGTCTGTTGGACCATCAACAGCATAACTAACTATGGTATCTCCTGGGTCTATATCTCTAGCTTGAAATGTTACTGTTGTATTAGCACCAGCTACTACATCTATGGGGAAATTTTCATCCCCATACACACCTACTACTTGGGGGGATGTTAATTGAATTTGTGGTGGTAAATTATTTAACCAAACTACAACAGTCCCCTTTTTAACAGCTTGGATCTCCTTAGACCCAAGGTTTATATTTTTCATGCTCTCTGAGGAACCTAATCTAATTTCTGGCATATCCTATATATGGTAACTATTTGTATTAATAAACTATACTTTATGCTTCTTCATAAATCAAATATAATGTATCAGGATTTGGTGTAAAACCTGGGTCTTCATAATCTGTATCTAATATATAGACTACAGGGGTTTTCATTATGGATGTTGTAGTATAGTCTGTTATGTCTATATTAGAAGTAGTATCTGCTAGTATAGCAAGTGATGATGTTGCTATGTGTCCGGATCCTGTATATGATCCTGATATGGATACTATTGCGCTTGAACCTAATACTGATCCACTTAATATTGCGTCATCTATTCTCATCTAACCTATTTTATTTTGTTATAAATATATTATTTTACTACTACTATAGTACCATCAAAGTTGTTTATAAAGGTAACATCTATTGAGTTTACTCCTGTTGATGTTACAGATGATGGTATCTCTTGTGAAAGTGATGTTTGTTCGTATGCTTGTACTATAGGGAAATCTTGATTTAAGTTATGTGTTATAGTATAACTTGTAGCACCACTAACTGCTTCTCTATATGAAGTTGGATTGACAATTGAATCACTTAAAACATATGATGCTGTTACTGCGTATGATGATGTTTGAGAGTATGAAGAACTAAGTTCATGAACAATTTCATGTGAAGATGATATAGCATATGATGCTGTTAAAGCATGTAATGCATGAGATGCTGTTATCGCTGCTCCTGATGTTTTAGCGTAGGTAGCATATGATGAACTTAATGTAAACCCAGTATTAGCAACACCTTTACCATCTGTTACTATTACGTAACCATCTACATTTGTAGCGAAAGTTACTACAGCTGTATTATCATTAGTTAATGTAACACTTTGTGGTATTATTAGTTGTGGTGGGGTTCCTCCTGTTGTTTCATAAACAGCTACTAAAACATCTTCTGTATCTCTATTGTGATTTACAGTTATACTATTAACATTAGAGAAATCTTCTCTATAAGCATCAGACATTTCAATATATGATGCTGTTACTGCGTATGAAGCAGATTCAACGAAACCATCAAAATATGATGCTGTTGCCGCAAATGAAGCAGATTCAATAAAACCATCTAAATATGATGCTGTTAAAGCATGTGATGAAGTAGCAGCAAATGATGCTGATTCTATATATCCTTCTAAGTATGATGCTGTTAAAGCATATGAAGCTGTAGCTGAGTTACCTCCACCTTCAACATAAGAAGCAGTAAGTGCATATGATGAGGAAACTATATTAGTTAATCCACTTCCATCTCCTTGAAACGAACCACTAAATGATCCTGAATTACTTGAAGATGATCCTGAAACTGGGTATATTTTATCCCAGTTAGAGTTATTAGTGGGGTCAGATGAATTTGTTAAAACATATATTTCATTTGTATCTTGTTGGTATACAAGTAAACCTTCATATACGTTTGCAGCTGAGAATCCTAAACGTGCTGTTTGGTCAGCTACGCTTATTCTTGAATCAACTGCTTCGTTGTTTGTTATCTGAAACCCTCCAGGTAATATAATTGCCATCTGCTATATTTTATGTTAAGTTATAGGTTATACTAGCACCACTACCACCAGCTTGTAATACATTTGTTCTATACACTGTATAATCTCCTACTGTTGATTTTGTAAACTGACCTATTACCCCAAATCCACTCGTTGAAATACCAGTTAAATCACTTCTATTGCCATCATAAATAATGTATTGATATTTATCTCCACTCCAAGTTATAGTTATTGTATCTCCTGAAGGGTTTGTATTTCCTTTATCAATTGTTCCTATAGTTCCTCCTAACCCTGTATCCCATGCTGCTAAATCTTCAATATCTGTTTGTGTAAATGATGCAGCAGTAGATGCTCCATATCTTACACTACGTATTCTACTAAATGTTCTAGTGGCAGTTCTACTAGTTGATAATTGAGGGCTATTCTCACCTGTTGGTGATTGATATGCTGTTACTGATTGGATAGATATACTAGTTGAACCTCCTCCAGAAACCGATATTGGACTACTAGATGGTGTGTTTGTTATTGATACTTGATCCCACCCATTTGAAGCTCCATAGTTAGTAGAGAAATCTATACTACCTACAGCTCCTTGTTCAAATTGGTTACTAGCATCTCCTAATTGGATTGTTACTGTATCTGATATAGATGGTAAGCCAGGATTACTTTTACTTAAATTACTAGTTAGGTTTCGTGATAGTTTATATTCTGAACCATCTAATGGACTAGAACCAGTATAGATTAAAGTATATGATTGGGAACCAGCTGTTGTTTGAGGGAGAGTTAAATTAATACTACCAGCTGCTGTTGTAGTATCTAAAACTGTACTTCCTTGTAATATAGAAGCTTCTACAAATGTATACCCACCATTATCCCAATTACCTATAGTATTATAAGAATCTGATACTTGATTAAATCTATCTGTAAGGAATCCACTATTAAAGAAGTTGGAAATAGAAGGTAATGCTGGAGTACCAAATGTTAATGTTAATTTAGAATCTTGAAATGTAACACCTACATTATCATCAAAATCATTAATTTTTATTGAATCTAAACCTGTTATTACACCTGAACCTGAGTCATATTTTATTGAGGATGTTGCTGCGTATTCAGCGTATGATGCAGATTCAATGAAACCATCTAAATAGGATGCTGTCAATGCATGTGAAGCTGTTGTAGCGTATGATGCTGATTCAACGAATCCTTCTAAATATGATGCTGTTAAAGCATATGATGAGGTTAATGAATTACCACTTCCATTTAAAGCATATGATGCTGTTAAGGCGTATGATGATGATTCAATAAAACCTTCTAAATATGATGCTGTTAAAGCATATGATGATGATAATATACTATCAAACCCATGAGGTCCATCTACATTTGAAGATGTAATATATGAAGCGGTTTCAGCTGTTGATGCTGTAATATTAGTTAGTTGACTACCATCTCCTACAAATGAACCACTAAATGATCCACTTCCTACTACTTCAACTAAAGTTGAACTTGATATTACAGAATCCACAATAGTTGAACCTGTAATAGTAGATTCTATAATAGTTGATCCTGACTCAATTATTCCCCCATTGCTAATATTTAAAGCATGTGAAGCTGTTGTAGCATATGATGCTGATTCAACGAATCCTTCTAAATATGATGCTGTTAATGCATATGAAGATGTGATTGAAGTACTACTACCATTTAAAGCGTATGATGCTGTGATAGCATATGATGATGTACCTAATAAACTCCCAGTAAATCCAGAAGCTGCTTCTATTGAAGACGCTGTTATATTTGAGGTTACATCTAAACTTCCAGTTACTCGTATAGTATTACCTAACCCACCACCTGCAAAGAAAGCAAGTGTTACACTATTATCAATCCCACCTGCCCAATCTAAACTTTGATTTTCTGGTAACCATGACATGGTACCATTTGAAGGGGTTGCTGAGTTAAAATCAATTCTAGTATAGTCAAAATATCTACCTTCATAATCTCCAGCTGGGATAGTTCCTGCTGCATTTACTAACCTTAATGTTGCTGATTGTCCTGGTTCGATAAAACCTCCTCCAGGTAAAGCTAAATTAGGTGCTGTAGGTACCCCTTGAGTTGTAATAAGTAATACATCTCCATTTTGGATATAAGATGATAAAGTTGAATCAACTAATACTCCAGGAGATGCTACAGTTCCAGCTTCAGTAGTTGGAACGAAAGGAGAAACGGGTAATGATGAAAATGCTGTATTACCTATTGTAGTTGGTTGTTGTATAATAGAATCTACAAATGTGGTAGAATCACTTCTAAGTGGTACAACATTATTTGTTGGGTTGATGGTTGCTCCACCACCCCCACCCTTTAAGGCGTATGATGCTGTTAATGAATATGAAGAAGTTTCAGCATATGATGAACTTACTTCATGAATGATTTCATGTGAAGATGAAATAGCATAAGATGCTGTAAGAGCAAAAGATGATGTACTTATATTAGTTAGTTGACTACCATCTCCTACAAATGAACCACTAAATGATCCACTTCCTACTACTTCAACTAAAGTTGAACTTGAAATAATAGTATCTACTATGGTTGAACTTGATATAGTAGTGTCTACTATGGTTGAACCTGTGATTGTAGTGTCTAATACAGTTGAACTTGATATAGTAGTGTCTAATACAGTTGAACTTGTAATAATAGTATCTACAACTGTTGAACTCGTGATAGTAGATTCTATAATAGTTGAACCTGTAACTACTGATCCAGAAGTTAAACCACCACTACCTGCGTTTAAAGCATATGATGCTGTTAAGGCATATGATGATGATTCAATAAAACCTTCTAAATATGATGCTGTAAGTGCAAATGATGAAGTATCTATATTGGTTAACCCACTACCATCTCCTTGAAATGAACCACTAAATGATCCACTATTTCCAGAAGGCCCTGATGAAGGGAAAAACTGATCAAATGTACTCATATTATTTGTATTATTTTATTTTATTATAAATATTACCTCCCCATCCTATGGTTGAAATATTTTTATTTTATTTTATTAGTTCTATTACAACATAACAATATAAGAATTCTATTTATAGAATCAAAATTATTTTATAAATTAAGGAGCAGCATTTTTATAAGGGTGAGAAGGGTTTAACCGTCCTTGCAACCCATAAGTCCATGCCAACCATCCTTCTACTTTCTCTAAAGTGTCTATAGAGGTGTTAGAACCAGTACCTGGTCTATCTTTTATTATTAAATTTTCTGCTAAGAGCATTTGTATTCTTCGATTAGCTAATCTGTTAGTTGCTAACCTAACAAACCCGCTAGTTAAAGAGATAGAGTATGTTACAGTATTACAAAGAGGGTATCCATTTATTCTACCAAAAATTTGATTTCCAGTTTTATTAAATACAAAAGCCCATATATTCCATTGGAAAGTATAGTTTCTAGTAGTTCCATTATCTGAGTACCAACCTAATTGAGTAGTGGAAGATAGACCATCCATATCAATTTGATTTAAAGTGGTTCCAGCAGAATTAGATGATACTTGAAAATCACTTTGACCTGATATTGAGTAAATGGAATCATTTTTTTGGCTTGAATTATAAACATATGAAAGTTGAACAACATAAGAATTCCCTGAGGAGTCATGCGTAGCTACTGAACTATTTGTTCTCCAATAATCAGATCCTCCATCAAAGGTAGCTATAGTAGAGTTACTACCATTATAAGATAGTCCACTATAGTTTCCTGTTCTTGTAGCATATGAGGTACTAGTTCCTCCACCTACATTCCAGCTAAAACCACTACTATAACCTAAATCTGTTACACTAGTAATATTAGTGCTAGAGCCAATTGAACCAGCATTTGTACTTAATCTAGAACCTAATGAAGCTCCTAAAAATGAGGGGTTAAAGGGTGGAGGTGGGCCTGTTGTTGCGCTCCCCCAATATGCGGTTGGTGTAAATAAAGCCATATTAAGAGAAGTTTTTTAATCCAGTTCCATACCAAGTATTACCATCAAAAGTAACGAAAGACCAAATATCTATATCTCCTACCCCTGTAGAAGCAGCAGAATCAAAACCATCAGGGAACTCAACATTACTTCCCCAGGTAATAGTACCTGGATTTAGGGAAGGTTGGATTACTTTTAAATTAATTGTTTGTCCTGTATATCCTCCAGTCAGACCAAACCCAATAGTATTAACAGTGGGTGCTAAAGTAGTTTCAAAGAAGTTACCTGTTGAAACGGGTATTGTAAGAGCCCATCCTAATGGTGTAAATGAAGGGTTAGCTACTTGTGTTTTAGTGGATAAACTACCAGTTACATGTAAATCTCCTTGTACTTCTAAGGTAGAGTTACTACCACTAATTACTACATTATTACCAAATGTTGTATTACTACCGCTTGATACTGATACTCCTAAGCTCTCTAACTGAATAGAAGAAGATATAATACCCGAAGGTGTATTATTTACTTCACTATACTGGATATGGGAATTTTCCCAAACACCAGCATTGTATTTTAAATATTCTCCAGTTACTGGTCCTGTAATATCAACATCAGTTATATCACCTAAGTTACTAATAGTAGAAGTTCCACCACCAGATGAGCCAGCTGTATTTCTAAATAAACCAGCGTTAATAATGTTGGCACTGGATTCGTCTGATAAATCTGTTGTGTCTGCTTTAACTACTAAGTAACCTATAAATGTTAGAGATTTAGAAGTAGTAAGTGATTCAGTAAACGCTTCTGTAGTTAGATTTTGTAGAGCAGTTGCTACACTATCGTAAGTATCCTGACCATAATACACATAGAATCTTTCACTAGTGGGGCCTATAAATACTCTTTGTATTGTAGTTGTTGATCCACTAATATTAACTAATGTACCTGATCCATCATCATATTTGGTTGGATCAATTGTATCATAAAAATTACCTGCATTAATATCACCAATGAACTCACTACCTGATTGATACACTCTTACTACTTTACCAGTTGAGTTTAGAGCTGGGGTATCATATACACTTGGGTTATTAGGGTCTTTTGAATAAAATCCTCCTAACTTATATGTAATACCTGAAGAAGCATTGAATTCTAATGTTGAGGTAGTTGCTGATAAATCGTATCCTTGTTGTTTTAGAGGACCAAATGCTCTAATAAACTGGTTTGCTTGAGCTGGGCCTGCATATGTTGTTTGTTTTTCTTCACCAAAGGCATCAATATAGGCATTAGTTAAATGACCTAAAGTACCTAATGGAATTTTTTCTAAATATTGTTGAGTAGTAAAATCTTCCACTTGTTGTTGTAGATCTCCATTTTCATCTATAAAAATATGTGAATATTGAGATGAAGTTAAGAAAGTAGCACTAGAAGTAATTGGACCCCATTTAACCTGTGTAGGTGATACTGCATTAGCTGAACCTGTTTCTGCATTATAGTTTACTACTAAACCACCTCCAGGTGAAACATAGAGGTCAGTACCTGAGAAGGTTACTATCCCACCAAAAATAAGACCTGATCCTACTCCATATTCTAACCATTCTTGATCCCATAGTACTCCTTTATTTCTATAATAGAAATCGCATTCATCTTCTCCAAAGTTAGAAGCAGAGGTAAATAAATAAGTGGCGTTTAAATTGCTAATTCCTGGGTCTGAAGAGGGTGCTATTACTACTGAACCAGTTATATATTGGCTTGATTTGAAAGTGTTTGAACCTGTGGTTGCAAATGTAGCTGAATCTTTACCACCAAATAACAAAGTATCTAATGATACAGAAGATGTACCTTGTAGTGATCCTGTAATTCCTCCTGTAGTAGTTAAACTACCTGTGATTATAGAGTTTCCTTCTTGAGTTGAACTACCTGATATCTCAAGGTCTGTATTAAACGTAGCTGTGGAATTACTTTCAAGAGTAAATTCTCCATCTATAATAACACTACCCGTCATTACACTATTTCCTTCTGCTCTTATACCTTTTAACGCAATAACTGAACCTGAAAATTCTGTAGATCCACTAAATGCAGTATCTCCTACAAATGAAGTTGAACCTGAAAATTCTGTAGACCCGCTAGCTGATGCTGAAACGAATCCTAAAGAAGTTAATTGTTGAGAACTACTAATTACTCCATCTGGTAATATAGTTGATGTAGAACTAATAATAATTTCTCCTCCCATATCAGGATGAGCGGTACATTGGTAATAAAGTTTATCTGGTGAATCAAATTGTACTTCCCAAATTAAAGTTCCATTAATAACATCATTATTTGTAATACCATCGTTATATGGAGTACCAGTGGACCCATTAGGAGTGGATTGAATTCTAAATGGGTGAGCACCCATATTATTTTCAAATCTATAAGTTTCTCCTCTTGTTAAGTAAATTAAAGGATCATTAACTGAACCTGATAATCCTGGCCCATTAAATGTGTAATCATTGATACCATTTGCTCCTAATACCCATTTTAAATCTAATTGAGCTGAGGATGAAATACTACCTGTTGGTAGATATTCTGCTAAAGAGGATGATGTAACGAATCCTAATTCTTCAATCTGTGCTGAAGATGAAATACTACCTGTTGGTAAGTATTCTGATAAAGAGGATGTTGTAATAAATCCTAAATCAGTTAATTGTGCTGATGATGAAATACTACCTGTAGGTAGGTATTCATCTAAAGAGGATGATGTAACGAATCCTAATCCTTCAATTTGAGCTGAAGATGAAATACTCCCAGTTGGAAGGTATTCATCTAATGAAGATGTTGTAATAAATGATCCTGTATCTATTGTTTGGGATGAAGTAATAAATCCTAGAGCTGATATTTGAGCTGAAGATGAAATACTACCTGTTGGTAAAATTGTATCACCTGCTATAGGTGTTATAATACCCCCTGATATTTCTGTATTTACGACATCACCAATAATTGTCATATCGTCTCCACTACCACTTACTACTGATATAGATCCAGTACCTATAAAAATATTACCAATACGAACACCACCATCTTCTCCATTTAAGTCAGCTATAATGACAGCATCTCTAACAAATTTTAATGATGAAGTTGATACATATAAATCTCTCCATGGGTGAGTTTGTGATCCTACATCGTATAACCCATTACCCCCTACGGCTTCTGGGATAAGGGAACCAGTGAAGAATTGATCATCTTTAAATTGATTTGAAGAGGTTACAGCGAATGATCCTGTATTGATAGCACCACTTCCTGTGATAGCTCCTCCTCCACCACTACCAGCTCCTGTTATTACCCATCCTTGAGTACCAGAAGCATATGTAAACATAAATGAAGCTGGAGGAACGTTTAATTCCATATCCTCTGCTATCCCCATTATTAATTCACCATTTCTACCTATTAAATTGGTTGTTATACCTGATCTATTAGATATTAAGATTGAGTCTCCATTTGATGGAGTTAATGGTAAAGTAAGGGTATATGGAGTGGATTCTTCAAAAACATATATTCTATCTTTTTCAGCTGTTGTATCTGAAGTTACATATGTTGAAGTGTATGTTCCACCTCCACCTCCACCCCCATTAAGGGCGTATGATGCTGTTAAAGCGTATGATGCTGATGTTGAGTTGAGGGCAAATGGCACTTCAGCCATAGGACCATTTATCAATATTTTACCATTACTAAAATCTTCTGAACTTACAATCCCTATAGGTTGTATGATCGCAGGAAACTCAGGTGGTGTTTCTGTAAAACCACTTCCAGTTTGTACATAAATGTTTTTACCAACATGGGTTCCAAAAGTATCAAGGTTTTTAACTTCACCTAATACTATAAGTTGTGTTGATTCACCTGGTGCAACTGTCGTAGCAGCAACACCCACTGCTGGCATTCTATTTGGATTACTAGCGTCTGCTCTTCTAACTTTATATACATTATGAGGTGTAACTTCAACAACATGTAGTGGAGTACCTGCTGTTATAGTTACGTTATCATCATTGCTTGCAATATATGATATTTGTCTAGTTAACTCAGCTCTTTCAGCATATGAGGATGATGCTATAGGTCCTTTAATATAGGATGCTGATACAGCGTATGATGAGTGGGATGATGATACAGCATACGATGATGATATAACTGGAGTAATATCTACCCCACCATTAATCTTATTAAATACCATAACACCACCAATAGCGCTTGATGATATATAAGCATTATCGTCAACATTTAAAGCATGTGATGCTGTTAAAGTGTATGATGAAGTTTCAGCATATGATGAAGTTACTCTTTGTGTAATATTATGGGATGCTGATATAGCATATGATGCAGTTAATGCATACGATGCTGATGTAATTTCATTTGTTATTTGTGAACCATCACTTTTAGTAAATGTTATAGTATTTTCACTAATAGAAGATGACACATATGATGCACTACGTTCACCTATTAAATATGATGCTGTAAGAGCATATGATGCAGAGGTTGCTGTTTGAGCATTTTGTGAATCTAAAGTAAATAAAGATGTTTCTGCTATCTTAGAAAAATCCGCAACTGATGATGATGGAGCGTATGATGCTGTTTGGATTGAATCAGCCCCAAATGGGCCATATACGTTAGATGAACTTACGTATGAAGCAGTACCAACAGTTGTAACGTGTTGAAGTGTAAGATTTCCAGCTCCATCAGTGATTAAAGCCTGACCAGCTGTTCCATCAACTATAGGATACCTTAAGGTATTTACTGTTAATGATCCTGATATGTTTATGTCGTAAGCCTCAGCACCAGTTAAGGCATTAACCGATTGAGATACGTGTTCCGCCTCTACTGGTAACCCTGTAACTATGCCTGCATTTGATAGTATCTTAGCCATTGGTTTTATTTGATATATTATAAATACTAAACATCCTTAGTGCCTATCGATGTTTATTAAAATAGTTGTGTCTGTTGTTTTAGATGTCGGTAATGGTTTTGCTAACTTACCAACAGCTAATAATTCATGTGCATCATTATATAAACCTATAGTTGAAATATAGGGTGTAAAATATGAGCCTGTTATATAATTAAAAGGAATTCCATCATTCCCTGATGTTATAGTGGGGTTTTGAGAATAATTAAATTCACTTTCACCTATTGTTACTTTATATTGTGTCTCATAAAGTGTATATGATGATGATAATGATACTTCTAAGTCTGATCCAGATATGAATCCTTTAAAAAAGTCTCTACTAACCTGACCACCATCTCCATAGTTACTATACTTATAGGGATTTTTACCATAACCAAATTCATTAGAAAATGGATTAGTTATTGTAGCTACTCCATGAGTGTATACTATATTACCTACTACATCACCAAATAATGATATTAATCTACCTTCCCCATCATCAGTAAAAGTTCCTCCTGATGATTCTTCATATGACCCAAAATCAAATTTAAATGATCCTGGTTGTATTTTATCACCAAATATATTAGAAGGGATGGATAATACAGCTATATCAGAAACACCAGGTTTAGTTTTTGTAGTAGGAATTGATTTTTGTTCTAGTAAATCTGTTTGTCTGTAATTATCGTATATTGTATTATACTTAGAACCTTCTACTACTCCATCAGATCCAAAATATGGTAGATTAGCATCAGACATTATAAGATCTCCATTACTATCTACACTCCCTGATATATAGTTTGTATAGTATAAATGTTTTACGGAATTGTATATAGATGATTCTTTGAAAGAAGAATAAAGACCAGATGAATAATTATATTCACTGTTATAGTCAATATTTTTACCTACATATCTTTCTATTTGGCCCCCAAAACCATAAGCATCAATTCTCTCTAGACTTTCTGAGTAATTACCTTCACCAAATGATATAAAAGAGTATCCTCCAGATGATGAAAGAATAGGTATAATATTAAATTTATACCCCCTGTTTACCTCTAATGGTGAAACTATTATGTCTGATGAGTTGAATTGTTTGTATGCGCTCATTCATTTAGAAATCTAACTTTACTCTAACGAGTGATTCTTTTGTAAAATCCTTTAAAAGCGGTTTTGACAACTTAGCCACTGCTAGTAAATCGTTTTGGTCATTATATAATCCAATCGTTGTTACATACGTTTGTGGTGCATTTATGTATGAATCCCAATACACCTCACCTGTAGCTCCTTTAATAAACGATGGATTTTCTGAGTAGTTAAATTCTGAGTTTCTTGATCTAACAAATATAAAATCTGATGTTAGGGTTTCTTCACAGTTTACTTTAAAAGATCCACCTCTTCTTATAGCAGCAAATAACTTTGAGTTATTTTCCCCATCAACATCTAAGTTTCTATTAGTTTGTAAATCTATACCTACATTAGGGTTAGCTGTGGTAACTATCCCTTGAGTAGTGGGTTGATCTAACGCAGAACCGTTTAGTAAGATTAATCCGGTGTCAGGTAAAAATAAACCATATGATCCTGAATTAGTGTAACCACCGTTAATAGAATCTGATGTACCTGGGTTAGCTCCTTGTCTTACTATTTGGTAAGCTCTCTGAGTACCAAAGTATGATGGTATTGTTACATCATTTGAATTATCTGTAAGTACAATGGGTAAACCTGTTGACCCTTGTAGTGTTAAAGATAATGTTCCAGGTAATAGTTTTTCTTTATACCTTGATCTTTCGATTGATAGGGCGTAAATATATTCTGGTGTATATGATGAACCAAATTGAAAGTCTTTATCCTCATCCTCTAATACTAAAGTACGGTATTGACCATAGATAGTAGATGTTGTAGATTTACCAGGTACAGCATCGTTAAAATATACAGCACCACCTGATGTTTTATCACCATAGGCTATATCAAACTGAGGGGCTGAACCCACAACTGTTGTTTCTGATTGGTTTACTGCTAAATAATATTCTCCTGAAAGGGAGGCTACTCGTTGTGCTGATGAAGTAAAGAAGGTAGATAACTCTACAGTCTCATTACTCCATACAGTTTGTGATACAGAATCTGCACTTACTAAAAAATCTTCTGGATCTAATCTTTTGAATCCCATATCTTAAGTTGTTGATGTTTTATTAATAGTAATAGGAACAGTAATACGAGCACCTGAATCTAAACCTATGATTGTTAGAGTGGTAGTTATAGATGAGTTAGATCCAAATAACGTATTAATAGTAGTTGCTCTTAAGTTGACTTGTGTTCCAATAACAGTTTTAGATACGTTTGTACCTATAGTAGTTGTTGAGTTTGAGTTTGCTGATGTTGCAGCATCTGTATTAATACCAACACCATTGAAGTTAGATAATAATCTAATATCAGCGATTGTTGCTGCATACCCACTTGTCTCAAACGATTGGGCTGAATCGAGATAGTTAAGTGTTTGAGGTGTAATAGCAAGCTGTGCTCCTTGTTTTAAAGTAATAGCAGTATAACCAACATCTAATACTGGTAATTTAGCTGTTCCTCTAGGTAGAGTTACTAACTTATACTTCATAATCTGTGACTCATCAGGAAACGCCTCTAATAAAGGCATATTGTCAATAGCTTCTCCGTAAAATGAAGAACCAGATGGGTGGTTTGGATTATATTGAGTATAATCGATTTCGTCATCTGCTAAAGCGAACTGAGTGATTCGGAATGATCCGTCGTTTTTAGCTAACGATTCTCTTCCTTTTTTTGTTAGAATAGCGTCAACTGTTACAACGCTGTTATTTAAATAGCCCATTTTGTATGTTATATTTTATTATAAATATGATTATATTAAGTTCTTTTCAATAAGTGATGTTATTATATCATCTGGATTTTTTCTTAATGCATCTACTCTGTATTGAGGTGTAACTATACCTGGTGAGGATGATGCTGAAACAGGAAACCCATATGGTTTTTGCTCGTTTAAGATAACAAAGCCTGGATTGTAGGCCAACCTCCTTATTAAAAAGAAGTTAGGGTTTATACTTGGATCTACTTCTTTATCTAAAGTGACAGTTAACGATATTGAAGATGTGTAATCTACATCTACTACTTTATAACTATAGTCTTCGTTATTTTCAAATCTAAACTCATCTCCAGGTGTTGATAAACTTTGAGATACTAAAGACCATGGAGAAGTAACTGGATCAAACTTCGTAAATGATGGTTCAACACCTGAAGGGAAATCTGTATTTTCACCTGGATTATATGGTAAGTCTCCCATATAATAGTTTGAATCATATGTGTTAATTAGTGGAATTGATACACAGTTTAGTTTTTTTCTATCATTAGAATCTACATTCCACCAAGGACTTACTACTGATTGGTTTGGATTACCTAATAGTGGAATTCTAGATGCATTCCCATTTGATGAATTTTGAGAAAATAAAATAGGGTTAGGGTAAGTACCTACAGAATAAACTGATGGGGTAACTGATTCTAATTTCTTTAATTCTTTAGCTTCATCAATATTTTGTATACTTACTATAACGTTAGTTGGAGTATTATTTGAATCTTTTAGTTTAAAAGTATTCTCTAAGTTATTAAAGTTTACATCAGATAATGATGGATCATATAGTGTTGAGGTTGAATCAATAAGATATTTTACAAATAAAGCGGTTTTATTATTTAAGTTAGGATATGGATCTACAACTTTACTAAAGTATCCTAAATAAGCATTTAATGATTCAACATTAGGTATAGATCCTAAGTTATTAGTTGGTTCACCTTCTTGATATTGGTTTATTTCTTTACGTGTTGTTTTAGTTCCAACATATCTAATACCAGTATGTGATGCTTGACTATAGTTTGAGTCAGGTGTTAATGCTTTTTCAGCAGAATTTTGACGTAATAACTCAATATTTTGGGGTAATAAAATACCAGATCCACTTAAATTAGATGAGTTAGAGTAATCCACATCCTCTATAAATAAAGATTGTCTAGATGATATTACGTTATTTAAAACAGGTTGACAATCTGGGTTGTTTTCTAAGTCTAATCCTGTTGTTAACCCTAAATAGGATTCAGTATCAATAGCTTCACCTGGGGTTGAAAATGACATTGAGTATTCAGTTACTACTAAAGGACCATATAAATTAGAATCATCCTCAACTGATACTGAAAGTTTAACAGTATCATTTATGACTATATCATTTGAGGGAAATGTTGTTCTCATTTCAATATTACCTAATTTGGTTTGGGGGGATACTACATAAGATGAAGTAAAATTATTATACACACCATTACGACCCTTATATAAATTTAGTGATACCTTATTCCAAGTATCTAACCCACTGGGTGATTTAAACGTTGCTGAGGCAGTTACTGATACATCTACAACTGGAGATGCTGAAAAGGTGTATATACCATCATTAGTATCTTGTGAAGCATCTTTGTAAACTATGTATGCATTGGAAACTTCCCAATTATAATATAATTGACTGTTTATAGTGCTAACTTCAGTATAGGATAATACAAAATATATCTTATATGCCCTATGTGCTTGAGTATCATACCACCAACTATTAGCGAATTTTTGTGAGTTATAATCTCTACTTATGTTTTGTGATCCAAAGTAGTTAGATGAAACATATATTTCATCATCAGGACCATGTGGTATACTTTCACCTTCAGGAGTTATAAATACCCCACCATCTATAACAGGACCACTTTGTGACTTTATGAGTGTTGTTTTACTTTTAGTAGATGGGTCTAGATTTACAAATTTGGGTTCAAATAGGTTTTCAGTACCCGTAGCCCAAATCCTACCCTCTCTATAATAATAAGATAAATCATTATTACCTGGGAGGGTATTAGCATTTGTAAGCTTTAAAAATACGTTATCTGGTTGTATGTCTCTTGCCATTTATTTAATATTTAGAAGCAATATGCTATTTGTGTAATCGTTTGTTTACCATTAATAGTTTCAACCTGCACAATCATCTTATCTTCGTTTTGAGCTGAGTATTTGTATACTCCATACTTACCACTAGGTAAATTAACGGATGTTGATGTTGGGTTATTAGGTGATGTGATAGAGGAAGATGTCCAATCTACATTATCATCTGCTGAGTTGTATAGTATTATATCTTTTACTACAGCGAATCCATTTTTTCCCTCTTTTAGTATTAACTTATTTTTATTAATAGGTGTTGTTCCTAATGTAAATAACTCTTCGTTACCTTGATATCGTACGGCAACAGTAACCCCATTTGAGTTATTATTTAGTGTAGAACAATTAGTAGTTATAGGAGTTAGATATATAGCACATACTACAATAGATCTAGGTATAACATTTGGGTCTTGATCCTGTATTAATGCTGATGGGTATGATACCATCTGTTGTGGGGCATTCATAAACCAAGGTGTTTTTGGTGTTTCTGCTAACCTATTATATACAGAAGGGAGTGATGATGTAAATGCTGTATTTACTTCCCCTGTACCTGTATCAAAATTACCTATACTATCAACTATAATCCCCTTTGATTCTATGTATTCGTTTGGTTCTATTAAATAATCAGAACCATCCCATCCTCTAAAAAACTGTTCTCGTGGGTAAGTAGGAGATGATGGGAAATATCCTTGAGGTATTGATTCATATATCCCATCTAATCTAAGAGGGTTCGCAGGAGTACCGGATGATGAAGCGTACCATATAAAGTCCCCAGTTGAATCAAACTCTATATCAAATATATTAGCATCCTCAGATGTTAGTATAAGTGGGGATTGGATTATATTTGTTTCAAAATAAACATAATTATCATAAATTTGTTTACTAGTTACTTCCCAAGTATAAAAACCTGATTTAAGTTTAGGTAAACTAGGTGGTATGGGATTTACAGATGGGTTATTTAATAAGATAGGAATTGATGTTGCTTGAGATAATTCTCTTAATATACTAACACCCTCTCTAGATCTACTAGCTACCTTAATATGTTTAACATTAAACCCATCATGCCATAACCAAACAATACCCCTGTTAGGTATAGTATCTCGAGATAAAAACTCTTCTTCTGAAAAGTTGGCATATGTTAAAAATACAGGTGTTACTTGGGTATCTTGGAAGGTAGGGTTTGTAAATTGGGAACAATCTACACCACCATCTCCTTTTACCACATTAACAAACGATGAATTATCTGAAGTGGGATTACCATATTCTCCATTATAAAATCCAGATTGGTCTGTAGTTGTTTGGGTAGTTGGACCTTTTAGGGTTTGGATTATTTCTGACCAAGATTGAGTTATATCAAAAGTTGGTTTACTTTGATTTTGGTATCTATTTACTTGACCACCAGCACCACCTGAAAACGTTTCTACTTGGCTTATTGATCCAGTTAGAGTTTCGTTAGTAGATGATACTAAAGTTCTTCTATGTTTATTTCTTTCTAAAATATGTTGTTTTACTACAACACCTGATGATAATGATACATTAGATGGAGTAAAATCTTTAACCATCTTAAATAAAGAGTTATCATAAAACTTTATTAGTCTTACAAAATCATTTAAATCATATGACTTAGCATATTTAGCAAAGTATTCATCTCTTAATATATCCAAACTAGGATAACTATTGGTGTTAGTTGATCTATTTGATAGATTACCTAAATAATCACCTAAGTTAAAATATCCTACTTGACCAACAATATCTTTATTGATTTGATGAGCTGGTGAGAATGCGACTTCAACATATCCTGAGTCTACATCTCTTTGATTACTATAATCTTTTTGTTGGATACTTCTCATAGGTGACAACGTTGTCGATTCTAATTTAGAAGTATCTATAATAATCTTATTGTTTATTTCTGAATTAATACCTGCTGGTATTTGGTTTCTAGCTATTTTTTCTCTATTTACCCCAAAAGCAGAAGAAGTAATGTTGAAGTTACTATCATCCTCAAATGAGTGTATACCTGCTTTGAATTTATCAATAGGGTGTAATACTATCAATCCTGAGTCTTCCAATAGTAAACTATACCCAGTTTCTAATAGGATATGGGGTGGGATAGAAGGTGCAGGGGGTGTTTTTGGGTGGATACTTACTGAACCTGTATATAATTCACCTCCTAAAGATGCTCTAAAAGCTAACTCTTCAGGGGCTGTATTTACTCCAGTACCAACATATGATTGTGGGTTTAAAGTAAAATATTCAAAGACATTATCAGGTATATCTGATGTATAGTATCTTATTTCTTGTAAACCACCTGAAAAATGTGATGCAGGTGCTAAAGCTGTTCCAAAATCTGATGATGTAGCTGAAATCCATTCTGTGGATCCTGTTAAAGGTAGTGTATTAATACTACTATATTGAATAGCAGATGTGGATACATATTCGCTATTTTTATTCTTAGCTGTTAAAGTATAACCTGATTGCTGATTATGGTTAACCATAACACTCCACCAATCCCCATTAAAGAATGGTAAATATACTGAAGAGGAAAGTGGTGTTCCCTGACCATTAGGGAATAGTTTCAAATTACCAAATTGATATTCAGGATCAACTACTGATCCACTATATGAACTTACAATTCCTGATGATCCAGTATATTCTAATGTTAATGTAAGTCCAGTATCCAAAGAAAATACTTTTTGGATGTTATTTGTAGGACCTAAAGATGAAGAATGGATAGTTTCAGGTTTTATCCTAAACATCACTGTTTGAGGTCTATCATAAGAACTACTCCAATCAGAATTTAATTTAAACTCAGTTTGTACTGATTGAGACCCAGTCATACCTAAATAATAATCATAGATATTTTCTTGAGTTTTATATACAGCTGGTTTTTTAGGTGAACCACCATATTCTTTTACATCTAATATAGTATTGGATATACCAAAAGTTGATATTAAAGCTCTTAAACCTGCTTTAGTACCTTTAGTTTTTAATAGATAAGGTATGTTATGGTATATTCGTTTGTAAACACGCTTTAAAACGTCGTTTTGAGCTATTACAGCGCTTGATGCGCTTATAGCGTTTGTTACTAAATCAATACCTTCTGCAGGTGAACTACCCGTAATATTTGATATGGGGAATGTTGAACCTTCTGATGTTATACCTAAAAATGCTTGATATAAATCATCTTGATCATAGTTGTTTGAATATAGTTTTATACCAAACTCTCTAATAGCATCTGCTACTAAATCTTTTGATATACCATAATCTAATCTATTATCAGCGTCAAATTTATTAGTTACATCTTTAGTATAAGTCCAAACATTGTCAAAATGTTGACCTATCATCTCTATAAACAGTTGATATTGGTTGTTTGCTGGGTCTTCAACTAAATATTCTGGTATAGTATTTAATAAAGCATCATTATTATTTTCATCATATAAAGATGCTGATGATATTTGACCACCATAATAAATAGATCCTTCGTTAAGTGAACCAAACCATTCTGCTACTTGGGTTGAACCAGTAGAATATAAAGTATAAGGTAAAGTAGAAGTAGATTTAGGCCAAGACGCCGATGATCCACTATTAAAATATAAAAAATATTCATACCCATCAAAGTTATCTATTGTACTATCTACAATAGCCTCTAAAGTCGCTTTGGATGATGAAAAAGCGATTGAACTAGTAGCTGAACCAGTTATTGAATATATGTCTTGTTCAAGTTGGTTATGTGTTGCTTCTAATAAAGATGCTTTATAATAAAAGTTTTTTAAACGTTCCTCAGCTGTTGAAAACTTAATAAACTGGTTGTATTTAGAGTAATCAATATTGATATTAATACTCTTTTCAGCTAAAAGTGATTTTAGTTGTTGTAGTGAAGATGTAAGAGGTGTTTCAAGTATTGAATTATATGTAAAAGTATCTGATGCTACCCCTACTTCGTTATTTACGTTAAGATTAAAGTTAGGTCCTTTAATAAATTCAAAATCATCATCGATTTCAACTTCTTCAACAGCGTATTCTACTTTATATGCTTGAGGTGTTGATATTTCTTCAACAATCCATAGTGTATCCTTTACCGAAAAGTTAGGTGGTAAAGGTTCATATAATTTTATTAATACTGTTATTTGTTGATCTATTGTTGTTGGGGTAACATCAATATTATTAGCAATAACTTGTTGGTTATTACCAAAGTTAAGTTGGAAATCAACGAAATAAGGTCTTGTTTCTCTATATTCTTGGAAGTTAACAAACGTATTGAATACTTGTTGATCATCTAATTGATTAGTTTTTAATCTAATCTCTGTTCTAGATGGTGATATTTCATCAATATAGTATCTATCCTTAATGGATGATCCTAATCTACGTCTGTATGTGTTGTATACTGTATAATAGTTACCCTCTGTAAATCCTAGTTCTTTAAGATTTTTAGTTGGGTTTAATACTATATCTCCTTCTTGTACTTTATATTGTTTTAACTCATAAGTTTCATCTGGTGAAACTATTTGTTTATTATCATCGTAAACATAAAGTTCGATGTAATCAGAGGGTTCAATAAAGTTAGTATCAAAGGAGGAAGATGGTATTAACTGTTCATCAGCAGTTTTATACTCTTGATATTCAAAAGTAGTTGGATCAACTTGGGTTAGTATAGTATTTTCTTCCATTATGTAGTTGTAGGATTAGATAAGGTAATTATTTCTTTTTCTAACTCCAAATTATCTTCCCTAAGTGTTGTTATTTCATTTCTTAATGCCTCTATTTCTGCGTCTGTTTCATCAAATGAAATATACTCACCTGATGTTCTTACTAAAAAAGCATGGGAGTTGCTATCACCTTCCGCAGGGATATCATAAAATAACTCGTTGTAAAGGTTAAAAAAATCTTCAACTGTAACTTGTGTTTCTAAATCGTCATTGACTGTAGGTACACTTAGTTCAGTAAATGTTGTTTTAATAGTTCTTGGATAATCAAGTTTATTAAATACTTCTTTTTGAAGGTCTACTCTTTTTTCTGACATAACTATCCATTTTGAACTTTAAAGTTAAAGTTATTATCTTTGTATACTATTATTTCGTTTCCTACAAACGTTTTAATTAATATTTGATATTGACGTTCTGGTTCTAAACCGTTCATATAAACTGTAAAGTATGATGATTGTGGATCCGCAGATATTTTAGTATAGTTTTCGTCAAAATCAACAACGTATTCGTTAGTATCTAAATCTTTAATAGCGTAGTATGAACTAGATGGTAAAAGATAGTTTTGAGTGTATGATGATGCGGTTTGGAAAGTACGAACTGGGTATTTAGGTCTACAGTTGACTCTAAAACGGTTAATACTATCCTCATAAAACACACCTGGGTTTTCATCTAACGCCATGTAAATATCTGTGTCGTCTATAACACTTAATGATCCAGTAGTAAAATCTGAATCATCCCACTTAACACAAAGTTCAGGTGGGTATATTGTATAGGTATCTGATGAGTAAAACTTGATTTGAGGTACTATAGAAGATGAAGGTTCAAACTCTAAACTTCCAGTCCACTTAACTATAAACCCGTTGTTGTCTATAGTTGTATATGGATTAATACCTTTAGATTGTGAATACCAAACATCAACTATGTCAGTTACTTTAACATCTAAATCTTTTTTAGTTCTAACATCGTATGATTGTGATGCAGATGATAAATCTATATTTGGATTTGTTGAACCTGTATACCAAACTCCACCTCCTGGTGATGCATCGATAGACTCATAATGTTGGTAATCAGGTAGTGAACTTGAAGGCCATAAATTGTTTGAAAAATTATTATTTCGTTGCTCCCAACTTACACCATCGGTTATTTCAGGTTTATTACCATAGTGACCAGTACCGTTAGTCCAATCATATGCTACGGGAAATACCTCTAACTTTGAGTTTTGAGCTATACCTTGAGCTGTTGCTACATAAGATTTTAAATGAACATCATAGGGATCTTCTTTAACTATGTTATCAAAAACATAATTAATATCATCTTGATCAAACTTTATTAGGAAACGAGATACTGCTGTTGAAGTATATCCTTCTAAAGATTCTGTATTGTATGTTATTGAACTACTAACCCAAGTTTCTCCTACATCACCCCATAAGTTAGGATGATATACTGGATTAGATAAATCTATTAATGGATTTTTCCAATTACGAGACTCATTCATAGCGTCTAACCCTGTATTCATTAAGGGATATTCACTATACATAGTGGCATCGTTTACCGCAAAGATTTTATATACTGCCATATTAGAATGTTACTACTCTACCACTAATATCTCTATTAGGATATTTTACTTCAAATATAGAGGGATCGATTGAGGGGTATATTACACCACTTTGTGTAGCACCTTCAACGTCATAGCCATATTGAGAATATCCTTCAGATATACCAGCTTTGTTGGTTATTGTTACTTGTTTTACTGTCTGTACTCCTGTTACTTGATCTAATAAAACATTTATATTTCTTAAAATAATAGGTTGGTTAATCTGCCATTTATCTGCATTAAAGAAATCTATTAACGTAGTTAAACAGTTACGTATTACTTCGTTATTGTTATAGTTAGGTAATGTTATAATTTCAAAATCAACAGCTATATTTACTATGTAAGCATCTTTGATAGTGATTGAATCACCTATCATCTTATACTGGTTTAAATATGTTGATAAGTTTTCTTTTAAAGCTGTTGATGCTGTTCTTAGATTTTTATTTATATCATAAGATAAAGTGTAAATCTCTAACGTTGTATTTGAGTTAACATTAGTTGGTTTTTGAACATGCGCTTTAGATATATTTCCAAAGTTAGATGGCATTGATAAAGTACGTACTAAATAGTCATCTGCAGTTACGTTTCGTAGCTGAGTACCATAACTAGATATTGTGTTTTGTCTTATTTCTTCTATTGAATCACCATCTGCTCCCCCAGTTGCTGCTTCTGAGTTATTTACTGCTACTGAATCAAAAACATATTGAGCTAACGATGAGTTTAGTGTTGGTTGTATAAACGTCGCATTTGTAGTATCAACGTTGGTTAACGTATTTGCAGCGACGTTAGACGCAACACCACCACCAGTGGTATATCGAACTGTTAGTGTAGTATTTGATGGTGCTATACCATAAGTATTTGTAAAAATAAAGTTAGTAGGTGAATAAGCTGTTGTAAGTTTATCTTGAGTATAAGGTAAACCTAAACCTACGTTATGTGGGTTTGGTATAATCTCTTCATCGTTTGCTTCAGCATTACCTGATCCAAACTGGATTTGGAGTGTTCTGTTATCTACAAATCTAGTAGCAAATCGTCTTTGTACTTGTTTTAGTTGTAAAATATAAGGTGTATCTTCTGAACCGTTAGAGTTATTAGGATCGTTTACGTTTGTGTTTTTGATTTTATCATAAACTGAATCTTGTCCTAAGGCACTAACTTGATACCATTCATTACCCTCAGAGTCAAATACATCTAATATTTGAGCTATATTTTCTCCTTGTAAATCAACAGTTGGAAACTCTTGATGTGTCCCAAACGAAAAAGTTGTTGTTTGGATATCACCTGATGTTGCGTTACGTTTTTTATTTAATAAGTAATAAGTTGGTGTAGCACCATTTACTTGAGCTACAGTTATTAGTGTAGGATCTTGAGATGATGATACAGTGAAATCAATATTATCTTGAATAGTAAAGGTTTGACTATCTCCTGTAACTGTTGTGTTTTCAGGAAAATCAAGAGCGTATGAAAAATCAGGTTGTGAACCTGTACCTACAGTTTTAGCAGGCACTATTTGAAATATGTCTAGTTTGGTGGTTGCTAAAGATGTTACTTTAGGAGTGTAACCAAACATATATGCTAAATCGAATAAGTTATTCGTTTGTCTAGCATATTGTATAAACGTCTCTTGAAGTTGATTATCTAAATAAAAACTTAAAACATCACCTACATAAGATGCTTGTTCCATAAACATCATACCTGGTGATGCTGGAGAAAAGTCTGTATAGGTTGTTGGGAAGTATGTTTTAGAAAAGTTTATTAACTGATTTCTGAAATCACCAAAATCCTTATTTAAATACGATATGTCTCTTTTTACTTTTGCCATTATTGAAATGTTAACTCAACTTTATCTGTTAATCCAGTTTGAGCAATACTATATTTTAGTGAGATTGTCACTGTATATTGATCTGGGTTTGATGTTACTTCTAAATTATCTATGATAACGTTAGGAATATTCTCGTTTATACCCTGTTGTATATTTTCTTCTAAACCATCTAGGTTATCGTTTTCTATTTGTTCGAATAGAAAGTTTTTTAAACCTGCCCCAAAAGTAGGATTAGCTATTCGTTCTCCGGGGTTCGTTAATAAATAGTTAACTAAGTTGTATTTTATAGCATCCTTAGTTTGAAATGTTTGGTTAAAGACAGCCGGAGCACTAAAGGGTAAAGCTACACCTATAGCGACTCTAGGTCGTAAATCGTTAGGAAATATTTGTCTTTCTCCGAATGCCATTATTTATTCATTATACCCATTATCTGATCCATCGATACTTCGCCTTCAGGTAACTTACCATTTGGTGATGTTGTATCAACAGGACCATTGATTTGTAAACCTTGTCGTGGTGCTACGTCTCCTGATGTAAATTGCTTTTTCATATCACCTAAAACGTTCATATAGTTTTCTCTGATATTCTGTTTTACTTCAGGGGTAGCAGGTTGGGAGGGTGGTGAATAAGTTGGTTGTTCGTTTATTGGTTGTTTATTTGACTTAACTGCCTCCAATAAAATGTCCTTTAGTTCCTCTTGGATTACTTCCTTTACTACTTCTTTTAGTGTTTTTTTAAGTTCTGCTAGTTTCATATGATTATAAATATAACGTTAGTTTGGTTTTAAATCGTTTTTGTCAATAGTGAATATAAGTTCGTTTATTAGTATTTGATCTGATGAGGCAAATGATGGTTCTCCTTTAACTACAACAACACCTTGGCTATCTTTACCAACAGCATAGCGACGTTTTAGGTCTCCATTGGTTTTTCCTTCTTGTGTTTCAATACCTAAGATAAACCCATTATATTCAGTAGTTGTAGGTGTACCAGATTCTGCTGTTTCTTTATTAATATTGGTAAGTTCTTCATCTAGTTGTACCTGTAGATAAGTTCCTGATAATAGGTCTTGTACATTAAAATCTGCGTTAGGAGAGATACCTAATATTCTTCTTATTTTAGAATCACTTATTGTTTCAAAATCAACATTATCAAGAGTTATTTTATCTCCAAGTAGTAACCAAGGCCCACCATTTATTGGAGAGTTATTATCATTGGATGTATGTGATTCTGTAGCTGAATATTGGTTTCCATTATATATTACTGTATCTTGGAATAGGTAATCAAATTGGGGTTTCCATTCATTATTTAACTCATCTATTACAGCTTGTCTTGCTTCATCCAGACACTCTCCTATTAAACTATCTATTGCGCTTAATAAGTTTAATACTTTAGTTAAAGCAGAAATAATTGGGATCGCTGTTGGAGTTAATATTCCTACAACATTTCCAAACTTATCTACTAGTTTGGTTAGTTTATCTTTTTTATCTTCTATTGTTGATATTTTACCTAAGGAAGTAGATATAATAACACCCCCTGCTGGACCTGGTGGTAAACCTATGGTTGAGGGTATTGGGTTGACATTTATTAGTTTTCTAACTACTTTAAAGGCTAATACTAAAGCTTTTAATATTGTAGCTACTGTTTGTATTTTACTAGCTACTTTTAATATGGTATTTAACTGTCTTGTTAGTTTATTCTTTTTATTAATAAGTTTACTTATACCACCTAAAGGAGGGCATGTTTTTTTAGCTAGTTGGTTTAAAGCAGTTATACCAAACTGCGCTAGGAGGTTTAAAGCAAAAGGTACTAATCTTTCATTTATTTTATTTACTTCCTTATTAATAGTTTCGGTTATAATAGCTTCAGCTGATTTAAGATTGAAGGAGTTCATCTTATTAATATCATCTTCATCTATAATTAAGGCATTAGCTGTTTCCTTTTCTAAAGATTTAGCAATAGTATTTAACTCAATAACGTTAATACGATTTTTAAGGGTACCATCTAACTTTAACGCTGGGGTGTTTTTAGGTTCGTATTTTGATAATGAAAACTCTATATTACCTTCAGGGGGTTTTTCACCTGGTTCAATGGTTATTCGTAATGTGAAACCACCTCCTGGTTGGGTGGTTGTTAGAAACTTATCTAAATTAACTTTAACCCCACGTAATCCTTCACTAGTATTAGAATCTATTACTCTACCCTTTATTTCAACTTTAGTGGGTTTAGGTGCTACCTCTTCTCTAACTACAGTTGGAAGGTTTATCCAATTACTAGTGTCGTTTACCCTACCTGTTGGTGTGTAATCATTGATTATTTCTTTAACTAAGATTAAAAGGGGAGCACCAATGGTTCTTGGACCTTCATTTACTTTTAATCCAGAAGGATCATATAATATAGCGTAACTTTCAGGACCAAAGGTTTCAATCTCTACATAGTAATCATTCGATAAAATATATTTGTCGTTTGCCATTATTTAGTTCTACTAACTTTAGAGATTAGTTTATCGTTTTTAACTAAGTTAATAATGGATTGAGTTACTGCCTTAGTGTTTGTAGCCGCTGCGTTAACAGGGACATTAGGAACAGGCGCACCACCAGGCCAATTTTGATCCATTTCTAAAGCAGCACAAACGTTTTTTATACCTGTTAATAGGGATTTAAACTGCTGCATGAAATCATCACCTAAAACTAAGGATTGACTTGCATCTTTTGATCCTAGATTTACTTTATTTGATACTAAGTTAATACTATTATCTGAAGATATACCTACTGTACCTATGGATGTTATTGCTATTTGTTTATTGGCAGATATTAATACTGAATCAGTTTTTGAGTTTAATACTAATCTACCACTATTTAATATGATTTGATTTTCTAAATATTCTGGAGTTGATATGGGTGATTCTTCAAACGCTTCATATAATTCGTTATCTAACTCTAAAGGTATTTTTTGATTTGAAGTTAGATAAATAGATGATAAATCTTTATTAACATCCTCAGTAACAGGTAACCATCCTAACTCTGATGAGTCTTCTGGTTGACCATTTCTAACAATAGTAATAGGTGAACCATCATCTCCGTTTTCAGACCAATCGTTAGAATATTCTGAGTCTGTTTTGGATGTATTACCTAATCGTATACTATTTCCAAATCTACCTTCAACTATATTATCACCAGCAAAAGGTAAAATAGGATGTATATTAGTTTCTTCTACAAAAGTACCACCTGATTCTCCGTTTAAGTCTATTTCAGTTGAACCATCCTTAACTCGTCTAACGTTTCCACCTGATGTTTGGGTATAGTCTTGTGTTTGTTCGTCTGCTTGTGGTTTTAAGGGGTTTGGATATGCGTTATGATGTGGGTGATTCCAAAGTGAAATAGTATTTAAATAATAAAACTTTTCTGAACCAGTACGAGTACCTAAACCTGTATCTGGTAGTCTAAATATTAATACTAACTCGTTTACTAAGGGATATTTTTTACTATTAGATAATAGTGGAGTTGCAATGGTTTTACCTCCTTCTCTAGGTGATTGATAGTTTACTAGTTCAAACTCAATAGTACCAATACCATTCCACTCACCATAACTCTCAAAGTTATTTGAGTTTTCATCTAATATAACGTTTAATACTCTACCAGTTTGGAAGGTATTATCTAAGTTATTTGCTCTAACTGCTAAGCCAGATACATCAACTTGATTTAAGTTATTATTTAATGCTGCAAATCCTAATGTAGACATTACTTAGTTGATTCTGGAAGGTTCTTTATTTCTCCTAAAAGTTGTGCTTTTTCTTCCTCAGTTAATAGTGTAGTTTCAACATCACCACCCTTATTTTGGGTTGCTCTCTGGACTATAGTAGCCATTTTAACTAGTACTTCATCGTTTTTAATACCTAATTCCATGTATTCTTTGATTAATGGAACTATAAGAGTAGCATCACCAATATCTTCGATTAGTGGTTTTAACTCTGAAATTAAACCTATGATTTGAGCACCTCTAGTATTTTGATTTTCGTGGATTTCTTGAAGTATATCTGAGAACTTCTTCTTTCCAAATATTTTGTCGTCAAACTTACCCATAATATTTTATTATAAATATTAGATATTAAAATCTAGCGTATCCATTATCTAAATAGAATAAATATTCTGATTTGAATATGGTATGTAGTTGTTGGGCTATGCGAGTGATTTTAGGTGTTTTAACATCTACCATTTCTCTAATATAAATGTATAGTGCTTTTTTATTAAATATCTCTATATTTTCTCTTTTACGAAATAACTCTAAAATAGCATCTGCGATTTGAGCATCATTACCTTTAGGAAATAAATCAAAGATATTTGATGATACGTGAGCCACATATAAATCCATATACTTATCTAAATCACTTTTAACTACTTCCTCACCTGGATTGTATCTAAAGTCATCATTTTTATCTAACTCAGAAGCGTCAACCTTTTGGATTCGTTTCTTATAGTTTTTAGTATTATATAGGATTAGCCATCGTTTTACAATAGTTCCAAAATAAGAATATGCTTTAGCACCTCTGGATGGGTCAAATAAGTGTATTTTAGAAAGTAGATATGTTATAATCTCATGTTGAAGATGTTCTATCTGATCTACTTCTGTATAATAAAATTTGAATGTGTGAATGATGTTCTGAGTTAGTTTGAAGAATGCGTAGTGTATTTCTTCCCCATAAATCTTAGAACGTTCATCGAAATCAGAAGACGCATTGTATCTTACAATAGCATCTTCAGTTTCGTCTGTAAAGTAGTATCTAGAACTACCTGGTGCTGCTTTTCTTGGCATGTTGTAGGTTTATTCCTCGACTCTGAAGTTAGTTAATGAGTCTTGGATCTTTTTTAATTCGTTGAAAAAGTAACCTACTTCATCATCACTTTTGAATGTACCCTTCGAATCGATTTCTTTGATTCGTTTATCTGATTCCTTAACTTGTTGCTGGAATCTAAGGATGAACATTCTATAACCCTCTACTAGGTCTTCATATTTCTCATTTTTACGTAACAGATTAAACGTTGTGTATAGAAATACAACGATTAATACTGATAATAAGATTATGATATAATGTTCTGTGATCATATTATAGGTTATCAAGCATATTTTTTAACCCTGCTGATTTAACAGATGATAATGCTTTTGATTTATTTGTTTTGTTAGTAGGTAATATACGTTTCCCAGATTGCTGAGCCAACCCCTTTTTAACGATTACTGGAAGGTATTGTTGTTCAAACTCAATACGCGCTGCTCTCATATCTGCTTCATGGATGATTAATGCTAAAGGTGTTCTAAACCTATTCTCTGGAATGTATGATTTAAAATACGCTTCGTTAGCTTGATCAAACAACCCATCATGAGTTCTGATAGCAATGTATTCATCTTGAGAGATAGGTATTCCAGCTTCCTGAAGTAGGAATAATGAACGATCAGGTACAGTCATATATGCTAAATTAGTATTAAACTTATACAATTCACCTAGATTTTCTTTCCTCCACTTATCTTGAGATGGGAAAACAGCATCTTCATCTTTGGATCCCATTTTACCTAAATCATGGTTTAATGCACAGAATACAACATTATCCAACGTAATACCTTCTAGATTACTACCTGCTCGTCCCCATACATCAAACGATACAATAGCGTTTTTAA
>Ga0209603_1000946_pt1 | contig 32175 bp, 20 predicted proteins | sample COGITO_mtgs_1206_FD_184812 | JGI IMG/M metagenome (GOLD analysis project Ga0209603, IMG submission 184812) | Pelagic marine microbial communities from North Sea - COGITO_mtgs_120607 (SPAdes) (version 2) | ecosystem: Environmental > Aquatic > Marine > Epipelagic ... | reverse complement strand
CGCAGCGGCGAGCCAACGTCATTGGCCTCGGCCTGATCGGTGGGTCGATCGCACTGGCGCTGCAAGAGCGCGGGTGGACCGTGTCGGGCGATGACGCCCGCAAGCCAACCCTTATGGCCGCGCTCGCACGTGGAGTCATCGATGCAACAGGTCTCGACCAGCAGGCCGAGATCACCTTCGTCGCGGTACCGGTGCTCGCCGTCTGCGACCAGGTCAAACGAGCGCTCGCTGAAACAACGGGCTTGGTGACCGACGTCGGCAGTGTCAAGGGCCCGGTGTGTCGGGCGCATGACGACCGTCGCTTCGTCGGCGGGCACCCGATGGCCGGAAGCGAGTTCGACGGCCTTGACGGTGCCCAGGCAGATCTTTTCAACAGTGCGGTCTGGGTGCTCACGCCGCTCGAAACCAGCGACGATGCAACATTTGCCCAGGTCAACAGCATCATCGCGTCACTTGGTGCCGATGTCGTGGCGCTCAGTCCCGAGCGCCACGACCAACTCGTCGCCGTCGTGAGCCACGTGCCGCACCTCACGGCCGCGACGCTGATGGGGATGGCCAGCGAACGGGCTGAGGAGCACGCTGCGCTCCTCCGGCTTGCCGCTGGGGGCTTTCGCGACATGACACGTGTCGCGAGCGGTCAACCAGATATTTGGATCGACATCTGTTCGGAGAACAAGGTTGCGATCATGAGCGCCCTCGACGGTCTCATCGCCGGTTTGAGCGAGATACGCGATGTCGTTGCTGTCGATGACCACGACGTGCTGCGCGCGCGGTTGCAAGCGGCACGTGAAGCACGAACGAATCTTCCGTCGCGTGTCGTCCGTCCGGAGGACCTCGCCGAGGTCCGGATCCCCATCCCGGACCGCGCTGGCGCCGCTGCAGAGGTGTTCACCCTTGCTGCCGAGTTGGGCGTCAACATCGCCAACTTCGAAGTGGTCCACTTGGCAGAGAGCAACCGAGGTGTCGCCGTCGTCTTGATTGACGAGACCACGTCTGAAGTGTTCCGAGGCGGCCTCATCGCTCGAGGGTTCCGGCCGTCTGTGCAAGCGCTCTCATGAGCGAGTCCCATCGCGTTCGCCGAGCTGACGGGCCGGTCATCGCCGACGTGGTCGTGCCGCCGTCGAAGAGCATCGCCAATCGGGCATTGATTTGTGCAGCACTTGCCGACGGTGAGAGCGAGATCACCGGCGTGGCCCCAGGCGACGACACCTCGGCAATGCTTGACTGCCTCGATCGGCTCGGTATCCCGGTCGCCGTCTCGAAGCGAGACGGAAACTTGGTTGGTGCCGTGATGGGTAGCGCAGGCAACCTCCCCGCCGGTCCCATCACCCTGCCGACGCGGTTGGCCGGTACGACGTCACGGTTCATCACCGCCTTGGCCGCCATCGGCCCTGGGCCGTACCTCGTCGATGGGGATCCGCCACTGCGGAGCCGGCCGATGGGGCCGCTTCACAACTCCTTGATCGCGCTGGGCGCGACGCTGGAACCGGGTGAGCAGCCCGGCCACCTGCCGGTCACCGTCAGTGGACCGTTGCGCGGTGCCGACGCGGTGGTCATGCCAGGCAATGTCTCGAGCCAGTACGTCTCGGCGTTGATGTTGGTCGCGCCGTACATCCGCCGTGGACTGCGGCTCGGGCTCTCCACGTCCTTGGTATCGCGTCCGTACGTGGAGATCACGCGCGCGGTGATGACCGCCTTTGGTGCCGACGACATTGAGTTGAGCGATCGTCGCGTCCACGTTGGCGAGGGTGGTTATTTCGGTGCGGCCTATCGAGTCGAGCCGGACGCATCGTCGGCGAGCTATCCGCTCGCTGCTGCGGCGATGGCTGGGGGAGCGGTCTGCGTACGCGGTCTGGGTGCCAATGCGTTGCAGGGCGATGCTCGTTTCGTTGACGTCCTGGTTGAAATGGGCTGCACCGCAACGGTGAGTGCCGACGACACGGTCATCATGCGCCGGCGCGACACGCCCCTGCGAGGCATTGAGATCGACATGTCCGACATCTCGGACCTCGTCCCGACGATGGCAGTGATCGCGACTCAAGCCGTCACGCCGACGCGGATCACTGGGGTGGGCTTCATCCGCAAGAAGGAGAGCGATCGCCTCGGCGACCTCGCAGACGAACTCGCCAAGACGGGTGCCGACATCACCGTCGAGGCCGATGGCCTCCTGATCACCCCCACCGACCTCCTGCACGCTGCCACACTCGACACGCACCACGATCACCGACTGGGTATGGCCTTTGGCATCCTCGGACTGGTTGTCGATGGCATCGAGGTCAACGACCCGGGAGTCGTGTCAAAGAGTTGGCCCGCCTTTTGGGATGCGCTCGAGGCGATTCCCGCCCGCGGACAGTGAGCAGCGATCGGCCCCGAGTCGCGGCCTTCGATGTCGACGGCACGCTGACCACCCGTGACTGTGTCGTCCCGTTCCTCCGTCGTGTAGCAGGCACGCCCCAGCTGTCGCTGAAGCTCGTCGTGAATGCACGCCACACGGTGCCCGCGCTTGTGCGGCGGGACCGCGACGCACTGAAGGAAGCCTCGGCACGTGCCGCGTTTCGGGGCCGTTCAGTGCAGGACATTGGTCGACATGCCGCCGAATTCGCCCGAATGGTGCGCACGTCCTGGCTTGAACCGCAAACACTTGAGATGCTGCGTGCGCATCAGGCTGCCGGCGACACCGTGCTGCTGGTCTCAGCCTCGTTCGAGGTCTACCTTCGTCCACTCGGCGGCTTGCTTGCCGTGGACGATGTGCTCGCTGTGCGACTTGCGGTCGGGTCGGACCGAACGTTCACGGGTGACTTGAGCGGCCCGAACTGTCGTGGCCCCGAGAAGGTACGCCGTGTACACACCTGGCTCGATGAGCACTGCTCCGATGTCGGCGGTCGCCAAGGAGTGCATCTCACCGCGTACGGTGACTCCGTAGGCGACCGCGAACTCCTCCTCGACGCGGACACTGCCGTGTTTGTTGGCAAGCATCAACCCAGCTGGCTGCCGGCGTCGGCCGGATAGAACAACGCTGGTCAGTCAGACCGGACAACGTCAGGTTGCCCCGCAGCTACGTGCAGGGCGCTACGGTCAGCGCAGTGATTTCAGGCCTGATTCGCACCGCTCGGCCCAAGCAGTGGCTGAAGAATGTGCTGGTGTTCGCCGCGCCCGGCGCAGCCGGGGTGCTGAATCAGGGCAGCGAACTCGGCCTGACGATCATTGTGTTCGTGGCGTTCTGTTTCGCCGCATCGGCGGTGTACTACTGGAACGATCTGATCGACGTCACGGCGGACCGGAGGCACCCGACCAAGCGCGATCGACCGATTGCTGCCGGTGATGTGCCCATCAGCGCTGCGCGTGTGGTTGGCGTCATCGCTCCCTTCGTTGCGCTCGGTCTGGCTGGCCTGACGGGCCGTTGGCAAACCGTGGCGGTGATTGGGATCTACCTCGTTGTCAACCTCGCCTACAACTTCGGACTGAAAGACATCCCCGTCGTCGAGCTCCTGGTGGTCGCATCCGGTTTCGTCTTGCGCGCCGGCGCTGGTGCCGTGGCCGTCGACGTGCCGATGTCGCGATGGTTCGTGCTGTGCACCACCTTCGGCTCCCTCTTCATCGTTGCCGGCAAGCGCTATGCCGAGTTGAACGAATTGGGGACCGGGGCAGGCACGCGCGCCACGCTCGAGATGTATACCGTTGGCTACCTCCGGATCGTGCTGTCGATCAGTTGTGGTGCTGCCCTGCTGAGTTACTGCGTCTGGGCATTCGAGACCAGCGCCGAAGTCAACGCGCTCGGCGAGTTCGACTTCCCGTTCTACGAACTCTCGATCGTCCCAATGCTCGCAGCACTCCTGCAGTATCTGCTTGTGCTCGAACAGGGAGGGGGCGGAGCCCCTGAGGAAGTTTTCGCCAAGGACCGCATTCTGCAGATTCTGGGTCTCGCTTGGATCGTGATCTATGGCATCGCCGTCTACGCTGGCTGACCACATGGACAATGCATCTGGCAGGCCGCAATTCGATCGTCCCGCCATCGATATCGTGATGGCGCAGGTGGCCGATGTTGACGGGTGGATGACCCCGGGGCAGGCATCGACGCTGTACGACAGTGCTGTTCGCTGCCCGGACGGCAGCCAAGTCGTCGAGATCGGCTCGTTTCAGGGACGCTCGACAATCGTCCTGGCAATGGCTGCTGACCCGTCGGTGCAGGTGATTGCGATCGATCCTCACGCCGGCAACGATCGCGGGCCACAACAGATCGATGGCTACGCGGACGCAGCCGATGGTGATCACGCGATCTTCAACAAGAATCTCGCTGATGCCGGCGTCGCAGACCGGGTACGGCATCTCCGGATGTTCTCCGATGATGCGCACACCGAGGTCGCCGGTGAACTCGGCGTGTTGTATGTCGATGGCGCGCACCGCTACGCACCGGCACGGGCCGACATCGTGTCCTGGGGCGCACGGGTCGAGGACGGCGGCACTCTGCTGATCCATGATTCGTTCTCATCAATCGGTGTCACTTTCGCAATTCTCCGCGAGTTGTTACTCGGTTCGAAGTTCCGGTACGTCGGTCGGTCACGATCGATGACGATCTACCGGGCTGACCTCGCGAGCGGACCGCTCGACAGAGTCAAAAATGCTGCGCAACAGCTTGCACAGCTGCCGTGGTTCGTGAAAAACGTCGCCCTCAAGGTGCTCCTGTCGGCAGGCCTGGGCAAGATCATGACCAAACTCGGCCGTACCGCGCCCGAATGGCCGTACTGAGCCGCTGATGGGTGACCGGCAGTTGCTCACGGGCTGGGGGAGAACCTCGGCGACCTCGGCCAACGTCGAGTCGGTCGGCGCCGATGGCCTTGCGACCATCGAGTGGGGCAGCCGCGGGGCCATTACTCGCGGTCTCGGACGGGCGTACGGCGACCCGGCACAGAACGGTGGCGGCACGGTCATCCGGCTCAAGCCGTCGGCCAATCCGGTGTGGATTGACACCGTCGGTGGCACAGCCACCGTCGACGCCGGGGTGAGTTTCGACGAGCTGCTCCGCCGCATCGTGCCGCATGGGTTCTTCGTTCCGGTCACGCCCGGCACGCGATTCATCACCATCGGTGGCGCAATCGCCAGTGACGTCCACGGCAAGGGTCACCACAGCGATCTCACGTTCGGGCACCACGTTCGTTCACTCGACATCGTGCTTGCTGACGGATCAGAACGCACAATTGGGCCTGACACCGAGGCCGATCTGTTCTGGGCCACGGTCGGTGGAATGGGTCTCACCGGGGTCATCACACGGGCCACGTTCAATTTGCTGCGGATCGAAACGAATCGGTGTTTGGTCGAAACCCAGCGCCTCCCTGACCTCGATGCGCTGATCGCTGCGATGAGCGACGGCGACGCGGAGCATCGGTACTCGGTGGCGTGGGTCGATTTGGCGACAAAGGGTGCAACAGTCGGCCGCTCAATTCTCGAGCGCGGCGACCACGCCACACTCGAGGACCTCGCCGAACGCTCGCCCAAAGCGCTATGCAATCCGCTCGGCTTTGCTCCGGGGTCGCTGGCGTCGGTGCCACCGGTGCCGAACGTGATGAATCGGCTCGCCGTGCGCACGTTCAACGAGTTGTGGTTTCGCAAGGCCCCGAAACAGCACATCGGCACCCCAACGCTCACCGGGTTCTTCCATCCCCTCGACGGGATCGGCGACTGGAACCGGTTTTATGGCGCCAACGGGTTCTTGCAATACCAGTTCGTCGTTCCCTTCGACGCCGTCGACACGCTGCGCGACATTGTCGAACGGGTCGTAGCAAACGGAAATGCAAGTGTCATTTCAGTGCTGAAGCGATTCGGTGCCCAGAGCGGTGGCCTGTTGAGCTTCCCCAAGCCGGGCTGGACCTTGACGTTTGACGTTGCCGCTGGTGTTCCCGGGCTGGGGTCATTCCTCGCGGAACTCGATCAACTCGTCGTGGATGCCGGTGGACGCCACTACCTCGCAAAAGATGCTCACACCACCCCTGACATCATTCGTGCGGGCTACACGCGGCTCGACGACTGGAAGGCGATCCGACGGTCAGTCGACCCGCATGGCCGCTGGGCCAGCGATCAGGCGCGCCGACTCGACCTGCTGTGAACCAACAGACTGGACCTCTCATGAACAATGCTCTTCAACAACCGCAAACTGTGGTCGTGCTCGGCGGCGGCAGCGACATTGCTCGCGCGATCGTTTTGGCGCTCGACTCGTCATCGCTGCGCACCGTTGTGCTCGGTTGTCGCAACGTTGACTCGACAGATGCCGCTGGCCTCGAAGCTGAGTTGAGCGGCGCATCGGTAACCGTATGCCACTTCGACGCGACCGATCACGTCGGGCACGCCGGCTGGGTCGCCGCGGTCGCAGCTGATCACGGTGACCTTGACATCGTGATTCAGGCCTTTGGCCAGCTCGGAGCCGATGCTGCTGACGACCCTGTTGCTGCCGCCAAGCTGGTCGACGTCAATTTTGCAGGCGCCGTGAGCTCGGGTCTGGCCGTCGCCGATCAACTGCGAGCACAAGGGCACGGCGCTCTGATTTCCCTCTCAAGCGTCGCTGGAGTCCGCACGCGGGCTTCGAACTTTGTGTACGGCTCGACCAAGGCTGGCCTCGATGCCTTCAGCACCGGTCTCGGTCACGGCTTGCATGGATCAGGCGCTCATGTTTTGACCGTTCGGCCCGGCATGGTGCGGACCTCGATGACCGAGGGAATGAACGAGGCGCCCTTCACCGTCAATGCAGCCGACGTTGCTGCCGCCACGATCAACGGGCTCCGAAAGAAGAAACCCATCGTCTGGGTGCCGTCAAAGTTGCAGGGTGTATTCGGGTTGCTCCGGTTTGCCCCCGACTTTGTCTGGCGCAAACTCGACACGTGACCGTTCCCGATGCGACGGCAGCTGGTCAGTTAGAGCTGCAGGCGAGTGCCGACCGGCTTCGACGCCTCGGTATCAACCGAATCGAGAGTTTCGCGTGGCGCGATCTTGACGACGCCGAAGCGGGTGGGTCAGAACTCCATGCCGACGAGATTTTCAGCCGCTGGGCTGGGGTGGGTATCGACGTCGTTCATCGGACGTCAACGCGGAGCGCGCGGGCGTTCGACCGTAACGGGTACGTGGTCGTGCAAAAAGGTGGAAGGTTTGACGTGTTTGCTCGGGTCATCGCCGGTCAAATGTGCCGCCGTCTGATGCGACGAAGACGGCCAAGCACGGCAACGCTCGAGATCTGGAACGGCGTGCCCTGGTTCAGCCCCCTCTGGGCGCCGCAAGGTCGAGTGGTCTGGATGCATCACGTCCACCGCGATATGTGGGCCGACGTGCTGCCCGAACCACTCGCTGGAGTCGGCCGTTTCCTTGAGACTCGAATCGCGCCGGTGTTCTACAAACGGAGCACATTCGCCACCTTGTCAGAGTCCTCTGCAGATCAGATCGAAGAAATTGGAATTGATCGCTCGCAGCTCACCGTCATCCCGCCCGGCGTGCACGAGCGATACACGTCAGATGAGACCGAAAGAAGCCTCGTACCCGAGGTTGTGATCGTCGGACGATTTGCACCGGTCAAACGGCAACGCCTGGCATTGGCTGCGCTTGCATTCGCACGGACTCAAGTACCCAGCTTGAGGGTCCGCCTCATCGGGGATGGCCCTGACAGGCCGCAGATTGAGGCCTGGATTGACGAGCATCGCGCACAGGATTGGGTCACGTTGAGCGGACGCGTTACCGACGATGAACTCGTGGGGGCATATCGGTCGGCATGGCTCGTCGTCAGCGCGTCACATGCGGAGGGGTGGGGCATGTCACTGACAGAGGGAGCAGCATGCGGAACGCCCTGCGTCGCCACGGACATCGCTGGGCATCGTGGCGCAGCCGTCGACGGCGTGACCGGCCGACTTGTCGCGGACATCGCTGACCTCGGTCCGGTAGTTGCTGATCTACTCGGACAGCATGAACTGAGAAGTGAGATGGCGCGTGCGGCAACCGATCATGCTGCGGGTCTCTCGTGGACGGCAGTTGCTGCCCGTCAGCTCGACCTATTCTGCGCCGCGGCGGCTTGGACTTCTTCGCGGTAGGCCCGTCGCCGTCGACGCATGCTGAACAGGTCGGCGAGGCCCCAGTAGGTGACCAACTTGAAGGCTTCGAACACGATGCCGCGGTGCATCTTGGAGGTTCCGGCGACGCGATCGCGGAACTGGATCGGAATCTCAACGACGCTCAGGCCCTCGCCGACGGTTCGGTAGGTCATCTCCACCTGAAAGCCGTAACCACCAGCCTGGATGCCATCGAGGCTGATCGCCCGGAGTGCGTCCGTGCGATACACCCGATAGCCAGCAGTGGCATCATTGACGGCGAGACCGAGCATGATCGCCGCGTAGCGGTTTCCCCAGCGGGAAAGCCAGGTTCGACGACGCGGCCAGCCGACCACTGAGCCGCCGGGAATGTAGCGCGAACCGATGACCAGATCTATGCCGCGCTCAGCAACTGCAAGCATCGTCGGTAGCACAGCGGGGTCGTGGGACATATCCGCATCGATTTCGACAACGGCGTCGTAGCCGTCGGCTAGCGCCAATCGAAACGCATGGAGGTAGGCATCGCCGAGACCCCGTTTCTCCTCCCGCTCGACGATTTCAATGGCATCGCCAGCGGCGATGCGTTTTCGGACGAGCGAGCGCGTGTCGTCAGTTGACGAGTCGTCAATCACCATGATGTCGGTGTTCGGCACGTGTCGCTGGATCTCGTCGAGCACCGTGCAGATGTTCGCTGCCTCGTTGTGCGTCGGCACGATAATCAAGGTGCGCATGAGGACCCAAGACTACTCCGGGTGAGCATTGGGCGATGTGCCCGTCGACTCGCCTGGGGTCGACCCAGTTGATGTGAGATCCTCCGACGCAACACGAGCCGGTGCAAGCACAGACATGAGTACCTGGGTGCTAACTGCGGCGACGACCATCCAGGTAATCGGGGCAGCCCAGGTGAAATGGAGCGGCCAGTCGGGTCCGTTGGCGTAGTCGTAGCGCCACTCGAGGGCAATGATCAGGCCGCTCACGGCAGCCCACCCGACACACACGATCGTGGCCGCAAGCACAAGTGCAAGCCGGTTCCGACGTGCGACGAGCACGATCAGCGACAGCACAGCCGCCGTCAACGCAGCGAATGGTCCTCCGACAAACATAAAGCCAACCACCGTGATTCCAGCAGCTGCGGCCAGCGTCGCTGGTGCCGGTGTCGTCGCGTCCCTTGACCAGTCAACACCGGCGGCAGCCGGATCGAACTGTCGTTGATTTCTCCTGACCCGGCCAGTGGCAATCAGGGCGAAGATGGCGAGGGCGGCAAGGGCGGATATTCCGAGACCGACGTTGACAGAACGCTGTGGCGTCCAGCGGAGTTCGAGCGAACGGTCAGATGGTCCGGGCGGCAGCATCCAGCCGTTCGCATAGCCGTCAATGAGGAGGGGCGCACCAAGGTCGACGCCGTCGACGGTCGCGGTCCAGCCGAGGTTATGACTCTGGGGGAGCGTCAGCACTGTCGTGTGGACAGTCGCGGTCAATGATGCGTCGATGGCCGTTGCATCCCTTCGGGTGATGGCGACACTTCCGTTGGGCGGCGAAGCTGGCGCTCGCTGAGGTGAATCGAGGACGAGCCGATCGAGGTCAAGTCCAGTCAATTTACCGTTGGCGGCGATGAGGCGATGCTGTCCGGCGGTCAGGTCCAAGATGGTGTCGATGCACGGGATGATGTCGAGGACGCTATCCACTTCTCCAGTTACCTCGACGGCGAGCGGTGCGCCGTCGAGTGAAATCAAGTCGGAGCGGCAGCCGCTATTCAGAACACGAGTTTGCCCGGTGGGAGTCCCCAAGCCATCTGAGTCGAACGAGACTTCGGCAATGCCCATCGGGAGCAACCGTTCAACACCGGAGTAATACTCGGGCACGGTTTCCCCTGACACGGCATCGATGGTGATGGTGGTGTTCGAGGCGGTGAACGTCGGAACGGGAATCGTCACCGTCGACAGCCCGGATTCTGAGGTCGCCAGCGGTACGGCGACCTCGAAAGTGGTCGCGCCATCGGTGATCGTGAGTGCGGTCGGGGCGGCGTGCTTGCCATCGCTCCGCCATGTGATGGTCAACTTGTTGGCCTCAACAGGCGCCTGTTGCACAATAGTTAATGTTGCGCCGACGCTGCCGTCGAACGGCGTTTGCCAAGCGGTGGCCACGTCGCCGTCAACCGCGGCATCGCCGCGACTTGCAGCACTGCCTGGGAGACGTACGGATGCAGTGGCTGTGGCGCGTTTAGGGGCCTCAGACTCAATCAGCAACGACGTGAGTACATCGTCGCTGGCTGTCGCCGAGAGCCGTGCCTGACCAGCGAGGACGAACGGACGATCAAACGGCACATCGAAGAGCCGATCGATGACCGGCTCGGGAGCCTGCCGGTTGGGAGTCGATGGCTCAATTCGTTGCCGTGTCAGTACAAAGGTGAGTGGATCATCGGTGGCGATACTGAGCGCAGCAGCGATTGGAAGTCGAACGGCGCGGTCGTCAACAACAATGGAACCATCCGATCGAATTGGCGTCACTTCGGCGAATCCGACGCCTGGCTGGCCGACGTAGGAGGCGAGGTCGCCGAGGTTGTCCGAGAGCACCTCAATCTCCAGACGATTGGTCAGCCCACCGAGACCCACAGCCCCGAGGTCGAGGCTTTGTCCGTTGGTGACCCGAGACGAGTTGTCGAGATCAAACTCCGTGGAGCCGCCGTCGGTGGTGACACGGATGAGAGTGATAACCCGATCGTTGGCCCCGACCTGGGGTTGCAACAGCCGAAGCGAGTCGAGACTTTCGGGTGCAACGAAATTGACAAGCCAGCGGGCGCCGTCGCTTTTCTCAGCGATACCGGTGCGCCATGCCGTCGAGGGGTCGCCATCGATCGCGAAACCGGGGGCATCCTCGGCCGTGTAGATGATCCGACCGCCATACGAACTCGCCGCCACATCGGCGACGTCACCCAAATGCACGGCAATGGTTTGATCTTCGAGGCCCGTCGAGCCGTTCGGAAACAGGTCGAGTCGGCTGTCGTTCGGGTCATCGTCAAATGTCAGCACATCAGCGGCTTCTAGCGCTCCAAGATTAGATCCGATCGACGACCACCGGCGGCCCTGCTTTCGGTTCGTGTCGGTGACCACCCACCAGGGACTCGTAGCGGCAGCGCGTAGGCCGTCGTCGAGGCCTGCGGCGTAGACGACTGGTCTGTCACCGTCGAATAAACCGGCCGCAACGACGTCGACGATGCCGTCCCCGTTGCCTGCCATGATCATCGGGCCCAAGGCACTGCGGACGTTCAAATCGGAGCGGCTGGTCGCGTTGTCTAATTCAAATGCGGCGTTGATCGGGTACTGGTCTGCGGTGCCGTGACGAGCGAGGGTGATCTCATCGATGAGCGTTATTCGGGTCGTGTCGGTGGTGAGCGGTCCTGCGTAGTCAGGAAGCGGGATCACGGAGGTCAAATCGCTCCACAGTGGGCCGGGGCGCGCCAACCGATATCGCTCGTGTTGGAGGTCGTTGCGGACAACAATGGTCTTAGCACCGAACAGAGCCGAAATCGGCTCGAGGGTTGCGGGCTCGAACCATCCCTCAGCGAGCCGGCGGTCGAAGGCGTTGAGGAGATCTGCGGTTCCGGCACTTCCCTGCGGAATCAATTCTCTGTAAAGCACTGACCGGTCCGTAAGGCCGGGTAGGACCGGGTCGACTGTGCCGCCCCACCGGTAGTCGGCAAAGTCGGCGCCAGGGATGGCGAGAATCCGGCCGTCAGGGCTATCCCCGCCGGCATCGCTAGCATTCAAGTAAGCCGCAAGGTTGGTGGTGGCGGTTGGCGGGGTCTCCGGGCGCAGCAAGGAAGCCGAAGCAGCGTTGCCTGTGAACCAGGGGAGGAGGTTCACGAAGACCGCAGCGACGGCGAACGCCGGTACAAACGGCGCGATTCGCTGCAGCGCTCCGGCGGGGCGCCGCGTCGAGAGCCATCGGCGCGCGGCTTCGACCCCGGCACCCAACCCGCACGCCAGTGCGAGCAGGAGGAGCGGCGCCGCCCGGGGCGTGGAACGAAGCGCGGCCCCCGCCGTCAATTCCGTGGCGAAGCGCTCGAAGAAAACGCCGTACCAGGTGGAGTGGCCGAGTGGTGCAGCTCCGACGCTGAGCACGAGCCCGACGAGGAGGAGCAACAGCATCGAGGCCCGTCCGCGGAAGGGTGCAAAGAGGCCGAGCAGTGACACGCCGGCGAGTCCGAAGCTCACGAACATCACCAGGGGATCGTTGAAGTAGGGGAACGCTGGCCCGATCCACGGATCCAACCGATCGCCGCCATAGAAGAACCAGTAGCCGAGACCGCGCAGGATTTCCTGCGGCGCGCTCGCCGACGCAACGGTCTGGTAGCTCTCGGTGTAGTCGAGGATCGGCAGGCCGTACGCACCCTGGACTCTTAGCCCGGCGATCCACCAGGCCGACACTGCGGCGCAGAGGAGACCGATCCGGCCTGCCGCGGCAGCGACGGCCCGAGTCGCGACGCGGCGGCTGGCCGCGTCGGCGGCCAGCCAGATCACGGGACCGAGCCCGACGAACAGCAGGGACGTGGCATTGACGCTGCCGACGAGCGCCACCACCAGAGCGAACTGTGCTGCCCGCGACCATGAACGTTCGCGCGCTGCGCGAGCGGCCAGCAGGATCAGCCACGGAAGTGCCGCCCAGGGGAACAAGATCGCGGAGAGCCGAGCCAAATAGCTGAGGAGATACGGGCTGAAGCCGTACGCGACGGCGGCAACCAGGGAGCCGGTCACGGCCCAACCGAGCCAACGCAGGAGCCGGAACGTGCCGTACGAGGCAGCGAAGACGAGACCTGCCCACAACAAGCGCTGTGCGACCCAGGCAGGAAGTCCGGCTGCGTCGAGCAACCAGTAGTACGGGCCGAGCGGGAACAGATAGCCGATGTTCTGGTGGGGCACTGTGCCAGCGCCGACGGAGGGGTCCCACATGAACCGTGCGCTGGAGAGCAGTCGACCTGGATCCAGCGTGAGGTATGTCTTGGTATCGGCACTGACTCGACCGCGGTCGGTGAACGCCATCGGAATCAGCGTCAGTGCCGCAAGCAGCAGTGCCACGGTCGTGTCGGGGCGGACATTGATTCGCCGCGACACCGCGACGCCCGAGCGGCGAGCCATGGCGCCAAAGGTACAGCCGCTATCCTCGCAACATCATGACCCTCGGAGAGCCGTCGACAGCATTCATCGCGCATCCCGATGCGTGCCTGAGTGTGGTCGTGCCGTGCTACAACGAACACGGCACCGTCCTTGCGCTCGTCGACCGGGTGCTGGCCTCGCCCTTTGTCGCTCAGGTGGTGATCGTGGACGACGGCTCGACCGACGGGACTCGCGATCTCATCGCCGGTCTCAGCGACGAACGGGTGAGCGTGATCATGCACGAGCGGAACCAGGGCAAAGGTGCTGCGCTGCGGACTGGGTTCGCTGCGGCCACCAGTGAGTTCGTCATCGTTCAGGATGCTGACCTCGAGTACGACCCCGCTGAGTACGGCAGGCTGCTGGAACCACTCATCGAGGGGCGAGCTGACGCCGTGTTCGGCTCACGGTTCGTGTCGAGTGAACCTCACCGGGTGCTCTACTTCTGGCACAGCGTCGGCAATCGCCTGCTCACGTTGATGTCAAACATGTTCACCGACCTGAACCTCACCGACATGGAGACCTGCTACAAGGCTTTTCGGCGCGACGTCATCCAGTCGATCAACATCGAGGAAGACCGATTCGGTTTCGAGCCTGAGGTGACTGCCAAGCTGGCTCAGCTCGGTGTGCCCGTCTACGAGGTCGGCATCTCCTACGCCGGCCGCACCTACGACGACGGCAAGAAGATCGGCTGGCGCGACGGTGTGCGGGCCGTGTGGTGCATCGTGAAGTACTCGCCCGTCGGGCACCGCTTGCGTCGCGGTTGATCGAGCGAAGTGTTCGAATGACCGGGGATCGGTATCGGCGTTGGTTCGGTGGCCTTGTGCTGGCCGCGGCGGTGTGGCGTGTCCTGTATGTCCTCATGTTCAAGGTCGACGACGATGTCGTCGGCGATCAGATCTACTACTCGGGTCAAGCGGTCACGATCGCAAATGGCAACTGGTTCGCCGACCCGTTCATTCCGGGCGCCTACGCGGCCGACCACGCTCCGCTGACCGCGCTCGCTGTTGCGCCGGCGTCGTGGGACGACGCCGAGCCGTTCGTGGCCCAACGTCTGCTGATGGCAATGTACGGAACCGCTGTGGTCGCTGGTATCGGGTTGGTCGCCAGGTGGCTGACCGACCGCGTCACCAGTCTTGTTGCGGTGGCCATCGCAGCGGTGTACGCCAATCTGTGGATGAATGACGCCCTCATCATGGCGGAGACGCCGTCGGCACTCGCGGTGGTCCTTGTCCTGTTCGCGTCCTATCGGTTCGACCTGTCACGCAGTACCCGCGACGCCGTCGTGATGGGGCTTGCCGTCGGGCTCGCGGGGCTGGCGCGCGCCGAACTGCTGTTGCTCGGCGTGGTGCTGGTCCTCCCGATGGTCCTCTTCGGTCAGCATGCGAGCGCCGACCGACGACGACGAGTGTTCCACCTGGCCGTCGCCGGTCTTGCGGCCGTCGCCCTGGTGAGCCCTTGGATCATCCGCAATCAGGTTCGTTTCGACGAGACGGTCACGATGTCGACACAGGACGGCCTGACGCTGGTCGGCACCAACTGTCCGGCAGCCTTCGAGGGACCCGGGCGTGGGTTCTGGCACCTGTCGTGTGCGTTCGCCGTGCCGGTTCCCGATGGAGCTGACCAATCGGTACGCTCGGCGATCTACCGCGATGTGGCAGTCGACTACCTCGGCGACCATCTTGATCAGGTTCCGTCGGTGGTAGCAGCCCGGTTGGGGCGGGGCCTCAGTGTGTGGCAGGTCGACGCCATGGCAACGCTGAACCAGGGAGAGGGCCGGGAACGATTGGCGAGCTGGATTGGGGTCGTCCAGTTCTGGACGCTTGTTCCGCTCGCTGCCTACGGCCTCGTCGCCTGGCCTGTGGCGCAACGCCGGTGGCCGATGCTCGCACTGATCCTCATGTCGGTGCTGACGATCGCGGCGCTGTACGGCATTCCGCGCTTCCGGATTGCTGCCGAGGTCGCCATCGTCGTCTGCGGCGCCATCGGTCTCGTCTCGTTGGTGCGGCGCCAGGGCACCGGGCTAGCCAGACTCAGTTGACCCGCGATTGGAGCGCGTTGAGCTGTGTCTCGAGCCAGTCCCACACCAGTTGGGTGCCGAACTCGGTCAGGTGCACGCCGTCGTAACGGATCTGGTTGCCACCGATCTCGCCGACCGGCTGACCGGCCGGGCAGAGCACCTCATCGAGTGGCAACGTGCTGACCGACGGCTGCTCAGTTGCGATGTCGTCAAGAATGGCGTTGAAGGCGTCGACCCGCAGCGGGTCGTTCCGGGCTTGCGCGTTGACGAGTGAGCCCGGAGCCTGTTCCATGCACGGCAAGGTGAGGAGTGCAACCTGGCCTCCGCCCGCTGACGCAGCGTCGACACCCCGCCTGAGCGCGTTCTCGACGTGGCTGGTCCATTCCAGGCTCGGGAAGGACAGCCGTTGTCCATCGACGACATGATCGAGGACTTCCCAGGCACCCACCATGATGACCGAAACCGATGGCTGGAACTGTGCTGACAACTCGGTCCAGTCGGCCTCCCACTGGCGACAGGCCTCGAGGTTTTCCTCGCCGAACTTGACCGGCTCTTTATCGCCGACGTCGATTGTCTTGCCATCGGTGATCGCACAGCCGAGCCGGGCGTATTCGATCGTCAGCCACCCGCCGGGCTGTCTGTCTTGTCGACCCTCGGCCAGGACAAAAGCAGTCGAGTCGCCGACGAGCAGCAGCCGAGGTACCTGTTGTTCGGTCCGCGCAGATGCGACGGCCTCACCGCGGATGGGGGACGCGGGAATGTCCTGACCAGGGCTTTCGGTCGTCCTGTCGACCGAAACAGCTTCCGCGTCGCTATCCATCAGAGTGGTGTCGGTCAGAGTGGTGTCGGCCGGAGTCGGGCCAGTGGCCGTCGGACGAGGAACAGTACTCATCGACAGTGTGTCGGGCAGTGGGACGACGGCTGGGCGAAGCACGTCAATGTCTGGCAGCGCGGCCAGGTCGGTCATCAGTGCGACAGACGCTCCGGCGACGGTGAGCAGAGCAGCAGTGCTCCAGGCCCCGATGACTCGAATCGGCCGTGCCGACGAAGAGCGAACCGGAGTCTCCACCCAGCGGTAGGTCAGCTCAGTCAAGCCGAGTGACACAACAATGCGCAGAATAGCGAGTGGAACTGGAGCCAGTTCGAGGCCCATTGGCGGCCCAACGAACACGATCACCGGCCAGTGCCAGAGGTACAGGCTGTACGACCGCTGACCCAGCGCAACGAGTGGACGCCACGTGAGCCAGCCGAGCGGACCGCGTCCGCCCGGGACGCTGGCTGCGGCGACCAGCACCGCTGCTCCGACCGACAGTGCCAGCAGACCGCCACGGTAGAGCCACGGCGCCTCGTCGTCGACGAGCAGGACGGCACCGACGAATCCCATCAGAAGGAGGCTGACCGGCACGCGGAACCTGGCCAGCGACTCCGAAGAGAAGCGTCCCGGCGCGGCGACGGTGAACCACGCCAGTGCGGCGCCTACCAGCAGTTGTTGTGCCCGGGTGTCGGTGCCGTAGTACACACGACTGAGATCATTCGGGTCGTACAACACAGCCATCCACAACGCCGATGCGGCTGCAGCGACGAGCAACAGCAATGTTGCCAGCCCGAATCCGTGTCGTCGAGCTGCCAGCGGAGCGAGCGCCACCATGATGAGCGGCCAGATGAGATACCACTGTTCCTCAACGGCCAACGACCAGACGTGTCGGAGCGGGCTCGGGCCGAGCAGGGTCTCGAAGTAGCTGGTGTCATTGAGGATGAAATGCCAGTTGGCGACGTACGCAAGCGAGGCGATGGCGTCGCTGCGCATCGCGTCCCATTGCGCTGGTACACCCCAGAGCCGAGTGGCAGCGATGCTCGCCGCCACGACCACCACCAGAGGCGGCACGAGTCGCCTGAATCGCCGGATCCAGAAGGCCCCCAGGGCGATCCGGCCCGATGCGGCATATTCGCCGAGAAGCAGCCGGGTGATCAGGAACCCGGAGATGACGAAGAAGAGGTCGACACCGAGAAAGCCGCCACGCATCCAGGAGATGTCGAGGTGGTAGCCAAGCACGGCCGCGACGGCGAGAGCACGGAGGCCGTCGAGCGCAGCTGCGTAGGGAAGGCGTGGCGTTGGGGTCGACGGCAAGTGCAGTAGCTTAGTCTGTCGTCTGGGTACCCTCGTCGGCTATGGGTTCGGCCTCGTTGCAGCGATTCGTCGGGGGCGTCGGTTCACCCGAATGTGGCGCTGTCCGCCGTCGATGGACAACAGCGGCGCTCTGCGGTGGTGTTCCTGGTGTCGTGCTGCAGTGCTGGATGTTGACGGCCGGGTCGTGGGACCTTCTTCGGTGGGGGCGTCAGAGCGACTTCTACGACGTACAAGCGCGCTCCCTGCTCAACGGAACCTTTGCGATGGACCAGCGTGTACTCGGCATCGAGTCCTTTGCACGTGGGGATCAGCACTTCATGTATTTCGGGCCCGTCCCAGCACTGCTTCGCCTTCCGTTCGTCGCGTTCACGCGCCAACTCGACGGTCGTCTTGCGGCGATCTCGATGCTGCTCGCGCTCGGCGTGACGTTGGTCGCGCTGCTCTCACTCGGCTGGCGTCTCCGCCGGCGCGTCGTGACGGCAGACGACAGGGTGATCTCCCGGTTCGAGTCGGTCTCCGTGGCGCTGACCTTCTTCGCCATGATCGGTGGCAGCAGCCTGCTGTACGCGTCGTCTCGCACCTGGGTGTATCACGAAGCGATCCTGTGGGGTGTCGCCCTGACCCTGGCCAGCCTTGCGTTCCTTCTCGCTTGGCTCGACCACCGGTCGTCCTGGCTCCTCGTCGTGGCCTCGGCGTTCGCGATGCTGGCGATCCTGACCCGGCCGTCGGTCGGCGGGGGAGCCCTCGCCGCCATGGGCCTGGTTGCCGGGCGAGAGCTGCTTGCGATGCTGCCTGGCGACCGTCGGCGGGATGCCGGTGCTGATGACCGTGACGGCGAGAGTGATGGCTCCGATGACCCGCACGCGCGCCACTGGGTACACGGCACCCTGACCGTCGCTGTGGTCGTGGTGCCCGTGTTGGTGTACAGCCTGGTGAACTGGTTGAAGTTCAGGCGGTTGCTTGGCGTGCCGTTCGACCAGCAGGGGTACACGCTTCTCAGCCAGCAGCGTCGTGACATGCTCGACGCGAACGGGGGGACACTCTTCAACCCAAATTTTGTGCCGACCAATCTGGTCACCTACCTCCGGCCCGATCTTGTCGGACTCGATGGCACGTTCCCGTTCATTCAGCCGCGACGTCCGGTTGGCACCATCGGGTCGCCGTTCTACGACCTGATCGACCTCACGTCCGGCGTGCCGACCACGATGCCTCTGCTGCTCGGACTCGCTCTGGTCGGCTGCTGGGCGGTCGCCCGCAACGGCAACAATCGACTCCGGGAAGTGTGGCCATTGCTCGTCGGCTGCGGAGCGGGCACGGTCGCCGTACTCGCCATCGGCTACCTCGCGAATCGGTATCAGAGCGACTTCTTACCGCTGCTCGCAGTCGGCGCGCTGACTGGACTCCCGGTGCTGACCGAGCGGCTGACCTCTGGGTCGCCGCGCCGTGGTGCCCAATCGTCCGTCGTGACATTGTACGGGGTGCTCGTTGTTGTCGGAACGCTCACCAACCTGGCGCTGGGATACAGCTTCCAGCGCGCCTACGGCCCGTCGACACATCCCGACGTGGTCGCCGGATACATCGCAGAGCAGAGTCGGGTCGATGGTTGGCTGCGTGACGGCGAGTTGGCGCATGTGACGCAGGCGCCGAGCTTGCCGGACGGGAGTAGGATCGGCGACGTCGCGATCATCGGCCAATGCGACGGCCTGTACCTCAGCGACGGCGGTGTTGCATCAGACGACAAACCGACGCAGTGGCGACTCGCTGAACTGTCTCCGAGTCATGGGGGAGCTCGCGGCACGATCACTCTAGACCGCTCGCAAACTGGATCCTTCTCGCTCGTTGGTGTCACCACGACCGGGTCGTCGTCTGACGCGCCGACGGAAGCCCTGATCGAAGCAACGATTGAAGTCGGGATCGACGTCGACATCGGCCGCGGCATCATGACCGCTGTTGCCATCAACGACGGGGTCGTGACCCGCGGCCCCGACCTGCCGCTGGGGGGAATCGATCTCCTCACCTGGGAGCTGTTCGCTGATCCTGTGCTTGGCCGCTTTGAGGTGTTTCTCGACGGCCGATTCGCTGTGTTCACGGACATGCCGTCAGGCGGCGCCGTGACGGTGACAGTCGGCGGGGACGCCGACCGCGTCGACGGCCAGGCCCCCGAAGTGTGCGATGGGTTGCTCGCCGACCTGGAGAGCTCCATCAGCGAACCGTTACGCCTTGTTCCGCAGGGCTAGGCTCGCCTGTCATGAAGATCGGTGTATTGGTCGTCGCTTACAACGCCGAGCAACATCTGGCTCAGACACTCGACCGAATTCCGACGGACTTCATCGACCAGATCACCGCAGTGCACGTTTGTGACGATGCCAGCCAGGACGACACGTACGAAGTTGGTGTCACGTATGGCGACAGCGGAAGCGCGAACGCCGCGACGCTGCCATTGGCGATCACCCGGCGGCCGGTAAACCTGGGCTACGGCGGCAACCAAAAGGCCGGCTATCGGTGGGCGATCGAGTCCGGCCTCGACATCGTGGTGATGCTGCATGGTGACGGGCAGTACGCGCCGGAGTTTCTCCCGGAGATCGTTCAACCGCTCCTGCGTGGCGAGGCGGACGCGGTGTTCGGTTCACGCATGATGGAGCCGGGACAGGCGCTCGACGGTGGCATGCCGCGCTACAAGTACTACGGCAACCGCATCCTGACCACGTATCAGAACGCGTTGGCCGGAACCGACTTCACGGAGTGGCACAGCGGGTACCGCGCCTACTCGGTCGCGGCGATGGCGAACATCCCCTTCGCCGACAACTCCGACGGCTTCGACTTCGACACAGAGATTATCGTGCAGTTGGTCGAATCCGGCGCGCGGATCGCTGAGCTGCCGATCCCGACCTACTACGGCGACGAGATCTGCCACGTCAATGGCATCAAGTACGGCTGGGACGTCACGAAGCTGGTCACCCGCTATCGCATGCACAAGATGGGCTTTGGTTCAGGAGAGCTCACGTTCGCCTCTCAGCCCTACGAGATCAAGGCGAGCGTCGATTCTTCGCACGGTCGCCTGCTGAGCTGGATGTCGCACCGACCGCCGTCTCGTGTGCTCGACCTGGGCTGCTCGGACGGCGCTCTCGGACAACGCCTGCGAAGCCTCGGCCACTATGTCACCGGAGTCGATGTCGAACGGGCGACCGGAGTCGAGGACCGCCTCGACGTCTTTGTCCAACACGATCTTGATACGGGTCTACCCGACTCGATCGCGAAGCAGTACGACGTCGTGCTGTGTGCTGACGTGATCGAGCATGTCCGGGATCCAGCGGCACTCCTGAGCGCAGCACGAAACCGGATTGGTCCGGACGGATCACTCCTGGCGTCGGTGCCAAATTTCGGGCACTGGTATCCCCGAACCCGAGTCGGGCTCGGCCTGTTCGACTACGACCGCCGGGGGATTCTGGACGCGACGCACGTCCGTTTCTTTACGCGCCGGAGCTTTGAGCAGTTGATTGCGCGCTCCGGTCTGACGGTTGCTCGACGAGACGCCACCGGACTGCCGCTGGAGGTGGCTGACCGGGGGAGTGACCAGCCACACGATTGCTCAGACGGTGTCGCCGATCAGCCCAGGGTCTCGGGAAAGCTCGGTGTAGTTCGGGCCGTCGACCGGAGTCTGGTCAAGCTGCGGCCTCAACTCTTCGGCTACCAGTTCCTCTACGAACTCGTTCCCGGGGCACCACCGTCGTCCTGAGGACTCACACGCGTTCAAAACGAGGGTGCGCGATCGTTGGATCAGTTCTGGGTGGTGCGTGTCGATCGGAGCTGTTCGACAATCCATTCGGCGGCAGCGAGCGCGCCGGGACCTTCGAAGTGCAGCCCGTCGGGGCGGAGCTCGACTCCTTCGATCTCCAGTCGGCATGTCCCAGCCGGACACGTCCATGCGGCGAGGTCGAGCATGTCGGACGGGTCCACCACGGAGCGGATGTTGGCGTTGATGCAGTCGGTCGTCTCGACCAATTGGCTGACGCCTGTCCCTCCGACAAAGTACGGGGTATCGGCGACGCGGACGACCGCTCCGGTCGAGCCGGCGATTTCGGTCGCTTCGGTGAGTCGTTGCCTGTACAGGGTGTCGAAATCACTGTCGCAAGGCTCAACGAACGCTCCGTTGATGTCGCGGTCGCCGCTTCCGGGCCAGCTGTAGACAAAGACGACGTGTGTTGGTTGAAAAGCGTCGACGTCGGCCTGGAGTCTTGTCGGGAACGTCGCGCACTCCGCTGCATCGGGGAGGAAACTGCCTCCAGCGCGTACGCCACCTCCGGCGGTGACGAGACCACATCCCACTTGCCCGCGTTGCACAACGGTCACGTCTGTTGCCGCCGTGGCAATCGGCTCGCCGAGGAAGTAGGCACCGGAATCGCCCACGATCAAGAGCCGCTCCAGGGGTGGAGGTGGCGGCATCGTTGCGGTGGTGGTTGTCGTGAGACTGGATTCGCTCGCCGCGGTGGCCGGCGCCGCGGCCGGGATCGTGGCCGGGATTGTCGTCGGTGTCGTCGAGACCGCCGGCGGCGTGGGGATGGGAGTCGTATCGCGCGTTCCGGCCTGGACACGCGTCTCGTTGGTGGGACCAACGCCAGATCCGATGATGGAGAACGCGACGATGCCGGCCATGGCCGTGATCGACCATCCGGCAACGGCCCTCCCGGAGCATTGCGAACGCTGGATTGGTTGTTCGATCAGGTGGTAGGAGAGCAACGTCGCGGCCAGCGACAGACCGATTCGGGCAGCGAGGAGCGGTGCCCCGTCGACTCCGAGGCGATCAGGTGTCAACCAGACGATGATCGGCCAGTGCCACAGGTACAGGCCGTAGCTGATCGTGCCGAACCACACCAGTCCAGGCCACGACAGCGCTCGGGCGAGTAACGACGCTGGCGCCAGAACCGCAGCGGCAAGGACGCCGGCGGTCGCGAGACTTGACGCCGTCAGGCCCCCCCGATACAGGAGGGTCGACTCACCGTCGAGTGCGATCCAGGCCGCCAACAGTGGGATCACCAAGACAGCGCCGAGCACACCAATTGGCTGACGTTGCGCGGCCGAGAGCGCGGGGAGTCGCCGGATGAGCAACCCTGCAGCAGCTCCGAATAGGATGGCCGCCACACGAACATCGGTGCCGTAGTAACTGCGGAGGGTGTCGCGGGGGTCAAAGATCAACTGACTGATTGCGACCGATAGCAACGCACCCCCCACCGCTACCCACGCGACGGCCTTCGCAACCGACCTCCGTCGTCGACGAGCCAGGACAGCACAGCCCAGCACCACGAGTGGCCAGAGCACGTAGAACTGTTCTTCGATGGCCAGCGACCACATGTGTCGTAAGGGAGATGGCGCATCGAAGGACGACCAGTAGTCGACGCCTTCGCGGATCGCATACCAGTTGTAGAGGTAGATGACCGTTGCAAGGGTCTCGTCGCGCAGGTCCGCAGCGCGCGTTGCGCCATCGATAATCCAGCGTTCGACGACGAGGACCACCAGCAGCATTGCTCCGAGCGCGGGCAGGAGTCGCTTGGCGCGACGCTTCCAAAATGCACCGAGCCCGATTGGTGTTGCTCCGTCGTTTGCTTGCTCAGCTTCGTCCACCAGGATGCCGGTGATGAGGAAGCCAGAGAGCACGAAGAAGGCGTCGACGCCGAGGTACCCGCCGGGAAGCAGGTCCAGGTGATGGGCGACGACACCCAGTACGGCCACGCCCCGGAGCCCATCGAGGGCAGCGATGTGTTGCCTCGTCACGTCTAATCGTCTGCAGGGGTGAGCAGTGTCGACGCCGCAACGAGCGCGACGGCGGACAGCGCGAGACCATTGAGGTGTTCGAACGAGGTCGTCCAACCGGCGCCGGGGAACGGTGCATCGCGCCGTTCGATGAACGCCACAGCGATCGCCACGTACGCGGCCGCTGCGATGCCCGCGATTGCAAGGACAGGAACCCGGAGGCCCCATCGACGGCTCGCGAGCTCGCACGTTCCGACGCCGAGAACCGCAGCAGCCCAGAACGGTGTCACCAGCAGTGCAATAACTGTTGCGAACAGAGCCAGCGTAACCATGTCGCGTGTCGGCGAGCTTGACACCGGGCGACCGTCGCTCTCACTGGTGTCAGCGGCGACGCGGCGAGTTGCAGGGCGGCGACGGCGTGCCGCGAGGAGCACAGCGACGCAGGCCAGGACGGCGATCAGCGAGATGGCAAGGCCGATGGTCACGAGGCGCTGCGCGGTCCAGCTGATGTTGATGGCTACCGGCCCGCTGGTCGGCTCGATCCACCAACCGTTGAATCCGCCGTCAACCGCTTCGGATTCGCCCAGGTCCCCCGATGGGCCCGAAGCCACCCACGCAGAGTTGTGGCCCATTCCGAAGATCAACCAGCACCCTTGCGGACAGTCGACGTCAACGGATCGACGACGGGTGTCCGACTCGGTGACGACAACAGTTGACGGAGGGTTGACGGGGGAAACCTCGGTGGGCGTGCCGTCGATCGATGACAGCACGACTCGGTCGACGGTGAACCCGGTGCCCGCAGCCTGGTCGACAATGGTGTGTTCGCCCACGCCCAATGCCAGCGACTCGTCGCCGCACATGGTTGCCAGCGTCGGTTGGCCCTCGAGGAGCGCCGCGGCAGTGGTGTTGAATTCGAGGGGCAGCGATGCACCGTCGATGGTCAACATCGAGGTCTCGCATGATCTGGCGATCGGCCGGTCGGGCACCAGGTTTGCCGCATCGATGCCGATCGTTCCGGTGAGTTCGGAGATTCCGGCGGGCATCGTGACCTCGTCGCCGTAGCGACGCTCGATTCGGCGAAGCGGCCGGATCTTCGAGACCGTCAACGCAAATGGCGCATCTGCGACGACGACGCCGTCAGGGACGGACACGAGCGAACGCCCATCGGCATCAGGCGCAGGTACAGCCACCACCGCAGTGGTATCCGGGCCCGACACGACGAGTTCAGAGATGCTCGACCACGCTCCGATCGGCTGCACGAGATCCAACACCGAGATGGGCTCGTTCGCCGATGTTACGGTGAGGGTGGCGCCGATCACGTCGTCGAGAGGGGTCAACCACGCCGTCATTGGGTCGCCGTCGACTGCGGCACTTCCACGGTGGGCGATGCCGGGCAGTCTGCGATCAGCGATCGCCCCTTCGTCGCCGAGTAGCTCTGCGATCTGAGCATCGTCAGATCGCTGGTCCAGCCGAACGGTCACCTCGACGTCGACTTGTTCGTTCGCTGTCAGGGGCAACAATCGACGAAGCACTGGCTCTGGGTCGCTTCGCCAGATCGAGGCCGCCTCGACTCGTTCCCGAGTCAGCACGACGTCCAGCGATGTGTGCTCGGAAGTCAGTCGCTCAAGTGTTTCAACCGGTGGTCGGATGAATTCCGTCGTCGCACCGAGCCCGGTGTCGATCTCGGTGAAACCGACACCGGCCCGGGAAGTAGAGCGTGCGGGATCTCCGTCCGTGACCGAGGCGATCACGATGTCGATCGACGGTCCCGGTGGCGAGTCGAGAACAACGCGCTGTCCACTTGCGTCCAACGACGACGTTGTCAGTTCGACTCGCTGCGTCGATTCGCCGGTGTTGATGTCGACCGATGAAATCTGCCGCCCGCCTTGCTTCGGGACGACTTGGTGGAGCACCAACTCGCTGATTGGTTCGTCACTGCTGAGCCGGAGCACAGCGCCGACAGGGTCGCCATGACCTCCGACCGACCACGCTGTTGCGGGGTCGCCGTCGATGGCCATCACCGCTCGGTCCTCGGGCCGATAGGCGAAGGGTTCGCCGTAGTCCGACGCCACGGCGGTGACGGGGCCGCGCTGGACCGCAATCGTCTGCGGATCAATCTCGGTATCCGTACCAAGCGGGTCGAGCCGCTGGTCAGCTGCAGTCGCAAGGAGGACATCGGTGCCCGGTCCACCCGGTTCGGTGTGACCTGTCACATCCTGGGACGACCTCCAATGGTGCGCCCGGTCACGGTTGGAATCGGTGACGATCACGCGATCGGTCGTCTCAATGATGTCGACGCTGCTGCCATAGCGGATCAATTCCGTGCCGTCGATCAACCCGGCAGCCGCAGCATCGATCACGCCGTCGCCAGAACCGGACACGATCACCTCATCGGTCTTGACTCTGGTGATCGCGACTGCCGTATCGACGTCGTACAACGAGACCACTGCGGTGGGCGCGGGTTGCGTGGCAATGGCGTCAGCGTCGACCAGCGGTCGGCCGAAGGGGTCGAGCGCAGTCTCGAGTGCGGGCGGTGAACCGAACGTCACTGGTGAATCGATGTCCGGTGCGTCGGCCATGATCGGTGCAAGTGCTCCGGCCGATGGCGTCCGGAAGCGCAACGAATCGGCGTCTCCGGTGAGCCAGACCGTCCCGACCCCTAGCAGCCGCGCAATCGGGGCCACCGAAACCGGCTCAAGCACGCCCAACTGGGCGCGATCGTCGAAGGCGTAGAGCAGGTCCATTGCCGGTGCAGATCCGAGCGGCAGCAGGTCGCGTGTGATAACCGCGCGGTCCGTAGCCGACACCAGCGGCTGGTCGACGGTGTAGCCCCAGTCAAAGGCCCCGAACTCAGCGCCCGGTAGCTGCAGCACCCGTGTCCCTAATTGGCCTGTATCGATGTGCGCAGCAGCATCGAGCCAGGCGGTTGGCAGCTCGGCGTCACGGTCGATGGCGGGGTCAACGAGTTGCGCCTTCCACAAAGCGGGCATGTTGGTGATGGCCACCACGACGATGAGGCCCGATACAAGACGCCTCCAGGTCAGCATCGATGGCAGCTGGGCCCGGAACCGGCGAGCCGGTACTCGTTCGACAAGGGCTGCAGCGCCGAGCGCTATGCCCAGGGCCATGACGGGAACGGCCCGAGTGCTACTCCGCAAGGCCAACGCCAGCCCGGTGTCGCTCCCGCCGGTGAGGAGGCGAACGATGGCAGACGAGTCGTCGAAGGGGTGAACTCCAACGGCGAGCACCATGCCGACGAACGTCAGTGACCCTGCAAAAAGACGATGATTGCCTCGCCCGAAGGCGATCCCTACGAGCCCGATGATGGCTATCGCAAAACTGACAAGAATGCTGCTGGTCCTGGTGAGGTATTCCAGCGAGGACGTCGTCGTGGCGGCGAAGGCGTCGCGGCCATAGAACAACCAGTACCCGAGTCCACGCAAAACCTCAGATCCGGTGGAGTTCCGGCTGACATCTTCGAGGGTTTCAGAATAGAGCAGAACTGGCGCACCGAAGCGTGACTGGACGATCAACATGGACATCCACCAAAGAGACACAGCAACGCACGCGACTGCGACACGTGATGCCAGGCGGATCACATCGCCGAGCGGCAACGTACGACGTGCCGCTGCCAGCACCAGCCATATCGCGGGCGCCGGGACGATCATCGCAAGTGCTGTTGCATTCGCCGAGCCAACCGTCGCCACGATGAGTGCAATGAGTGCCGGCTCGCGCCAGCGATTGATCCAGGAATCCGTCTGAGGTCCGCAGCGTGACGCCCGAATTGTCGCCGCGACGATCCAGCCGAGGCCCGCCCACGGCAGAAGTAGGAGCGAGGTTCGCGAGATGTAGGGGAGGAGTGAGGGTGACAGTTGGTAGACGGCTGCTGCAACAAGCACCGGACCAACCGTATGGCCGAGCAGCTGAGCGCACTGGCGGACACCCATGCCTGCGGCAAACAGGATCGTGCCAATCCACAGTCGGTGTGCGATCCAGTCTGGCACTGCGAGCGCGTCGAATAACCAAAACCAGGGACCGCTTGGCCAGAGGTAGGTGATCTGCTGATGGGGAACCCATCCGGCGAACTGGTCCGGCTCAAAGGTTGACGCTGCGCGTTTGAGCAAACCACCAGGATCGGTGTAAAGGTATAACTTGGTATCGGCTGGCATGCGGCCAGGCGAGCTGAGCAATGCTGGGACGTAAGCAAGCACTGCGAGAACGGAGACTGTGATGTAGCGGCTCAGTGCGTTTGACGCGACCAACCGCTGCGAACGCTCGACCTGATCCGCCTCATTCATCATGGGATGGCTCCGAAGACTCCGTAGAGCCCGGTCAGTGACGCAAGTCCCGCCCCGGCCAGTAGCAACATGAAGTCCCAGCCCGCCCGATCCCAGCCCGCCCGGTGTTGTTCGGAATCGACGGCTGGTTCAGGCCACCAGGCGCCGACAGCGATGAACAAGGGAAAAGCTGTGAAAAGAAAACGCGGACGGGCAGTGACCGTTTCAGGGATGAGCATCAATGCGATGACGACAGCAATGAAAGCTACGATCGGCAGTGGGAGATGACGCTTCCACAAACACCACAGCATCGCCAGCATGGCGACCAGAGTTAACGCAGTCAGGGCTTCGGCGGGCGAAGTGAACGGGCTCGTCACGAAATTCAGCGTGTTGGTGACTGCGGTGGCGCCGAAACTGGCGCCCTCGGACCAAGCTTCGCGCTGAACCCTGAACCAGGCGCCTTGCTCGTTGACTTGGGCGTCGATATAAAGTTGGAAGCCGATAAAGCCGATCGGGGCAAGCGCTACCGACGTCAACGACATCCAGTCGCCCCGGCGGCGAATGGCGAGCGCCGACGCAACAGCGCAGGCAGCGATTAATGCCAGACCGTTTGGCCGGGTGCCAGTTCCAAGCGCTGCTGCGAGCCCGGCGAGCAGCCACCGCTCCTCAACTAGGAACAGTAAGCAGAGAGCGGCGAGCACAATAAAAGCTGCTTCCGCGTAGGCGAACGACAGCACGAAACTGCCGGGAAATACTGAGTACAACGTCATCGTCCGTGCTGCTACTGCGACGGTGAACAAACGACGAGCGAGCAAGCCGATCAGAACAACCGACAAGGCCCCCAGAACAAAATTAGTGAACAACGCTGCAAGCGTGTCGCCTCCCGGCAAGACGACGTCAACTGCTCGGATAAGCCACGGGTACACCGGAAAGAAAGCAGCCCGAGCCTCAAGCTGCTCGTACGTAATGTTGTCCGGGATGTTGTTGGGATAGCCGTTGCGAACGATTTCGAGGTACCACCGGCCGTCCCACGAAGTCAGCACGTTCGATATTGTTGTGCCGGCGCTCGGCACGACTTCGTCGAAATTTCCAGCCTGATTGTCTTTGCGAACATCAACGACACGCTGAGCTGCGCGAACACCGGCACCAGCGATCACGCAAAGCCGGCTGACGAAGAAAGCGCAAAGTCCAACACCGATGGCTCGAAGAAAGCGCTGATCGCGAACATCATCTCGGATCGGCCGATCCGGCGGCTCGATAAATTCATTCGCCAGTGCTTTACGCTCTCGACGGACCGTCGATTTGACGCGAGCCCAAATTGTGGTGCGGGGCAAAGGTTCGGTGCTCACTGATTGACCCTCACCAATTCCGCATCGCCATGATGCGTCTCTTTGCGCCAAACTTTGGGATAGGAGTGCCAGATCGGGCGATGTGTCGAATAACACGGCCTCGTTGTCCCCTATATGGCTCAAGTAGCTCCAGCATCCGGTCGTCGGTGCCGCGAGGTTCGCCAGCCAGGTTGTAGGCAATCAAGTTCTTGAGATGGAAATCGCCAACCGCAACGGCGTCAGGGTCACCGACTGCCGGCCCGAGGACGGAACCGACAGTCCAGTCACCGACGCCGCGCAAACGCCCAATTTTGTTTTTGACTGCAACTTTGTCGAGCGCCGTCCATTCCCAAAGTTTTGATGCATGGCGTGCGATGTCGATCAGTGACTCAGCTCGCTTTCGTTCAATACCGAGCGCGTGGAACCGCCAGCTGGGACAATTTGCCAAGACCGTAGGGTCAGGCGGGAGCATCAATCGCGTGTACGGTCCCGGTGCTGGTTTGCCCAACGTCAAGCACAGCTGCTGCCATTGTCGGCGAGCTTCTTTCACGGTGATGCGCTGCTCTATGACCGTTGGGAGTAGCTCGTGGTACAGGTTGTGGCTCGCTCCGATGCGCAGAGAACGATTGGCTCGGGCAACGGCGGCCACCAACTGGTGTTCGGATGCCTCGAGTCCATGGTCGGCGGAGTCGTCGGCGCCGACCATATGCCAGGCCTGGCGTCGCACCCATGTGCTGCCAGGGCCATAGGTTTCAACGGAAACATCGTTCTGGTTCCAGCGCAGGCAAAGAGTTCCTGGTCCGTCAGGCGTGACCGTGGCACGGACAAAATGACCTGTCACAGACGAGCCACGCCCAACGGTAGTCAGCCACGTTGTCGGATCGTGGCTACCACGAAGAAACCATGACAACGTTGCGCCGATATCAATTGAGCGATGTGTGAAGTCAATCGAAAGCAGTGTGTCCGGTTCGGACGCAACACTCGACCCGGCAGACATAGTCAATGGTAGCATTCGGGCCTTCTGGGCGCTGACGATCAACTCACTGAGACGGATGTTTCCACCGGGTGGTGACATGCCACGAAGTGATCGTCTCCCATCGACCTCAGCTGTGGTTCTTCTTGCGAGCAGATATCGCTCGCATAGGCGCATCGCGGATGGAACCGGCAGCCGGACGGCGGGGCAACAGGTGATGGTGGCTCGCCGATAATTTTGCCAACAGAGTGATCGGCTTCCGGATCCGGCTCCGGAATCGAATCGAGCAAAACGTTGGTGTACGGGTGCGCTGGTCGTGCGTATAGGTCGTCGCTTGACGCAATTTCGCAAAGCTTGCCGAGGTACATCACCGCCACCCGGTCGCTGATGTTCTTCACGACAGCGAGATCATGGGCGATGAAGACCAGGGTCAACCCAAATTTTTTCTTCAGGTCCTCGAGAAGATTGAGTACCTGAGCCTGCACACTTACGTCGAGTGCAGACACTGGCTCGTCGCAGATGATCAGCGTTGGGTCCAGCACAAGTGCGCGAGCAACAGAAATGCGTTGGCACTGCCCCCCGGAGAACTGATGAGGCTTGCTCTCTGCAGCACGATCGGGATCGATGCCAACGGATTCGAGAATCTCGTCGACTAACTTATTGCGCTCCTCTTTCGTGCCTCGGCTCCAGATTTCGAGAGGCTCGAGCACAGAATCTCGGACTGAACGACGAGGGTTCAGTGATGACACCGGATCCTGAAATATCATTTGCACCTGCGTGCGTGCCTCTCGGACCTTTGTATGGCTTAATTCGGTAAGTTCGTTGCCTTCAAAAACTATTGACCCTGACGTGGGCGGGGGGATCTGCATGATCGCCCGACCGGTTGTGCTCTTGCCGCACCCGGATTCGCCGACGATGCCGAGCGTCTCGCCGCGCAGTACGTCAAAGCTGATTCCAGAAACGGCTTTGACCGTTTTGTTGCGACTGATCTTGAACTCGACAACGAGATCTTCGATGCTGAGAACTTTGTCTCCATCACGCAAGTGGGCTTTGCCTGTTCCAGCCATCAGGAGACCGCCATGACGTCGTCGGCTCTGTAGCCGGTGGCTTGTAACTCGGCGTCTCGCTTCTCGAACTCGGGGGTACCCACCGGGTACCAGCACGCGTATTTGTGCGACGGATCGTTGGCTTGGACGAGTGGGGGTTCCTCAACGTGACATTTTGGCTGGGCGTAAAGACAGCGTGGTGCAAAGTTGCAGCCGGGTGGCGGATTGACCAAATCAGGCGGACGGCCAGGAATCGTGGCGAGTCGGCTGTGACTTGGGTCGACGAGCTTCGGAATACTGCGCATGAGCGACTTGGTATACGGCATCTTCATGTCAGCAAAAAGTGTTTTGGTCGGCGCGTACTCGACGAGCTTCCCGCCGTACATCACCGCAATTTGATCAGTGTGGCCGGCAACAACGCCGAGATCGTGGGTGACCAGAATGACCGACATGTTGCGGTCACGGCGTTGCTCGCCGATCAGATCGAGGATCTGTGCCTGGACCGTGACGTCGAGGGCCGTGGTCGGCTCGTCGGCGAACAGCAGGGTCGGGCCGCATGCAAGTGCAATGGAGATCATGACGCGCTGTCGCATGCCGCCGGAGAGTTCGTGCGGGTACTGCGAGAGGCGACGTTCAGGTTCGGGAATGCGTACGTCGCGGAGCAACTGAACTGCCGTGGCAGTTGCGGTGGCCTTGTCCATGTTGAGGTGCAGCCGGAGCGGCTCGGTGATCTGCTTACCGATCTTCATTAGCGGATTTAACGAGTTGAGCGGATTCTGAAAGACCATCGACATCTCGGCGCCCCAGAGATGACGCATCTGCTTCGCGCTGAGACCCAGGATTTCTCGACCGGCGAACTTAACCGAACCGTGATTAACAGTCGATGACGGCAGGAGCCCCATGATTGACCGACTCAGAACGGTTTTACCTGAGCCTGACTCACCGACAACGCCGAGTGACTCGCCACGCTTAAGACTGAGGGTCACTCCATCGACCGCCCGCACGAGACCTCGTTCTGTACGGAAGTGGGTCTTGAGGTCATCAAGTTCCAGTAAGGGAGTTTCGGCGGTTTTGCTCACAGTGCTGTCTCCTTTGCGTCGAAGTAGCTCCGGATTCGGTCCCCGGCGAAGTTAAGTGCCAGCACGGTGAAGAAGAGGACGACGATCGGGATGATCGCGATCCACGGGTATTTCTGCAAGTCGCGTGACCCGGCACCGGTCAGAATGACCTTGCCCCAGGTGGGGCCTTTCTCGACCGACAGACCAAGGAAGGCCAGGCCGGCCTCGGCGACGACAGCAACGCCCATGCCGAGCAGAGCAAGCGCTGACATTGGAATGACGACGTTCGGGAGAAGTTCGCGGATGATGATGCGGCCGTTTTTGGCTCCGAGGGTCCGAGCAGCCAGGACAAACTCGCGCTCAGTGAACGAAATAGTAGTTGCTCGA